>Ga0163153_10001409_pt1 | contig 37936 bp, 25 predicted proteins | sample OliLakLV19MP6IB1_FD_148629 | JGI IMG/M metagenome (GOLD analysis project Ga0163153, IMG submission 148629) | Freshwater microbial mat bacterial communities from Lake Vanda, McMurdo Dry Valleys, Antarctica - Oligotrophic Lake LV.19.MP6.IB-1 | ecosystem: Environmental > Aquatic > Freshwater >... | reverse complement strand
GTTTTTGGGAATGTTCCAGCTATCCTTCCTCTCAAAAGGATCGAAATAAAATCCGACCCCGGCAAAGACCTCCTCTGGTGGCCTTTCATTGCCCTTGCTCTCGATTTGGAAGGAGATGCTTCCGTCCTCCACAAAGGTTTTGAGCGAGACGTCGGGGCTCAGACTGATCGCCCCGATTTTGTCCCAATCGGCGGGGTTTCCGTCCATTTGGACCGCTTTCGTTTGTCCATGGCTCAGCTGAACAAACGTGCCAGCGATTTTGCTTGAAGGCCCGGTCCCGAGTTGGAGATCAAAATCGAAGTTCTGCACTTTGTCGCTCCGAAGGGTCTTGCCGGGCAAAACCAGTGTCCTCGAAATTTCCTCGAGAGCCGCCAAGTTAAGTTCATCCGGTGCCTTCAAGCCGTTAATCGTCACAGTCGCCTCCCCGGAGAATGGCCTTGGCAGATTGTTTTTGAGGGTGATCATGGCGTTTCCGTCACCGTCAGGATACGCCGTCACCTTGATCGCATCCGCATCATTGCCATCCACGGCAACCCCCTGGGCGATGGATGCGCTGAGCTGGTCCTGGGTGCCCGGCTTGCCTTTGACGAACAGGGGAAAGGGGGTCATCGGAATGAGGGTGTTGCCCGAATCATCCTTCGGGAAGGTCACCTCATTTTCCATGAGATCAATGAAGGTTAATTCCTGTTCCCCGAAATTGAATTTCACAAGGGTGGGTGGTTCTTTCCACCGATCCACGGTTTCTTTGTAGCTCCAAAGCGCTGCGATAGGTGCCCCGTCAGCATCCTGACGGAAGACATAGGCCCGGGTGTAGGGCACAAATTTGATGTCCTGATAAAAGTAGGCATCACCCAGGATTCGCCCTAGCGTGTTCGGGATTTTGTTGAAAACCCGGGCGGTGAAGTCGATGTCAAGATAACGATTTGGCGTGAAAAAATCGTTCATACATACCACGCGACTCTGATACTTGAGGGCCACCAACCAGGCTCTGGCGCTGAATGCGGATGATATTCTTTCGGCTTTTCCAAAAGCATAGGAAAGCGCCCCGATGTACCAGTAATTTCCAGAGTTCCAAACGTAGGGAGTGATGCCGAGTTGGGGAATGCTCATAATGCAGTAACATCCTCCCTCATTCAGATAAAGCGGCCAATCAGCATGACCATTGCGGTCTAACATCTCAAGAAATGCTTTTACATTCGCATCCAAGGGTTCGGGGAAATTGCCATAGGTATGACCCGCCGCGCCATCAAAAGTTACGGTGGGATCCAACCGTTTGGTGGTTTGAATGTATTCCTCCACCCATTTGATTCCCGAATTGGGTTCCATATTCCACGGGCCTCCCTCAATCAGAACTTTGGCATCGGGATTCCCGGCCTTGATCCCTTTGCTGGTTGCAATCATGAATTTGCAAAGCGCTTCAAGATGACCACTTAATGGCATCATTCCGGGGTTGCTCTCCGCGCTAAAAAACCAAATCGGGCTCCAGGGACGGAGCTTGGCTTTGACGCGGCATATTTCCTCCACCGCAGCCAACTGCTCAGGAGTGGGGTTGATCATGTCTTTGATGTCCGAAATTTTCATCGCGCCTCCCATCTCAGAAATCTGCCCATTGCCTTCAATGGCGGTCGCGATCAAGCGACCGGTCGGCTCAAGGCCGTATTTTTCCAATAGATCCGCGCGCTCCTTGTCGAGCGCGAGGTCAAGGTCATTACCAAATTTTAGAAAATCGTAAGAGTAAGAACCAAATCCCAGATTCCTCTCATGTTCCACAAAGCGTTCCATTTCGGGGCCGCCAGCCTGAAGGCTCCAGGCGTAGGTGATATCAAAAATATGGCGGTTCCGGTGCTGGTTCTTAAGAAAATTCATCACAGAAAACCGGTGGTAGTCCCGGAAGGGTTTCTCGCGTCCATCGATTTGCACCGAAGCGGTCACTTCAAAAACACCCCGCAACTGACGCTCGCTGATTTTGGTATCAAATTCTTTAAGTGGGATCGTGGCTTGCCCGTTCTCGTCGGTTTCAAAGGGGTGCTCGGACGTGAGCACGCTTTGAAAAAAGAAATCCTGGACGGCGAGGGACACTTTGCCTTTGGACTTCGGAGGGGCATGCACCACGAGACGGAAATCTGGACTTTTCCCGAATTCCAGAAGATTACCGCGTGCCGAGCTCAGAAGTTGGGTCATGATCGGTAGGGCCTCAAACTCTGTCATTGCACCCTGCTCGAACTGCACGTCATCCACCCAAATGTGGTGATCAAAGTTGAGCGGGCCGGCGGGCCGGAAATAGACGGACAAAAATTGGTGTTGGACCGTGATGGGCACTTCAAAACGTGTCCACTCGTCTGTGATGTTGAAGACCGGGGTCGGCAGCCCCACGATCGGGCTGCTATTTCCGGATCGGGCATCGACATACAAACCCGCGGCCTGCCCTTTGCCGGCTTTGGCCCAGAAGCTAAAGGTATAGGGTTTGTTAGGGGTGACCGGCAGGGCGAATGTGCCGAGGGGTAACGGGTTTTTCATGGCCCGAAACCGGAGGGAGTTATTCCCCGAGCGGGCGACCGCGTCATCAATCACAAAAATGTCCGTGTATTCGAGGGGAATTGCATAATCCGAAAAGGTGCGAAAACCCCAATGTCGGAACCCCGCTTCGAAAGAAGGATTGAGGAGCATATTTTTTGAGGTGCTATAATCAGGGGTCCGGAGTAAGTCCCCGCTCCAGACATCAATGCCATTTGGCATCAGCTCCACTTCGCCACTGGCGTCGTCCTGGATGCGGAGATCCACCAGAAAACTGAGCACCCCATCCTTGTCTGCTTTGAGGCGAATGGTATTTTTTGTAACGGTGATCTCGGAACACTGCTCCGGATGAATGGAAAACGTGGTGGCCTTGTTGTCGGGGAACAAGTCGATAATGGCCCCTTTCAGCGCTGCGGCATCCCAGGTGACCGCAGACGACGCATCAAAATCTTCGACCTCGCTTCCTTGTGAGATTTTGCCGGAAAAGGTGAGGAAGGGCGGCAAACTAATTGTCATATAGCGGTTTTGCAGACGGGAGGGATCGTCAACCTTGGCGACCGCTTTGACACGGGCCAACCCATCTTCAAGCAATGTCAAGCTGACCTTGTAATTCCCTAGCTTTTCACTGCTTCGTGGGCTGGGCCGGAGGGTGGTTTCAAAACTCGAGGTGTCTCCGACAACTTCCTGATGGTGGTTTAGAAAAAACGGGGGAGAGATGTAGTCTTCACCAAAATTAAAAATCTCTCCCATGCCACCCTGAATGTCATTATCCAAGGTGAAGATCATTGCCCCATAATCTTTTAATGTTCGAATGCTTTTTGTTCCATATTGGATGCCACCGTCGGGGGACATGGCAGGTTTGTTGGGTTCTGCAGCACGGGACTCAGTCATTCCTGTCCCAAAGAAGATGATTCCGAGGAACAAACAAGGGTTAACGATCTTTCTTGTGCGTTGTGCGATGCGATTGAAGAGAAGGATGGACATGGTTATGATAGTTAGTGGACCTGTGGATTTGAGGTGACACATAGAGTTGATAATAACCTCGGCACCCACGTTCGGAAAGTGAGCCCTATCGGCCATTTTTCATGACCACTGGCTTGAAGGGGAAGGGAAGTCAATATCACTTGGGGACGTCTAATTCCAAGGTTTTGGCGACAAGGGGAATTTCTCCCGTTTCGAAGTAGTGTCGCCATGACCAGAATGGTTTTGGTGAATGGCCGTGCCGGAAAACCATAGAGGGTGACTGGAACGCTTAGGGAGATGTCCTCGGGATTGTGCTCAATGGCAATAATTTCCGCTTGTGCAGGAATAAAAATTCCCGGTTGCACAATTCCTCGCTTTGTGGCCCTGCGAGATAATGCTTCGCAAGCGCGCGGGATTGCAGCGCTCAAGGGAAAGCCGGATCCCCCCGGCCTTGGAAGGCCACCGCTGCCGCAAAGAGCCACTTCGCATTGCATGTTAAAGCTCGAGATAGTTTTCGTCCAAGGAAAAGGAAACGGACAACGGGGGGGCTTTTTGACGAGGTGGCCTTGTTTATTGATTTTTTTAGTGGCTTGATCGAGGCGCCCCGTGCCGTCATTTTGATCAGCCCGGCATGTTCGAGCATTTGCAGAGCCCGGAGCAGATTGGGGCGTCCCACATCCAATTGCTGACTCCAAATACGGTTCGGAGGGCGGGGTTGGTCAGAGCCCCCGAAAGAATCTGCTCTTTAATATGGGCCGCCAATTGCTCGGCTCTTTTTCCATGAAATGACACAGCTTTCACCTTACAAGAATTTTTTTATGATTCAAGTGCAGCAAAAGCGAAGGACCACCCCGCGACCTTCTCAGAAATTTGTTTTGAAAACACAAGCCAAATTTAAATTGGCCACAAGATATGGCCATTTCAAAGACGTTTGAGAAACCTCACTGGCAAGGTAAGGTGTCGTAGTAATAAAAACAGCAAACCAACCGATGAAATCTCTGGTCAAAAACGTCGTTGTTGCCACGGTTCTCGCCGTGACTGCCGTCCTGCTATTCACGCCCTCTGCAAAAGCACAGGTCTTTTATGCCTCAACAGGATCAAATCGTAACATTGAAAAATTCACTAATGCCGGCGCTTCTCCCAACGGTGCCGATTGGGACATTTCCCTCTTTGCGGCTCTGCCAGACGCTTATTCGGCTTTTGATCTTGACTTTGACGTCGCAGGAAACGTCTATGTCACGACTACCACCAGCAGTGCCGATTACCCGATTCGGAAGTACTCTTCTGCGGGAGTCTGGGACGATGCCTTCGCTGTCAGTGGTGGGGTATTCCTAAGCGCTCGTGGGCTTGTGTCAGTTGACGGTTCCCTCTATACTGCGGACTTCTCGAACCAACGGATCAACCAAATCAATCCGGCCGATGGAGTTTCAAGCGTGTTTGGAATTTCGCCAACCACCCGTTTGACCTACATCGCTTACACCGCCGTGCCTGAACCCTCACTCATGGCCCTCTTGGTTGTTGCTGGCGGAATGGTTATGGATTCACAACCCGTCGAAACAGGCGTCAGGTGGCCTGATAGGCACTTGGGTGAGACGCCACACACTACACATCCTCAACGAACGCTTCTGTTCATCGTGTCCAGGTTCCAACCCTCGTGCAGAATTGTCTCATGAACAAAGTCTCCTTAGGTTCTAATTTTCGCTCCTACCCCTCCCGGCCACTGAAGGTCGTAGACGTGCATTCCCGTGTGGGCATGCACAACAAGATGCCCTGGTTGGGGACCGATGATGTCAAAGTTGTGCTGGATCGTGCAGCAAGAGCTGGCATTGATACTAGCGTGATCAGTCATCTTGACGGGCTCTATCGAAAGCCCGCTAACGAGAAGTTACTAAGCCAAATTGAAGATTTGGACGATGCCTTGATTTGCCTTCAGAAATTGTGAGGTGGGCAAACAGAAATCCCAGCGTACGAATTGTTGTTGCGCACTTTGGAAACTGTCAGAAGTTTGAGGGTCACCTTGAAGCCATGCGGCACTGCACCTCCCCGAATTGCATGGTGGATACATCCTCAGCCGTTTCCATGGTCTGCGAAGATCTTGAACGGGGCATCGAAGAGCTGGGAGCCTCACGTTTTCTTTTTGGTTCAGACTCCCCTCTCTATTCTGTTGCGGCACAGTGTGCACGAATCCTGGAGGCAGATCTCACCTTGAAAGAAAAGCAGGCCATCCTTGGTGGCAATGCGTGTCGCTGGCTCCTCAACCTTCCAAAATCAATATCCACAAAAAAATAAGCCAATGAGTGCAATGACCAAAGATCAACTATGCGGAATCTGGGCGGCACTGCCGCTGCCCTGGCATCCGGACGGCTCTCTGGACCAGGACGTTTTTTCCCGCGATGTGGCCAGATGCTGCATGGCGGGAGTGAATGGCGTGTATAGCGGTGGCACCACTGGTGAGTTCTATACTCAAGATTTCGATATTTTTGCCGAAGCAAATCGCATCTTGGTTAACACCGCCCATGAACATGGAATTCCAATCCAAGCCGGCTGCACAGCACTCGATACGCAAGAAGCCTGCAGGCGGGCCAGCTTCGCTCGCAACATCGGAGCCGACATCATCCAGATTGCCCTCCCCTTTTGGTTGGAACTCGACGATGAGGAGGTTGTTGACTTCTTCAAGGCCGTTGCCGGTGTGGCTGGGAGCATTCCGCTGGTGCATTATGACACAGGGCGCAGCAAACGCCGAATTTCTGCAAAACTTTATCAGCGATTGGTTCGCGAAGTTCCAACGCTCTGGGGAACCAAGTTTGGCGGGGCAGATCTCTACGCAGTTAAACAGATCGCCTTGGCTAATCCTGATTTAAAGGTTTTTGTGGGTGAACATATTTTGGCTAGTGCGACCCCTATGGGGGCCACCGGCTCTTACAGCGCTTTGGTGTTGGCCAACCCTGGCTGGATCATCGAATACTTCGAAGCCTGCAGGGATCGTCGCTGGAATCGCGCCTTTGAAATTCAAGACGAGGTCTGCCTGATGCTTTCTGCCCTCTCGGCCATGCCCACCCCAGGCCTTCAGGACTCCGCCTTTGATCGTCTCTTCGGACAGTTGGATGACTTTTTGGAGTGCCCGCTTTCTTGCAAAGCGCCTTATCGCAGCGGCAAGGCCTCTGATCTGGAATACCTGCACGGGTGGACCCTGCAGAATCTTCCTCATCTTTTGCAGAAGGTTGCCGCCTGATACCTAGCCAGGTGCCCCTAAAATATCTGAGGATAATCAATTCGACTTTTCGTTATTACCCGCCACATGAACACATCACTGAAAGAACGAGCTCATGCCATCGAAGAGTGGGCAGAGTCCCGGTTCCTTGATCATCACGGTATTGTTTACACCTACATCAACACCGAGACGGAAGCGAAGCTCACCGACTCGTTTTTTACCGAGGATCAATCTCCGATCTGTCATCCGGGTGTCAAGCCAGCCGACTGGCACAGCTACGAAAATTGTTCGATGGCCACAGCTGCTTACATGATGGGATTGCTTTATCGCTACACAGTCGAAAAAGACCCCGTGGCACTTGAAAGAGCCAGGCGATCCTTTGGGGCGATCAAATACATTTACGAAATGGGAAAGGACCTCGAGGAAGGATTTCTTCCAAAGGTTTATGGGGACAAGAACTCCAAGGAGACCTCTACTGACCAGGTTCTTTATGTGATGTATGCTCTGGATTATTTCCATCAATACGCAACACCCGCAGAAAAAGCGGAGGTTGATCGCATGATGACGCATATCGTGCGCTTCTGGATGGATCGCGGTTATCGTTACACCTATTTCTGGATGGAGGATATGCTCTGGCCTTTGAACCGGTTTCCGACACTTTTGCTCATGGCCTACAATCATTCGGGTGATCCCGGGTTCAAGGCCGAGTATGACCGGCTTTTGGCACTGGGAGTAACGCCCGAGGCCGTCGAGGCGCGTTTATATCACAAACGGAAGCCGGACTATGAGCCAACCCCTTTCGAGAAAAAAATGAATGCCTACCTCATTGGGGAGTTAGATGGATCGGTGTCCATGGGCATCATGGAAATGTGCTATTTGCTAAAACACGATCCCGAAAACATCTGGGCAAAAAATTGGAAGTTGTCCATTCAACAACAGTGGGAGGAGGCCAAACTTGTCCTCGTACCGGATGGAACCATGTATGTGCATGTGCTTGTGGACAGGGAGACCGGGGAACCCCGTCGGGTGGAGCCAGGCTTTTTCCGGGAGAAAGAAAATGCAGGTCACAGCATGGGCGACTGGGTAGGCTTCCGCTATGCGGCAGGATGCCGGAGTGGCGACAGCACGTTTCTTGCTCGGGCCCTTGTTCAAGCCCACGAGCACATGCAGGATCCCGAGATGGCAGATGCAGCACGAAATGTTTTTCAAAACCTTGACATCAAAGATCTCCGGTCTTTTTACGATCCAGAGCGTTATCTACCGGAACTCCAACATCGGACCAAATTCTACAGCGGTGATGGCATGGCCAGTTGGCTTTGGGGTTACTGGCAGGGACGGGCCGACAATGTCTTTGGTGAGTGATCGCTTTCAGAACCTGAAAACCCAGGAACACCTGTCAATGCATTATAAAATTCTGGACGAGGGATTCGTCCATCGTTGCCCCGAGGAAGGTCCGGAGTCCATTGCCGCCTCATGGGTGATCGAGCTTGCCAATGGAGCCCTATTGAGCACCTGTTGCCATCTGGCCAAGGATGAAGGCGACGACTATCCCAACCGCTACACAATGTCCTTTGACGGCGGAGAGACAAGCTGCCAGCTTACGCCACCGGGAGTATCAGCAACTACCCATGGAGCGAGTTAATACAAAAATTTGAGCAATACCAAAATGTGGGATTTCGTGCCGCCAAAGTGGCCGCAGGGTGGTACAAGCCGGCGACAAGCGATACCTTCAATGGACGCACCCCGCAGGCCTGAGTGGACGTTGAATGTGAAAAACTGCAAACCATTCGCAAACACATCGGAAATGAGTTCACCGTCAGCCTCGATGGCCATATAAGCAATGCCATGCATGACAAAATGACACCCTGGGATGTTGGCATCGCAAAAGCCGTGCTCAAGGCCATGGAGCCCTGTGACATCTTTTTTTATGAGGAGCCTCTGAATTATAAAAATGTCGAAGGTTATGCGGAACTCTGTCAGAGCACATCGATCCCGATCGCAGGCGGTGAGTGCCTCTCCACCCGGGAAGAATTCTGGCAGTATGCCCAACTCAAGGCCTTCGATATCGCCCAGCCGGACGCCTCCTACATCGGGATCTCCGCCCTTGTTGATGTCGGCAGGATGTTTGCATTGCGTGGAAAACGCGTTGCCACCCACGCATGGAGCGGAGGCGTCATGGAGAACATCCATGCGGCCTTTGCCACGCCCAACATGGCCATCTTGGAACTACCACCCTTGGCTGGACCTCTTCACACGGAGGTTTATGCCGAGGGATATCGTTTTGAAGATAGATACATTCTGCCACCCGAGGTGCCCGGGCCTGGCATTCAACTCACCGATAAACTTAAAGCCAAGTATCCCTTTGTGCGGGGAACGGGCGAATGGAATGCGGTGCCTGGCAAACCAACGTTTCTCTGATAAAATTCCCTATGGCCAAAAAAATAAAAATCCTTATCTCACTTACGGAAGACGCAGAAGGAATCGCCGAAATCCGGCAACGTTGTCCCGGTTGTGAGATTCAGGTTATTCCTTGGAACACCGACCTGGGCGCGACATTCGATCCTGCTCTGATGAAAGGTGTTGATGTGTTGGCGTGTGAAGTGCCGCCAGCAAACTTTGAAGACTTTGAATCCCTCAAGTGGATGCAGCTTACCTCGGCAGGTTATTCCCATGTGCTGCACCTGCCGCTTGTTGAGCGTGGCATCCGGGTCACAAACGGACTGGGAAACTTTGATGGACCGATTGCCGAATGGAACATGCTCATGATGCTGTTTTGGCACCGCAGCATGTTTGATCAATTGGCCAATCAAAAAGCGCATGTTTGGAACCCGGAAGCCCGTTTTCAGCGCGACCTTTACGGGTCGAAAATCGGATTTTACGGCTATGGAGGGATTGCCAGGGAGACGGCACGGCTTGCCAAAGCGATGCATCTTCATGTGTCTGTTCTCACGCGCGACGGCACCATCAAAAAACGCCCCCTCACCTATTGCGTGGACGGAACAGGAGATCCCGGGGGAGTCCTGCCAGATCGGGTTTATCACCCTTCTGAGATTGAGGAATTTCTCGGCAGTCTTGACTATTTTTTGGTCACCATGCCTCTCACGGATTCCACCAGAGGTCTCATTGGCGAAAAAGAACTGCGAATGCTCAAGCCTTCAGCGGTGCTGATTAATCCGGCTCGTGCGCTGATTATCGAAGAGCAGGCTTTTATTCGTTGCCTCAAGGAAAATTGGATTCGTGGTGCCAGCTTGGATGTCCATTACGCCTATCCCCTACCGCCGGAACACCTTCTGTGGGATATGCCAAATCTGGTTATGACGCCCCACATCTCTGGCTCCTCTCTCAGTCCGCATTTTCTTAAAAGACTTTACGATATCATGGCTCAAAACTGTGAACGTTATGTCCGGTCAGAGCCCCTGTTGAATGAACTAACAACATCACAGTTGCTCGGAAAGTAACTCCCCGCAAACAATATGCTCACCTCCAATTCCTCACCCACTTTTGATAACACCCCTTGTAGCCCAGTGTTTGCTCGAGGGGTTTCTTTAGTCCACCCGGCCCGATTCAGTTGAGGTCCGAGGTGAGCTGTATGTCCTCAAAATTGACTATCGAATCCGGCGGTTGCGGGACGAGCATGATCCGGAGGATCGTCGTTTGAGCAGGCATTTGGACGTCCATCTCTTCTTCGTGAGGCTCGTCCGTGAGTTCGACCTTTCTGGACACTGGCTGAAAAATGTTCCCATCATCATCCCGGGGATAGATATCCACCGTGGCCGTTCCCTTGCCTTTGGATATCCACTTGAGCGTCCAGGTCAGGCTGCCATCAAGCTTCACATCTTGGAAAATGAATCGCGACGTTTCCCCGGCCGTGATCTCAACTCCGGGTTGGTTCTCATTCAGGACCTTTACCCAGGGTTTGCCGGTTGTCTCCGGCTCGGAGGTGAACCAATACATGGGAATCAGTTGCTCCTCCACCCGATCCCCCATCTTCCACGTTTGCGCAAAATCGCCATTTTTCAGTTCTCCGTCGGCGATGGCCTGACCACAGGCCATGCCAAAAACAAGAACTGTTACCGCACAGCGAATGAACCGACCGGATAATAACTTCATAACTTGAACAAATCCCCCCCCTGAAATTCCCCTTGTGGATACCCTCCCCGATGTTGGGGAGGGATCTCCACTTGGACTTGGAAAGCTTCAGCGCACTTCCAGCGCAATGATTAACTCAGAACTTGCGATTTATTCCTCATCACCCTACGTCCGATCAAAGCCAGACCGCTGAACAGAACCAAACAGATTTGAGAAGGTTCTGGAACCGGAGAGTAAGCTAGGAAGGTCGATTGGAAGCTAGGAAGGAAGACACCGGCTCCGAGGAAATCGGTGGCAGCACCAGTTGTTGGATCAATTTCCCAGATCTTAAAAGTGCCTGAGGACGTTGCATAAAGTTTGTTGTTTGCAAAAGCCAAGCCTGCCACCTGACCACCTGGGATACCACTGAGCGTGAAGGCTACAACAGGGGCTCCAGTGGAATCATACTTTAAGATTGAGGGGGAAGCTGATGCCGACGACACGTAGACGTTGTTCGAAAGGTCCATCACGACATCATAGGGACTGAAGGACCCACCATAGTCGACAAATTGAGATACAGTCCAATCTGGCCCACTGGGAGTCAGCTTCAGAAGACTAAAAGGAAAGACTCCCCCATTGGAGCTGTTTGTAACAAATATATTCCCCAAGCCATCGAATTTTAAACCATTTGCGGAGAAGAAAGTTGCAAATCCCGGATTTGTCAAATTAATGGGCGTAAACGTATTACCTGCAGAGTAAATGCCAATATCACCTCCACCGGAGGGACCTCCGCTGTCTCTTACACCGTAGAGAACGTTTGAGCTGTTCATGGTCAATCCGCTGATGGGACTTGTATAGGTCCCATAGAGGGATGAGCTACCACTAGGAGTGATCTGGTAGATTGTGGAACCGACGGCAGCAAAGACATTTCCAAAACTGTCAGTGGTGATTCCTTGAACATTTTGCCCGGCGTATTCCACCCACGGAGTAAGGGAAGCGGGAACAGGAACCCCTGTGGCCGTCACTTTCCCAATTTTCCCTGAAACCCCTTGGGCGGCGTAGAAGAACTGCGCATTGGCCAGCGAGCTCAACGAGACGAGGGCCGTTGCAGTTAAGACAAAGAAGCGGGTGACTGGGCAGATGACATTTTTCATATCGCTGCCCCAATTTCCAATCGATGATGTTTTCATTACCCTTGACTTGTATGAAGATTCCACATGATTTCAAAGGCCTTTGACTTGGTCACTTTACCAGACCAGCGCGCCGGGGTTGAAATGGAAGCTCCCGCAACTCTCCGCTGTTTTTGGCGGGTGAGCCTGTTGAGGTAAGACCCGGGGGTTCCATTTGGAAATTAGCCGGTCGGTGCAAACCACCGGAATGTGATACAGTCGTTGACCTGCCCCGGCAGTGGCGTAGGAAAATCCCAACCATGCCATCGATCCCCCTCACCTTCGATCATAGGTCCCTTTTTATCCGTGTGTTCTGTGTAATCCGTGGTTCGTGTATCTCAACCCCACCGCGGTCACATCGTGGGGCACTTCATCCCACGCATAGCGTTCATCCTACGTAATCCGGCATTTGTGCAGAAACGCCAAATACTCTTCCTGAAAGCTCCGTTTTGCGTAATGCATCTGCTGTTGTCCTATGTATGACGTTACGGCGGCAACTTCGGTTTCTCCTACGGAAAATGCCCCATACCCGCTCTGCCAGGCAAAGTCCCGCAACTGAAAGGCTTGGGGTTTGCACCACGCCGAGGACGCTCGCTTCAAGTCGCGAACCAAATTGGCTTGAGTCACCCTTCTGGAGAGAACCAACAACAGGTGCACATGATCCTCAACTCCTCCCACGCAGAGAGACTGGCCATTCTGGTTCACAATGCCACCAAGATACCGATGCATCTCCGACCGCAATTCGGGGCTTACACCCGACAATGGAATGTCCAAATCCGGCTCAACCTCACGCATGCCCGCAGGGTTCAGATCCCGTATGAGAAGGGCTAATTTTGCTTTTGCGGAACGACTCCAAAAATGGCCATCACAAGGTTCAGATCCCCAGTTTCAAACGGGTTCTTGAAGTCCGCGATGGGTGCGAGCGTGATCGTCCCGCTTTTTGTGGGAAGGGAGATGTTCAATCCGAGGCGGGAGCCCGGAGTGATCTGAAGTGGAGAGAGGAGGACCTGAGGGACCCGGCATTCCACGAACACCCCCGCGTCAGTTTTTCCTGTCTTCACTTCGAACCTGGGTTGAAACTCCTTTTGGAAGAGGACGCTGCTACTGGAACCTGCCTGGGTGCCCTGAACGATGTGGCAATAGGCTGCGAGGACTCCCCCGGCATCAGGTTTGAGTTCATAGATCCCGAGATCACCTTTGGGATTTTTCGCCGCAGTCCAGTCGTTGACACGCTCAAAGGGGTCAAAGTAAAAACCAGTGCCAGTGAAGGCCATGGTCGGCGAAACCCCGGTGCCCGTTGCCTCGATGGCAAAATAGAGATTTCCGGCATCAACGAATGTTTTGAGCGAGAGTCCCTCACCGAGGCTCACCGCTGGAATATTCTTCCAGTCCTCTGCGCTGCCATCCATGGTGACCGACCGGGATTCCCCGCTGTTCAGGAGAAGATAGGAGCCGATAATCTTGGTCGGGGTGTTGTCCTTGACTTGAAGGGCAAAATCAAATTCCAGCACCTTGTCGGTGCGAAGCGGCCTGCCCGGGATCTCGAGAGATCTTGCAATTTCCTGAAGGGCAACGAGTTGAAGATTGTCCGGTGAAGGCACCCCATTAAGGGTCACCGTTGCCTCAGCGCTCAAGACACGCGGGAGATTGTTTTTGAGAAGGATCATCGCTGTTCCGTCCCCCTCGGGATAGGCGGATACACCAAGAGCATCGCTCTCGTCCCCGTCGGCAACGGTGCCTGCCGCGATGGCCTGAGAGAGGGCATCCTGCGTGCCGGGCTGCCCCTTAACAAAAATCGGGAATGGTGTCATCGGAATGAGCGTGTTCCCCGCTTCATCCTTTGGAAAGGTCACTTCATTTTCCATGAGGTCGATGAATGTCAATTGCTGGTCACCAAAACGGAATTTCACAAGCGTGGGTGGTTCTTTCCAGCGATCCACGGTTTCCTTATAGCCCCAAAGAGCCGCGATCGGTGCTCCGTCAGCATCCTGACGGAAGACATAGGCCCGGGAATACGGCAGGAATTTGATATCCTGATAGAAATAAGCATTCCCCAGGACGCGGCCCAGGGTGTTCGGAATTTTGTTAAAAGCCCGTGCGGTGAAGTCAACGTCAAGGTAGCGATTTGGAGTAAAAAAATCGTTCATGCATGCCACGCGACTCTGATACTTCAGGGCCACCAACCAGGCTCTGGCGCTGAATGCGGATGATATTCTTTCGGCTTTTCCAAAAGCATAGGAAAGCGCCCCGATGTACCAGTAATTTCCAGAGTTCCAAACGTAGGGAGTGATGCCAAGTTGGGGAATGCTCATAATGCAGTAACATCCTCCCTCATTCAGATAAAGCGGCCAATCAGCATGGCCATTGCGATCCAACATCTCAAGAAATGCTTCCACATTCCCATCCAAGGGTTCGGGGAAATTGCCATAGGTATGACCCGCCGCGCCATCAAAAGTTACGGTGGGATCCAACCTTTTGGTGGTTTGAATGTATTCCTCCACCCATTTGATTCCCGAATTGGGATCCATGTTCCACGGACCCCCCTCGATCAGGACTTTGGCGTTCGGGTTTCCTTTTTTGACCCCCTTGCTTGTTGCGATGAGGAACTTTGAGAAAGCTTCCAAATGACCACTCAGGGGCATCATCCCAGGGTTGCTTTCGGCGCTGAAAAACCAAATTGGACTCCAAGGGCGGAGTTCGGCTTTAACCCGAATGATCTCTTCAACAGCCGCCAATTGCTCGGGCGTGGGATCAATCATGTCTTTGACGTCCGAAATTTTCATCGCGCCCCCCATCTCAGAAATCTGCCCATTGCCTTCAATGGCGGTCGTGATCAAGCGACCGGTCGGCTCAAGGCCGTATTTTTCCATTAGCTCCGCACGCTCCTTGTCGAGCGCGAGGTCAAGGTCATTCCCGAACTTTAGAAAATCATACGAGTAGGAACCAAATCCCATATTCCTTTCATGTTCAACAAAACGTTCCATCTCGGGGCCGCCGGCTTGCAAGCTGTAAGCGTAGGTGATGTCGAAAAGATGGCGGTTCCGGTGTTCATTCTTGAGGAAGTTCATCACGGAAAACCGGTGGTAGTCCCGGAAAGGTTTCTCTCGTCCATCGACTTTTACAGAAGCGGTGACCTCAAAAATTCCCCGCAGTTGACGCTCACTGATTTTGGCGTCGAAATCTTTCAACGCGATAGTGGCCAGGCCTTTCTCATTGGTTTCAAAGGGGTGCTCGGAAGTGAGAACGTTCTGAAAAAAGAAATCCTGGATAGAGAAAGAGACTGTCCCCTTGGAGTTGGGGGGAGCATGAACCACGAGGCTGAAATCCGGAGCTTTGCCGAATTCAAGGAAGTTTCCCCGTGCCGAGCTTAGGAGTTGGGTCATGATTGGCGGCGCCTCAAAATCTGTCATTTTGCCTTGCTCGAACTGAACATCATCAATCCAAATGTGGTGGTCGAGGTTGGGATTGCCAGCGGGGCGGAGGTAAATGGAGACAAATTGGTGCTGGGCCGCGAATGACACCTCATATCGTGTCCAGGTGTCCGGGATGTTGAGTGTTGGTGTCGGAAATCCCTCGATCGGGCTGCTGTTTCCAGACCGGCCATCGACATAGAGTCCCAATGTCTGGCCCGCACTTGCTTTGGCCCAAAAACTGATGGTGTAGGCTTTGTCAGGGATGACCGGGAGGGCGAACGTACTGAAAGGCAGCGGGTTTTTCATAGCGCGAAGGCGCAGAGATTTGTTGCCCGAGTGAGAAACCTTGTCATCGATCACAAAGATGTCCGTGTACATGAGGGGCAAAGCGTAATCAGAAAAGGTACGAAACCCCCAATGCCTGAACCCTGCTTCAAAAGAGGGATTCAGAAGCAAATTTCTTGAGGTGCTATAGTCTGGAGTCCGAAGCAAATCCCCGCTCCAGACATCGATACCGTTGGGCATGATCTCTACCTCGCCCGTGTCGGCGTCCGGCTGTGTGCGAAAGTCCACCAGAAAACTGAGCACATCATCCTTGTCGGCTTTGAGGCGTATCGAGTTATTGATGAGGGTCATCTCAGAACACCGCTCGGGACGGAGGGAAAATGTGGTGGCTTTGTCGTCGGGAAAAAACTCCACGATGGCCCCCTTCAGCGCGTCCGCATCCCAGTTGATGGAATTCGAAGCGTCAAATTCGCTCACCTGGTTCCCTTGAGTGAGTTTGCCTGAGAAGGTCAGGAAGGGGGGCAGGTCAATGGTCATAAAGCGCGTCTTCAGCCGGGAGCGGTCTTTCACTTTGGCCACGGCAGTCACGCGGACCAAACCATCTTCGAGAAGAGTCAAACTGATCTTATAACTGCCGAGTTCCTCATTGCTTCTCGGGCTGGGCCGGAAGGTTGTTGCAAAACTGGACGTGTTGCCGACAACCTCTTGGTGGTGGTTGAGAAAAAAGGGCGGGGAGATCCAATCTTCTCCAAAGTTGAAAACCTCCCCCATCCCTCCCTGGATGTCATTGTCCAAAGTGAAAATCATTGCTCCATAATCCTTTTTTGTCCGAATGCTTTTTGTGCCGAACTGGATGCCTCCATCGGGAGACATGGTCAGTTTTTTAGGCTCTTCAGAGCGAGCAGATGGCAAGGCCCACCCAAGAAGCGTGACGATGGCTCCCAGAGTCAGAAGGCGAAGGGCTGCCGAAGGAGGGTGAAAGTTGCGACAATCGGATGTGTGTTTCATTTTGTTGGTAAATTCCCACACGTTCTTACTGTCCCGCTACGGATGAAAAAAGATTCAAGCATCGGTCATTTCATGTGGCCAGGCACCGGAGATGAGACACCGCGCCAACGAATCGTCAACCCGCCGTCCTGCCGGAATTTTCGAAAAAATCCGGAGCTGTCAGGGCCACTGATCAGTACGAAATGGAGATGCAGGAAGGCCGTCCTTATTATAAAAATTCACCTCTCCGGGATTCAACGCAAAGGCATAGCGGACAGCAACCGGGGCTGGCACGTCAGGGTGAGATACCACCACCGTGTCGCCATCAATCACGGCATCTGCCCATCGCCATTTTTGATCATCTCCAGCGATGGCAAAACACTTAAGCTGACCCGTAAGCAACTCGACGGAGTCGGCGAGCCCCTTTTTCTCAGCAACACATAAACCACGCCCAACATGTTCAAATGCTATCCGAATCTTGTTTCCCTCCACCGCGTGGCTCTTGTAGAGAGGGCCACTATATGCCACCTCCTTACCATAATTCTTGGCAAGCGCCCAAAGCGCTAATCGCCGACCGACATCCTGCTTATTGGCAGGATGAACATTCTCGGCCTCTCCAATATCAATGGCCACCGCCATGCCGGTGTTGGGGATGGACAGGGCTCTCAGCTGCGCTTCACGAAGACGCGTCCACGTCTCGCCTCCTGCCGGGTTGTCCGGGTTTGACGGCTGGAAATTCGCCAGTTGAACGAAATAAAACGGAAAATCACGCCCCTTGCCTGATGCGCCGTGATCCTGATTCCACAACGTCCGCCAGCTGCTGATCAACGCTTTCATTTTGTGAAAGTAACTCTCACCTTCGGCTCCGTTGGATTCACCCTGATACCAGATGACTCCACGTATCGCGAACGGAATGATGGGGTTGATCATTCCATTAAAACATTTCGCGGGTTGCTGGAAGTCGCCTGAGGAGATTAAGTCCACTGGCATATTGGGAACTACCTCACCTGAACTCATTGAGGCGTCCGCCTCCGACAACCATTTCCTCATTCCTGCCAAGAACTCTTTGTAATGGAGGTCCACCGGATCTCCCAATTCCGGGACACTCCGAAATCCTGAGATCGGAATCCATGTCTCGATACAAGTGCTCCCAAGGTTTGCGCCGATCAGCCCGATGGGAACATCAACTTCCTTTAAAAGCTCGCGAGCGAAATAGAAACCCACGGCTGTCATCCACATATTTTCTCTCACGGGCGCGCAGATCTCCCAACTAAGACGGAGGTCGCTGTCCTCCAGAGGGAACGGACTATTGGTTTGCGAAACTCGAAGGAACCTCATGTTCGGATCGTTTGCCGCCGACATTTCAGCTTTCCCGTTCGTGCTATCCTGGAGAAACCAGGACATGTTGGATTGCCCGGAGCAAATCCAGACGTCACCAACAAGGATGTTATTAACGACTTGTGTCGTCGAACCAGTCACTGTCATTTGCCGGGGCTCCTTGCTTGCAGGTAAGGGATCGAGTCTGAGCATCCAGCGGCCACTCTCGTCCGCGGTCGCAGTTTTATCCTGGTCGGCAAAGCTAACCTTTATCACCTGTCCTTTTTCGGACCACCCCCAGATCGGAACCGCAATATCGCGCTGAAGCACCATATTGTCGGCAAACACATTGGCCAGTCTTTCCGCAGCATGCGAACTAACAGTGCCGAAAGCCACTGTAATGATCCCGAGGGCAACCAATAAACTCATCCATGCAGGGAGAAATTCGGATCCGACTTTGTCTCTTCTTGTTTTCATAGTATGGTGATCCGCAGCTTTACCGTCAGGGTGCGCTGGCCACCGCAGAATGTATGGTTCGGTAACTATGATGCCCCAGCCTCTGATCGAAAGAGACTCTTCATGGTTACTTTTTCTGACCATCAAGCGTGAGCCGTCCGCTCTTTTCCTCCGTTAATACCAGCGGATGCGACGAATTCACTGTTGTTTGAACTTCTCGGATGCCTCCTGTCTCCCACACCCCGACCCATCTGCTGCTTTGAAGGTCATAAAAAATGACCTTGGGAAAAGACGCTCTTTTTATAGATCAGAGAGTAATTTACGCTGATACCTATGATAAAACGTGCCGCAGCAACCTGTTTTCAAAGCCACCCCGCCCGCCCCGCCACGGTTATTGATGTGCACGCCCACGTGGGAATGGGCAAAAAATGGCCGTGGCTGGGCACGAATGAACTTTCAGAAGTTCTCGACCGTGCCGCGCGGGCCGGCGTGGATATCAGCGTCATCAGCCATCTGGACGGTCTCTACCGGAAACCGGCAAATCACCCGTTCCTGCGCGAAATTGAAAAACGGAGCGCCGCATTCATGTGGTGGGTTGTGGACCCAAGAGAGGAGAAAAATTTGAAAGAGTTCCGGGAGGTGGCTGGGCATCCCAAAATCGTCGGCATGAAGATCGGGCCGACATATCACAACTATCGATTTTCCGACCATGCGCGAAGCCTGCTGGATCTTGCAATGGAAACTGGCTCGGCGGTGTTAACGCATAGCGGAGATCCGAATGACATGCCTGCGGGGATTGTGCGTTGGGCGAACCGGTATCCCGAGGTACGGCTGATCATGGCTCACTTCGGAAACTGTCAAGGCTACCAAGGCCATCTTCGGGCCATGCGTCAGTGCTTGTCGCCGAATTGTGTGGTGGACACCTCTTCGTCCGTCTCGATGGTTTCGGACCATATTGAAATCGGGGTGAGAGAGCTCGGTGCAGAGCGTTTTCTCTTCGGTTCCGATACGCCTCTTTATAGCGTGGCCGCACAGTGCGCCCGCATTTATGAGGCGGATCTCACCCTGAAGCAAAAACGCGCGATCCTTGGCGGGAACGCCTCCCGCTTTTTGGGCCTCCCAGGACCAAAAAAATAGCCCATCGCTATCAATAAGAAGACGCTGAGAAAAGCAGCGATCAAAGACGATCCTCTTTTGAGAAGGTTGGACATGAAATATTACCGCTGAGTGGATCTTTCGGATTTCTCAGAGAATGCAAAATTGAAGGTTCAAGCCTAAACCATTCAAACCGTGACTAGATTCATGCCAACTTCTGATTCTCCATATACTCGTGCGTCCACCTGCCACCCCCATTCCTTTGGCGTGCTCGTAATTCTTGCAGCCATTGTTTTCGGATCAACCGGAGTCACCCTCGCTGAGACCCCAAAAGAATTCACAATGTCCTCCGATGGCAGCGTGCAGTTCGGCTCAAGGAATATCAAGACAAGGGATGGCTATGGGGCGGCTGTCTTCGTGCTCGACAATGACATTCAGGGCAGTATGGGCGAGATTTTTGAATTTGGAGAAGGCTACATTTCCCCGCCGTTTTTCCTGAATCCTGTCGATAAAATTTCCGGGAACAGTTCTGGTTTTACCGCCGATGCGCGTGTGGGGCAAAAAACCAGCGAAAAAGTTGGCACATACAAGTTCACCCTTACGGTTTTGAAGGAAGGGCTCGTGCGGGCCGAGGGTTTGCTGAAAATGTCCGACCCAAAATTGGTCAAAAACCGCTTCTTGACGATCGAACTCCCTGCCTTTCTCCCGTTTCGCGGAAAGCTTGTGAAAGGAGATGAGGTCAAGGAGTTTGATGGATCCCGCCAGATAGAGTTCTCTGGCGATGTCTTGAAGGGGGCAACCTTGACACTTTTCCCGGGGGATCCGCGGACGGAGTTCTCCATTGTTCTCGAGTCATGCTCAAAGGTCATGGTGAATGAGAATCGGCTGATTTTCTTTCCCGCTCAAGATGGGGAAGTCTCCTACATCGTGGACCTCAAGGAGCGGGATCGTGGCGGAGATGTTTCCGAGATCATGCCAAATGGCATCAACGTGTGGGGACCCGATTTGCTAGGCACCCCGGATTACTCGACCTCGCGAAATCTAATTCTTAACCCCTCCTTCGAAGCCGGGTTCAGGTATTGGTCGTTTCGTATCTTTTCGGATTTCGCCCAGCCGCTCAAATATAATGAGAATTACGTCATCGACGACACCGTGGGGCACACAGGAGCAAGGTCCATGCGTTTTCGGGCTATGAAAAATCCCCTCCCGTTTTCCACGTTTGCCCTCCCCGTCACGCCGGACATAGACTACACCTTGAGCTTTTGGGCGAAGGGCAGTGAGGGAAAAACACTTGGCCTCTATGTGGATGCTCGCTCCGGCAACAGCAGCCCGGTCAAGGGGATGCCGATCCCGCCTCTCACGATTACGGATCAGTGGAAACGATACGAGGTTTCGTTCAATGTCCAGAGTCCCTTTGTTTCTGTTTTCTTTCGTCCAGCCGGCGATCCCAATCTCGATTCCTTCATCTGGATTGATGATGTCCAGTTCGAAAAAGGAAAAATGACGGACTTCGACCAAGCTCCGTTAATGACACAGCTTCTTAGTTCCGCGAGGGGAAATTTTCTCGAATTCGGGCAACAGCCGGATTTGAAATTCTTGATTAACACGGCACCCAAGTCGAAGGGGACAGTGGCACTCTCCGTTCAGGACTTCTTCTTTAACACCATAGTCAAAGAGGACTTCAAATTCGAGACTGATGATTCCGGAAAGGCCGTTATTCCCCTTGCCGGGCTCGATCACAAACTGACAGATGGCAAGTTGCGCGGGGTTTTTGAAGTCACGGCTTCAGTTCAGATGGATGGTCAGCCCAAGCCATTCAAGGATTACTCCCGGTTCTCGGTGATGAATTTTCTCAGCAACACACATAGAAATAAAACCATCTTTGATGTGACCTATGCATATAGTCTTCAAGCAGGAGGTCCTGAGATGGAGCGCTTTGTCGAACGCGAAAGAAACATCGGATATGGATCCTACTCCTATGATTTTTTAAAGTTCGCGAATGACCTTGACCTCGCGCTGGATAAGGAGCGCGCGGATCTGATGGAAAAATACGGCTTCGAGCCCACCGGGCGCCTGATCACAACGGCCATCGAGGGAAATGGGCAGATTTCTGAGATGGGTGGCAAGATGAAAATCTTGAACGTCAAAGATATGATTGATCCCACTCCCGAGCAACTGGCCGCCGTGGAGGAGATCAGCAGGGTCAAGGCCGAACTCAGGCCATGGAGCCCGGTCTGGTTTTTCACGGCGGAAAGCGACCCCGGGATGATGCCGATGGCGGGCCATCTCGAAGCTTTTGCCAAGCTAATCGTTGCGGCTAACAAGGGGATCAAAAAAGGGAATCCAAACGCCAAGGTCCTGGTTGAAGGAGGCCCATGGAATATTGACCCTGAAAACGGCGTTAAACTTTACGAGCGCTATATCCAGGAGACAAAAAAGGTTGATCCCAATGTCAAATTCGATGGAGCCGCAGGACACCACTATATCAATTTCCCGGAAGCGCTTGATGGAAACGTCCAAGCTTTCCTGGAAATGCTGGATCGCAATGGCCATCCAGACTGGCCGCTTTATCTCAATGAGGGAGGCGGCTTTTGCGCGATGAGCATTCCCCAACTTGGCATCACACCGTTTGTTTGGAACTCCGGAAATGCCTGGTACCTGCCTGCGATGAGCTATGGCGTCGGCAAAGCGGAGCGCATCTCCGCCACCTTTATGGCCCGCGCCTGGCTGGTCGCGCTCAAATACCAGGACCGGGTGGCCTGCATGAACAACTTCTTCACGCCGAATCGCTATCTCGACGTGGATTTCACGGCAAGGGTCTACGACAAAATCCCCAACACGCTCGGAAGGTTGCTCGGCAATGCTTACTTTTATCAGGATGTCAAATTTGTGCCCTACGCCCGCGCGTATGTTTTTCGTCAGGACGCTGACGGGGCCCCCATCGCGGCCCTCTGGGGATATAAAGAAACGGTGGACCGCTTCAAGGAGGAGCCCACAACGGTGAAGTTTGATTTCCGGGGACAGGAACTGACGTTTATCGACTTGATGGAAAACAATGTCACCTTCCCCAAAAACCCGGAGGGCTACACTCTGATTCCGATGACGCCATTCCCGATTTTTATTCAAGGAAAGCCCGGCACTCAGGATGCCCTCTCCCAAGCCATCGCGGCAGGCGTAACTGCAGACGGGGACGAGAGCGATGCTCTTAGTGTGTCCGCTTATCCCGAGGGGGATGGAACGGCAATGATCGTCCTGAAAAACAATCTTCCCCGCAGTTTTAGCGGCGAGGCAACGGTGACACTTAATGATCTCTCGGTCGCGGACGATGTCAAACTCTCGCCTATAACTGAAATCGCGAGAGCCTTGGATATTCCGGGAACCCCGCGTAATACCGACAAACTTCTGGATTTCGATTTTGCCCTTCAGATCGGCCAGAGCGCTCCCAAAAAAATTGAAGGCACTTACCTCCTGCTCAACACGTCCTCCAGAGCGATGGCTATTGATGGGAAGCACGATGATTGGAAAGACCTCCCGGGCATCGATCTGGGGGATGGAATCACAGTGCGGACATACGCCGATGCGGGTAATCTCTACTTTGCCATCGAGGCAAAGGGAATAGAGGCGGACGAGTCCAAGGTCTTTGAAGGCGTGGGTTTTTACTTCGATCCCTTCGAGCGTGTCGCCGACTGGACCACCCCGAAGAATGCCAAGGGCGACTTGGGAATCTATGAGTTAAAGAAAGATGACGACGGAAATCTTGGTGCCTTTTGCCACATCGTCCAAGGCACTCAAGCCGGCTCAAGCAGCAAAGTCCTTTTTTACGGAAAAATGCAGCCTCGCTTTGAAGTCAAAACGGGTAAAACGTCTGACGGCGTTTTTGTGGAGTGCCGGATCCCGGAAGTGCTTCTTTCCCCGCTGAAAATCGCCCCCGGATCCCGGCTTGGTTTAAATATCTCGATCCCGACAAAGACCGGCCTGAAAACCCTTGCTCCCATCCCGGAATACAAAAGTCCCGGGACCCTGGGAGATCTCAGCCTGAGCATGGCGATTTTTCCTGCGCAGTCCAAAGACCCCTCCAGCAGTGGAAAGTCGGAGTGATGGAAAATGACAAGTCCCATTCGGCCGGATTTACAACCTGAAATGGCCCTGGCATCAACGCCGGGCTCAGAGAGTCAAAATGAGGATCGCTCCGGCTTCAAGCTGACGTGGATTGCTCCCCCAGGCGCCCATGATGTAAAAAATTGTTATTTTCGCGCTCGAAAGGCCTTCGATGTCAAAAAAATTCCTGAGACCCTGGAACTTATTATCGCCGCAGAGAGTTCTTATATCATTTACCTTAACGGAGTTGAAATAGGAAGGGGGCCTGCCAGGGGAACCCGTTCGATAAATTATTACGACAGTTATCAGATCGCATCAAAGGTGAGGACCGGCGGAAATGTTATTGGCGTTCTTTGCCATTGCATGAATATCGAGACATTTGTCGCGGCCCCCGCCGAGCCCGCAGTTGCGATCAGTCTTTCTGATTGTTTGGTAACAGACGAGACATGGGAGGTGGCTGCGGCCTCGAGCGAATGGAGGCGGGACGTGATGCTCTATTCGGTGCAAACGGGCTTTTCGGAGTGGCGGGATCTCCGGCAGGAGCCGGTGGGATGGCAAACGTCCATGGACTGCTCGTTCTGGGAAAACGCCGTTTGCTTAAGCGAATCAAGCCTTGTTCTGAAAAAACGGCTTCTCCCCCGCTCAATCCCCGACCTTTGTGAAAACATTCATCTGCCGGTCGAAGTTGCTTTGACCGCCGTTGTGCCGACCGTCACGGACCTGGAAGACACGGAAATCGCTCAATTAATGACCGATGAGGAGCACCGGAGCTTCGAGAATCCCTTTCCCATCGACCCTTCACGGCTCGAAGCAGATAGTGAAAACGTCATCACCATTGTTCCGAGAACTACTGGAGAAGGAGTCGCGCTTGTCTTTAATTTCGGTCGGGAAATTGTGGGGCGTCTCGAGATGGAGATCTCCGCGTCGGCCGGAACAATCATCGACATCGGCTATGACGAGCAGCTTTGCAATGGCCGCCTTCGGGTGGCCTACAAAGACGCAAAAGGAGAGCGCTACGATTTTGCGGATCGATACATCCTTCGGGATGGACGGCAAAACGTTGGAAATATCTTGATGGAGCGTGGCTTTCGGATCGTTCAAGTTGTGGTACGAAATCTGCATTCCCCTTTGACGATCCATCATGTGCAGGCTGTTGACCGCAGATATCCCCTTGAACAGAAAGCACGCTTCCACTGCAGCGACCCTCTTTTCGACGATATTTGGAACGCCTGCGCTGAAACGCTTTCTGCCTGCACGACTGATATTTTCACGGATTGCCCCTGGCGCGAGAGAGCCTTCTGGGTCAACGATCTCCTGGTGGAAAACCGGATTTTCCTGCAACTTTCAGGGGATAGCAGACTTCCATCACGCGCTCTGCAAATGGCGTTTTCGGAAGCAGCAAGCAACGGATTCATTAATAGCGTGTGCCCCTGTCCCATTGAAGGAAAGAAGGATGACTGGCTCGCCCTGCCGGCAACAAATCTGTTTTTGGCACTCATCCTTAAGGACTACTACCTGTACACGGGCGACAAGGAGGCTCTGAAAAAATACCTTCCTAAAATCCACCGAATCCTTGAGGAATTTGGGAATTACGCGGATGATAAAGGAATAGTGACGCTTCCCTCGAACTATTGGGGCTTTTTCGATTGGTCCTATGAGACATCCGGTCATTCCCTAAGTGGAAAAACCTCGGCACCTTTGAATTTCCTTTATCTCATTGCTTTAAAGACTTACGAGGAGTTGGTCATTGCTCGTGAACCTTTCGCAGCACCGAAGGACTTCCAAATGCAAATTTCCAAGCTGGCGGAGTCCATTGAAGAGGTCTTCTTTAACTCAGAGACTGGTCGACTCAGCGACTTCGTGGAAGCGGGAAAACGCTCGGGCCTCTCAAGCCAGCTCGCCCATGCCCTCGCATTGATTGCCGCAGAGTATCGCCCTGGAATACGCAAAAACCTGATTGAAGGATTGAATGATTCGAATCTCCTGATTCCCGAACTCTATCTTCATTATTTTATTTTTTTGGCTCAGAAGCTTGCGAAATGTCCGGCAAACGGGTTGGAGCGAATAAGAAAATATTGGGGAAATATTGTTTCGTCCGGCTCCCCAACGATCTGGGAATTCGGCGTGCATAACCCCGGGAAGGGAGCTCTCGATGGAATTAAAGGCAGTCTTTGCCATGGATTGGGCAGTCTTTGCCATGGGTTTTCAACATCTCCCGTCGATTTCTTCCAAACCGTGATCCTCGGCATTGAGCCCCTACAGCCCGCTTTCAAGGAGTTTTCTTTGAATCCCCATGGTTTCGATCTCGAATTTGCCGAAGGGAGCGTTCCCACACCAGCAGGATCGATCGACATCGCTTGGAAAAGATCTTCAAGCGGACTGGTTATCTCTTTGGAAATCCCGAAAGGCAGCCAAGCGATCACGCCTGACGGCAGACGGTTTGGACCCGGAACTAATCACTTGGAAATGGAATCGGAGGATTGCCGTTCCTGCAGCCTATGAAACCTCGAAGAGCCAACAACGATGATGTTCAGTGGATTGCCCTCCCATATGTTAAAAAGTCTGCATCGGTCGTGGCGGGCTATGCTCTCACATTCGAAGTCCACGCAGCCCATTCGGTTGTGATAGAGGTGACCGCTGATCAGCAATACGAACTCTATCTGGACGGGGAGATCATTGGACGCGGCAGCGAGTCAGGAACTCCAGATTGCTGGTTTTATGACTCTCAGCAATTGACATTGTCCAGAGGATCCCATGTTCTCGCCGCAATGGTCTGGTCGTGGGGCGGCAGGCAAAGTGCGATGGCGCAAATGGAAGTCTTTCACGGCCTGTATCTGTCATCTCCTGAGAAAGCCACGCGAGCATTGCTTGGAACGGGTGTTGCCCCGTGGAAAGTGAAGCAGTTGCGGGGAATCAAGTTCACGCAACATTTGATTCTTCCCCATGGTTGGACGGGTGTTCCTCCCTCTCAAACACTCGAGGCCAAACATTTTCCCTGGTGCTGGACTATTGGCGCAAGCGGGGGTTGGAAAAGCCCCGCAAAACTGAGCAACAGCCGCAACAATGGGAAAGAACCGCTTCACCACCTAACGCCTGCCAAGCTTCCAGCCCCGGTGTCTGAGCCGATCTCGCAGGGGAGCGTGGTTTTTGTATCGAATCAAACTGGAAACTCCGGCCCGCTTCGAAAGAAGGACGATTTGAAAGGTGAACATGCTAAATTCGAGGCTCTGATTGCGGGAGGGGTCATCATTCTACCAGCTGGAACGCAACGGAAAATCCTTTTTGATCTCGAGAATTATTTTTGCGTTTACCCATCAATTACCACCTCGGGTGGAAAGTCGGGAAGAGTAAGACTTACTTGGGCCGAATCGCTTTTCGAAGGTGCAACAAGCATGCAGAAGGGTAACCGGAACGCGATTTGGAACAAATTTCTGCGGGGAATTTGGGACGAATTCCACCCTGACGGAGGAGACGCCAGAAAGTTCAAGACATTGACCTGGCGGGCTGGTCGCTACCTTGAGTTGACAGTGGAAAGCGGCGCAGAACCGTTAAAACTAGAGCTCAAACTACAGGAAACAAGATTTCCTCTGCCGATGCGGGGCGGGTTTTTTTGTGACAATGACCGGGTCAATGAAATCCTGCCGATCTGCATTCGTTCTTTGGAAATGAGCAGCCATGATAACTTTGTCGATTGTCCCTTTTACGAGCGCCTCGCCTATACCGGAGATGGCCGTCTTGAGGCCCTGGCTGCTTATACATTTTCGGGAGATGACGTTCTTGCCCGCAAAGCGATTGGGCTATTCGCCTCATCCGCTGAAGCTAATGGATTGTGTATGTCCAGATGGCCATCCCGGGAAGTGCAATATATCCCTACGTTTGCGCTTTGGTGGATCGGTATGGTTTATGATTTTTCCTTGTGGCGTAATGATCGCTTGTTTGTGCGCTCAGCGTTGCCCGCGATAAGAACGACGCTCGACTACTTTCTCTCCCGCTTGGATGGCAGGCAAATCTATGCAGAGAATAGCGCCGATTGGAACTTTGTTGATTGGGTTCCAGAATGGAATGACCACCCCAATGGCGGCGTCCCTCCCGCCAAAGACGGAGTGAATATGCTTGTCAATTGCCTGCTGAAATACACGCTCTCGCTTGCTGCCAAGCTTGAATCGTATGCCGGCTCGCCCACAGGTGCCAGAAAGTTTGCCTCCATCGGAACGGCCATGGGCCGTTCTCTTCACGAACTGTTTTGGGACCCGGACAAAAAACTCTATAAAGATGATGGGAGTGGATTATGGTTTTCTGAGCACACTCAGGTCATGGCGATCTTAAGCGGGCTCGTCAGTCCCCACGAAAGGAAACCCTTGTTCGAGACAATGATTCGAAAACCCAAGATCGTGCGGACTTCGCTGTTCTTTACCCACTACTTCTTCGAAGCCGGGTTTCTCGCCCGGCAAGAGGACCTTTTTTTCAAACGACTGGAATCGTGGAATGGATTTCTTGGAGATGGTTTCAAAACTGTCCCGGAAAACTTCGTGAACTCGCGGTCGGATTGTCATGGCTGGGGGGCTCACCCGCTCTTCCATTTGGTGGCAAATGTTGCCGGAATTCGGCCCTCAGCTCACGGATTCAAAAAAATTCTTGTCGTCCCGAACCTCGGGAAACTTAAGGACGTGGTCGTGACCTGTCCTCATCCCGCAGGGCTGATCAGCGCCTCCTACCGCTCAGAAAACGGGTCGCTGGTCGCAAAAATTCAGCTCCCGCAGGGGCTCTCTGGCGACTTTGTGTGGGGTGCCCATTCTGTTAAAATCGGACCTGGTTCACAGACCCTGCGGCTTCAGGAAGCTGACGGGGGTTTAACCACCAAAAAGCGTTGAACACCACGAGCCTTCTATGAAAGTTGACCTTCCCTACACCGATGCCAAACCTCAGGGGGCACCGGATTTCTACTTTGCGATCAATGTCTCCTTCCGATTCATCGAGGAGCGTTTTGGAAACGATGGGCTGATACGTTATCGGGAACAGATGGGGCACGAATATTTCAGGCCCGTTCAAAACATTTGGACCAAGGGGGGGCTGCCGGCTGTGGCGGGATATTGGCACGCGTTTTTTGATGCTGAGCCAGGATCGGAAGTTGATGTCCAGGAATGCGACAGCCAAGTCGTGGTATCCGTCACTCGCTGCCCTGCCATCGGTCATCTCAGAGAGCATGACCGCGAAATTGTGGCGGAATTTTGTCAGCACTGTCACTACGTGAGTCAATCCATCGGCAGGGATGCCGGAATCTCAACAACTGTTTTCGGCGGTAATGGTTCCTGTAAACAGATTTTCAGCTATGATAAAGATTCCGAGAAGCAACAAATCTCGGATATCAGGGAGTGCATATGATTGGGCGCTATCATTTTTGCGGTCATTACGAATGGACGTTTTCCTGGATCGAAAGCAATGGGGGCAGGGGACTGCTCAAAACCTATTGGGAGGAAGCCATTGGAGAAGACAGTCAAAGACACGCCCGGTCATTGATCATTCCCCAAGGCCTCGACGGAATGAAGCGCTACTGGCAGCATACCTTGGAAGAAGAAGCTGCCGGCTATGCGCTCACCTCGGATGAGAAGTGTCTCCGGATCGATATAAAAACCTGTCCCTCAAAGGGTTTTTTGCTTAAAAACGGCCTTCAACAACATTCGGACTCTTGCGATGACTGCATGGGATGGATCGGCCCGATGATGAAAGCCTCAGGTTATGTTGTGGATCATCAACACAACCATCAGGGACGTTCTTGGCGGGAGTTCCGGAAAAAGCATGATGGAAACGGGTCGTCCGATCCTGAGGAGCTTGTCACTGACAAAGACGTCAGGCTTAAACCCGGTTGGGAATCGGGTCCCATCGATTCCTTCAAGCGCGCCACAGATGCCGACGACAAGTCTTAGGTTGAACTGACACCGAAGCATCCAGTCTCTGCAGAAAATCCCCCAAAATTTACGATATCTTACCGCAAGTGCCAGACGAGAAACGATTTATGAAATACCGAACGATAGGAATAACAGGTCTTCAAGTATCCCCCCTTTGTCTGGGAACAATGACCTTCGGCAAGGAAACCGATCCAGAAACTGCCGCCAGGATCTTTCAAAGATGTCGCGACCGCGGCTTGAATATCTTAGATACGGCAGACGTTTATGTGGGGGGAACGACTGAGGAAATTGTCGGAAGACTGCTAAAAGACTGCCGGGAGGAGTGGATCGTTTGTTCCAAGTTTCAGGGCCGGATGGGGGAGGGACCAAATGACCGGGGTTGCTCGCGGCGGCACGTGACCCGGGCCATCGATGCGACACTTAAACGGCTTCAGACGGATCGTATCGATTTCTATTTCATTCATAATTATGACCATTTGACACCTTTGGAAGAAACGCTGGGCGCGTTGGATGATCTCGTGCGGGAAGGAAAAATTCTTTATCCGGCGATCAGCAATGCGTCTGCCTGGCAGATTATGAAAGGACTGGGCATTTCCGAGCGAAAGAACCTCAGCCGCTTCGAGTGCATTCAGCCAATGTATAACCTCCTCAAGCGTCAGGCCGAAGTGGAAATCCTTCCAATGGCAGCTTCGGAGAGCATCGGCACAATCTGCTACAGTCCGACAGCCGCCGGAATGCTCACCGGGAAATATACCGACCCTGATCAAAATGTGACCGGAAGAATCTCCCAAAACAAATTTTATTCTGTCCGGTATGGTGATGACGCATATGGGCCGGTGACCAGGCAATTCGCGGATTATTGCAAATTCCGAAGCTGGAGTCCGGCAACGGTCGCGATTGCCTGGGCCGCTTCCCATCCGGCGGTAACGGCGGCAATCGTTGGTGCCAGAACTCTCGAGCATATGGATACTGCGCTCGCAGCGCTGGATTTTCCGATATCTTTTGAATTGAGGGAGGAAATTTCCGCGTTGTCAAAAGAACCGCCACTAGCCACTGACCGTCGGGACGAACAATTGGGAATGTTTATCCACTAGATCTTAAGACGTGTTCCTAGTTGGCTTGGACCAGAAATATTACCATTCGGCTCCTCTTTTGGGTTTATTAATTCCAAGTAAGATACTGATAAGCCCTAAAACCTTTGACCTGATCTCATGAAGACAAATAGTATTGAAAATGAGGAGACCCTGAAAGACGTTTTTCAAGGAGATTTTCCTCCCGAATGTTATGGGAAATCGCTCCAGGACATTGAAAAGGTTAATCAAGAGGTGGTTGAGAGAATTTTTCGTGATCACGTTGGACTCCTTCTCTGCTCAGTTAATGCAGTGACCATGAAACCCTTCCAACCGGACGAGATCAAAGATCGCCCCGGTGGAATCGGCACCTTTGTTGAAAGGTCCGCAATTCCGAACGCCATCAAACCGGTTTGGATCAATTATGAAAATACTGGACAAGCCAGCGGAACCTATCTTGACGCTCTCTGCGCAAAATACGAATTAACCGGAGATCCGGAAACAAAAGCGTTCGCCCGGAAAACATTTGAGGGCATCGTCGCAATTTGGGAGAATGGCGCAAAAATCGAGCAGTCTCTGGGAGGTGGAGGGCTCGGCTGGTTTCCCAAACCGTATGACGGACTTCAAAGTTTTAAGGGAATGCATGAGTGCAGCGTGGATCAGTATTGCGAGGTCACTCTCGGCCTCCAAAGTTATTACCGGGTGATGGCAAGTGAAGCCGAAAAAGAAACCATTGAAGCAATCGTCGTGTCTTTCGCTGATTGGTGGTACGACCATGATTTCTCTGGAATCTATCTTGGTGAAGCCGTCTGGTGGAAGCGACTCCACTCCCACTCAATGGCGGCCAGTTACTTTCTCTATTTGTATACCCTGGCACAAAGCTGGAGTCCATGTAGGAAATTCCAGCAGGGATTTGAAATCTGGCAGGAATTAAAGGGGGCTTTGAAACCACCCGGCGAGGCCATATGGGGTTGCATGAACGGATTGACACTTAATGTGTTGGAACGCCTCATGGAATTAAGGCCTGACTTGAATGACTTCTGGTTATCATCGGCCAGACATCAGGCACGTCTTCTGGTTTCCTCAGTAGAAGAACGGGTCAACATGAACCAAAGATATGAATTCGAAGGGTTTGCCGCGGATTACCTGTGCGCCGCACATAAGATGCTCCCCGATGGCGGCTACGCGGATCTGGCAATTCGATGTCTGAAGGAATGTAATTCGCGGAATCGGTTCTATCACCTGAGACGCGGCCTTAAAAAATCAAATCTTGACTCACGCGAAGTAGGCGACGACATGCGCGATGCCTACATGTGTGAACTGCATGTCCACTGGCTTTCTGGTTATTGGAAGCTAAGGTTGGCAAAATATTTAGAATGATATGGAAGGGACTCTTCTCGCAAAAAAACGAAAGTTAATAGAGCAACTGGCGGACTCTCCTACCGCCCTGATTTGTAACGCTTATTCGTTTATGGGCTATCATGCGCCATGTTCCGACTGGTCGGTTCGCTGCATGACTCCTGATCTGCCACCAATGGTCGGCGAAGCGGTAACAATTAAACTCGATTGCAGCACCCCGGACGGTGAGTACAAATACGAATTCGAAAACCCTCCGGACAGCGGGAATGCCCTTTATTACCAATTGATCGAGAGGCTTGAGAAGACGGGCATTCCAAAGATTGTTGTCATCCAGTCTCTAGGTGACAAATCGCGCTCAGCGGTGCTCGGGGATGGCATGGCTAAACTATTTCGGGCCGCAGGTGCGGCAGGCTGTGTCACCGATGGTGGCGTTCGGGATATTCATGATATTTGTAAATCGGGTCTAACCACCTTTGCCGGAGGCCTGGCGCCTAATCACTTCAGTCTCCGATGGAGTGACCCCGGCAGTCCGGTCACGGTGGGTGGACTAACGATTGAAGAGGGATCCATCGTCCACGGCGACCGGGACGGGGTGATTGTTCTCCCAAAAGAAGGTTGGGATACCGTGGTGCGCACGTGCCGATATGTCGTGGATTTTGAAAAAGCCGCCCATGTCATTGTGCGTGACACTGCCATGAGACCCCAGGAAAAGCAGTCGAAAATCGGCGAACTTGCCGCAACGTATAAAGAGCTCATCTTGGAGATCAGAGCGTGCGAGGATTACTAACATATGCACATTTGGCCAGGTCGTCAGCTCTTGGATCTCCGCACAGTGAAAATGATCATGATTTGCTTGCCGCCACCCAACTTAAGGCTTTCATCAATTTACCGATATGACAATTAACGTTGAGTCTAAACTTCGGGTTGCCGCAAACAGGTGCAGGGAAACCCATGAGAAATGCATGCTCATCCTGACTGATGCATTCCTAAGGGAACGGGGATGGATAAAAGTCCACGCCGCCGAGGCCCTTTTGGACTTGGGAGAGAGGACCGCAGTTTGTAATGAGTTTCCCACCAAAAAGGAATCGTGGGAGGGTAGTTCGCAGCTCGGGCTGTGGCGCTTGAATTATGCGTGCTCGGAGGACCAGGTTGAAAAGCAATTCTGGATGGCGTGTATTGAGCAATATTACACAAACGAGAATGGTCCGTTCCGCCTGAATGCCCTCGAGAGCCTTTGCAAGCTGAGTTTTGCAGCTGGCGGTCAGACGCTTCAAATGATTTCTCGAGACGCATCCGAGTCATCTCAAGCAATTGCCCCATTTGCTCTTTGGGCTCTTCATCTCGGTGGAAACAGACGGAGTGCCTCTCTTCTGGGGGAAATGATTTCGTCCCATGATCCAGCGATAAGAATGCTTTCAGCATTTGCTTTGCGTTGGATAAGATCTGATGAACAATCAGCACTTAAAGCATTGGCCGAACGTGCTGACCTGGAGTCTCCAAACTCCCCGGCATATCCGTTTATCCTGAGCTCCGCGCTTTCCTTAAATGCCAGCGCGGTGAGTGCGGAAAACTGGAAGCGGGAGCTCCTTTTAATCTTAACTGAAGGAGAGGGCCCCGCACGTTACGAGGTGTGCCAGGCCCTCAAGAATGGATTTACGAAAGATGATCTCCATACCCTTGAATCGATTCTGGATCATTCTGAAACAGACGTTCGGATTGGTGCCGCAACCGCGATATGCCATCTCTTCGAAAGATCCGGATTCTAATTCATCCCATTCCGCAAATGAAAGAAATCCAAAAGCTTCTTAATTCCCCGAAGCCCGCCAAGTGGCTGTTCTACGGAGACAGCATCACACATGGTGCCTCCCACACAATGGGGTGGCGCGATTATACAGAGCTCTTTTCCGAACGCATCCGTTATGAACTTCGGAGGCATAATGATGTGGTGATTAAGACGGCCTATGACGGCAATACGACCCGGCATCTGCTTGAATCTTTTGAGTGGCGGGTAAAGCAATTTCAACCCCAGGTGGTTTTTATCATGATCGGCACAAACGATTGTTACATGGAACCCGATGGACTGCGGGTCCCTATCAATGAGTTCAAGGACAACCTTAGAAGACTCATCAGCCTGATCGCCGCCATGAACCGAGCCATTCCGGTTTTGCAAACCACCTGTCCTCTCTTGCCGGGAAAAGCTCCAGGACGGCAAGAGAATTTTTCAAAATATATGTCTGCCATCCGATCAGTGGCTCGGGACAGCAGGATCCCCATAATCGACCATGTGGCTTATTGGCATCGCAAGGCGAATACAAATCGAAACGCACATCAATTGTGGATGGCTGACGCTCTTCATCCTAATGAGGTTGGGCATCGTGTTTTTGCTGAATATCTCTTCAAAAAGTTCAAAATCCACTCGCCGGATTCCGCGACATGTCGGTTGTTGGCCCCTTGAACTGTCTGAATTCCGGGAATTGCGACTAGGTTCTCTCTCCGCTATCTGATACCAGTTGCCGGTGCAAAAATCAGAAACATGGTCAGTCACCATCAAAGTGGGCTTCTCAGTCAGTCATGGGATATACAAATGACTTGCCTGACTGATTTGGGAATTATCGGGTGGGGCAGTTTGGCAAGGCTCCTCACATGAGCGTGGGCTCCAATAGGACCTGCCTCTTCAACGCTGCAACCTTTCCCGTTTCGAAATAGTGCAACGTTGCCTGCAGAATGTCCTTTACGAATCGCTGAGTCGGGAAGGAGTAAAGAGTCACAGGCACTCCAAGGCGGGCATCCTCTGGGAAATACTCGATGCCAACAATCTCAACCTGATCCGGGATGGAGAGTCCCCTTTTTAACACAGTGGTGACGAGAAGACTCAAAGGAACAGGGGGAAAAACGATTATTCCGCATGGGCCTTTGACCTTGGCCACGATGTTGGCGATGGAATCACGTAGAGACTCGGGGTGATTCCAAACAAGTTCCACATGACCCCGAACGGGTTGATCCTTCCATCCCGCGCAGGCCATGTTGAATCTTTCGATGCTTTCAACAACGCCGGCTTCCTGATTTGCGGAACTGATCAAAAGGATATTTTTATAGCCTCGCCGAAGAAGGGATTGCGTGGCGTGGCGAACGGAGCTTCCAAGGTCCGTTGTCACGTAAGGGAGGGCAACCCCTTTGTCCGGGTAGCCAAAGACGATCGCGGGTTTTCTGTTTTCCAGAAAGAGGCGCTGATAGGAGGCCGGTAGAGACACGAGGTAACATAGCTCGCCTCGCTTGGACTTTTGACTCGCAATAGTGCGCAGCCTTTGTGCGCTGCAACGCTCAATAGAGAGCGTGATGCCATGGTATTGCATTCCTTCAAGCAGCAGAAACAGCCAGCGAACGCATTGGTGCAGGTCCGGGTAATTCCTGCCCAGAAAGAGGAGACGCGCAACCCTCTGCTCGGAGTTTGATTTTTTCGCGATCTTTGCTGCTGGCTGGATCCTCACGCCCTGCGACGTCACAGAGACGAGTCCCTCAGTCTCAAGGACTTTAAGAGCCTGAAGCAAGCTGGGCCGACCCACCCCGAGCCTCCGGCACCACACGCGTGTTGAGGGAGCAGGGTTAGATAATTCGCCCTGTACAATTTGATCACGAAGAAAGCGGGTGAGTTGCTCCGCCAGTCCTTGGTGAAAATTGGGAAATCGCTCCATCGCTAGTTTCTTATTACACCATACTGGTATTATTGTCGATGACTCCCGAAACGATGCGGTCACAATCGGTGACCACTATCTTCACCTGTCATTTTCACGGAATCGGCTTAAAAGAGGAATATGATCATTCTCGCCCTTCATTTAAATTTCATCTGACATTTACGAAACCGACTGCTGGATGTATTCACAAAATGGAATCTGAACTCACACACACACGTAACCCTGTGGATGGTTTCCGTCCTCAGGTCGACTCCTCGACCAAAACGAAACCACGGGTTGTCTTTCGTCTTTGTGATTGGCACTATTTGGAGAAATCGACACAGCGGATCATGTGCGCCTGGGCTCGACAAATGGCTGAATGGGACGACAAGAGTTCGATCCACCGGCATATTTGGGAGCAAAGCGAATGTGTCCAGCGTCTCCGCGACCGGATCAGCCAGTTTCCAGGGGGAAATCCTGACGGGCCGGTTTCGGCAAACCTTGAACGGCTGGTTAACGCCGTCCTTCTGGCCCCGGGTTTTCAAGATGCTATTGATGGGATTTATCAGCTGTTAAGTGCACCATTGATGAAGGCGTATCTCGATTACTCGGAAACGGCCCATAAAGTGCATGATGCGCCAACCCTGACGACTTTGCATGACATCGTCGGAATCAAAGAGCAACAGCGGCTTTGGTTACGAAGTTTTCGGCGCCGATACCCTCATGCGACCAATCCTGCGTATGTCGCTGCAATCGACGCGGAGCTATCCGCTTGTGCGCACCTCAATGACGCGATCGCGGTTGAAGGAGATGCCGCCAAACCGGCTGGCGTTTCAACGGGTTTCAGACTTCCCAAACGTGCGGCACGTCCCGATGGAACCGACCTGAGATACCGCTTCCGGGAGTATGCGGAAGCTGACTTTTCGGCAAGCATCGAGGCCCGTCGGCTTTACTGGGCTTATGGGTATCTCATGGAGAAGAACATCCCGGACAGTCAGGTGCGGTGGCTTTACGACTCCCCCGACATGCCATGGGAGTTTCACCACAATCTTTCCCGACATCTTTGGGATGAGTCCCGCCATGGCGATTCGGGTTACTCGAGATTTCTCGATTTTGGAATCTCCCTCCATGAGCTCGGCTTCCCGCCTTATGAACCGGAGGAAGAGGGATTGCTTGATCCTCTCACTCCAAAAGAACTCTATGAGGCGATCTTTTTTATAGGTATGATCGCGGAGTCAGGCCATTTTTCGGTTAAAAACGAAGCCTATGCGGACTTCAAGGCTGGAGGGGACATGGAGTCTGCAGAGATGATGCTTTTTGACATCATCGATGAAACAACCCACGTCCAGTATGCGCACCGCTGGCTTCCGATTCTTGGAGAACGGGCAGGCGTTGACCACTCGAACTTTAAATTCAGGGCCGCAAGCGAGAGAAAAACCTACGAGCAGCAGGCCCGTGACCGTGCGGAGATATTGCTCTTACTGCCACGCGATCAAGGCAACACGGATTACGCCTTCTATCAGGGGCTCCTGGAGGTGATGCGCGAGCGGAAGCCCCTGTCAAATGCAAACACATGTCCGCCGCGCTCTTATCTTCCCCTCTAAGCCAGTAACTTTGCGAATAGAAACAACCTATGAACTCACCTCGATGAAAAATACTCCAATAACAAAAGAAGCACTTAGTGGTATTTGGGCTGCATTGCCAATCCCATGGAAAGAAGATTTGTCATTTGATCCCGACACCTTTGCGAGAGACATCTCCGGACTTTGCGAAGCAGGTGTTAGCGGCGTTTACACGGGCGGAACGACAGGTGAACTTTACACTCAAGACTTTGAGATGTTTTGCCAAGTCAATAGAGTGATGGCCAAAAGCGTTCGCGACTTTGGTGTTCCGATGCAGGCCGGATGTACGGCGTTGAGCACTGAGCAGGTCTGCCACCGCGTCCGGTATGCCTGCGACATTGGCGCAGATATTGTGCAAGTGGCACTCCCGTTTTGGCTCGAACTCGACGATGCCGAGGTGGTGGAATTCTTCGTTGACGTCGCTGCAGCTGCAGGCCGGACGCCAATCGTGCACTACGATACCAGCCGGTCAAAGCGACGAGTTTCGGCCGAGCTTTATCAGGTGCTTACAAAAAACGTTCCCACGCTTTGGGGAACGAAGTTTGGAGGTTCGGATATTCATGCCGTTAAGCAAATCACGATGGCAAATCCTGAACTAAAGGTTTTCGTGGGGGAACACATTCTCGCGAGTTCCACGCCGATGGGAGCGACCGGCTCATATAGTTCGGTGGTTCTCGTCAATCCCACTTGGATGGTTGACTATTTTGAAGCCTGCCGGGATCACATCTGGGA
>Ga0163153_10001406_pt1 | contig 38014 bp, 29 predicted proteins | sample OliLakLV19MP6IB1_FD_148629 | JGI IMG/M metagenome (GOLD analysis project Ga0163153, IMG submission 148629) | Freshwater microbial mat bacterial communities from Lake Vanda, McMurdo Dry Valleys, Antarctica - Oligotrophic Lake LV.19.MP6.IB-1 | ecosystem: Environmental > Aquatic > Freshwater >... | reverse complement strand
CCCAGCCCAAGGGCGGCGGCCCGCATCGGGTCCTTGACACTGGAGCCGAGCCCCTTGAGGCGCTCGCCCATCCCGGCCATGGAGGGACCGGAGGGGGCGCGCTTGGCACCAGGCCGTAGGTTGATGGCAATCATGCGCGTCCGTGCCTGTGGCGGTTATGCGGCGGTTCGCAGGGCGAGGCCGACCGGCAGCATGAGGAGCGGCGATACATCATCGATGCTCATGGTGTCGAACACCCCGTCGGCCACCCGAAGGCGCTCGACCGGATTGGCAAGCTGGACGGGCAGCCGGAGCCGGTCCCCGAGGATTCGGGAGAGCCCCGGAATCCGCGATCCGCCACCCGAGAGGAAGAGCCGGGAGATACCCGCCGCCGAGCGACTGGAGGTCTGGAGGAAGGCCGCGGCGCGCTCGATGCCGACGGCGAGTTCGTCGCCGCGCGTTTCCAGGAACGGGGCGAGGGCGTCACCGGCCTCGAGTCCCTGGAGCAGCCGGTCGGCCTCGGCGCTGGAGATGCCGCGCTCGCGCTGGAGATCCTCGCGAAACCGCCGCGTCCCGATCGCCAGGTCCCGGGTCAGCACCGGAACCCCATCCTCGAGCACGTTCACGTTGGTCATTTCATGACCGATATTGACCAGGCCGATGACCCCGCGCATGGCATCCGGATAGTTGAGCTCGAAGGCATTGTGGAGGGCGAAAGAATCGACATCCACGATGGCCGGCTGCACCCCGACATCAGCCAGCAGCGCCAACTTGGTCTCGATCAACTCGCGCTTGGCGGCCACCAGGAGCACCGTCATCTGGAGCCCATCGGCCCCGGGATCCAGAATCTGGAAGTCGAGCTCCACGTTGTCCATGTCGAACGGGACGTGTTGCTCCGCCTCCCACCGGATCACCTCGCGGGCCTCGGACTCCTTCATCCGGTCCATCGAGATCTTCTTGATGATCACGTCGCGGCCACCCACGGCGGTCACGACGTTCCGGGGCTTGACCCCGACCGAATCGAAGAGGCCGCGCACGGCATCCGCGACCAGTCCGGGATCCATGACTTCGCCTTCGACGATCGCATCGTCGGCAACGGCGGTGAATGCCACCTTCGTCAGCACCGGTTCACCTGAACCGTGATTGATCACCACCAGCTTGATCAATCCGCTGCCGATATCGAGGCCCACCGTGGTCTTGGACCGACCAAACAGTGCCATATATGCCCGGCTGGAGAGAGGAAGATTTCAGCTACGCTAGCAATTCCAGCGACCTTTGTCAAGCTTCCAAGCTGCTTGAGGTGATGGTCTCAAGTAGTTATCAAATTGCAACTTAGTCCGGTGTGTTGGAGCAAAAACAGGGCGGCGATCGCGACCAGATGGCGATGGAATGCGGTCCCCCCTTCCCCCTCTCGGGCAACCGCTATGCCACGGCCTGACGCCTGGGGCTTAATTCCATGTATCGCAGCAACTTACGGCGACGACGGGAGTTTCGCCGTCCCTTGCCAGGAAAGCAACCTGCATCTGCTTTCGCAATTTCTCAGTCATATCGCATCACAATCCATCCCGGCTGAAACGCCATCGCAACGGAGCTGGATGAATCCGCGCTCGAATGGATGGAGCCGACCTCCAGTCGGGCCACCGAGGGACGCGAGGCCTGGCCGGTGCTCCAGAGGATGATCAGGCCCGGCGCGATGGTGTCCGCGACGACCTGCCACGAGGCCCCACCGGGCAGGGTCCCCATGGCACCCAGTCCAGCCGTGCCAAAATGGAGGCCGGTCGCCGCTGCTTCGCGGGCTCGCGCCGATGCCAGCGACACCCGGGCCATGTGCAACTGATCCACTGCCAGCAGGTGCAGGAGGACTGCGGCCAGGGCGGCGCTCACGAGTGCCACCAGGGAGATCACCAGCGCCGAGCCGTTGCGATCCACGCTAGCCCCGCAGACCGATGAGGATCGTGCGGGTGCCCACCGCGGGCACGACGGAGCCGAGCCGGACCCGGAGGGTCCGGACTTGAGCGGCAACAGCGGTCGCGCCGCCGGCCGCATCGAGGCCCTCGAAGAGGACACTGCCTGCGACAAAGGGCCCGGCCACCGGCTCGATGACGGCCGCAACCCCGAGCGACAGCAGTCCCAGCCAGAGCTGCCCGGCGCTCGAGTAGACAGCGAGTTCCACGACCTCCTCCATCTGGAGCAGATCGTGCAGCAGGCTGGAGACCGGGATGCCGGGCACCGCGAGCCGAATGGCAGCGGGGCCTCCTGGACAGACGGTGGCAACCGGAGGTGCCACCAATCCCAGTCGCAGAACCCGCACCCCGGAGGGGGACGAAATATCCTGGATGTAGATCACGGCCGAGTCGCGCCCGGCCACCGGCTGGCGACTGGCCGCCCACCTGGGGGCGAGCGGAAGCACCACTCCGCTGGTGTCGACCAGGCACCAGCGACCCGCCGCACGGCGAGACCGGTAGCGAACCGCGGTCGGCGAAACCGACAGCAGGCCATCCCCCGGCACCAGCGGCGCGAGCTCGGCCTCGATCACGGCGGCAGCAACTTCCTGTGCCAGCTCAGCAGCGACGATTGCCGCGGCGGCGCGTGCCTGACGCGCGGCGCTCACCGCCAGGGTGGTGGCGGCCACGACCACGGGCACCATGAGGGCCACCGCCACGACGATCTCTGCCAGCGTGAACCCGGCTCTCGCGGGTTGTCGGACATGATTCAGGGCGGGCATCGGAGAACGGTCGCCAGGGTTTCGGCAGGGAAACGCCTGCCGTGGTCAAGGATCACCGCCACGAAAGCCATCCCGCCGGGCGCCACCTGAGTGGCCCAATCGACGGTGACAAGGCGGCCGGAATCCTGGCCGGTGCTGCCGAGCCCACACCCCCCGGGCCCGGCCAGCAACCACATCTCCCGCCGCTGGAGTGCAAGCTGGGTACCCTCGAGGAGGGCGCGTCCCCGGGCCAGATTGTGGGCCGACCGAGCGGCCGCTGGCCCGAGAAACGCAAGGGCGGCCGCGGTCAAACCGAGGGCCAGGAGGAGTTCCAGCAAGGCGGTACCAGCGCGGGGAACGGGGGGCATGGCAACAAGATGGTGGTCGCCCGCCATCCTGGGTAACCGAAACGACGCACGACCTGCGCAAAAGAATGCGGGAACCGACTGGCGGGGGGGGGCTGCGGAATCGGGAGACTGCTGTGGACCGACTGCGGGGGCGACTAGCAGCCGATGATGCCGCTCACGGTGGCTGGGGCTACCGGCGCTGCGGTGCCGACGAAGAGCGCGCAGGTGAGTCCTGTCACCGCCGAAGCCGTGGCCGAGGCAGCCCAGCCTCCGGCATCGGCCGTCCCGATCGTGATATTGATACCGGGGGACGGGTTGTACAGCAGGGCCGAGTTTGGAACAGTCCCGTTGTAGTACACGGCGAAGTCGCTCCAGTACGATTCCTGCGCCGTGGCCAGGTTCCGAAGGTCGCCCTTCATGGTGGCCTTGTGGGCCTTATCCTTGGTGGCCGCGAACTTCGGGATGGCGATGGCCGCCAGCAGGCCGATGATCACCACCACGACGAGCAGTTCGATCAGTGTGAAGCCCGAGGTGGGCCGCGTGCGGTTCATGAGCGTTCCCCCCTTCGGTGCCGTGGGATCAGGCGAAGGGGCGGCGATTCCACTGAACCACCGCCCCTCCAGACCCAATCGGAGTAATGTTCAATTACCCGAGTATATCAGGTGCAGACGAGCTTGCCGTCCAGCGTGGAGGCCGCGCCGGCGCCGACCTGCACCGTGCAGCTCTTCTTGCCCGCGGTGATCGAGCTGTTGCTCAACGTCGCGGTGTAGCCGCTGGCCACGGCCGCACCGGAACCGGTGTTGCCGGACGACACGCTGATCAGGCCCGCGGTGATCAGGGCGGCCAGGTCGCCGTAGGTCGCGAAGTCGGCGAAGTAGGCCTCTTCGGCGGTGATCACGTTCCGCAGGTCGGTCTGGATCGAGGCCAGCTTGGCCTTATCCTTGGTGGCGGCGAACTTCGGGATCGCGATGGCCGCGAGAATGCCGATGATCACAACCACGATCAGCAGCTCGATCAGGGTAAAGCCCTTGCGATTGAACATACCGTCCTCCAATTGGGTGGTCCTGCGGTGACACAGGCTGTACTGGTGATGGTGCACTGTGCGGCGCGAATCCGAATCGCGCTCGGAGTTGGTTAGAGCAACACCGATGCCAAGTCGTGTTGACAACTCTATCTCCAAGAAAGACAACAACTTGAGCAATCAGACCGGAATTCGAGTCACCGATCCCGAGCCTCCGGCGCGTTGGAGTTTGCAAGGGCGGGGATGGCTGGGGTGGGTCCCGGCCCTCCTGGTGGCGCTGGTGGCGCTGGGCGCCTCGATGTCCGGAATTCGCAACGATTTTGCCCAGGATGACGTTCCCCTGATCTTCGAGGACACCCGGGTCCACTCCCTGGGGCAAGTCGGCGAGATCCTCTCCACCCCCTATTGGCCCGCCCCGTTTCACCGGGACCTGTACCGGCCTCTGGCGACGCTCTCCTTTGCCGTGCAGTGGGTCGTGGCCGGTGGCGCCCCGGTCGTCTACCGCGTGGTCAGCTACCTCTTGTATGTCGCGGTGTCCCTGGCCCTGCTCGGGCTGGCCCGGCGGCTGCTCCCCCCCCCGGTCGGCCTCGGCGTGGCGCTGCTCTTTGCCGCCCATCCGGTCCATGTGGAGGCCGTCGCGCTGGCAGTCAACCAGGGCGAGCAGTGGGTCGGGCTGCTCAGCCTGCTCGTCCTGACCCGGTACATTGACCTCCGGCGCCGGGGCGATCTCTCGGCCCGGGACTGGGGCGGTCTGGGGCTCCTTTACCTGATCGCCTGCCTCTTCAAGGAACACGCGGTGGTCATGCCGGGGTTCCTGATCGCCGCCGAGCTTGCCCTGATGCCCCGCCTCGGGCGCGGCGATGCGGCGCGACGCCTGGCTCCCGGATTTGCCGCCCTTGCCGTCGTGGGTGTGACCTACCTGACGGTCCGGTCGCTGATCCTGGGAGACTTCGTCGGCAGCTTCACGGCGGAAGCGCTGGAGGGGCAAGGGCGCTGGGGGAGGTTCCTCACCATGCTCCAGGTCGTTCCCGAGTGGCTCCGGCTCCTGGTCTGGCCGGCCCACCTGCAGGGAGACTACTCCCCCAGCGTCATCGTGCAGGCCACCTCCTGGGGAGTCGCCCAGACCCTGTCGGCAGCCATCCTGGCAGGGGTGGTGCTGGTGGCCTGGGTGCTTCGACGCCAGGTTCCCGCGGCCACCTTTGGCATCCTCTGGGCGGGAATCGCCCTGATCCCGGTCAGCAACCTCCTGGTGGCCAGTGGCATCGTGATGGCCGAGCGCACCCTCTACCTGCCCAGCGCCGGCTTCCTGCTGGCGGCGGGCGGAATTCTGACCGCACTCTTGATACCGGAGACCGGCGTCTTGCGACACCGCCTGGCGAGGCTGGCCGGCGTGGCTGCGGTGGCGCTCACCGCGGCCGGAGTCATTCGCTCTGCGGTGCGACATCCCGATTGGCGCAACCAGGTGTACTACTGGGCCAAAACCGTCAATGATGCGCCGCTCAGTTACCGGGCCCACCATGCCCACGCCCAATTGCTCTACGGGCTGGGCCATGAAGGTGCCTCCATTTCCGCTTTTCGCACCGCGATGGCCCTCTTCCCTCCGTCGTGGTGGATCCGCAACGAACTGGGAAATCGGTTCCGGTACAAGGGCGAGTGCTACCCGGCCCTGGACCTCTATGCCGAGAGCCTGGCAATTGAACCGGAGCAGCCAGCGGTGCGGGCGTCGCGGATTGCGTGTTTCCTCTACCTGGCCCGCTATGACGAGGCAATCGCGGAAGCCAATCTGGCCATCGCCGCCGGGGCGCCGCTCGCCGACTTTCAGGCCTACCGCGCGGTGGCCGACAGCGCCCGGCGCGTTGGCGCGCCACCGCGAACGGTCCAGCTCAAAATCACCGACCCCGACGAGCGGTGGTAGGCCACTCCCGCCCGGGAACCGCCGTTGTCCCGGCGATCGCCGCCCTCGTGGCGGTCGCTGTCATGCTGTCGGGAATCGGCAACGGGTTTGCGTACGATGACATCCCCATCATCGTCGAGAACACCGCCCTCCATTCTCCCGCGGAGTTGCCGCTCCGACTGATCCAGCCGTACTGGCCGGCCGCCCTCTACCGTCCCGTGACTCTGGCCGCCTTCGGCCTCCAGTGGATCGCGGGAGGAGGCGGGCCGCTCCTCTTCCACCTGGTGAGCCTGTGCCTCTACGCCGCGCTCGCGGTGCAGGTTGTCCTGCTGGGTCGACGCATGGGGGCACCACCGTTCGCCGCGCTGCTGGCCGGAGTGGTGTTTGCGGTCCATCCGGTCCACAGCGAAGTCACCGCCAATGTCGTGGGCCAGGCCGAACTGCTTTCGGGCCTGCTGGTGGTCGCCGCCATCCTGACCTATCTCCGGGCCCGGGAGCGCGGCGGGCCAAACTGGGGAGAAACGACCGCCATCCTGGCGTTTTCACTGCTGGCCAGCCTGGCCAAGGAAAGCGGATACGTCGTGGTGGGGCTGCTGGTGGCGGCGGAGCTTCTGGTAGTCCCGTTCCTGGGCTCGGCGGGTCCGGACCGATCCCGACTGCGCGTCCCGGCCCTGGTCCTGCTGGCGACGATGCTGGCCGCGATCCTGGTTCGGATCGCGATCCTCGGGGGGATCGGCGGGGAAGCCCCCCACCAATCCTGGCTGGGGATGTCGGCCGCGCATCGCGCCGTCGCCATGCTCGGCGTGGTACCTGAATGGGCCCGGCTGCTGGTCTTCCCGCTGCACCTCCAGGCCGACTACGGTCCGCCAGCACTCGCCCCGGAGGCAGCGCCCGGCCTCGCCCACCTCCTCGGGGCACTCCTGGTGCTCGCCGTGCTCGGCGGCCTGGTCTGGGCGCGACGCCGGGATCCGCTACTCGCCTTCGGCCTTGCCTGGGTGGCACTGGCGCTGGCGCCGGTGGCAAACATCGCGTTCCCCACCGGGATCATTCTGGCGGAGCGGACGCTCTTTCTTCCCAGCATCGGAGTGTCGCTGGTGATCGCGGGGGCAGCGGCACGCCTGGCGCCGCGGCTCTCCGCCAGAGCAACGGGTGCACTCGGGGCGGCCACAGCGGCGCTGCTCCTTGCCGCCGCGGTCTGGAGCGGATTGCGGCAGCCCGCATGGCGTGATTCACGCACCATCCTGACCCGGACGGTGCAGGACGCGCCCCGCACCTATCGAGCCCACATGGTGCTGGGGAAGGAACTGCTCCACGAGGGAGATCGCGAAGCAGCGAAACGGTCCTTTGCCCTGGCTGGCGAGCTGTGGGCGCATGATCCGGGTCCGTTTGAGGAGTTGGGCCAGCTGCTGCGGGCCGAGGGGGCATGTGACGAGGCGATTGTGGTGTTGCGACGCGGAATCGCAGCAGACTCCACCTCGGACATCGCCCGGAGTCGGTTGGTGGAGTGCTTGATCGTGGAGCAGCGGTGGGACGAGGCGGCGGTGGAGGTCGGGCGCGGGCTGGGGCAGGGGGTTAGTGCCTACCGGGGCGCGCTGGGGCGGATCGAAGCCGGTCGGCGAGAGCCTATCGCCGCGGGACCAGCGACGGCACCAATGATTCGAGCACGACGGAATCCCTGATCGCGGTCAGATCCAGCCAGTCTCGAAACCGATAGCGGGCCATGTGGAGCCCGGTTCGAATCGGCAGGGGACCGCAGGACTGCGCCGAGTTGATCAGCGCCGCGCGCGAGAGTCCGGCGCGGAGTCGGGCGGCCGCCTCCTCGCAACTGAGATCGAGGATTGGCGGCGACGCTTCGCCTTCCTTTCCGAAGGCCACGGCGTAGCGCCGGAGTTCCGGACCCGTCACCGGCCATCGCCTGGGCCCGGTGGCCGGCCCCACCACGAACACGGAATCCACCCCGGACCAGCGCGCCAAGTCCTCCACCAGCGCCTCGGCAAGCGCCGAGTGCGCGTGTCGCTCCTTGAGCGCCCGGTCGGCAGCGATGGCGGAGAACCCGACCGCCGTGGCCAGCAGCAGCACGGCGGCGACCTCCCCCCCCCGTGAGCTGCGCGCCAGGACCGTCCCCCCAGCCACGATGAGGCCCGCACCACCGAACCAGAACGGCATGCCATAAAACGGTGCGTAGCGAGGCCACGGGGCGTAGACGAAGGCCCCGACGACCGGCAGGATTCCGAGGACGAGGGCGCCAGGAAGCCAGGCCGGGCGGGTGCGGATCACCCGCCACCCGGCGAGGAGGAGGAGCAGGCAGACGGCGGCATTCGCCGGGTAGAGGAGCGAGCCGATGCCGCTGGCGTTGAACCACATCGGCAGCTGCATCGCCAGGATGAGGCTGCCGACCCGGGCGAGTCCCATCCCCTCAGCACCATACCCCCCGGCGTACCCTTCGGCCTGAAGCTGACCGAGGGCTGGGACCAGGATGGCCAACTCCAGCCCGAGCGAGAGCGCCAGGCTCCCCGTCAGCCAGAGCGTCCGGCTGTCCCGCCGTGGCAACCGGAGCCCGCCGCCGGGCTCGTGGCAGAGCGCCAGCAAAACGACGAAGGGGATGCAGACCCCGAGGACCTCCTTGGTCTGCATCACGGCCAGCGCCAGGACGCCGAGCAGGGCGGCGCGTCCGCGCCATCGGGCGGCGTCCCGATACCCCACCGCCAGAAGGACCATGCCAAGCAGGAGCGCAACCGCCAGCGGCTCCCCCATCAACAGGGTCCACCCTTCCATCGCCGAGGCGCCCAGGATGACCAGCGCGCCGCCGAGCCCGGCGCTGACGGGGGCCGCGCCCATTCGCCGTGCCGCCAGGACGAAGAGGAATGCCGGCACGATCATCATCACGGCGCGCTGGGCCTGCCAGGCGAGCGCTGAGTCCCCGGCAATGCGCCAGGTGAGTGCGATCTGGGCATAGGTCAGGTAGTTGGCGCGCCCATCGGCCCGGTAGTATTCTGCTAGCGTTCGGATCGCTGCAAGGAAGCCGTCGCGGCCCCTGAGGAGCGGCAGGAGTTCACCGAAGTCCCATACCGCGAAGGCCTGCCTGACCCAGGGTGCCACCAGCACCAGTACCAGCAGCGGCAAGGCGATCGCCGCGAGCCACGCGGTCACGAACCTGGCTGGACCGACCGGTGCCTGCGGTCCTGCTCCTGCCGCGACCTTCGCATCGTGGACCGGCACCCTACCACCCCGCGCCCGAAAGGCGACCGCACCGGATTGCCATTACCAGCCCCCAACCTGAAGCCCGATGCATCCCCGCCCTGCCGGGGTTGCGGGGCCGGTGGCACCGAGGTGCAGTTCCAGCGGCAGCGATTCCAGATCCGCGCCTGCCCCGGGTGCGGGCTTCGTTTCCTCGATCCCCAACCGACCCAGGCGGAGCTCGACCACCTCTACGGCGAGGCCTACTTTGCCGGCTCCAGCACAGCCGCTCCGGGATACGACCGGTACGTGGACGAAATCGAGAATCATCGGCGCACCTTTGCGGAACGGATGCGCTTCCTCCCCGCCCCGGCGCCCGGTGATCGGTTGCTGGATGTGGGAGCCTCCATCGGCGTGTTTGTGGAGCAGGCCCGGCAGGCCGGCTGGGATGCCGAGGGCCTCGAGCCCAGCGAGTGGGCGGCCTCGTTTGCCCGAGAACAGCTGGGTCAGCCGGTGCGCACCGGAGTCGTGCACCGGGAGGTGGCCCCCGCCGGCCACTACCAGATGATCACCATGTGGGAAGTCGTGGAGCACCTCTCCGATCCGGCCATGGTGCTGGCGGACCTTCACCATCTGCTGGCACCGGGCGGGATCCTTGCCCTCTCGACCCCCGATGCCGGCAGCCTGGTGACCCGACTGATGGGCCGCCGGTGGCCGGGGTGGCAGAAGATTCCCGAGCACCTGTTCTTCTTCGATCGCCGCACCCTGGATCGTGTCCTGCGCGGCACCGGCCTGGAACCGTTCGACTGGCGTCATGTCACTCTCACGGTGAGTCGGCGGTACCTGTGGGATCGCGTTGCACGGCTCATGCCCCTTCCCCCTCGTCACTGGTTGCCCGCGCGCTGGATGGAGCAGTCGATCCGGGTCAATCCCGGATACGACCTGATGGTGATGGCCCGGCGGCCGGCGTGACGCCGGCACTTTCGATCATCCTCCCGGTCCATGCCGCCGCTGACCTGGCCTCCCGTTCCGTGTCATCCCTGCTCCAATTCCTGGCAGGCTGCAACGCGCCATGGGAGATCATCGTCGTCGACGACGGCGGCAATGATTTCGATGCCACCCCACTGCCCCGGCATCCGGCAGTCCAGCTGCTCCGGCATCAGCGGAACCTGGGCAAGGGCGCCGCGGTTCGCACTGGCATGCTCGCTGCCCGGGGCGCGGTGAGGCTCTATACCGACGTGGACCTCCCCTACGACCTCGACCTGATTCCCACCCTGGCCAGGCACATCGCGGCAGGTTTCCACCTGGCGGTGGGAGACCGCACCTTGCCCGGGTCGCAGTATGCGGCGCCCCTGACCCGCCGGCGACGCCTCCTGAGCGGGGTCGGATCCCGGTTCATCGGGTCGCTGGTGACCGGCGGCTACCACGACACCCAGTGCGGCATCAAGGCCTTCCGGGGCGACGTGGCCGACGAGTTGTTCCGTCTGGTGACGCTGCCCCGCTTTGCCTTCGATGTGGAGGTGATCTACCTCGCCCTCAAGCACCGCCTCGACATCAAGCGGGTGCCGGTGCAGCTCCGGCGCAATGAGACAACCTCGGTCCGGCCTTGCCGCGACGCGGCCCGTGCCGTCGTGGACATCCTTGGCATCAAGGTGAAGCAACTGCAAGGCCGCTACGCCAGCCCCGGCCTCGAGACGATGCTGGCCGAGGAGGCGCGCGCCGCCCGGGCAGCGCGGCACTAGGCAGGGTCTTCCTCGACCGCTACGGCGCGCCACCCGGACTCGAGAGCCGCCTGAACTCGGGCATCCTCCCGGCCCGGGGGCCGACGGGAGTCAGCAGGTACATCGGGCGTCCGGCAGCAACCTCCAGAAATTGCGCCTCTCGATCCGCCAGGTCCCGGACGTACTGGTTGCCATCCTCCCCGGCCAGCAGGAACGGGGCAAAGAGCGAGAACCCCTCGGCGTCCCGACGCAGCCGGGCCATGCAGGCGGGCGGATACCGCGCACCGGGGAGCATCCGCTCGGTAAAGTCCGGTGAGAGCGTGCTGCTCATCACCCGGGCGGAATCTACCAGCAGCGGTGCGATCCGCTCCCGCACGGCCGGGCCGCTGAGACCGGCCCGTTCCGCCTCGCCCAGCGCCTGGTCGAGCAGGCAGGTGTCGATGCGACGGTAGAGCATCTCCGACTCTCCCCGCGAAATCCCGGCCGCCCACATCCGGACCATCACCTCGGCGCCCCAGCTTTCGCGGACCCGGATCAGGCCACCGCGGATGCCCTTGGCACGCGCCACGCCATCGGCGTCGAACCGCATGGTCTGCAGCCCGCTGGCATACTGGCTGGCGCGGATCGTCACCGTCTGCTGGAGGGCCAGGGGCACCGCGGCCAGCGCAGCGAAGCACCAGACGCGGTAGGCCATCCCCCCGTTGGTGCGCTGGCGGACCACCGGCAGCGATCGCGCCGACCACAACGCCAGCAGTGGCAGCAGCGGATACATGAACCGGGGCCCGAGGAAGAAGCCGTCGTGCCAGTAGGCAAAATAGAGCCCGACCAGCAGCCCGCCCGTGACCAGCAGGTACCGATCAAATGCACTGAGGCGGGGACTCAATCCCAGCGCCACCACGGCCGGCAGCAGCGCGGGGAACGGGGCCTCCAGGAAATACTGTTGCAAGCGGAGGAAATAGAGACTGACCAGTTCCAACCCCGCGAGTGGAGTGTGGACCTCCCCCCAGGGGGTGGCATGAAAGCCAAGGTCGTGCGCCGAGCCCCACAGCACGGTGTAGCCGAAGAGGAACGGCTCTCCGGTCGTGGCGGCGTTGCTGGCCAGCAACAGCCCAATGGGAATGACGACCCCGATCCCCGAGGCCAGCAGCGGTCCCACCGCGCGCCGGCTCCAGGCCTGATGCGCCAGCCAGAGCCCGCCCGGGAGGGCGAACGCCAGGGCATCGACCGGCCGGATCGTCGCCGCCACACCAAACCCGATTCCGGTCACGAGGCCCGCACCGAGTCCGCCTCCCCGCACTACCCCTACCAACCCGAGCATGGCGACCAGCAACCAGGTCAGGGTGGTCACGTGATTCATGTGGGACCCCGCCATGAACACCGTGAACGGCGCCACCATGAAGAGGATGGTCCCGCCCAGCGCCACCCCAGGACGATCCGAAACCTCTCGAAAGAGCAGCCAGGCCAGCACCACGCTGACCGCGCCGAACACCGGCCCGACGATCCATTCGGCGCCGACCAGGCTGCCGAGTGTCAGCATGGCCGGGCCGCCGATTGGGAACTGCCCGAACACGCGGCCCTGATGCTCCACCAGGTGCATGGCGCTGCTGAACTCGGGGAACACCGGGCTCGGTAAGGACAGGTGTCCACTGGCGAGTACGCGTGCCTGCCAGACCTGGATGATCTCGTCGATCAGCAATGGCTTGGCGCTGAGCACCGCATGCGAAACGAAGCCATAGAGGCCCAGGGCGGAGAGCCCCAGGATAAGGGCGGTCCGGAACGGGTGGCGTCCGGCCGCCTCCGCCACGGGCACGAACCATCCAGGCCGCCAGAGTGCCACGACCTTTCGCGACGCCATGGCGAGCAACACCCCGGCCCCGATCACCAGAATGCCGTCCCGGATCCAATCGCCAGTCAAAGGTCCATACCAGGCGGCCGCGTGCCCCCCGGGGATCCAGTTGACGATGGGCAGGAACCCGAACACTGTCAGGACAGTGATCGCGGCGTATCGCAGCAGGCGGTCAGCGGCCATCACGCCCCGGGCGGACGCGAGAATCGGTGGCGGGACAAACGGTGGCCTGCCACTGCGGCAACCGGTCTCACCGGCTCGGTTCCGGTTTGTTCCCGGCACCGGGCGCCACTCCAGGCGGCTCCGGATTGGAGCGATCGCCGACATCCCCGTGGGGCCGGTCGGGGTGAAGGGACCGGTGCCGCCGGCTGTCCTTGCGCTGTGGCGGAAACAGGTTGAACCGGATGATATGCCAGAAGGCGGCCACTCCATCGCGCCAGCCGATCTTCTTCCCCTCGGCATAGGTGCGGCCGCTGTAGGAAATCGGCAGCTCCCACAACCGGGCGCCCGACTGGGCCAGCCGGGCCGTCAGCTCCGGCTCGAATCCGAATCGATTGGTGGTCAGCACCAGGGATTGCATCAGCGGTGCCCGGACCATCTTGTAGCAGGTCTCCATGTCCGTCAGGTTGATGTTGGTCAGGACGTTGGAAAGTGTGGTCAGGAGCTTGTTGCCCACCGAGTGCCAGTAATAGAGGACTCGTCCGCCGCCGCCAAGGAAACGCGAGCCGAAGACGGCGTCCGCCTTGTCGTCAAGAATCGGCTGGATCAGGCGGGGATACTCGGCGGGGTCGTACTCCAGGTCCGCATCCTGCACCACGATGACCCCGCCACGAGCGGCCCGGGCCCCGGTCCGGATGGCCGCGCCCTTCCCCATGTTGACCGGTTGGAGGATGACCCGGTCCACCTCCCCACCGGCCAGCAGCTCCTGGAGGATCTGCCGGCTCGCGTCGGTGGAGCAATCGTCGACGCAGATGATCTCCAGGACCAGGGGCACGGCGCGGATCCGGGCGATGATCGTGCGCAGGGTCCGTTCCTCATTGTAGACCGGGACCAGGACCGAAAGTTTCAGCTCTGCCATGGAGTCCTCATCGAAGGGTGTCAGGCACGGTGGCACGAAGCGACGTGGCCAGCATGAGGGTCCGGGCATTGTCAGGGCTCCGGGCTGAGCGAGCTCGAAGCATGTTGAATGCCGCCCGCGCCTCCTCGGGCACGCCGGCCGCGAGCAGGGCCAGCACCGCTCCGTCCATCAGATCATCCACGGGTATCCAGAAATCCCCGCCCCGGGCCGCCTCGACGAGGAGCCGGGCCGGTTCCACGGCCCCCGAAAGGTCTCCTCCCGCCATGGCACGCAGGAAGGCCACCGCCGCACGGGGCTCTTGCGGAGCCCGCGCCGATTCGAGGAAGGTCTCGATCCGGGCAAAGAACAACTCATCGGTCCACCGTCGAGTGCCAGCGTGCAGTTCCTCCGAGATGATAGCGAACGCCAGCGTCCACTCGCCCCAGCTGGAGGGGGGGGTGCCCAGGGCAAGTCCCTGGCGGAAGCCGAGGTGCCGGTACCGGACGGCCTCGTCCCACGGCACCGGCGATGGCGCCGTGGACTCCGGCCCCCAGGCAAAGCGCCGAAGCCAGGCGGCAACGACCCGGTCCAACGGTCCCGTCACCCCCGCCATCGCGGTGACGATGGTCGTGTCCGGCCCGAGCACCGGTCCGCCATTCGCCAATCCCATGGGAATGACGCCGCCGTCGAGCGCCATCACTCCGCTCGCGGAACGCTGGACAAAGCGGGCCCGCTCCGCGCCGAGATCCAGAACCGGGTAGAAATCGGAGTTGGGCGCGTTGGCCCCCCGCAGCATCGGCCCCAATCCCCCCTTGTCGGCCACCAGAGCCGCCTCCATGTCCGCCGCACGAAGCGGATGGAAATGGCAGAGGTCGGCTTCCAGGGCGGGCAGCCTGAGGACCGCCCAGTCCGGCTCGGGAACCCGACCCTCGGGGGTGGCCACGACCAGGAGGTCGTGGGTGGAGACCGCATAGATCCGGTAGTCGGCAAACTGACGATCAAGCGCGGCGAGGACGCTGAGGACCAGCCCATCCGAGAGCTCGTAGGCATGAAGCCACTGGCCGAAGATGCCGCCGGGGGCCACGAACGGCTTGACCCGGGCATAGAACTCCTCGGTGAACAGTCCGCTGACACCACTGACCCAGGGGTTGGAGGGTTCCGAGAGGATGATATCGTAGCGCTCGCCGGCCGCCGCGAAATGGGACTTGGCATCATCGAAGACGTGGTGGGACCTGGGATCCTCAAAGACCCGGCGGTTGGCCGGCTCGAACACCCGGCTGCCATCGACCATCCGGGGTTCGATTTCGATTGTGGTCAGCGACTCGAGCGCGGAATTGGCGAGCATGAAGTGGGAGGTCATCCCGGTTCCATGTCCAATCACTGCCGCGCTCCGCGCCTGGGGCCGGAACGCCATCGGAATGACCCCGAGGAGCATCTGGGTCACATCGTCACCGGTGATCGGCTCCCGGGCCGCACCCGGGGTGCAGGCGGTGAACCAGATCGGTCCCAGGGAACCATCGGGCTTGCCGTTGGTCGAGATGACCTTGGAGCCTCCCTGGCCCGACTGGAAGCCATGGACCGTGGCGGTGCGTCCATCCGCCTGGTACAGCATGATCCGCTCCCGGTCCAGTGCGGCCAGCCCCTGCCGGAACACGGCGCTCGCCATCCGCCCCGGGTCGAGCGTGGTGCCCAGGCCGACGGCGAGCGTCACCACGACGGTGATCGCGAGGCCGGCCAGCGCCAGCCGGTACCGGCCACGGCTGGGGCGTGCCCCCGCCAGCACGACCAGGATCGCCACGCCCAGCGCCATGTCGAGTACGCCGCCGAGAATCAGGAGGAACTTGAGGCCGAGCAGCGGCAGCAGGACCAGGCCCGCCAGCGCGATCCCGACGATCGACCCGAAGGTGTTGACGCCATACACCGTGCCGATGGTCTTCTCTCCCCGGCCCTCTGCCAACAGGATGCGGGTAATGAGGGGGAGGGTGATCCCGGCACAGAAGGTGGCTGGCAGCATGATGGCCAGGCAGATGGCGTACTTGGCGATGGCGAAGAGGACATAACCCTCGTCGGATCGCGCCACTGCCGCCAGCAGTGTCCCCGCCCAGGAAAACGCGCCCGAATAGAGCACCAGGCTCAACAGGGCCAGGGCCCCCATCCAGAGCTGCACGACCGCCAGGGTCTGGAGGGGATGCTTGAACCGATCGGCGCGGCGGCGCACCCAAAGGGCGCCGAGCGCCAGGCCGAGGATGAAGGCGGAAAGCATCAACTCGAACGAGTGCGTCGCACTTCCGATCACCAGCGACAGCATCCGAATCCAGGCAATCTCGTAGATGAAGCTCGCCACGGCGGTGCCAGCGCTGATCGCCAGGAGGAGCACCATCAGCTTGCGGCCGGTGATCGGGACGGCAGGCCCGGATCCCATCTGCACCGGGGCTGCGTCCGCTTGGGCTCGCGGAGCGGTCTCGATCGGACGCAGCCGGGAGAGGACGATGCACACCAGGGCCACGACCAGGTTTACCATGGCGGCGGCCTGCAGGGTTCCGGGGAGTCCCACCGCCTTGAACAGGACGAAGCCGGCCACCAGACCGCCGATGGCGGCACCGAAGCTGTTGGCAAAGTAGAGCGATCCAAGCACTCGCCCCGGCTCTGCCGGCGCGCGCCGGAGCACCCCGGCACTCATCAGGGGGAAGGTGGCGCCAAGGAGGATCGACTGCGGCAGGATCAACGCACCGGCAATCGACCACTTCACCACCGTGAGGGTGGTGCCACCGGCCAGGGTCGGGAAGACCGAGTCGTAGGCCCAGTTGGTGACCGGGAGATACAGCCCGTCGTGGAAAAACATCCCGATCAGTCCGACGACCAGTTCGACGAGGGCATAGGCGTAGAGCGGGTCGCGAATCCGGGTGGTCCGGGCACTCACCAGGAGGGCGCCGAGCGACATCCCCCCGAGGAAGAGCACCAGGGTGATCACCTGGGCATACGCGGAATGGCCGACGAACAGGCTGAGGTACCGGCTCCATACCGACTCATAGAAGAGTCCGGCCGCACCAGACATCATGAAGACCAGCAGCAGCACCCGGGTCATCCCGGGGCTCAGCCTGCGGCCGGTGATTCTTCGTATCGCGACAGCTTCCGGTACAGGGTGGAGGGGTCGATCCCCAGCACCTCCGCGGCCCGGGTCTTGTTGCCACCCTCGGCTTGCAGCACCCACATGATGTAGGCGCGTTCCACCACCTCCAGCGCGGGGTTCGCCGAGGGGCGGTCTGCCACCAGCGGCTCCTTGCGCCGCTGGGTCAACCGGGAAGGCAGTGCTGACGGCTCGATCACGCTGCCCCGCGCCAGCACGACGGCATGTTCCAGGGCATTCTGAAGTTCCCGCACGTTGCCCGGCCAGTCATAGACCATCACCGCGTCGAGCGCGTCGGAGCTGAGCGCCTTGGGCTCGTCCCCCCGGTCGGCGGCCATTTCCTGGAGGAACGCATCGATGAGCAGCACCAGGTCGTCGCGCCGATCGCGCAGCGGAGGAAGGTCCATGGCGATGACGTTCAACCGATAGAACAGGTCGGACCGGAAATTGCCCCGACGCACCTCCTCCTCCACGTCGCGGTTGGTGGCGGCCACGATACGGACATCGACCGGAATCGTTTCCGTGGCGCCCACCGGAATGACCTCCCGCTCCTGCAGGACTCGGAGCAGCTTGATCTGGAGCGAGGGAGGCATCTCGCCCACCTCGTCGAGGAAGAAGGTGCCACCACGGGCCGCGGCAAACAGCCCCTGCTTGTCGCGGACCGCCCCGGTAAAGCTGCCCTTCACGTGCCCGAAGAGCTCACTCTCAAGCAGGTTCTCGGGAAGCGCCCCGCAGTTGATCGACAGGAACGGCCCGTCACTGCGGTGGGAGAGGTTGTGGAGGTAGCGCGCCAGGACCTCCTTGCCGGTACCGCTTTCGCCCTGGATCAACACCGTCGAGTCGGTCGGGGCCACCAGTTCCGCGAGCTTGAGCACCTCCAGGAACCGGCGCGACTTGCCGAGGGGCCGGGACACCGAGGGCCGTTCCCGGCGTCGGATGTCCTGCTTGAGCTGCTTGTTTTCGACCCGGATCTGGCGGAACTCGCAGGCCCGCCGCAGGATGACCAGCAGTTCATCGTTGGAGAACGGCTTCTGGATGTAGTAGAACGCCCCGGCATTGACCGCAGAAATGGCGGTCTGCAAGGAGGCCTGGGCCGTCATCAGGATCACCGGGGTAACGGCATCCTGTTCCTTGGCCGCCTGCAGGATATCCAGCCCGGTCACCTGCGGCATCCGGACATCGGTCAGCACAATGTCGTGGTTGCCGCTTCGGATCTGTTCCAGCCCGGCCTTCCCCCCCTGCGCCGTGGTCACCTCAAACCCCTCCTTGCGGAGGAGGATGCGGAGGGTGTCGAGGATCCCGGACTCATCGTCCACGATGAGAAGCGACGGCTGCTGGTTCATTGAATCTCCTGGGGTGGACGCATGGCGTGCAGATAGATGGTAAAGGTGGTTCCGGCGCCGGGGGCCGAATCGAGGAATACCAGCCCGTCGTGGGCCTCGATCGCGCGCTGCACGATGGCCAGGCCGAGGCCACTGCCCCCGGGGCGACCGGAGACGAACGGGGCAAAGATCCGCTCACGCAGGTCGCTTTCAACCCCGGGCCCATCATCGGTGACGCGCAGCCGCACCGGCCCATCAAAGTCCCGGCCAAGCAGAAGGCCCTCGGGCGAGGGACGATCCACGCTGACCCCGATCCGACCGCCTCCCCCCGATCCGGCGATGGCTTGGGCGGCGTTGAGGACCAGGTTGACCAGCACCCGGTGGAGTAGGTCGCTGTCGGCCGCCAACACGGTGGACTCGCCCGACACCTCGATCCGGATCCTGGCACTGCATTCGGGGTGCTCCCGCACCACCTGGGCGGCCTCCAACGCAAGGTCATACAGATCCACGGGCTCAAAAACGGCGGCCCGGACCCGGGAAAAATCGAGGAACTCGGTCAGCAGGCGACTGAGCCGATCACTCTCCCGAATGATCAACTGCCCCAGGAACTTGTCGTCGGCATCGGCCTGGACTGACCGGGAGAGCTGTTCTACGGAGCTCCGGATCGAGGCCAGCGGGTTCCGGATCTCATGGGCAAGGGAGGCACTCAATTCGGCCACGGCCTCCAACCGCTCCGCGCGCTGATGCAGCCCTCGCAGCCGCTCCAGGTCGGAGATGTCGCTGAAGATGGCCGTGACCGCCGGCGGGAGTCCGGCAGGGCGGCTGAAGGTCGTGGTGCTGAGCCCGATCGGGAACTGCCGCCCCTGGGGCTGCTCCACCGTCCCCTCAGCCCGGTTGAGCCGCCGCCCATCCTCGATCCCGGCCCGCACCGCAGCCAGCAGCGCCGGCGATCGCTCGCCCAGCACCCCAAGGACTTCCTGACCCATCCAGGTCGCGGCGTCCAACGCGAGCAGGTCTGCCGCTGTCGGGTTGATGAAACCGAGGCGCCCGTCTCCGTCGACCGTCAATACTCCGGCGGAGATGTGCTGGAGGATGTCCTCAGCCTCGAGCCGGACACGGCGCAACTCGGTTTCCAGCGCGGTCTGGCCAGCCTCGGCGGTCAACAGCAATCGACGGAGATAGGCCACCGTGCCGAAGACCGCCACGAACACCACCACCTGGCCCAGGAACGCCGCATCGATGGCACCGCTCCGTGCCAACGTGACCGACACGGCGTAGCTCACCACCCCCGCCGCCACCATCACCATGCCGGCCATGAGCGGCATCATCAGGGCATACACCGCAATGACCAGAACAAACAGCGCCACCACCATCGGCTGATCGGGCCCCGCATACTGGCTCAGCATGCCGATCAGAGCCAGGTCCGCAAAGGCCTGCCCGAGGAGGAACCCCGGGCCAGCGCGGCGCCGGTGGACAAAACTTCGCCAGGCCCCATAGGCAGCCATGATCAGCGCCACCAGCACGGTGCTGACCAGGAGGAAGGCATACTCCGGCCGGGTGGTCCAGCCGATGCTGGCGAGAAGTACCGCGATCAGCGCGACGATGACGCGGCCGCCAAAGAGGCCGGCCAGGAGTCGCCCAGAGGGCTCGGGAAGTGCGTCGGCGGGTGGGTGCCCCACGGGCGCGGTGGAACCACCCAGCGGGGGGGGGGCGTCAACGCCGGGCATGCGGTCCTTGGCCAGAGTCCAGAACGGTGAGGGCAAAAATTGCAGTATGCAAGTTAATATGGAGTATGGCGAAACGGGGACGCGAAGACAGTGTGGACGCCGAATCCGAGGCGGCACCAACCCGGCTCGACCGCTGGCTCTGGGCCGCACGGTTCTTCAAGACCCGCGGACTGGCGTCGGAGGCCGTGGCCGGAGGGAAGGTCAGCATCAACGGGGCTCGCCCGAAGCGGAGTCGCGGCGTGGAGCTCGGCGACCAGATTCGGATCCAGCTCGGTCCCTACGAGCACCTCGTCACTGTCCGGGCGCTATCGATCCGCCGCGGGCCGGCCGCCGAGGCAGCCCTCCTCTTCGAGGAAGACATCGCGGGGGCACGCCGACGGGCGGAAGTGGCGGCACGCCTCAAGGCGGAGGCGGTCCTCTTCACCGGGGGAACCGGTCGGCCCAACAAGAAGGAGCGCCGGGAGATCGGGAAACTGCGGGGGCGGAAGTAGCACTCAACCTGAGTTGGCGACTGTTATCGGGGCGCCTGCCGTGCGGGGGAAGCCTTGGTAGGGTAGGCCACGTCGGGAGGCGGATTCCCCGCTGGCCAATCGCGCTCCTTGCCGGCAAGGTCGGGTCGGGGCTGGCCATTGACGTAGGCCGCCAGGTCGTACGCCTGCTGGTCGGTCAACGAGCCGGGGAGGTCGTAGGGCATGTTGGTCCGAAGGAATGCCGCCAGGGTGCGGAGGCGCGCCATCCCGGCCCCGATGTTGTACGAGGAGTCGCCCCAGACCGGAGGCGCGATGACGGTGCCCTCCCCCGCAGCCCCGTGACAGCGGGCGCAGCTCTCGCCGTAGAGGCGGGCACCTGAGGCAGGGTCCGGCTCCAGCGGCTCCACCTGGGGCATCCCGACCCCGGGCACGACTCCCCCCACCGGAACGCCCCGGGAAATCCAACCGAACCAGGCCACCATGTCCCGCATATCGGCCCCCTCGACATCGAGCGGACGGCCGTTCATGCTTCGGAGGAAGCAATCGTTGACCCGATCCTCCATCCGCTCGACGATATTGCTCCGGGTGCGGTACTGCGGAAAGCGGGCGTACACCCCGATCAGCGGCATCGCATCTCGCCGCACGCCACCGTCGAGGTGACAGCTGGTACAGCGCAGCTTGTTTCCCACATGATCGGGGAGGCTGTCGCGGGTGTTCAGGACCAGCGCCCTGCCTCGACGGATCGAGATGCCTTCGACGCCGGAGGGAATCAGGCTGTCGGCCGGAATGGTGAAGCCGGAGGGGACGGGACTCGCGGCCCGGGCTGGGGGGCGCTGCTCGACCTGACACCCGACGCCGAAGGGGATCAGCAGGACAAGGACCAGACTCGTGGTACGGCAGAACATGGCAGTGGACCAATCGCTCGGGACGGCAGGACGTGAACAGAGAACGCCAATCCAACAATAGTGGGGCCCCCGCCTCGAATCCGCAAAGCGGGGCAGCCGTGTTCCTGGCGATGCACCTGGCGGTCATGCCGACCACGGGGGAGTCCTCCCCGAAGCAGGCCCGGTGAGCCGGCGGTTGCGGCTCGGCCTCCTGGCCGCGGGCGTCGCCGTCTACGCCCTGATCCTCTGGACGGTGGGGCTGGACACCCTGATCGCCAACCTCCGGGAGGCGGGCTGGACCCTCCTGCCGGTGGGGGGGGTCTACGTGGTCGTCTATGCCTTCTACAACGCCGCCTGGATGGTGCTGCTGCTCGACGAGCCACGACGACCGGGGTTCTGGGCCAGCTTTGCCATCACCACCTCAGCATTCGGCATCAATTACATCACCCCGATCGTCAACGCCGGCGGCGAGCCATATCGCGCCGCCGCAACTGCGGCGTGGACCGGTACCCGGCGCGCCACCGGCGCCACCGTCCTGTACTACCTACTCCATGCCCTGAGTTCGCTCGCACTCTGGCTCGCGGCGCTGGGGGCCGGACTGCTGGTGCTGCCCCGGACCACCTGGCACCTCTCCGCGATCGTCATCCTGGCGCTGGCCATCATCGGATTGGCAGCGATGGTCCTTTCCGCCCATCGCCGTGGGCTGCTCGAAGCCCTGCTCAACCTTGTTAACCGGCTGCCGGGGCTCAGGCGCCTCGGCGGCATGCTCGAGTCCCGGCGAGAAAGCCTGATCGAAATGGACGGGCAGATCCGGCAGTTCTGGCACCAGCATCCGGGGCGGTTCGCCAGCGCGTTCCTGCTGGAGTGCGCCGGTCGGGGCGTGCAGGTCCTCGAGTTCTGGCTGATCTGCCGCGGCGTGGGGGTGCCAATCAGCTACGCCGAGGCGCTCTGCATGGGGGGCTTGGCGGCGCTGGCGCTCAACATCTTCTTCTTCATGCCCTTCGAGCTCGGGTCCAAGGAGGGCTCGCTGATCGGTATCTTCCTCGCGTTGGGGTACTCCGCCCCCCTGGCGATTTATGCGAGCGTGGTGAGTCGGCTCCGGGAATTGACTTGGATCGGCATCGGACTGGTGTTGATGTCCCGCAGGGGGCCGGAACTGAAGTCCACGACAGGGGTGCTCCCGGCCCGAGGAAATGCGCCTCCTGCGGGGGGGCGGACGGGGGAAAACCCAGCGCCCGACTAGCCCTCCCCGCCGCCAGCTTGCCCCCCACACGGTCCGACGCGACATTTAATGCTTATCCTGATGGTGCCATTCCCGTCGCCCAGGGCCCCCGCTACGGAGATTGACGTGACCGATGTGCTCCGAAGGAGCGGATCTCGACGTGTATGGTGGCCTCTCCGGGCGGCTAACCAGATGGCACCCTTGGACCGCATTACCCTGCTCTACACGATCTGCTCCGCCGCAGTGCTGGCCACGTTGTACGTCACCGGCGATCCGCGGATCAGCCGGACGGAACTGGCGTACCTGCTCACCGCCCACTGGCTCCTGCTGACCCTGGTGGCACTGGCCCCGATGGCTCGGCGCCAGGCCGGGACGTTCGGGCGGTTGATTGCTGAGTGGTACCCGCTCGTGGTGCTGCTGGCGGTGTACGGGTCGATCGGACTCGTCAACGCCCCGCGGGCCTGGCTGGACCAGTCGTTCGACCCGCTGGTGCTGAGTTGGGAAGGTCGATTGGCGGGGACGCGATTCCTCATGTACTACTCGGGATACACCGGGACCCCGATTCTGACCTGGCTGCTCGGGATCTCCTACCTGGCGTTTTTTCCGATGGTCATCGCCTCCCCGATGGTGCTGTGGGCCATGGGCCGCCGGGACCACGCTCGGCGCGCCATCTTCGGCATCACCCTGACCTTCCTGACTTGCTACCTCCTCTTTCTGCTCTTCCCGGTGGCAGGACCGGCGTACATCTGGGGCTGGCCCGACGCCCAGACCAACGCCGACCTGCCGGTGCGACTGGTCCGCCAACTGAATGACCGGCACGACTCCTGGGGCTCGGCCTTCCCTTCCAGCCACGTGGCAGCCTCCGCCGTGGCCGTGCTGCTGGGATTCAGCGGCTGCCGCCGGCTGGGTACGCTGATCGCCCCGGTGGCGCTCGGCATTTTGCTGGCCGTGATCTACTTCCGGGTGCACTATGTCCTCGACGCAGTGGCTGGCCTGGCGCTCGCCATCCTGGTTGCCGCAGCGGTCATCCGCATCTGGCCCCTGCAGCGGGCCCAGGCCTGATTGTCCAACCGACGCCCCTGAACAAGCGAAACCCGGTATCGCCAACGGCGATACCGGGTTTTCTATTGCCCCTCCTGGGATCGAACCAGGACTCTCCTGATCCAGAGTCAGGCGTGTTGCCAGTTACACCAAGGGGCAGCGTACCATGGAGCTGAGGGGGTTCGAACCCCTGACCTCTGCATTGCGAACGCAGCGCTCTCCCAACTGAGCTACAGCCCCGAACGCCCATTCCTCCACGGCCATCAAAACTAGGGCTGCGGCATGCCCCGGTCAACTTCCGGAATGCGGCGGCCCCGGATCGAGCCCCCGTTGGGCCCCTTCACCCGCCCGGATCAGCCAGCCTCGGAGTCCTCCAGACCGGACACCGCCTCCACCTCAACCACCGGCCGGTCCATCGCCATCCGCTTGATTCTGGCCTGCCTCAACATGGTCGTAAACGGCATCACCAGGTCGGGGTCAAAGCGGCGACCGGCCCCTTCGTTGAGGAGATCCATGGCGGATTCGATCCCCATCGAGGCACGCCACGCCCGGGGACTCATGGCAGCATCAAAGAAGTCACAAATGCGGACCAGACGGCTGACAAAATGGGGTTCCCGCCGAAAAATAGTGGCCGGATAGCCGCTACCGTCGACATCCAGGTGGTGCTCATAGGCGACCACGGCGGCCAGTTCCATCCTCGGGTGCCTGTCAAGGATCATGCGGGCTCCCTCGGTGCAATGAGCCTCCACCAGCGTGCGCTCGGCGGGGTCCAGTGCCGCCGCCTTGAGCAGGATCTCCCGGGGGACCCGGATGTTGCCCAGGTCGGCCAGCATCGCCGCCACCCCGATCGCCCGGGCCTCGCGGGGCGCGTACCCCAGGTAGTCCGCGAGCCCCATGGCCAGCACCGAAACGTTGCAGCTGTGGCTGACCGCATACTGGTCATGATCCTCGAGCGCGATCAGGGGGAGCAGGAGTTCCCCCTGCTGGCGCATCGCCAGCGCCAGCGATCTGACCACTGTCTCCGTCTCCACCACCGGAAGGCTGTCGCTGCTCGCGACCTGATCCTGCATCCAGCGGACCGCCTCGACCTCCGGTGCCAGGTTGTATTCCACCGTGGTCCAAAGCCCGGGCCGGATCAGGGACTCCGGCGTCTCCCCCCCGATGCTCAGACGGCCAAACCTGATACCGGTCTCTGGGCTCTCGGGGGCCAGGGGCGCCCCTTGGTCGCCCTGTTTGAGCCGGTCCAGGACCAGCACAAGAAATCGGTTGAGTGCCTCGGGCGGCACCGGGGGGTGGAATTCCAGCCGTTCCACGCCGAGCGCCGCGAGCTTGGCGGCCCAGTCCCAGTCCCGCAGGTCCCGCAGGATCCGGTTGCCGACGATGACCTCACCACCCACGAAGCTGAAGTGCACCCCGCTGGAACCCTCGAGGAGTTCCTGCAGGGCATCCACGCTGCCCTGAAGTGAACGCACCCGGGCCGGGTGACTCTCGGCATAGAGGCCTGCCGCTGCCCAGGCCTGTCCGACAGCCAGGAGAAAGGGGACGGGGTCTCTCATGGAACATCCACCTGGACGGCAGCTCGAATCTCAGGATCCCCCGACCGGGAAGCCAATCGGAGCGCCAGCTCCACTCCGGTGTGCCGGCTGAAACTCCGGGCCAGCACACCGAGCGCCAGCAGCGTCTCCGGGCTGCCGGCCCGGAGCGACTCCCGCCTGAACCAGAGCCACCCTTTCTGGACCACGACCTGGGCGAGGAGCCAGTCGCGGCCGACGGCGGTCGGTCGAGCCCCCAGCAGACGGATCGCCGCGGAGCGCACCTCGGAATCGACATAGCCCGACGAGAGCAGCCCCGGCAGCCGGCTGATCAGTTCGGGCGGCGGAGCGTCGCCGGCCGCCAGGAGCGCCATCAGCACAATTCCCGAATCGACATCGGCGGCGGCGGCGAGGATCGCGGCACCGCGCTCCACCGGACGACCCAGCATCAACTTGAACGCCTCACGGCGGACGCGGTGATCCGGGTTCCTGGCGTACTCGGCTGCACTGAACCCGGCGGGCGGCGCCGGCAACGAGCCGACCAGCACCAGCAGGTTGCGCTGGACAAACCACGGCTTGTTGGCCAACCGCTCGATCACGATCGGTCCGAGCTCCGGTCCCTGGGCGCCGAGGCGTTGGATGATGGCCTTCCGGCGTGAGGCGGACTCCGATAACTCGAGCGCGTCGAGCAAGGGCGCCAGGGCACTGTCGCCGATGCGGTCGAGCAACTCCTCGATCAAATCCATGGGAATGGCATCATCCAGCAGTCGAGTCCGCAGGGCGTCCTGATCCGCCGCCCAGGCCAGCAGTCGGGATGCATCAAGCCCCCCAGCCTCGGCCTGTGCCACAAGCGCCATGAACTCCACCAAGGGAAGTCCCTCGGCCACGTTTCGGGAGGCCGCAGCGACCGCCGGGGTGTGGACTCCGATTTCAAGCCCGAGTTGCACCACCCTCAGCGAGGATGCCGTTGCCCTGCCGGCCGGCGCCCCGGCATTGGTAACCGGCTTGGCCAGGAGATCGAGCAGTTGCCGGTGGGGCATGATCTCGGCGTCCCCCGCCCATGAGCCCACCAGCTGCCGCACCGAGTCGCGAAGAACCTCCTCCGCATCAGGAATGATTCCACCGCCCCCGCCCTCGACATGGCCGGCGAGCTTCGTCAGCAACCTCAGCAAGGTGTGCGACAGATGCTGGTTGGAGGTCCGCGCAACCGCCTGGAGCAAATCCAGGACGGCCCTTACCGGCAGCGACCTGGCGCCGTGGAAGATCAGGTCGCGACGCTCCTCGGCGGTGGCACCCAGCGCCAGGAGGTTGTCGAGACTGTCGGGGTCGAGCTGTTGAAAGAGTTCGGCGACGCGATCGTGCACCTCTGGCGCCGACTCGACACCTTCGAGCTGTTCCCCCAGCTGCGCCAGCCACTCCATGATGGAGCGGCAGTAACCGCCGTCGCGGCTGCGGGTCCGGACTGCCTTCGCCAGGTCGGCGCCCGAAACCGTCTGTACCTCCGCGGGACGGGCTCCGCCTCCTGCCGTTGGGGATTCCGACGACGGTGTCAGGGCCGCATGCACCAGCCCATCCCAGAGCCTGGATACCCGTTGCTCGGCCGGGCGCACCTCCAGTCCCCCATCTCCGAGTTCAAGTTGGGCGAGCGGCAGGGCCTCCACCTGGATGCTGGGCCAACGGGCCCCGAGCAATTCAGGGGGCTCCACACCCAGTGGCTTGCCCTGCCGCCAGCTCTCCGAGGCCAGCGCCTGGATCAGGTCCGCCAGTTCCGACTCCTGGACCCCGGCACGAATGACGACGGTGGCCAGCTGGTGCCGGTGGAGACGCCGTGCCAGCTCCCGGGTTACTGGGTGGTCAGGGTCAGATTCCGCACCATCCATGATCAGGTGGTCGTGGGCCACCCCGAAGATCACGCCGCGGCGCCCCGCCATGAGCGGCTCAAGGTGCCGGACAAATTGATCGAGCGCGGCCGAAAGGAGGGGGTGACCGGGAGGGTACGCACGCGCGCGGCTCAAAACCGTGGCCAACTGGACGCAGCACTGCGTCTGCTCCCGGCTCAGGAAGGATCGATCGGGGGCCATTGGCTGCCCGGCTGCAGAATTCGGCCTCGGCGAGTTCACTGGGATGGGGAACGCTATCCGGAATAGTGCTGATGCCGCAAGTCGGCCGGCCGGCCGGCCGGCCTTGTTGGCCGAAACCGGGGTCGCGCGCGCCCAGGGCTTTTCGGTACAAATCGTGGCAAAACGGTTACCCCAGAGTCGCCGCACAGCGTCATCATTGATCTACCTCACGCCGGGAATTTACATGCCCTTGGATGGTGTCACCCTGCCGACCTTTCCGGACCCGCTCGCGCCAGCGCCGCTTGCCATCCATTGGATCATGCTGCGTACCGCCACCGGTGCACCTGCCCTCGGCCAAAGCGCTGGCGGGCAATTCCGCCCCTCGACACTTGGCTGCATGACCCGTGAATTCTGGCTCAACCTGATAATGGACTACCCGGAGTACAGCTTTGAACCCCTGCTCCTGACCCCGGACCAGTTGACAGCCATGGTGCGCGGGCCGCATCGCGAGGGCCCCTATCCACCGCTCCGGGGTATCATTTCGCACTTCAAGGCCGCCGTGACCCGAGCCGCAGGCCTCAGCCGCCCCATCTGGGCCCCGGGATACACTGTCCTGTCCGCTGACGACTCCCGGACGGCGAATTGTTGCTACCGGGCGCCAGGACCGGGACGGCGGGTGAAATAGAGCAACCCCCCACTGCGGTTCCCCACGATCAGTTCCGGGCGTCCGTCCCCATCGAGGTCTGCCGCCGCCGGCGAGCTTTGCGGATAGACCGCGGGAGCAAACCGTGGATCAAGCACAAAGGTCGGTGCGGTAGCGGACCCGGTGTTCCGGAGCAGGCGCAGTCCCTCGTCGTCAGTCCCGACCAGCAGGTCCAGCACGCCGTCGCCATCGATGTCCACGAGGTGGGGCGAGGATCTGCGCCCGACCCGCTGCCCCAGCCACTCATCGCTCACCAGGCTGAAGACCGGTGCGGTTCGGGTGCCGATGTTGCGATAGAAGTTGAAGGCTCCCGAAGCCTCGCCGATCAGCAGGTCGAGCAGGCCATCGCCATCGAGGTCCCCAAGGGCCGGGGTGGTGTTGCTCCCGCGCGAAATGGTGATGAAGGCGGAATCCACCAGGGTGAACCGCGGGCCACCAGGATCCCGGGTCACGGTATACCGGGCCACACTGGCGCCGAAGCTGCCCAGCAGCATGTCCAGCGTGCCGTCGCCATCGAGGTCCCCGAAGGCCGGTGCAAAGTGGTATTTCCCCTCGAGCGGCAACGCGCCACGCAACACGAATTGCGGTGCGGTGGGGGTCCCGGTGTTCTCGAACCAGTAGATCCGTGAGGTGCTCCGGACCCCGGGCTCGATCTTGTTGGCCACCAGAAGGTCCAGGTCCCCGTCGGCGTCCAGGTCCACCAGGGAGGGAATCGACTCGTTGCCGACATCGATCATCGGCAGGAGGTGGGAGGTGCGGTGTTGATACTCCCCGCCGGCAGTCGCCTCGAGAAAATGCAGGTTGTCGATGGAAGTCTTGATCGGATCATACGCCCCACCCAGCACCCCGACAATCAGGTCACTCCGGCCCTGCCCCATCAGGTCGCCAAACGCCGGCGCATTGTAGCCGCTGGTCACCAGCGGGGTACGGAGGGGAAACCGCACCCCCTCGCGACGGAGTTGTGGCTGGGTGCAACTGCCGACGTTCTCGAACAGGAGCAGGCCGGCCTCGAAGAAATCGCCCCAGAACAGGTCCAGGTCGCCGTCGGAATCGAAATCGATGAAGGCCATGGTGTTGGCGCCGTGCAGGGACCCGTTTCCAGTCACGATCTCCAGCCCCTGAAACTCGGGCGTCACCAGGCGAAAGACCGGTACCGCCGCCTTCCGGTCCTCGACCTCGTAATGGAGGATGTGGCCGGAAATTCTCCCGATCATCAGGTCGGGGCGGTCGTTGCAGTCGATATCGACCAGCTGGGGGATGTTCTGGCGGTCGGAAAAGAGCGCCCCCCCGCTGGTATCCCGCAGCGAATCGGTCACCGTCTGGAACGCGAACCGGCCTGCGGTCCCGACGTTCTTGAAGAGCTTGAGGTAGCTGAACGGCTGCTCGGCAAGGAGATCGGCACGGCCATCGCCGTCCAGGTCGGCAAATCGGGACCACTCCCCGATATCCACGCCGCCTAGCCGCCAATTCACCAGCTCAAAGCGTGGCAACCCATCGGCGGTGCGTCCGTTTCGGCGCAGGTGCAGCATCCGCCCATTGTACTCCTGGATGACGAGGTCGAGTTGACCGTCGCCGTCGAGGTCCACCAACTGGGGCCGGGGATGATTGAGCCCGCCGAGAAAGGCCAGTTCCAGCAGGGTGTCGGTGGAATCGAAGACCGGAAACGGAGCCACGACAGCCCGATAGCCGAGTGAGCCGTCATCAGGGATTGGAATCGGCGTGGTGGCAACGGCACCGCAACCAGCCAGGAAGATCGACAGGACCGTCGCGCCCGCCGCGACAGTCCTCAATTGCAGGAACTCGGACGCGCGGGCGGCACCGCGGGACGGGGCGCGGAGATTCCTGCGGCATAGTTGCCGACCGGGATCACCTTTACCAGTTCCCCGGTGGGAATGCAGATCACCGTCACGGTGCCCGTGGCAGTGGCGTTCATTCCTTCATGGTCGTGGGCGCCGCCGCCCTGGTGCCGGCTGCTGACATAGAGATATCTCCCGTCCGGACTCAAGGCCAGGCCATGCGGCTGCATGAAGCTGGGATCCCGCAGGATCGCGGCGACGCGCCATCCCTCCGGATCGAGCAGGGAGACCACGTTGGCGCGCAGGTTGGTCACCGCCACCATGCTGCCATCCCAGGTAAAGATCGACTCGAAGGGGCCGGCCTCCATCGGGACGCCGCGCACGAACCGCGGCTTGGCGTTGTCGGCCAGGTCAAACACCAGCAACTGGTTGCTGGTCTCCCCGGTGGCCAGCAACCAGCGGCCATCGGGAGAGACGGAGAAGGCCGTCAGGGTGTGGGCCGGTCCGGCGACGTCCACCAACTGCAGTTCACCACTGTCGAGGTCCAGGCTGGCCAGCTGGTTCACCCCAAGGGAGCCGAAGTAGGCGTAGCGCCCACCGGGATGCATGACCAGGGCGTGGGGGCGCGGGAAGAAGCTGTCGTATTCCTCGATGACACTCATGTCCGAACGCCGGATCACCACCACCCGTGCCGGCGGGTTCACGGCACTCATGGATCGGGCCACCACCATGCGATCGGCCACCGGGTCCAGGGTCATCAATCCGGGCACCTCGGTGGCGACTGAGCCCACGATGCGGTTCTCGCGATCGAGCTTGAGCACTCGCCCGGCACCGATCAAGGTGACATACCAATAGGATCCGTCTGGCTCGACCTGGGTGTGATGGGGCTTGGCCGTGGCCGAGAATCCGAGCGCCTGGAAGTCAACCGTCGCCACCAGCGTGCTGGTGGCGACGTCTATGACGGAGACCGTGGCGTGGTCCTGGTTGGCAACGTAGGCGCGCGCCGGGGCAGCGGCCGGCGCGGCGGCGGCAGCCAGTTGGAACAGGGCAAGGAATTGGTTGATCATGGGACCAGAGGCCGGGGCCGGTGGCGGAGCACGAAGAAGCCTTCGCGCATGCTGGAGACCACGATGGTCCCGCTGGGGAAATAGGGGTAGTTGCTCCACGACCCCGCAAATCCCGGGGTATCCTCACCCCACGGCACCGTATCGAAGAAGCCGGTTTCGCGCGGGTTTGCCGGATCGGAGATGTCCAGCACCCGCATGCCAGCCACGTAGTTGGACTGGAACATGTAGTTGCCCCGGACATACATGTTGTGGTCCGACGCGCTGGTGGTGCCAAGGAATTCGTTGGCCAGGACCGGCTCGTCGAGCTTCTGGACATCCCACACCAGCGTCCGGGTCTTGCTGACAGTGCCGGCGACCTCATCGAGCTCATCGTTGAGGTAGTAGTACCGGTGGTCCTCGGACAGCCAGCCCTGGTGGGCGTACCCGACATTGGGATAGGCCCCGACGCCGAGTGCCTTCGGGTTGGCCTTGTCGGTGACGTCGGCGATCCCGACGGCCGTCTCGGAGGCGTTGAAGCAGATCTCGCGTCCGCTGAACCGGGTGTCGGGGCCATGGTAGGTCACGCACTGGTTGTCGTGGGTGTACCCGGTCCGCCCCCGCCCCGTGGACGGGTCCCCGAAGCATCCCGCAAAGACCGGGGCCATGGGCTGCCGGATATCGATCATGTGGAGGGCGCCGCCGCAGGTTTCGCCGCCGGCACTGCTGCCGATCGCATAGGCAAAGCCGGTGGCCTCATTGATGGCCAGGTTGTGCGCACTGGCGATCCGGTCGTAGTGGGCATCTTCGGTGAACAGTGCCGGAGCATTGTCGACCCGGAGCAGGCGATTCAGGTCAAAGACCTGCATGCCGTGGGGACCGGCGCCATCCGAGACCACGAAGGCGTAATGCTGGTAGACCTTGATGTCGCGCCAGAGATTGGGGCGCGCCCCCGCGTGCAGCGGGAGGTTGCCGAGGTACCGCGGGTGCCCGGGATCGGTCACCTCGATGAACGAGGTGCCGTCGGTGCGCCCCATGATCGCAAACTCCCGACCAGACTCCGGATCGGTCCACCCCCAGATGTCGTTGGCCATCACTCCGCGCTCGCCTCCCACGTCGCGCAGCGGCAGGAACGCCTCCAGGTCCACCTCACTGCAACTGAATTCACCGATCTTGCCGTTCTCACAGCGCCGCTCGGCGCCGGTGATCGCCTGGAGACGGGTGCTGCGATCGGCCACCGACCCGCTGGGCTCCCAGGCGCCGCTGGAGGCGTTGCGGGCGTAAGCAAAGCCGCTTCCCTCAAACAGCTCACCCATCGGCCCCCCGATGACCGCCACATTCCCCTCGACGGCGAGCGCAAGCCCGAACAGAACACCGAGGCCGGATGGCCCGACCGAAAGCAGCTGGGTGGCCTCCCAGACTCCTGCGTTGGCGCGGAAGACGTGCACCGCACCGACGCCATCCCGGGTCATCGGGGCGCCGACCATCAGGTTGCCAGCGCCACGGCCCAGGCCGAGCCCAAAGCCAGAGCCCGGCTGGCGCGCTGGCGGATCGATCCGCCCCGCCGGGGCCCAGACCGTGCCCGATCGGCGAAAGGCATACACCGCTCCCGTTCCACGACCGGTCGAAGGCGCGGAGACGAAGGCCTCGTCGCCATCCAGCATGATTGCCGCGCCGAAGGCGCCGGCGGTATCCGCGCCGGTGGCCAGGAGACCCGCGCTGGCCCAGCCGGAACTGGAGGAACGGAAGAGCATCGCCCGGCCCCGGGGGGGTACCCCGGCGCCGCCATCCCTGCCGGCGCCCGGGGCGCCGACGATTGCGGTCGTACCCGAAAGGCCCAGGGCTGCCCCGACCGCCTCACCCGGGGTTTCCCCCGCGACCACGAGGGTCAGCGGAGACCAGTTGCCTCCGTTGCTGCGGGAGGCGTACACCGCACCGCTCCCCGCGGCCCGTCCCGGAGCGCCCACGAGGAGTTGCCCACCATCCAGCGCCACCGCGTTGCCAAGGCTGTCTCCCTCGACGCCGTCTGGAAGGGCCAGCCGTGCCGCCTGCTGCCAGGCATTCCCCCGCCGCTCGAACAGGTAGATCGCGCCGCCGGTGCCATGGAGGGGCGCACCCACCGCCATCAGGTTGCCCTGCACCGCGATGGCTCGGCCAAAGGTGTCGCCGACCCTCGCGTCTTCGGCCCGGATCACACCGACTTCAGCCCACGCGCCATCGGTGCCCCGTCGAAACTGGATGACCGAGCCACTCTCGGAGGGCGGCATCGGATACGGGTATCCAACCACGCGGGCGGTACGACCAACAAAGAGGTCTCCTCCCGACATCACGACGGCCACGCCGAAGCTCCGCATCGTCCCCTCCGCCCCTGGCGGGGTGGATTGGGCAGACAGCGGCGCCACCAGGAACGCGGCAACGAGGCAGGCAAGTTTGGTGCGCATCAGTACGACCCCTTCGCTCTTCAAGGAACCAGCGGCATCTGGCGGTGACGGAGCACAAAGAGCCCCTCGCCAATGCTGGTCACGATGATGGTCCCGCTCTTGAAGAACGGGTAGTTGCTCCAGGAACCGGCAAACCCAGCGCTGTTCTCCCCCCAGGGCACGGTGTCGAAGAAGCCGACCTCCTTGGGATTGACGGGATCCGAAATATCGATCACGCGCAGGCCGGCCACGTAGTTCGACTGGTACATGAAGTTGCCGCGGATATACATGTTGTGGTCGATCGCGCCGGTCTGGCCGAGGAACTCCTTGACCAGGATCGGCTCGTCGAGCTTGGCCATGTCCCAGATGATCGTCCGGGTGCGGTCCACCACCCCGGCGCCTTCGTCACCCTCATCGTTCAGGTAGAAATACCGCTGGTCCTCACTGAGCCACCCCTGGTGCGCGTACTGGGTGTTCGGGTAGGACGCCACGGCAATCGGCTTCGGATTGGCCTTGTCGGTGACGTCGGCGATCCCGACCGCTGTCTCGGAGGCGTTGAAACAGATCTCGCGGCCGGTGTACCGGGTATCGGGACCCTTGTACACTACGCACTGGTTGTCGTGGGTGTAGCCGGTGCGCTGGTTGCCGGTGCTGATGTCGGCGAAGCAGCCGGCGAAGACCGGCGACTTGGGCTCCCGGATGTCGATCATGTGGAGCGCGCCGCCGCAGGTCTCCCCGCCGCCGCCGTTGCCGATCGTGTAGGCAAACCCGGTGGCCTCGTTGATGGCGATGTTGTGGGCGCTGGCAATCCGGCTATAGATGGTGTCGGCGCTGAAGGTGTCCGGAACCCGCCGGGGATTGCGGAGGCGGGTCAGGTCAAAGACCTGCATACCGTGCTGGGCGGCGTTGTCGGCCACCACGTAGGCGTGATTCTTGTACACCTTGATATCCCGCCAGGAGGAGGCGCGCGAACCGGGAGTCATCGGCAGGTCGCCGAGATACACCGGATTGGCGGGATCAGTCACATCCACGAACGAGGTGCCGTTGGTGCGGCCCACCAGGGCGTACTCGCGGCCCGACTGCGCATCGGTCCATCCCCAGATGTCGTTCAACTGCACCGAGCGATCCCCACCGATCGCCGCAATGGGCAGGTAGCTCAGCAGGTCGACCTCGCTGCAGCCAAAACCAGCCGCCTGGCTGGCGGTGCTGTCACAGCGCACCATGCCGCCGGTCACGGCCGGGAGCACCATCGAGACGTCGCTGAGGTTGGCACCCTCGGTCCAGGGGCCGGCACCCTGGCGACCGAACACGACCCCTCGCCCCGCACCGCCATCGGCGGTTGGGGCGCCGGCCACCAGGACACGCTCACCAGCCGCCAGCGTCGCGCCGAAACGGGCGTTCGGGGCCAGATCCGCCGCCGTCAGCTTCTGCTGCTGGGTCCAGCTGCCGCCGGTGCGGGCAAAGAGGAACACGGCGCCGGGCGTGGGGCCGCCACCGGGAGCCCCGATCGCCAGCCCCCCGGAAGCCACGGCCATCGAGGTGCCAAACCGCGCGTTCGGTTCCGGGGTCGCGGGTACGATCCGGCCGTTCTCGACCCACCCGGCGCCTTCGGCACGGAACTCATAGACCGAGCCGGCGTTGCGGGCGGCCTGCGGCGCCCCGACGTGAGCCATCCCACCACCGAGGTGAACCGCCGAGCCGAAGCCCCGGACGCTGTCGGCGGCGGGGGGCTCCAGGCGGCCAACTTCGGTCCATCCGGAGGCACCACGTCGCAGCACGACCGCACGACCCGAACGCGGGGCAGCCCGAAGGTTGGGCGCCGCGGGAGGGCCGGGCACCCCGACCAGGGCCAGGTCGCCACTGAGGGAGAGGGAGGTCCCGAACCGATCCCAGACCTCCGCACCAGCGGCAATCCGGGATCCGGCCGACCAGCCACCCTGAGCGTTCCGCTGAAAGGCGTAGACTGCCCCGGTCAGGGAATCGCGCCCAGGAGCCCCTACCAGCAGGGTGGATCCGTCCAGCGCCACCGACACGCCGAACGCCTGTCCTTCGCCCGCGTCGGGCGAGGTCAGTCGTCCGACCTGAACGTACCCGGCGCCGCGACGTTCGAAGATGAATACCGCACCGTCGCCATGCCCTGGCGCCGAGACGGCAACCAGGCTCCCCTGCGAAGCCAGCGCCACACCGAAACCTTCCCCGGACTTGATCCCCTCACCCGTAAAGGTTCCGGTCTCCCGCCAAGTACCATCCGGATTGCCCCGAAACACGTGGATCGACCCGGCCGGGGTGAACGGACCGCCGGTGCGGGCGATCAGAAGCTCCTCGCCATTCACCGCCATGCTGGCGGTAAAGCCGGACGACTGCGCGCTGGCGGCCATCGGGGCAAGGCAAAGGAGAAACAGGAGGGTCAATGATCGATGCGTAGTCACGGCCAGGACTCGTGGGTAGGGGGACTGGGGGTATCACGACGATCCGACCCACCGCGGGCCGGGAACCAAGGAGACGACATCGGGCCCTGGGGCCTCACAACTCCGGGACCACCACATCCCGGAACGGAACAGCCACCGGGAGTCCATCCCGGGCCACCAGCGTCGCCGCGAATTCCTCCCGGGCCTGAGCCAGCAACTCGGGAGCATCGCGGCTGTACCTGGCGCTGACATGGGTCAAGGCCAGCTGCCGAACTCCGGCCTCCAGGGCCAGCCGCGCAGCCTCCCGGGCGGTGGAATGGCCGGTTTCCCTGGCCCGGTCACGCTCGTCGTCCCCGAAGGTGGCGTCGTGGACCAGAAGGTCGGCGCCCCGCGCCACCTCGCGGACGGCGTCGCAGGGCCGGGTGTCGCCTGTTAATACCACGGTCCGGCCAGGTCGGGCCGCCCCCACCAGTTCGGTGGGTTCCACCGATCGCCCGTCGGGCAGCTCGATCCGTTCGCCGCGATGGATCCGTCCCCAGAGGGGACCCTCCGGGATCCCCAGCGCCTTGGCCCGGTCAGGATCAAACCGTCCCAGACGGTCGTGTTCCCGAACCGCGTAGCCGATGCTTCCGGCCCGGTGATCGGTGGGAAACACCACCAGGTCGTACTCGCCGCGGGTCAGGACATCGCCACCTTGAATCTCGACGATTTCCACCGGGAACTTGTTTCGTTCCACCCCGACCTTGAGCAGGTCGCCGAGGATCCGCTGGGCGCCCCGCGGGCCATGGATGGTCACCGGCTCGGACCGGTCGAGCAGCCCCATGGTCCGGATCAGGCCCGGAATCCCAAGGATGTGATCGCTGTGGAAATGGGTGACGAACAGCTCCCGAAAGGAGAAGCCGACCCCGTAGCGCATCATCTGGCGCTGGGTGCCCTCCCCGCAGTCAAACAGGAGGACCTCGCCCTCGCGGTGGAGGGCCTGGGCGGTGACATTCCGGTCCACCGTGGGGCAGGCAGCACCGGTACCGAGGAAGGTGAGGGAAAGCACGCCGGAAAGTAAGAACCGGGCCGGGAGAAACAAGGCGCGCGGCTAGAACACCCGGACCTGGATCGTGATCTTGCCGGGATTCTTCTTGATCTCGTCCAGCAACTGCTGGAACGCCTGGGTGGCCAGACGGATGTCATCGTACAGGCCGTCGTCAGTCATGGCCCTCCCGATGGTTCCCTCGCCGCGGTTGATGCGGGCCAGCAGCGAGTCCAGCCGCGCCCCGGTGCTGGTGAATTGGGTGGTCATCCCGACCATTCGCCCGGAGAGGGTGTCGAGGTTGGCCAGCGAGCGCTGCATGGGCGGCCCGGCCAGCGTGGAATCGAAGCGGGCGGTCAGGGTGCGCAGCCCGGCCAGGGTGGTGCTCAGTTCGGCGGCGGGCCCGGTCCGGGGGTCCGACATCACATTCAGGGTCCGCTGCAGGCTGCGCAGGGTGGCCTGCATCTCGGTCACCAGCGCCGTGTCCAGCATGGCGTTGAGGTTGTCCAGGACCAGGCTCGCCTTGCCCGCCAGTTGCTCCCCGATGGCCGCGAAGCCCGGTGCCACCGTGCCGGGAATCACCTGGCCCGGCGGGAGCGGGTCGGCCGACACGCCTGGAACGAGCTCGATCGCCACGTCGCCAGCCAGCCCGACCGCGACCACGCTCGCGGTGGCGTCCGCCTTCGGGATGATCCCCTTGTCCAGCGCCACGTCCAGCCGAACCTTCCCGTATTCGAGCAGACGGACCTCTTCCACCCGCCCGACCTGCATGCCGGAGATCCGGACCGGCGAGCCGCGCTTGAGGCCAGCCGCGTTGCTGAACTCCATTTCGACCCGCTCAGCGGGGGTCAGGGTGCCCCCCCCGAGCCAGGTGGTGCCCACGATGAACAGGACGATGCCCAGGAAGACCAGGGCGCCGACCGTCACTTCACGCTTGTAATGGAGATCCATGTGGCCTCACGCCGCAAAGGAGGTGTCGTCGGTGTCGCGCTCGAGGAAGACCTTCACCTCGGGCAGGTCGGAGGCCAGGAACTCCTCCTTGGTGCCGTGCAGCACGACCCGGCCATTCATCAGCAGGGCCAGCCGGTCGGCCACCCGGAAGGCGCCCCGGACATCGTGGGTCACCATGATGCTGGTGACCCCAAGTTCGGAATCGAGCCGCTTGACCAGGTCGTCAATGATGTCGGCGTTGACCGGGTCGAGCCCGCTGGTCGGCTCGTCGTACAGCAGGTACTTCGGGGCCCCCGCAATGGCCCGGGCGATACCGACCCTTTTGCGCATCCCGCCCGAGAGCTGGGCCGGGAATTTCGCGGCGGTTTCGGGCGCCAGGTTGACCAGGGCCAGGCATTGGGCCACCCGCTGCTGGCAGAACTCCTTGTCGTTGTACTGCTTCATGTCGGTCAGGCCGAGCCGGATGTTCTCGAACACGTTCATCGAGTCGAACAGGGCGCCGTTCTGGAAGACGTAGCCGATCTGCCGGCGCAGCCGG
>Ga0163153_10001404_pt1 | contig 38024 bp, 35 predicted proteins | sample OliLakLV19MP6IB1_FD_148629 | JGI IMG/M metagenome (GOLD analysis project Ga0163153, IMG submission 148629) | Freshwater microbial mat bacterial communities from Lake Vanda, McMurdo Dry Valleys, Antarctica - Oligotrophic Lake LV.19.MP6.IB-1 | ecosystem: Environmental > Aquatic > Freshwater >... | reverse complement strand
ACGTAGCACGGCCGTTCAGGCGACCGTTGCCTGCCGGAGCGCCGGGGCGAGGTTGCCCGTGCTGGCGATGGCGAGGTTGTCGAGCCCGAGCCACGAGCGCAGCGCGTCGAGCTCGGCGACCGCCGCGGGCGCGATCGCAGCCGGGTCGGCGCCGGGTTCGGCGTAGGCGCCGCGCACGCGCAGCGCGGAGACCTTGCGGTCCGACTTGAGGTCGAAGCGGGCGACGAGCTCGTCGCCCACGAGCAACGGCATCACGTAGTAGCCGTACACGCGCTTGGGCTCGGGGACGTACACCTCGATCGTGTAGTCGAAGCCGAACAGCCGACTCGTGCGACTGCGCTCCCAGATGAGCGAGTCGAACGGCGACAACAACGTCGCGGTTGGCCGCGTCGGGCGGCGCACCCGCACATCGGGCGTTGTGTACGCGGCGTCGCGCCAGCCGTCGACCTGCACCGAGACAAGCGATCCCGACTCCACGAGTTCTGCGACTCGCGCCGCGGCCGCCTTGGGCCTGATGTAGTAGTACGCCGCGAGATCGGACACCGTGGCCACGCCGAGCGACCGGGCCGACGACAGCAGTAGCTCGCGCTGCGCCTCCTCGGTGGTCGGCGTCGGCTGCGCGAGGACCGGCGCGGGGATGACGCGTTCGGGAATGTCGTACACCCGCTCGAAGTTCGGGGTCCGCCATCCGGCGACCGCGCCGATCGCGAACAGGTGCTCGAGTGCGACGCGGCCTTGCGACCGACGATCCCACCACTCGCCGTCCTGGCGGCGGGGATCACTGAGTTGCCCGGCCGTGAGCGGCCCGCGGTCGCGCACCTCGGCCAGCACCGCGGCGATGTACTTCGCGTTCGCCTTGCGGTATTCCTCCCGGCGGGCGACACGCAGCGGAGTGGCGCCGGCGTGCGCCATACGCCAGCGGAACAACGGCTGCGCGGCCATCGGCACCAGCGACGCGGCATGGCCCCAGTACTCGAACAGCTCGCCGCCGGGACCGGTCAGCGAGTGGAGGTGGTCCGGGTCGTACGCGCCCAACCAGCTGAACAGCACGAGGAATTGGGTGCGGGCGACCACGTTGATCGCGTCGAGTTGGAGGGTCCCGACCGTTTCGATCGCGTTGTGCACGTGCCTGCGGCCGACGGTGCCCTTCGGTCGCGGTTTGCCCAGACCCTGTGCGCCGATTGCCAACCACCGGGCTTCGACGGCTGACAGGTCGGCTCCGGCGCGCATTTCCGGATCCTAGGAACCCCGGTAGCGTCTCGCTCGTGACTGATCTTGCAACCGTCGCTCCCGCGTTCGTCGAGATGGCCCACAACATCGTGTGGTGTTCCGCCGCGACCGTCGACGCCCGGGGCCGGCCGCGCTCGCGCGTCCTGCACCCACTGTGGAACTGGGACGGCAAGGAACTCACCGGGTGGATCGCCACCGGGCCGACGCCGCTCAAGCGCGCCCATCTCGACGCGCACCCGTTCGTGTCGTGTAACTACTGGGCACCCAACCACGACACCTGCGTCGCCGAATGCAGTTCAGAATGGTTCTTCGACGACGAGACGCGCGCCGAGGTGTGGAACGCGTTCAAGAACGCACCGGCACCGGTTGGCTACGACCCCGCGATCGTGCCGGTGTGGACCAGCCCGACCGACGACACGTTCGCCGCGCTCAAGGTCACGCCCTGGCGCCTGCGGGTGATGCCGGGCACGATGATGCTCGCCGGTACCGGCGAATTGTTGACCTGGTCGGCCTAGCGGTCGGGCGTCGGTACCGCCGTCGCGGGGTACGGGCGGTGCAACCAGCGCGGGAGTGACGCGTCGGGGATCTCGTGTACCGCCTCGAGCGGCGCGCCGGGCACGACGCCTTCGCGCAACGTCGGCTCCTCGTGCAGTTCGGGCGGCCACGCTTCGGCCACACCGACAATTGTCGTCAGCGCCGCGCTCCCGAGCGCGACCACACCCGTGTCCGAGTCGGGAGGAGCTGTGACGCCGGTCGCGCGCAACTCGAACTGGAGCTTGCCTTCGTCGGATTCCGCGACCGCCGCTCGTACCGCACCGAACGGCGCGAGGCGCGCCCACCGGACGCCGTTGACGTCGTCGTAGGGCAGGCCGGGAACGTTGAGATTGAGGACCGTGCGCGCGGGTGCTTCCAACAAGCGGGGGAACACGTCGACTGCGACACGCGCGGCCGTGGCCCAGTACCACTCCTCGCCACTGTCGATGCTCACCGCCAGCCCGGAACAGCCGAAGTTCTGGGCCGTCAACGCGGCTCCGACCGTTCCCGAATGCAGGATGGCCCGGCCCGTGTTGAGTCCGGGGTTGATGCCCGACACGACGACGTCGGGCGGGTCGCCGAATGCGCCGAGGCGGGCCGCGACCACGCACATCGCGGGCGGCGCGTCGAGGGAGAAGGCCGTGATGCCGTCGCACCCGGGCAGCGCGACGCGGATGCTGTCGAGGTGCCGGTCGGCGTGGATCATGCCGAGCGCGGCACCGACCCCGCTGCGATCGGAGTTCGGTGCGACCACGATGACCTCGTACCCGGCGTCGCGCAGCGCGCACGCGAGAGCATGCAGCCCCTCGGATTCGACCCCGTCGTCGTTGGTGACCAGTACTCGCATACGCCCTTCCTATACCCGGCGAGTCTCGCGCGATCTCGTAGCCTCGCCCGAACGTGATCAAGTACCTGGGCTCGAAACGGCGGCTCGTTCCCGTACTGGGCGACATCTGCGCCGCGGCCGGGGCGCGCACGGCACTCGACCTGTTCACGGGGACGACACGGGTCGCCCAAGAATTCAAACGCCGGGGGGCAACCGTTACCGCGGTGGACACCGCCCGTTACTCCGAAGTGTTCGCCCAGACCTACGTCGCGTTGGACGCGGACGAGGTCGACTACCCGGCGCTGAACGAAGCGCTCGCCGACCTGGCCGATCGACCGGGCTACGACGGGTACGTCACCGAGACGTTCTGTTCGTCGTCCCGGTTCTTCCAGCCCCATAACGGTCGCCGTATTGACGCGATACGCGACGCGATCGAGCGCGACTATCGCGACTCGTGGATGTACCCGGTGCTGCTGACGAGCCTGATCGAGGCCGCCGATCGTGTCGACTCGACGACCGGTGTGCAGATGGCGTACGTGAAGGCGTGGGCGCAGCGGTCGCACCAGGATCTCGAGTTGCGCGTGCCGGAGCTCCTGCCCGGAACCGGTCGCGCCGTGCGCGGCGACGCGTGCGCACTCGCCGCTTCCCTCGGGTCGTTCGATATTGCGTACCTCGACCCGCCGTACAACCAGCACCGCTACTTCACGAACTACCACATCTGGGAAACGCTCGTCGCGTGGGACGCGCCGGAGCACTATGGCGTCGCGTGCAAGCGTGTTGACGCCCGCGCCGACGACACCAAGAGCGCGTTCAACCGGCGGCGGCGCATGCCGGTTGCGCTCGCGCAGGTGATCGTCGACGTCGACGCCGCGCTCGTCGTCGTGTCGTACAACGACGAGTCGTGGGTACCGATCGACGATTTGGTCGTCATGGGTGAGGCCCGGGGCGGCGCGGTGCGCACGCTGTCGTTCGACTCGCGCCGCTACGTCGGCGCGCTGATCGGGATTCACAACCCGAACGGCGACAAGGTCGGGACGGTGTCGCACGTGCGCAACACCGAGTACGTCCTGCTTGCCGGTGATCGTGACCTCGTCGACCGGGTCGCCCAAGGAGTCGTTCCGCCTGACCGGCAAAGGTGCTGGTGAGAGGCCTGTCGTCCGGTTGCATGAGCGGGAAATGACTTGCCCGAGTGATGCGCAACGCCGATGAGGGTAGGTAATGGAGCCGATGTCTGTACCCCCCACGGTGCTTGCACCGCCGCCGTGCCTGCACCTCGACCCCCCGGCGACACCGGCGAGCTTTTTCGCCGACCGCCGCCGCTTGCTCATCGGGGTCATCGCGGCCTTCGGCTTTCTCGCAGCGTCGGCCGCGATCTCCAACGCGTGGTTGTTGATGCAATGGGACAAGCCGATCCAGAAGTTCATCGAATCGAATCGCAACGGCACCCTCGACACGGTGTTCCTCACCGTCTCGCGGTTCGGATCGACGATCGTCGTGCTCTCGGTCGGATCGCTGCTGACCTTGCTGACCTGGCGCCGGTGTCGGGCCGTTGCGATCGCGATCCTCGTGGCGATGCTCGCCCGTCCGCTCCTCGAGTTCACGTTCAAAGAACTGGTGAACCGTGACCGGCCCAACCTCGACCGCATGGTCAACGGTGTGGGCTACTCGTTCCCGAGCGGCCACCCCATGGCGGCAATCGCGCTCTGGGGAATGCTGCCCGTTGTCGTCGGGCTCTTCACGACCCGGCGCGCGGTGTGGTGGGCGACCGTTGTCCTCTCGGCGTGCATGATCGTCGGGATCGGCATGAGCCGCGTGTACCTCGGTGTGCACTGGGTCTCCGACGTCGTCGGCGGACTCCTCCTCGGTGCCATCTTCCTGCTCGCCATCGAGTGGGTCATGCACCGGGCCCACGGTCTGACGGGCTGCGCCGCGGCGCACGCCCACGTGCACGCCGAAACCCGCTTCCGCGAACGCGAGCTCGTCTAGCGCGCTAGTCGGTTTCTGTTTCCTCGATCTCGGTGATCGGGGCGGCGGTGAAGAGGTACGTGCGCAGCATCTGGTCCCACTTCGGGTCCTGACGCCGGAGCCATTCGAGCGTCATCGCCGCGTGTTCCTTCTCTTCGTCGCGGTTGTGCTCGAGGACGGCGCGCAACGAGTCGTCCTTGGTGGCCGCGGCCCGCTGGTCGTACCAGTCGACGGCTTCGAGTTCTTCCTGGAGCGACACGATCGCGCGGTGGCGATCCATCACCGCGTCGCTCAGCGACTCCAGCGGCTCGTGGTAACCCGCGTGCTCTCCCATGCGTTCGTTCCTCCGGTTGCTACTGCGTCAGTCGGCGGTTGATTGGCTCATGATGTGCTCGATCCACCACTGCGGCGCGCCGCCCATGAGTGTGCCGAGGTCCCAGTAGTCCCACCAGCGCACGATCTTCCCGTCGCGCAGCTGCTGCATCGACATGAACGGAAGTGATACCCGTTCACCCGTATTCCATTCCCAGTGTTCGACGTGCTCGGTGACGACGTTGTCGCCTTGGGCCACGACGGTCAGGACGTCGTGACCGATCCCCGAGAGCGGGTCGAGGCCGATGCGGAGGCGCCGGACGATCTGTTCGGGTCCGCGGGCGACGTCGTCGGCCGGGGTCGGCACGTCGGTGTACTCGCTCTCGGGGCCGAAGTACGAGGCGACCGTGTCCCACTCGCGGCGGTACAGGTCGGTCCAGAACCGGGCGACGCGGTTCGTGTTGGTGTTGCTCACGAGAGGGTGCTCCGGTTCAGCGGGGCCGAGGGCGAGAACGTCACCGGCATCGACTCCAGGCCGCTGATGAAGTTGGCGCGCCGGCGCGGGAGTGACGCCGAGTCGGCCGCGAGTTCGATGTCGGGAAGGCGCGCCAGCACCTGCTCGAACATCACGCGCAGCTCGAGCCGGGCCAGGCTGTTGCCGAGACAGAAGTGGCTGCCGAACCCGAACGCGACGTGCTCGTTGGGGTTGCGCTCCCCGTCGAAGCGGAACGGGTCGACGAACTTCTGCTCGTCGCGGTTGGCCGACTCGTACAGCAGCATGCACTTCTCGCCTTCGTGGAGCTCCTGACCGAGGAACTCGACGTCGTGCGTGACTGTGCGGCACATGTTCTTGATCGGGGTCACCCAGCGCAGCATCTCTTCGACCGCGACGGGGATCTTGTCGCGATCGGCGGCGAGCAGGGCGCGCTGGTCGGGGTGCAACAGCAGCTGTTCCATCCCGCCGCTGATGACGTGGCGCGTGGTCTCGTCGCCCCCGATGAGGATCAGCAGCGACTCGTACACGAGGTCGTCGTGGCTGAGGCGGTCGCCGTCGACTTCGGCGTGCACGAGAATGCTCATGAGATCGTCGGTCGGCGTGTCCCGCCGCTGCGCGATGACCCGCTCGGCGTACCCCTGATACTCGATCATGGCGTTCATCGCGCCGACCATCGCGGCCTCGTCGTTGCTGCCGCTCGCGCTCACCATGTCGTCGGACCAGCGCAGGAGGTCGTCGCGATCCTCGGGTTCGACACCGAGCATGTCGCCGATGACCACCATCGGCAGCGGCGCCGCGATGTCGTTGACGAAGTCGCACTCGCCCCGCTCGCACACCTGGTCGATGATCGCGTCGCAGACATCGCGCAGGCGGGCTTCGCTGTCGCGCACCCGCCGGGGCGTGAACCCCCGGTTCACGAGCTTGCGGCGGCGGAGGTGCTCGGGGTCGTCCTTGTCGATCATCATCGGCAGCGCCGGTGTCTCGGGCCGTATGCCACCCGCGTTCGAGAACGTCGCCGGGTCCTTCGACGCGCCGAGCACGGCGCCGTAGCTGGCGAGGCCCCACACGCCGTTCTTCGCGTCGAAGAAGACGGGCGCGTGTTCACGCATCCACGTGTACTTCTCGTGCGGGTCGTCGACGTAGAAGTTCCCGTCGACCAGGTCGATGTCGTCACGCGTGGGGTGCACGGCGTTCAGTTCAGTTGCGCGTCGAGCGTGATGGTCGTACCGGTCAGCGCCTTGCTCACCGGGCAGTTCGCCTTGGCGTCCGCGGCCATCTCGTCGAACTGCTCTTTGCTCAAACCGGGCACCGTGCCCCGCGTCGTCAGATGGATGCCGGTGATGCCCTCACCCGGCTGGAAGGTCACGTCGGCAGTGGTGTCGAGCGACTCGGGTGCGTGGCCGGCCTTGGCGAGCGCGTTCGAGAACGCCATCGAGAAGCACGACGAATGCGCGGCGGCGATGAGTTCCTCGGGACTGGTCCGGCCCTCCGGATCGTTCGCCCGCGACGCCCACGTCACGTCGTAGGTCCCGAGTCCCGAGGACTCGAGGGTGACGTGTCCGCCCCCTTCGATCAGTGACCCTTCCCAATGCGTGCTGGCTCGGCGGGTTGTCGCCATGACGGGTACCTCCGGTTGGTCGAACGTTGCCGCGACCTTACGGCGCGGACAATCGGTCGGTCGAAGGTGACTACTTCGGCGCCATCCTGATCCCGGCGTCGAGGCGGATCACCTCGCCGTTGAGGTAGGGGTTGCGCACGATCTCGAGCACGAGCGATGCAAAATCGGCGGCGGTGCCGAGCCGCTTCGGGAACAGCACCGTTTGCGAAAGGGCGTCGCGGGCCGCGTCGGGCAGGGTCCCGAGCAGGGGAGTGTCGATGAGGCCGGGCGCGACCGTGCACACCCGAATCCCGGCCGCGGCCAGGTCGCGGGCCGCAGTGAGGGTGAGCGCCACGACGCCGCCCTTCGACGCCGAGTACGCGGCCTGACCGATCTGGCCGTCGTACGCCGCGACCGACGCGGTGTTGACGATGACGCCGCGGGCGCCGTCGGCGTCGGGTTCGTTGCCGTTCATGGCCGAGGCTGCGAGGCGCAACACGTTGAACGTGCCGACCAAGTTGATGTCGACCACCTTGCGGAACGTCTCGAGGTCGTGGGGCGCACCGTCGCGGTTGATCGTGCGCTGCGCCCACCCGATGCCCGCGCAGTGGATGCACGTGCGCAGCGGCGCGAGCTCGACCGCAGCCGCGACCGCGGCTTTCATTTCGTCGTCGCTCGTGACATCGGCTTGGGCGAAGAGCCCACCAATGTCCGACGCGACGACCTGTCCCTTCGCGGCGTCGCGGTCGACGACCACGACCTGCGCGCCCTCCGCAGCGAGGGCGCGCGCCGTCGCCTCACCCATCCCCGACGCGCCGCCGGTGACCAGTGCCGAAGTTCCCGCAAGTGATGACATGGCGGCGAACGTAGTCGCCGCCCGCGCTACTGCTGGTAGTAGTGCCAGTACAGGTCGACGAAGCCGCCCACAGGGACGTCGATCGTCACCTCGTTGTTGGACGGTGGGTAGATCCACCCGTGGGGCCAGTCGTCGTGGCAACTGATGCTGTTGTAACAGAGCGTGTAGCCGAGGTCCCAGCCCGCGGGCCGTTCGGCCCGAATCTTGTGCCGGCCCGGGGAGATGTTCGAGAGGACGTACGGGTTGACGTTGTCCGCAACGAGGTTCCCGTCGAGCCAGATCTTCATGGCGACCACGGCCGGCATTCCCACCGACCCACCGACGTGTTCGATCATCTTGAAACCCTGGATGGTTCCGTTCCGCCGGACGTACCACTTCACGTCGAGGTACCCGCCGTCATCGGGATTTGCCGTCGCCGTGTCGCCGAGCGTCGGAGTCTTGGAGTCGTGACAGTTGGTCCGGTTGGAGCACGCCGTGTAGAAGACGCTGTAGCCGGCCGGCGCGGTGAGCGTCAGCGAGTTCTGGGTCGGGAACGCGTTCGGGAGGGGTTTGTTGAACGCGCCGTTGCTCGTGGCGATCGCCGCGCCGTTCAGCTTCAGTTGTACGTTCATCGACACCGGCACGATGGAGCCCGAGACGTGCCGAGGTGCCGGCGGTGTCGTCGGTGTCGTCGGAGGAGGAGTGGTGCCGCCCCGAGCCGGCGGAAGTTGCTCGGCCCCGTCCGCACAGAAGGTCGTGTAGCAGTACGTGTGCACTTCCGCGGCACCCGTGAGGGAGTGCCGGTGGGTCTCGGAGACGAACCCGTTCTCGAACTCGCACGATGCTCGCAGCGTCGCCGTGTACGTCGAGAACGGCCCGCCGTGGCCACGCCCGGTTGCGCTCACGCGGGGCGTGGACGTGTAGCCGTTGGGTGCCGTGCAGACGGAACCGTCCCGGCTGAAGGTCCAGGTCAGGTTGTTCATGCAGATCCGCGACCGGAACGTCAACGTGCCGATATTCGGGACCGTCCTTGTGTGTTCGCCGGTGAAGGACTTGCCGGAGCAATACGCACCGGCCCCGACCTCGACCGGGGGTGAGAGGCAGCCCGTGAGGCTTGCCGCGCCCAGCACGACAGCGATGATCGCCACGATGGCGCGCTTCGGAGACCTCATGCTCGTCCTTCCATGGGCGGTACGCGACTCCGAATCAGGCACTTTAGTCAGATACGGGGGCCATTGTCCATATTGTCTCAGGGAATTTGTGGGGGGCGGCGCGATCGCGGCGCCCCGGGCCAGAATCGAGGCCGTGCGGACGCAGCGGAGCCACGGACGGCGCAGCGAGGGAGCCATGTTGACCGTGCGGACGCAGCGGAGCCACGGACGGCGCAGCGAGGGAGCCATGTTGACGTGCCGATGATTTCGTACGCGCAACGCATCTCGAACCATGCCGCCGCCGACCCGGACCGGGCGGCGATCACCGACGAGCACCGGACGGTGACGCGGGCCGAACTCCAGTCGCTGGCCAACCGCACGGCCCGGGTGCTTGCGGCTCGGGGTGTGGTCGAGGGCGACAACGTCACGATCGGGCTCCCGAACCGCATCGAGTTCGTGGCGGCCGTCATCGCGTGCTGGAAGCTCGGCGCGGTACCGCAACCCGTGTCGGCCCGCCTGCCCGAGCGCGAGCTGGAAGCGATCATCGAACTCGCCAACTCGAAGGTCGTCGTGCGCGACGTCGCCGACCTCGCGGCGGGCGCCGACGTCGACGACGGCCCGCTGCCCGACGCGGTGTCGCGTCCGTGGAAGGCGATGACCTCGGGCGGCAGTACGGGCCGCCCGAAGTTGATCCTCGCGGGTACGCCGGGCGAGATCGACCCCGACGCGCTTCCCGGTTTGCAGATCAGGCTGAACGGAACGCACATGATGCCGGGCCCGCTGTACCACAACGGTCCGTTCGTGTGGTCGACGACCGCGCTCCTCGCGGGCAACCACCTCGTCCTCGGTGGCAAGTTCGACGCCGAGAGGACGTTGCAACTCATCGACGAACACAAGCCCGACTCGATGTACGTCGTGCCGACGATGATGGCGCGCATCTGGAAGCTGCCGTTGTCGGTGCGCGACCGCTACGACGTGTCGTCGTTGAAAGTGGTGTGGCACCTCGCGGCGCCGTGCCCGCCGTGGCTCAAGGAAGCGTGGATCGAGTGGCTCGGTGCCGACGCGATCTGGGAGCTGTACGCCGGTACCGAAGCGCAGTCGGTCACGATCATCAGCGGCCGCGAGTGGATGGAGCACCGCGGCACCGTCGGCAAGACGCTCGCGGGCGAGATGAAGATCGTCGGTCCCGACGGCGAAGATCTGCCCGCGGGTGAGGTGGGCGAGATCTTCATGCGGTCGTCGGCCGACGGGTCGGTGAAAACGTACGAGTACGTCGGCGCCGAGGCGAAGACCCTGCCGGGCGGGTGGGAATCGCTCGGCGACATGGGCTACATGGACGCCGACGGCTACCTGTTTCTCAGTGACCGCCAGACCGACATGATCCTCGTCGGCGGATCGAACGTGTACCCGGCCGAGGTCGAGGCCGCGCTCGACGAGCACCCGCACGTGAAATCAAGTGCGGTGATCGGTCTGCCCGACGACGACCTCGGCAGCCGCGTGCATGCGATCATCCACACCGACGACGGCAAACCGATCGACGACGACGAGATGCGCACGCACCTCGCCGACCGGCTCGTCCGCTACAAGACCCCGCGCACGTACGAGTACACCGACGAAGCACTCCGCGACGACGCGGGCAAGGTGCGCCGATCAGCGTTGCGCGACGAACGGTTGTAGCGCCCAACTCCAGCGGTAGCGGCCGGGCCCGATGCGGTACTCGGGGAGCGTGTCCGGCCCGCACGACAACGTGCCGAGCCCGCGGTGGCGATGGTCGAGGTGCACGATCACTTCGGGCCGGGGCGCAAGGTCGACGTCGTGGGTCGCGACGGTCAGGTCCTCGGCCGAATAGTGACTCGCGGAAAACGCGAACGGTTCGGTGCCGGCGATCTCCACACCCACCGCGCCGTCGTGCAGCGCGAATCGACGCGTGTCGACATGGAGACCGTGTTCTTGGGGCATCACGTACGGCACGTACTGGTCGGTGACCGTCGACGTGAAGCGCCCGACGGCCGCGCCCCGTTGTCGATCGGGATACGACTCGTGCGGCCCGCGGCCGAACCAGGTGAGTTGTTCGAGGTCGGGTGCGAGCGCGAACTCGACACCGATCCGGGGCAGGTCGCCGATCGACTTCGGAATGCGGACGTCTTCGTCGACCCGGAGTGCTCCACCCGTGAGCGTGTACACGGTCTTGTGCGTGATCTCGCCGTACGCGGCCCGCACCGTCATCACTCCTTCTTTCACGGTGACTTTGGTGAGGGTGCGTTCCAACATGTGAAGGCCCCACTCGCGCCAACGACCGAGCGGTTTGAACTCTTGGAGCGGTGCGAGCTTGAGGCCGTCGTTGTCGGTCGGTGCCCGCCACAACGAGAGGCGCGGCGGCGCGACGAGCATCTCGCGGTCGCCGAAGCGCACCGATCCGATCACACCGTTCGCGCGGTCGAATTCGGCGTCGACAACGACCTCCGGGACCCGCGCCCGCCGTGACTTGCGCGTGCGGGTCGGCAACGCGAACTGGTCCCAGCCGACCTCGAATCCCTGCGGTGCCCACGGCAGGTCGCGTGCGGTCTCGAAACGAACCGTGAGCCACGCCTCCTGGCCCGAGCTCGCGTCGGGTGTGAGTCCGGCAATCTCGAGGTTGGCCGACGTACCGGGCACGATCGCAGGCAGCCGCAGTGGCCCGCGCTGCACGACGTCGCCGTCGACGGTGATCTGGTAGCGCGCCCGGAGCCACGAAAGGTCGGCGAAGTGCTGCACGTTGTGCACGCGCACGCCGGTGCGGCGCAACTCGACGCGCGCCGGGCGCGCGAGGTGCTTGTGTTCCCACAACGCCGGCTTCGGCCGTCGGTCGGGCCATACGAGACCGTCGATGCAGAAATTCACGTCGTTCGGTTCGTCACCGAAGTCGCCGCCGTACGCGGAGCGGTCGCGCCCGTCGGGGAGTCGTTGGCGCAATCCGTGGTCCCACCACTCCCAGATGAATCCGCCCTGGAGCCCGGGCCAAGTCTCGATCGCGTCCCAGTACTCGCCGAGGCAGCCGTTGCTGTTGCCCATCGCGTGCGAGTACTCGCACATGATCAGCGGCATGTCCGGCGGCGCGCCCTTCTCGGCCCAGCGCACGATGTCGGCGATCTCCGGGTACATCGGCGGCAGCACGTCGGTGACGGTCTGCTTCCGTTTCCAGTCCAGAAAGATGGCACCCTCGTAGTGCAGCGGCCGCGACGGGTCGTACCGGCGGATCCACGCCGCCAGCGCGTCGTGCATGGCGCCGTAGCCGGACTCGTTGCCGAGCGACCACATGACGACGCACGCGTGGTTCTTGTCGCGTTGCACCATGCGCATGCCGCGGTCGAGGAGGGCGGCCGCGTAGCGGTCGTCGTCGCAGAGGCTGAAGATGAACGCGTGCGACTCGAAGTTGGTCTCGTCGACGACGTACATGCCGAGTTCGTCGCACAGGTCGAGGAAGCGGGGGTCGTTGGGCGAGTGCGAGGTACGGATCGCGTTGAACCCGAACTGTTTCATCAACACGATGTCGGCTCGCATGGCGTCGACGCTCACGACCCGCCCCGTGTGGGGGTCGAAGTCGTGGCGGTTGACGCCGCGGAACAGCACCGGTTCGCCGTTGACGAGCAACTCGCGGCCGTCGATCTCGATGCGACGGAACCCGACGGTCACCTGTGCCCGCTCGTGCGCGGTGCCGCCGGGGTCGACCAGGCTCACCTCGAGTTGATGCAGGCGCGGTTGCTCGGCTGACCACGCCGCGACGCGCGGGATCTCGGCGTGTATGCGTGCGACGTGACCGCGGAACACGTATGCCGCCCGCGACTTCGGCACCGCGCTACTTGCCCGGGCCACGGTCCGGCCGCGGTCGGTGACGCAGCGCACGTCGACGGTCCAGCCCTCGGTGCGCTCGTCTGCGCCGAACGCGACGTGTACGTCGACGTCGAGGGTCCCTGTCTCGAGGTCGTCGGCCATGGTTGCGCGGGCGTGCACATCGGCGATGTGCGTACGCGGCGTCGCGTAGACGAAGACTTCGCGATGGATGCCGGCGTGCCACCACTGGTCCTGGTCCTCCACGTACGACGCGTCGGACCAGCGCACCACCATCGCGTCGAGTGTGTTGGCGCCTACCGCGCGCACGTGGTCGGTGATGTCGAACTCGGCGGCGAGTCGCGAGTCCTTGCTCATCCCGACCGGCGCGCCGTTGACCCACACGAACAGCACGCTCTCGGCGCCGCCGACGTGCAACACGATGCGCCGTCCCGTCCATTCGTGCGGCACGTCGAATCGGGTGCGGTAGAGGCCGGTCGGGTTCTCGTCGGGGACGGCGGGCGGCAGCGACCGGAACGGCATCTGCACGTTCGTGTAGATCGGCGTGTCGAAACCCTGCATCGTCCAGCACCCGGGGACGTCGACGTCCTTCCAATCCGGCCGATCGAAGTCGGGCTCGGTCGTCGGCCGGTCGAGCAATGCGAATTGCCAGATGCCGTCGAGAGAGCGGAACCACGGGCCGGCGCGGTCGACCAACGGCGCGTGCATCGGTTCCCGACCGACGGACGTGACTTCGGGTTGCTCCCAGAGGCGATCCACCGCGGGAGTTTCGCGCGTACTGGTACCGTGCGGTAGAACACGTTCTACTTGTGTCAACGGGGGTGCGTGATGGCGACCGTCGATTTCGACGCCTTTGACGCCGACAACCACTACTACGAGGCGACGGATGCGTTCATCCGATACCTGCCTCCGCACCGCTCGAAGCTCGTGCAGTGGGCGACGATCGGCGGCAGGCAGCGCATGGTCGTGGACAACAAGGTGTTCCGATTCATCCCGAACCCGACATTCGACCCCGTCGCGCGGCCGGGATCACTCGACGACTACTTCCGGGGCAAGACCGCGGGAGACAACATCCGCGACGCGTTCGGCGAACTCGAACCGATCAACCCCGCGTACCGCGAACCCGAGGCGCGGGTGAAGTTGATGGACCAGCAGCGTCTGCTCGGCTGTTTCCTCTTCCCGACCCTCGGGGTCGGCGTGGAGGAGGCGTTGTTGCACGACGTCGACAAGGTGCACGACGTGTTCCACGCGTTCAACGAGTGGATGCACGACGACTGGACGTTCAACTTCCGCGACCGCATCTACGCGGCGCCCTACATATGCCTCCAGGACCCCGAACGCGCCGCGCAGGAAGTCGACTGGGCGTTGGAGCGTGGCGCGCACGTCGTGGTGCTGCGGGCGGGCCCGATCCGCGGCCCCGGGTTCAGCCGTTCCCCGGGCGACGAGGTGTACGACTCCGTGTGGGCGCGCATCGCCGAGGCCGGCATCGTCGCCGCGTACCACTCGGGCGACGCGGGCTACGGCCGCTACGCCGACGAGTGGGGCTCGGACGGCGACTTCCAGGCGTTCCGCAACGACCCGTTCCGCTCCGTGACCTCCGGGCACCGGCCGATCTACGACACCGTCGCCGCGCTCGTGTGTCACGGCGTCATCCGCCGCCACCCGAACCTACGCGTCGCGACGATCGAGAGCGGCTCCGACTGGATGCCCGGCCTCGTGCGGACACTGAAAAAGTCGTACGGGCAGACGCCCGGCGCGTACGACGGTGTCGACCCGGTCCAGCAGGTGCGCGACCACGTGTGGGTGTCCCCGTACTACGAGGACCCGATCCCCGAGTTGCGCGACACGATCGGTGCGGAACGCATCATCTTCGGCAGCGACTACCCGCACGCCGAAGGCTTGGCCGACCCGCTGTCGTTCGTCGACGACCTGCGCGGCTTTACGGATGCCGAAGTGCGCCTCGTCATGCGCGAGAACTGCCTGGAGCTTTCGAAGCCGCGCCGTTAGCCGCCGGGCGTGCGATCATCTCGCCGTGAACGATCTACGGCAGGTGATCAGCCTCGGGTGCGTCGTCGGGTTGGCGTTTGCCGCGACAAGTTGTAGCGGCGGCGACGACGACGACGATGATGACGGTGCAAGCGACGTCGAGGTCGCCGGCGACGTGTTCGGCGCGTGCGACAAGCTCGAGGTCCTCGCGTTCGCGATCGAGGGTGTGCGGGCCGCGGAGACGATCGCCGAGGTCGAGGCGGCCGTGGCGCAGCCCTTGGCCGGTTACGTGACCGCGGCCGAGGCGAGTGGCGACGACGATCTCGTCCCGCTCGCGCACGACGCCGAAGACGCCTGGGTGGCCTACCTTGCCGAAGCGGCCGTTGCCAGTGACACCGGCGACGAATTCGACGGACTGATCGACGAGTCTCTCGGCCGTTGCCTCGATCTCGGCGCGCAGAACAACTTCCCGACCGCGCCCGTCGGCTAGTTCTGCGCCGCGTACAGCGCCCAACGGTCGGGGACGCCCTTCAGCGTGTGTTCGCCGCGATCGGCGAACGACAATCCGGACCCGGCGACGAGGTCGCGTACCGTGCGCGACACGAGCACCTCGTTCGGTTCGGCCAGCGCCATGACCCGCGACGCGATGTGCACACCGATGCCGCCGATGTCGTCGCCGCGCAGTTCGATCTCGCCGGTGTGTACGCCGGCGCGGATACCGATGCCGAGGTTGCCCACGGCACCGGAGATCGCCAGCCCGCACGACACGGCCCGGGCCGGGCCGTCGAAGCGGGCGAGCACGCCGTCGCCGGTGTGCTTCACGTGCACGCCGCGAAAGCGGGTGATCTCGTGGTTGACCACGTGGTCGTGACGGTCGAGGAGGTGTTTCCATTCGGCGTCGCCGACGTCGACTGCCCGTTCGGTGGAGCCGACGATGTCGGTGAACAGGACAGTCGACAGGACCCGGTCTACGGGGCGCGCGGGCCGGACGCCGGTGACGAACTCCTCGTACTCGTCGAGCCACGCCTCCGATTTCGCGTCGGCCTCCAGCGTCCCGTGGGAGTTGCGGTCGATAGGGACGAACCTCGCGCCCGGGATGTGTTCGGCGAGATAACGCCCGCACTCGACGGGAACCGTCTCGTCGCCGGTCGCGTGGACGACCATCGTCGGGACGGCGATCGTCGGGAGGACCGCCCGTACGTCGATCTGTTCGTTCATTTCCATGAGCTGGTCGACGGCGCCCGGACTTGCCGACCCTCGTTCGCCGGCGGCGAGCAACGCGATCGCTTCGGGCGTGCGCTGTTCGGCCGGCATAAAGGTCGCGAGGACCTGACCGGTGCCCCAGAACTCGTCGATCAGGGCGCGGGTCTTCGCTCGTTCCTCGAGCGTCGGCATCCACGGGTGGTCGGCGCGGACCACGAACGACGCGAACGATCCGTACAACAGGAGCGACTGGGTCCGTTCGGGGAACGTCGCGGCGAACAGGATCGACATCGGCCCGCCTTCGGACATGCCGACGAGCGCGGCCCGTTCGGAGCCGGCGGCGTCCATGACTGCCCGGACATCGTCCATGCGCACGTCGAGCGGGGCGATTCCCGTGGACCGGTCGCTCAGGCCCGTGCCGCGTTTGTCAAACGCGATGACCCGGGCAAAGGTCGCGAGGCGGCGCAACAAGTATTTCCCGCCAGTCCGCCCTTCGTCGGAGAACAGGTACTCGACGTTCGACACGAACCCGGGCACGAAGACGACGTCGATCGGTCCGTCGCCTTCGACGCCGTACGCGATGTGCACGTCGCCGCTGCGCGCGTACCGGATGTCTGCCGCCACCGGGCGAGCCTACGTCAGATCAGTCGGGCGCGAACCCCTGGCGCACGGTGTTCTCGCTCACGGCGCGGGGTTCGACGAACTGGTGGAGGTAGTCGGGCCCGCCCGCTTTCGAGCCGACGCCCGAGAGCCCGAACCCGCCGAACGGTTGGCGGCCGACGACCGCGCCGGTCGTGCCCCGGTTGAGGTAGACGTTTCCCGCGCGCAGCTCCTTGGCGGCGCGCTCGAGGTGCGACGGTGTGCGCGAGAAGCACCCGGCGGTCAGCGCGTACTCGGTGTCGTTCGCCATCGTGAGCGCGGCGTCGAAGTCGGGCGCGTGCAACAGCGCCAATACCGGTCCGAAGATTTCCTCGCATGCGACGCGTTTGTGTGCGTCGTCGGGGATGACGAGCGTCGGGCCTGCGTACCAGCCGCCGTCGGGGACGTCGGTGCGCTGGAGCACGACCCGTCCCTCCTTCGGCGCGAGGTCCTGGTACGACCGCACCCGCTCGAGCGCGTCGGCGTCGATGAGGGGGCCGACGACCGTACCGGGGTCGCGCGGGTGGCCGATCGGGACGAGTTCGGCCGCGCCCCGGAGGCGTTCGACGAGCGCGTCGAACACGGCGTCGAGCGCGACGACCCGCGACGCCGCGGAGCATTTCTGACCCGCGTAGCCGAACGCGCTCTGCACGATCGCGGGCACGGCTTCGTCGAGGTCGGCATCGCCATCGACGACGATCGCGTTCTTGCCGCCCATCTCGGCGACGACCCGCTTCACGTGGCGTTGTCCGGGTTGCACGACCGCGGCCCGGGCCATGATGTCGAGCCCGACTGCCTTCGAACCCGTGAACGTGATGAACGACACGTCGGGATGCTCGACGAGGCTCGGCCCGATCTCTTCGCCGACACCGGGGAGAAACGCGAGGGCGCCGGTCGGCACACCGGCTTCGAGCAGTATCTCCACGAGCCGGAACGCGATGCCCGGTGTTTGCTCCGCGGGTTTGAACACGACGGTGTTGCCGGTAACGAGCGCGGCGGTGACCATGCCGGTCGGGATCGCGAGCGGGAAGTTCCACGGCGCGATCACGACGCCGACACCGCGCGGTTGGTACATGTAGCGGTTCGCTTCGCCGGGTGGTTGCAGCAGGGGAGCACCTTCCGCCAGCCGGAGTGCGTCGCGTCCGTAGTACTCGCAGAAGTCGATCGCCTCGCATACGTCGGCGTCGGCTTCCGCGATCGGCTTGCCCGCTTCGAGCACGCACAGCGCGGCGAGTTCGTCGCGCCGGCGGCGCATGATGTCGGCCGCCCGGAACAGCACCGCGGCGCGTTCGTGCCAACTCGTCGCGGCCCAGCCCGGGAACGCACGGTGGGCGACGGCGACCGCGCGCTGGGCGTCGGCAACGGTGGCCGACGCGCTCGCGCAGACGACGAGGTCGGTGCGCCCGGGGTCGACCGACGTGATGGTGCGGTCGGTGTCGGACACGCGGCCGTCGATGAGGAGTGGCGCACGGAACCCGAGGTCGCGCTCGACCCGCTCGACCGCGTGGACGAGTTGGTCCTGTACTTCCGCCCGGCGCAGCTCGGCGGGTGGCTCGTTGTCGAACGGCCCCGGATGGTCGGCGTCGGTCGGCGGCCGCCGGTCGGCCCGCCGCGGCTTCGGCGCCGCGTGCGGCGCCGCGACGAGGGTGTCGATCTCCCACCCCTCGGTGTAGCGATGCCGCACGAACGACTCGTTCGACGTGTTCTCGAGCAGCCGCCGCACGAGATACGCCATGCCCGGGACGAGTTCACCGATCGGGACGTACACGCGTGTCCGCACACCGAGGTCGCGCACGGCGTCGTGGAGCGGCGTCGCCATGCCGTGCAGGACCTGCACTTCGATGGCGTCGTCGGCGAGCTTCGCCGAACGCGCCGCGGCGATCGCGTACGCGATGCTGCGCGCGTTGTGACTCGCGAACGCGGGCCGGATGTCGCCCGCGTGCGCGACCATCAGCGCCGCGCACGCCTCGTATGCTGCGTCGGTCGCGTCCTTCTCGGGCCACACCGGCGGCCGCCACCCGTGCGCCCGGGCTTTGATCGTCTCGATGTCCCAGTACGCGCCCTTCACGAGCCGGATCTGCAACGGGCGCGCGAGCGTGTCGGCCGACCACTCGATCAGCGCCTGGAGGTCGTCGCGCGCGTCGAGCCGGTAGGCCTGCACCACGCAGCCGAACTGCGGGCCCTCCGGATGGCGGGCGCCGAGCTCACGTACGAGCCGGAAGGTGACGTCCTTCAACTCGTCGTGCTCGGTGTCGACGTGGATCGTCGCGTTGGCCGTGCGGGCAGCATCGACGATCGGGTCGAGTCGTTCGAGCGCCTGGGCGATGCCTTCCTCGGGAGTCGTCGGCGAGAGCAACGGCGCGAGCGCGCTGGCCTTCACCGAGATGTTGACGCGGGGGAGCGCCCCCCAGGGGTCGTGGTCGAGCAAGGGCCGGGCGGGCCATTCGGGTGCGGCGGCGGCGAGCGCGTCGAGCATGGAGCGCACACGGGTCGCGTACCCGTCGGCGTCGGCGAGTGTGAGCGTCTTCTCGCCGAGCAGGTCGATCGAGGTCGCGAAACCTTCGTCCCACAGCGTGCGAGCCCGCTCGACCGCATCGGTCGGGTTGGCCCCGCCGATGAACTGCTGCGCCATCCGCGTGATGCCGCGGCGGGCAACCGCGGTCGCGGCCCGCGCGCCGAACGGCACCCCGTGCGCGACCTTCACTCCGGTACGAATCAGCCGGGGCGCGTCGTCGGTCGCGACGTACTCGTCGAGGTGATCGAGGACGTCGTGCGGTGTCCGACAGGCCGGGAACACGTCGACGAACCGGAACAGCCCGACCTTGAACTCGGGCTTCTTGGTCGTCCACGCGAGGAGCCGCGCGTTCACATCGAACGGATTGCGACGCGGCGACGCGTCTTTGAGGATGCGGCGCGCGAGCGCCTCGACCTCGGCCTCCGGCGGAACGCCCCGCGCCATGTTCGGACGGTAGTGGCTGGCGGGCGGCCACTGGTGCCCAAACCGGGTCTACAGGTCGGGGAGGCCGAGTTCGAGGTTTGCTTCTTCGAGACCGCCGTCGACCTCGAAGAGCTTGCCGGTGACGAAGCTCGCGGCGGGCGACGCGAGGTACAGCGCACACAACGCGATGTCCTCGGGCTCGCCGAGCCGTTTGAGCGGCGTGCGTCGCACCATCTCGTCGTGGATCTCCTGGTTGTCGAGCACGGTCTCGAGTGCGCTGGTCGCGATCGAGCCGACGGCGATCGCGTTCACCCGCACCTTGGGCGCCAGGTCGGCGGCCATGAGGCGTGTCATGTGCGAGAGCGCGGCTTTCGCCGTGCCGTACGCGACGAACCCGCGGTCGCGCAGCCGGCCGATCGCCGAGGAGATATTGACGATCGCGCCACCCCCGCCTTCCAGCATGTGCGGGATCGCGGCCTTGCTCAACACGAACGCGGTCGTGACGTTGAAGTGGAACGCGCGCTCCATGTAGCCCGCGCTCGTGGCGAGCAGCGGGCGGGGCATCGAGCCGCCCGCGTTGTTGACGACGATGTCGATTCGGCCGAACTCGGCCATCGTCTGGGCGACGATGTCCTCGACCGCTTCGTTCTCGTTGACGTCGCACGGAATCACGTGCGCGCGCCGCCCGTGGGCGCGCACCTCGTCGGCCACGGCGTCGAGCTGTTCCTTGGTCCGGGCCGCGAGCACGATGTCGGCACCCGCTTCGGCGTAGGTGCGGGCAATCGACGCGCCGATACCGCGCCCGGCACCGGTGACGATCGCGACCTGTCCGGGAATGTTGAATCTCTCGATCATTTTCCCGCCCCCTTATTCGCGCGGGTGGCCTTCGGCGAGTGGTGCTCGCGGCGTTCCCAGCCGATCATGAAAGGTACCGGGAGACGGCGTCGACGACCGCGGCGGGCTTGTCGCCACCTTCGATCTCGATCGTGATGCGCGTCGTGGCCTGCACGCCGCCGGGCACTTCCTTGGCCTCGACGATCTCGCCCGAGCCCCGCAACTTCGACCCGACGCGCACGGGCGCCGGGAAGCGCACCTTCTCGGTGCCGTAGTTGATGCCCATCGAGATGTTCGAGACGTGCACGAGCCGGCTGAGGAAGTGGCTCGCGAGTGACATCGTGAGATACCCGTGGGCGATCGGCGCGCCGAACGGTCCCGCTGTGGCGCGCTCGACGTCGACGTGGATCCACTGGTTGTCGAGAGTCGCCTCGGCGAACTTGTCGATCTGGTCCTGTGTGATCGTGATCCAGTCGGTGGTACCCAGCGGGGTGCCGACGGCGCCCAGCAGGGCCTTCGGGGAGTCGAACGATGTGGCCATGGGCGGGAGCCTATGCAGGCGGGCGATGTCACGTTTCCGGCGCACCCTTCACGTACCTTGGGTGGCATGCCGCCCCCGAGGAAAGACGGGTACTCCGCCGAGCACATTCAGGTGCTCGAGGGGCTCGACCCTGTGCGCAAGCGGCCCGGGATGTACATCGGTTCGACCGGGCCGACGGGGCTGCACCACCTGATCTGGGAGGTCGTCGACAACGCGGTCGACGAGGCGATGGCCGGCGTGTGCACGCGTATCGACGTCGTGCTCCAGGCCGACGGCGCGTGCCGAGTGGTCGACAACGGGCGGGGCATTCCGGTCGACGAGCACCCGCAGTACAAGGGCAAGTCGGCGGCCGAGATCGTGCTCACCACGTTGCACGCGGGCGGAAAGTTCGGTGGGGGTGGCTACAAGATGTCGGGCGGGTTGCACGGCGTCGGCGTGTCGGTCGTGAACGCGCTGTCGGAAAAGCTGGTCCTCGAAATCGACCGCGACGGCTCGACGTACCGTCAGACCTACGCGGTCGAGGAGGCGAAGGGCGGCGTGCGGCCGGGTGTGCCGCAGGGGCCGCTGAAGAAGGTCGCGCAGTCGAAGCGCGGGTACACGGGCACGACCGTCACCTTCTGGCCCGACCCGAACGTGTTCGAAGAGGTCGAGTTCCGCGCCGCGACCGTCATGGAACGGCTCCAGGTGATGGCGTTCCTCAACCGCGGGCTCATGATCGTGTTCACCGACGAGCGGCCCGGGCACAAGGCCGAGCACACGTTCCACAACGACTTCGGCATCGTCGACTTCGTGAAGCACCTCAACGGCACCAAGGAGCCACTGTTCAAAGACGTCGGCTACTTCACCGACTCGGGACCCGAGGGTGAAGTCGAAGTCGCGTGGCAGTGGAACACCGCGTACAACGAGGGGTTGCACTCGTACGCGAACGGCATCTCGACCACCGAGGGCGGGATGCACGCCGAGGGGTTCAAGCGGGCGTTGACGCTCGCGGTCAACCGTTACGCCAAAGCGCGCGATCTGGTGAAGGCCAAAGACGCCACGTTTCAGGGCGACGACGTGCGCGAAGGGTTGACGGCGATCGTGGCGGTGCGGCTCGCCGACCCGCAGTTCGAGGGCCAGACCAAGTCGAAGCTCGGCAACACCGAGATCCGCACGCTGGTCGAGCGCGCGACCAACGAGCACTTCGGTCGTTGGCTCGAAGAGCACCCGAACCCGGCCAAGGCAATCGTGGCCAAGGCGACGAACGCGTCCAAAGCGCGCAACGCGGCGAAGCAAGCGCGCGAACTGACGCGGCGCAAGACCGCGCTCGACGGCGTCGGCATGCCCGACAAGCTCGCCGACTGTGCGGCCCGCAACCGCGACGAGACCGAACTGTTCATCGTCGAAGGCGACTCGGCCGGCGGTTCGGCGCGCGACGCGCGCGATCCGAAGCAGCAGGCGATCCTGCCGCTGCGGGGCAAGTTGCTGAACGTCGAGCGGGCGTCGATCGACAAGATCGTCGCCAACGCCGAGATCCAGTCGCTCATCGCCGCGATCGGCGGCGGCATCGGCGCCGACTTCGACATCACGAAACTGCGCTACGGCAAGGTCGTGATCCTGGCTGACGCCGATGTCGACGGCGGCCACATCCGCACGTTGCTGATCACGTTCTTCTACCGCCAGATGCAGGCGTTGGTGGAGCACAAGCGGCTCTACGTCGCGCAGCCGCCGCTGTATTCGGTCGAGATCGGCGGGCAGAAGCAGTACGTCGCCGACGACGCGGCCCGCTTGGCATTGGTCGAGTCGCACCCGAACCGCCAGCTCACGTTCGCCCGGTTCAAGGGTCTCGGCGAAATGGACCCCCACGAATTGCGCGAGACCTGCATGGACCCACTCACTCGCAATCTCGTGCGCATCGAAGTCGAAGAGGCGGCAACGGTCGACGACGTGCTCTCGCGCCTCATGGGCGACGACGTCGAAGCCCGCCGCACCTGGATCCAACACAACGCCAAAGACGCCCGCTTCCTAGATGTCTGAGACCCAGAGGGATGCGTCGATAGCCCACACTGGGTGTGGGCTATCGACGCATCCCTCGTGAGTGAGGGAAATGACGATGGCTCGTCGTAAGAGTTCCAACGCGCAACTGACGCTCGAGGCGCCCGACGACATTCCGTCGCGCACACTCGCCGAAGAGGTGGAGTCGGCGTTCCTCGAGTACTCGATGAGCGTCATCGTGAGCCGGGCGCTACCCGACGTGCGCGACGGGCTCAAGCCGTCGCAGCGCCGCATCCTCTGGGCGATGCACGACGCCAACCTGCGGCCGGACCGGCCGTTCGTGAAGTGTGCGCGGGTCGTCGGCGACGTCATGGCCAACTACCACCCGCACGGCGACACCGCGATCTACGACGCGCTCGTGCGCATGGGCCAGTCGTTCTCGCTCACCGGGTTGCTCATCGACAAGCACGGCAACTTCGGGTCGCCGTCCGACCCGCCCGCGGCGTCGCGCTACACCGAGTGCCGGCTGTCGCAACTCGCCACCGAGTTGCTCGCGGGTATCGACGAAGGCACCGTCGACTTCGAACCCAACTACGACGCGTCGCGCACCGAACCACTCGTGTTGCCGTCTCGGTTCCCGAACCTGATCGTGAACGGGTCGCAGGGCATCGCGGTGGGCATGGCCACCAACATCCCGCCTCACAACCTGGCCGAGGTGTGCAACGCGGCGTTGAAGCTGATCGACAAGCCCGACCTCACGCTGTCGGAGCTGATGCGCACGGTGAAGGGCCCCGATTTTCCGACCGGCGGGCTCATCATGGGCGACGACGGCATCAAGGACGCGTACCGCACCGGGCGCGGCACCATTCGCGTGCGGGCCCGCCACGAGATCGAGACGTCGAAGCGGGGCGACGTGATCGTGCTCACCGAAGTGCCGTTCCAGACGAGCGTCGACGCGATCGCGGGCAAGCTCGCCGAGTTGGTCGAGAGCGGCAAGATCGACGGCATCCGAGACATCCGCAACGAGTCGGGCCAGGGCAAGACGCGCCTCGTCATCGAACTGCGGGCCGACGCCAACCCGCAGATCGTCCTCAACAACTTGTTCAAGCACACCGCCGCGCAGAGCACGTTCTCGGTCAACATGGTGGCGCTGGTCGACGGCGTGCCCCGCACTGTCACCATTGCCGACGCGCTGCGCTGGTGGCTCGACCACCAGATCGTCGTCGTGCGCAGGCGCACGCAGTTCCGGCTCGAGAAGGCCGAGGCGCGCCTGCACATCGTCGACGGCTTGGTGAAGGCCGTCGACATGATCGACGCGGTCGTGAAGGCGATCCGCGCGTCGAAGGACCGGGCCGAGGCGCGCGGCAAGCTCATGGCCAAGCCGTTCGACTTCTCCGAGATCCAGGCCAACCACATTCTCGACATGCCGCTCGGGCGGCTCACGCAGCTCGGGCGCGACGAATTGCTGAAGGAGCAGAAGGAGCTCCAGGCCACCATCACGGTGCTGCAGCGCATCCTCGTGAAGAAGGACGTGCTGATGGGCGTGATCCGTTCCGAACTGACGGAGATCCGCGACGCCCACAAACGGCCCCGCCGCACCGAGATCGTCACCGACGACACGGGGACGATCGATGTCGTTTCTCTGGTCGAGGACGACCCGTACATGGTGACGGTGACCGCGCGCGGCTACGTGCGAGCGGTGCCCGAGCGGGGACGCGCGGGCAAGACCGTGAACGCGGGGGAGCGCGACGCGATCGCGCAGGTACTCGAGACGACCGCGCTCGCGGGCGTGCTGTTCTTCACCGATCGTGGCCGGGCGTACCGGGCGACCGTGCACGACCTGCCGAAAGACCGGCTCACCGCCGCGCAGAACCTGTTCCAGTTCGGCGAGGGCGAGAAGCTCGTCGCCGTCGTCGACGCCCGCCCGCAGGAGGATCACGAGCACCTCGTGTTCGTGACCGCGAGCGGAGGTGTGAAGCGCACGGCGCTGACCGAGTTCGCGGAGGCATCGGGGCGCAAGGACGGGCTGGTCGCGATGAAACTGGCCGAGGGCGACCGCGTCGTCACCGTGTTCCTCGGGTGGGACGAGTACGAGTTGCTGCTCGTCACCAAGAACGGGCAGGGCATCCGCTTCGCCGAAGAAGACGTGCGCCCGGTCGGCCGCAGTGCGGGCTCGATGCGCGGCATCAAACTCAAGGGCGACGACCAGGTGGCGGGCGCGTGCGCGGTCGCGCACGAAGAGGTGGTCGTGATCGCGACGCAAGCGGGTTACGCGAAGCGCACCGACGTCGACGAGTTCCCCGTACAGGCGCGGGGTGGGTCGGGCTTGAAAGCGGCGAAAGTCGACAAGGCGCGTGGTCCGATCGTCTCCGTCGCGAACGCCGATGGCGACGTCGCGTTCCTCACCGCCGACGCGACGTTCGTGGTACCCGCCGCGTCGGTGCGAGCGGCGGCTCGCGACGGCGGCGGCAGCAAGGTCAGCGCCGTTGCCGGTGATGTCGTGCGGGTCGTCCCGGTCGCGGCGGCGCGAGAAAGTGTTTGAAGCCAACTGGCCGCTCAGCGGCCGCTGAGCTTCAAACACTGAACTACAGCGCGGGGTTTTCGATGGTGCGCCAGGCGCGCGTCGTGAGGTACGTGTTGAACGACGAGCCGATGTGGACCATGTCGTCCATCGTCTTGGGGTGGCGGATCTCGTAGAGGTGGGGGAAGCGCTGCCAGGCCTGCACGAGGTCCCACAGCGCGAGCGCGTCGTCGCCGGTCGGTGCGGGGACGATCACCGGGCCGTACACGGCGTAGCCCGACTCGAACACGATCGTCGGCACGCCGTGGGCGCCGTACGCCGTCGCCGCGTGCTCGTGTTCGGCGCGCACTTCCTCGCTCGTCGATTCGTCGGCGATGGCGCGCTCGACCAGCGTCGAGTCGAAGCCGTTGTCGCCCAACAGTTCGGCGTGCACTTCGGGGACGAACGTCTTCACGCCGTCTTCGAAGAACGAGCGGCCGACGATCTCGTACCACCGGCCGAGTTCGTCGTTGCCCTGTTCGCGTCGGAGCAGCGCGCCCACCCGCATCTGGCCCCAGCCGTACGACCACGGCCGTTCCCACGGGTGCTTCTTGCCCTCTTCGCGGTTGACCTCTTCCAGCGAGAAGAACAGCCACTCGACATCGACGCCGACCGTGTCTCGGATCTCGCGCATCCACTTGGACGTCTGGTGTGCATACGGACACATCGGATCGAACGAGAACGAGATCTGTCGGGGCATGCTCATGCGGCTCCGGCCTCCGGCCCTCGATCTCCAATGCGGATCTTGCTCATGACCGGGCCTCCGGACCTCTCGCCTGGCAGGATCTTGCCATGCCTGAGCCGCTGATCAACCTGCTGGCCGCCGTCTGGACCGACACCCTCGTGTTGGCGGCCGACCTCACCGAGGACGAGTGGAACCGCTCCACCGACTGTCCGGGCTGGAGCGTGAAGGACCACGTCGCCCACATGATCGGCACCGAGAACATGCTGGAGGGCGAGCAACCGCCCCCCGCCGACATCGGCGACGCCGCCCACGTGCGCAACGACATCGGCACGTTCAACGAGCAGTGGGTCGCGGTGTACCGCGACCGCCCGGGCAAGCAAGCGCTCGACGACTTCCGGGTCATCACCGACCGTCGGCTCGCAACACTGCGCGCCCTGCCCGCGGAGGAGTGGGAAAAGGAAGGGTTCACCCCCGAAGGCCCGGGTCCCTACCGGCAGTTCATGGAGATCCGTGTCTTCGACTGCTGGTTCCACGACCAGGACATGCGCGAGGCCCTGAACCGGCAGGGTTTCCTCGAAGGTCCCGCCGCCGACCTGTCGCTCGGACGTATCCCGCCCAAAGGTCTGCCCTACGTCGTCGGGAAGAAGGCCGGCGCGCCGCAAGGGTCGAGTGTGGTGTTCGACGTCACGGGCGCGCCGCCGATCGTCGCCGCGATCTCGGTCGAGGGCCGCGCCGCGCTGCTCGACGCACCTCCCGCCGATCCGACGACCACGCTCACCATGGACCGGCGTACGTTCGGCCGGCTCGCGGGTGGGCGCTGGAACGGCGACACGGGCCCGGTCGCCGGAACCGTGCAAGTCGGCGGCGATGTCGAACTCGGTAACCGTGTGCTCGACAACATGGCGTTCACGATCTAGGGGTTCGCGAGGCGCCGGCCGACACCCTGACCCGCCAGCGCGTCACTGACCCCTAACAGATCGACGTACGCGTACCCGCCCCACGTGAAACCGTCGAGGCCGGCAACGAGCGTGCCGTCGCCGTCGCTCGCTGTCGCGCTGATCTCGATGTCGCTCATGGAGCGGTGTGCGCCAACTCGCCGATCGCCTCGGCGGTGCGGTCCCGCGACCGTTCGAACGCCCCGCGCTCGCCGCTCGTGAGATCGGGGTTGGCGAGCGTCTCCTCGACGGGAAGTATGCGGAACGTGTCGCGGTCGACGATGGTCGCCGTGTACGTGACGTCGTCGACGGTGAACCTGTTCGTCGCCGGACCGGTTTCGGTGAACCGGAACCGGACGATCACGCCGTCTTGACTCGCGGCGGGGCAACACTCGCTTTGACTCTGGTTGGTCAGAAAGTTGCCGAGCCCGTAGGCGACGACGAGGTCGCCGACGCGGGTGATGGGCTGCACGACGTGCGCGTGATGCCCCACGACGAGGTCGATGTCGGAAGACTCCGACAGCCGTTCCGCGAGTTCGACCTGCGCGTCGGTCGGCTCCGACTCGAAGCGGTCACCCCAGTGCAAGCTGACGACCACGACCTGCGCGCCGGCGCGGCGCGCCCCGGCGGCGTCGTCGACGATACGGTCGGGGTCGATGGTGGCGACCGCGTACTCGGCTCCGTCGGGGAGTGCGAGGTCGTCGGGGTACGCGTACGCCAGGTGCGCGACGCGTACGCCCTGGGTGTCGTAACCGCGCGGCAGAATCGCTTCCTCGGAGGTCCGCGCCGTGCCCGCGAACCCGAGGCTCAGTGAGTCGAAGGTGTCGAGCGTTGCCCGGACCGCTTCTTCGTCGCCGTCGAGCGCATGGTCGGACGCGGTGGAACACCCCTCGTAGCCGGCGTCTCGTATCGCCTCCGCGAGTTCCGTGGGCGCGACATACTCGTCGCCCGCGCTGACATCGTCGGGCGTGGGCGCGAGCGGGTTCTCGAGGTGGCACAGCGCGATGTCGGCGGCCGAGAGCATCGGTGTCACCTGCTCGAACATCGGCCGGAAGTCGTAGTCGGCACCCCAAAACGCGCCCGACTCCGCCGCTTGCGCGTTCATCGCTTGGCTGGCCAGCAACTCGCCCGTCGCCGCGAGCGTGAACGAGCGCGCTTCGGGAGGCGCGGATGTGGTCGTCGTGGAGTCCGGGAGTTCGGCGGCAACTGATGCCGGATCGGGGTCGCGCGACCCGCTGGTGTCGTCGACGAACGAAAGGACGACCAACAGGGCGCCGACCACGAGGAGTGCGCCGCCCGCGCCGAAGAACACGGTCTCGCGACGGATCGTCCTCTGTCCCCTCCGCTCGGACATCGCGTTCGACGTTAGGCCGAGCGGCGCGATCGTGCCGGGATGTACGGTCCCGGTTCATGAAGGCATTGCTGTACGGCGTGAAGCCGGAACCCACTTCCGTCGCCCCGGACGCGAATCACCTGCTCCGAGGGCTGGCGCAAACTCCCATGCGGCTGGTCGACGACATGGCCGACCCCGGGTTCCTTTTGCCCGACTGGGTCGTGACCCGGCCGCGTTTGACCGGTATCTGCGGATCGGACTCCAAGCAGGTGTTCATGGATTGGGGTGAGGTCCGGTCGCCTGACAACCCGATGAAGGCGTTCATCTCGCTGCCGCAGGTGCTCGGCCACGAAGTCGTCGCCGACGTCGTCGCGCTCGGACCCGAAGCGGAGGGCCTCGACATCGGTGACCGGGTCGTGCTCAACCCGTGGCTGTCGTGCGGGCCGCGCGGCGTCGACCCGGTATGCCCGGCGTGCGAAACGGGCGACTACAGCCTGTGTGCGTCGTTCGCGGTCGGGCCGATCGCTCCCGGTATCCACATCGGCACGTCGAAAGACGCGAGCGGCGGCTACGCGGAGCTGATGCCCGCGCACGACTCACTGCTGTTCAAGGTGCCCGCCAACGTGTCGGACGAACTCGCGGTGTTTGCCGACCCGTTCGCTGTGATGCTGCACGCGGTCACTCGCAATCCACCACCGCCGGGCGGCAAGGCGATGGTGTACGGCGCCGGTGCGCTCGGTACGTGCGCGACCGCGATCTTGCGGGCGCTGTACCCCGACGTCGAGGTGCTTGTGGTTGCCCGGTTCGACGCGCAGGCCGAGCTGGCCCGCACACTCGGCGCGACGGTCATCGGGCACGAACCGGCGCTTGCCGTCATCGAACAGGCCGCCGCGTGGTCGGGTGGCGTCCTGTGCGCGAGCGACGGTATGCCGATGGCGTTCCCCGGCGGCATCGACGTCGTGTACGACACGATCGGCAAACAGGAGACCTTCGAAGTCGCGAGCCGGGTACTGAAGGCGCGCTGCACGCTGGTGAAGGCGGGTGTGCACGGCCCCACGTGGTGGGAGGACACGCCGCTCTACTTCAAGGAGCTGGCGATGGTCGGGTCGAACGCATTCGGCTTCGAGGAAGTCGACGGAGTCCGCAAACACGGGATCGACCACTACCTCGACCTCGTCTCCTCCGGCCGCATCGACCTCACCGGCATGCTCACGCACACGTTCCCGCTCGACGACTGGCGCGACGCGTTCACGGCGCTCGCGACCCAGGACCAGAGCGGCGCAATCAAGATCGCATTCGACTTCAGAGGAGATTCGAAGTGAGTGACGAGCTGCTGGTCGACATCGAGGAACGGGTCGCGCTGATCACGATCAACCGGCCCGATCAACGCAACGCGCTCAACAGCGCGATCCGGGTCGGGCTCCCGAAGATCATCAGTGAGCTTGACGCCGACGACGGGGTCGACGTGATGATCCTCACCGGCGCCGACCCCGCGTTCTCGGCCGGTGTCGACTTGAAGGAGGTCGCGGCGGGAACGGGGACCGATCCGTCGCGCACGCCGTTCCGCGGCGCGCTCGGTCCGCACACCAAACCGCTCATCGGCGCGATCAACGGTGTAGCCGTCACGGGCGGGTTCGAGGTCGCGCTCAACTGCGACTTCCTGATCGCGTCGGAGCGGGCCCGTTTCGCCGACACGCACGCGCGGGTCGGTGTCATGCCCGGATGGGGTCTCACGGTGCTGCTGCCGCAACGGGTCGGCGTCGCCCGGGCACGCGAGCTGAGCCTGACCGGCAACTACCTCGATGCCGCGACCGCGTTGGTGTGGGGTCTCGTGAACCACGTCGTGCCGCATGAGGAACTGATCCCGTACACGAAGCAGCTCGCGGCCGACATCGTGTCGAACGACCAGATGGGCGTGCGCCGCATGCTCACGACGTACGACGAGGCTTCGCTCGGGACGCTCGACGAGGCGTGGGCCACCGAAGACCGGGTCAGCCGCGCCTGGGAAGGCCCCGGCTTCGACCCCAAGTCGATCGCCGAACGCCGGGAACAGGTCACGGCGCGGGGGAGAGCCCAGATCGGCGGTTGACAATGCCGACTGAAAACGTCATTCTCACTGGCGACTATGACGTTTGCGGAGCGGGCCGCGGCCCGCGGGGTCGAGACGCAGCGGGCCCGGGCCGCCGACGAGGTCGCGGCGCTCGTCGAAGCCGGGTTGGCCGTGCTCAAGCGCGACGGTGTGAGCGGGCTGACCGTGGCCGAGGTGCTGGCCGAGGCGGGCCTGTCGACGCGGGCGTTCTACCGGCACTTCGCGTCGAAGGACGAGTTGGTCCTCGCGATCTACGAGCAGGACTCCCACCGGGCCCACGACCGCCTGCGGGGTCAGGTGCAGGGCGCCCGCACGCCGCGGGCCGCGCTCGAGGTCTGGATCGACGAGACACTCGCGCTCGGGTTCGACGCCCGCCGGGCCCGGCGCACCCGCGTGCTCGCGGCCGAGGGGGCGCGGGTCCAGGCCGAGCATCCGGCCGAGTTCGCGATGATCGTGCGCGGTGTCCTCGAGCCGCTGGTCGAGGTGCTGGCCGCCGTCCCGAGCCCCGATCCTGAGCGCGACGCCCAGTCGATCCACGCGATCACGTGGCAGTTCGTCGTCGACAAGCTGCACGGATCGGACATTGCGCTCGCCGACGCGCGTGCCCACGTGTTGCGTTTCGCGCTGCCGGCGCTCGGCATGAAACGGTGAATCTGCCGCCCGTCGACTCGGTGTTCTACGACACCGAGTACGAGACGATGCCGCGCGACGAGATCACACAACTGCAAGAAGAACTGCTGCTCGAGATGATCCCGCACGCGTACGAGCACTCGGCACTCGTACACGAGACGTGGGAGAACGCAGGCGTGCACCCACGCGACATCAGGAGCATCGACGACTTCGTCGAACGGGCGCCGTTTATCGACAAGAATGCACTGCGCCGGTTCCGCGACGAACGCGGCGACCCGTACGGCGGCACGAACACCGTGCCGCCGGATGAGTTGACCGCGATCATGTCGACGTCGGGCACGACCGGCGACCCGACGCTCGTCCCCGAGAAGTGGGGCGGCGGAGGACCGAGGCGCCCGGCGATCATCACGCGCGACTTCTGGGGCATGGGTGTGCGGCCCGGCGACCACGTCGCGCTCGTGCTGTTCACGTTCCGGGGACCGACCTACGGGCTGTTCCAGGGCCTCGGCACGATCCCGATCCTCTTCGACTTCGACCCCGACGAGATGCAACGGTTCTGCGAGCTATCGCTGCGGTACCGGCCCACGGGGCTCTACAACTTCGGGTCGGTGCTCATCAACGCGGTGCGCGAGGTCTGCGACGCCCGCGGCTACGACCCGCGCGATGTCTTCTCGTCGTACAAGGGTGTCGTGTTCGCGGGTGAACCGCTCAGCCCCCGGGCCCGACGACTGGCCGAGGAGTGGGGCGTCGAACTGTACGAGCACTGCGGTGTCGGCGACGTCACCGCGTCGTTCGAGTGCGGCGAACACGACGGGCTGCACATCTGGGAGGACACCGCGTTCGTCGAGGAGATCGAACTGGCCGATGCCGGTGATGGGGGCGACCGAAAGGAACTGGTCGCGACTGCGTTGGTGAACCGCACGGCGCCGTTGATCCGTTACCGCTCCGACGACATCGTGCGCGTGTCACGGGACATATGCGCGTGCGGGCGGACACACATGCGCATGTGGCCGATCGGCCGCAAGGGCGACGAAGTCGTCGTGCAGGGCAAGACCATTCTTCCCATCGACGTGTGGACGGCGGTCGAGTCGGTCGACGCGTGCGCGATGGGGCTGTTCCAGGTCATTCGCACGGGCCGGGAGGTCGACCGGCTGCGGCTGCGGGTCGGGTACGCGGGCAAGGCCAACGAAGCGTCGGTGCGCGACGACGTCGGCGCGGCTGTGCTCGTCGAGACCGGCGTCGAACCCGAGATCGAACTGGTGCCGAACGCGGCGCTGCTGAAACTCGGCCCGCCCCACAAGATCCCGCGGGTGGCGAAGTCATGACCCCGTGGGGCGTCGGCAGCTACGAGGGACCCGGCGGTCGCGAACCGTGGGAGATCTCGCACGAGGAGATCCAGCGCGACATGGGTACCGCGTCGAAGACGCTCGCCGAGCTCGGGGTCGGTCCCGGGCAGCGGGTGTTGTTCTGTTCGATGCTCTCCGAGGCCGGACAGTTTTGGCCGCTGATCGTCGGCGCCATGCTCTCGGGCGCGCAACTCTCGTGCGCGGACGCGACCGAGGGCGAAGCGGTTCGGGTCGCGATGTTCACGCGGCTCATCGAGTACCGCGCCGTGCTCGGTGTCACACCCGCGATCCTCGACGGCCTCGACGCGCTCGGGCATCCGTACGCCGACGTGTTCGCGGGCATCGAGGTGATCGGCGCCCGCCCCGGCGCGTACGAGCGGTTGCGCGCCGCGGGGCTCTCGCCGCGGCGATTCGTCCTGTGCGGCCCCGCCGTCGCGATTGCGGACGCGCCTGACGCGCCGGCGCTCGTCAGCGCATCGGAGTGGGAGATCGCAGGCGACGGCGACCGGGTCGTGGTCACAGGCCGCCGGGAGCGGGCCACCACATTCGAGCGCACACATACCGCCGTGCGCGGTGACGTCGTCGGCAACGGTGTCGTATGGAGGACATGACATGAAGCGAGCCTTGATCAGCGCCGACAACCACGTGTTCGAACCGGTGACGTTGTGGCAGGAACGGCTGCCCGAGCAGTACCGCGAGCGCGGGCCGCGGCTCGAGCAGAGCGGCGACTGGTGGGTGATGGCCATCGAAGGCATGCCCGACCGCAAACTGTCGAAGGCCGGCGGAGCCGCGCCCGGCGGTGGTGACGGTGGCACGCACACGGGCGGCGCCGACCCCGACTCGCGCCTGCGCGACATGGAACTCGACGGGGTCGTCGCCGAGGTGATCTACCCGACGTTCGGGTTGTTCATCGACATGATCCCGGCACCCGACCTGCAGATGGCGTGCGCGCAGGTCTACAACGACTGGCTCGCGGAGTCGTTCCTGCACCGGCCCGACGTGTTCATCCCCTCCGCGGTCGTCCCGATTCGAGATGTGCCGTCGGCCCGGGCCGAACTCGAACGGGTTGTGAACCGCGGCTTCAAGGCCGCGACGATCCCGACGACCCCGCCGGCCGGGACGCCGTACAACCAGCCGGTGTTCGACCCGCTGTGGACGATCGCCGAGCAGTCGCGCATCCCGCTTTCGTTGCACACCGGTACCGGCGCGCTCCCGCAGTTCGAACGCGGACCGGGTGGCGCGGTCATCAACTACGCCAAGGTCGGGCTGCTCTCGGCCGAGACGCTCTGCTACTTCGCGGCGTCGGGTGTCCTCGAACGCTTCCCCGGCTTGCGCCTCGTGTTCGTCGAAACCGGCGCCGGGTGGCTCGCGTATTGCTGCGAGCGCATGGACGAAGCGTTCGAGGAACACGCGAACTGGGTGAACCCCAAACTCGAACAGCCGCCGTCGGCGTACGTGAAACGCCAGTGTCACGTCACGCTCGGCGCCGACCGGGCGCCGATCCTGACGCGCGAGATCACCGGCATCGAACCGTTGCTCTGGGCGTCGGACTACCCGCACCCCGAAGGCACGTTCCCCGAGTCGCAGGCGATCGTCGAGCGCATCTTCCAAGGCGTCCCGGAGGACGAGGTGCTCGCCATCGTCGGCGGCAACGCCGCCCGGCTCTACGAGGTGCCCCTCGGTTCTGCGAGCACGTCGTGAACACCCTCAAGGGCAAGACCGCGGTGGTCGGTGTCGGATCGACGCCGTACTACAAGCGCGGCGAATCACTCCCGCAGTTGCCGATGGAACTCGCGGGCAAGGCCGTGATCGCCGCCCTCGCCGACGCCGGGCTCACCGTCGATGCCCTCGACGGGCTCGCGCTCTACAGCATGGGATTCGACACGTCGCTGTTCGCGCAATGGCTCGGCCTTCCCGACGTGCGCTTCACCGCGCAGTTGACCGGTGGCGGGGGCGGTGCAGCCGGGTCGGTCGGGCTCGCCAGTGCCGCGATCGTCAGCGGCATGGCCGAGTGCGTCGTATCGGTGATGACGTTGCAACAGGCCGCGAGCCGGTTCGGTGCTTCGTACGCGCCGCGCGGCGCGCCGGGCGCGCAGTACAGCGCGCCACCGTCACCCGAAGGCAACTTCCTGCAACCGTCCGGACTGATGGGGCCCGGACAGATGTTCGCCGTGCTCGCGCAGCGGCACATGCACTTGTACGGCACGACCCGCGAACACTTCTGTGAAGTGGCGATGTCGACGCGAGCCAACGCCGTCCGCCGCCCGGAAACGGCGCTCATGAAGGAACCGCTCACGCGTGAGCAGTACTTCAACGCCCGCATGATCTCCGACCCGTTGTGCCTCTTCGACTTCTGCCTCGAATGCGACGGCGCGGTCGCGGTCGTGACGACGAGCATCGAACGCGCTCGCGACCTGCGGCACCCGCCGGCAGTCGTGCTCGCGTCGACCCACGGCGGCCACGGCCGTTGGGGGCAGGCGATCACCTGGATGGGCATGCCCGACGAGTACTTCACGTCGTCGGGTCACCGGCCCGTCGCGCAGCGCTTGTGGGAGATGGCGGGTGTCGGCCCCGGCGATGTCGACGTGGCCGAGATCTACGACCACTTCAGCCCGATGGTGATCATGCAGCTCGAGGACTACGGCTTCTGCGGTATCGGCGAGGGCGGCGCATTCGTCGCCGACGGCAACATCCGCTGGCCCGACGGCGGCCTGCCCGTCAACACGCACGGCGGCAACCTCTCCGAGGCGTACATCATCGGCATGACGCACGTACGGGAAGCGGTCGAACAGATACGAGGTACCGCGGTGAACCAGGTCGCCGGCGCCGAAGTCGCGTTGGCAACGGGAGGTCCGGCATCGATTCCCACGTCCGCATTGCTGCTGGGGGTCGACCGATGACCAAGCTCAAAGGTGTTCCGCCCGAAGACATCATCTTCCTCACGCCCAACGTGTGGACCGAGCCGTTCTGGGCCGCCACCGCGGAACACCGGTTGATCCTGCCGCGGTGCACCGCGTGCACCACGTACCGGTTCCCGCCCACGCCGTTCTGCCACGCGTGCCGGACGCAAGAAGTGGAGTGGATCGAACACGACGGCCACGGCGAGATCTACTCGTTCACCATCATCCGCCACGCGGTCATCCCGCAGGTCAAAGACGCACTCCCGTTCGTCGCCGCCGTCGTCGAACTCCCCGACACCGACGGGTGCCGGCTGGTCGGCAGCATCGTCGACTGCGAACCCGAAGCCGTGGCCATCGGCCTGCCCGTGAGCATGGATTGGTACGACGTGCGCGAAGGGACCACCATTCCGGTATTCCGACTCGCATGATGCTCGACCGGCGGACCCTCGCCGACGTACTGCGCACGTACGCGCGCAGCCGCGGCGACGCGATCGCGTTCGTCGACGGCGAAACGGTGCTCACGTGGTCCGACGCAGCAACTCGGGTGCACCGCGCGGCTAACGCGCTCGAAGCGGCGGGAGTCGGACGCGGTGACCGGGTCCTGTGGCTCGGGCAGAACTCGTTCCGGTTGCAAGAGCTGTTGCTCGCCTGCTGCGAGATCGGTGCCCTGTTCTGCCCCGCCAACTGGCGCCGGCAACCCGACGAGCTCGCGTTCGTGATCGACGACCTCGCGCCCGCTGTCGTGGTGTGGCAGGAGGAAGAGGTCGGCCCGACCGTGCAAGCAGGCCGCGATCGTGCCACGCATGCCACCCGGTGGATCCTGCACGACGACGGCGAATACGAGGCGTGGATTGCCGGCGCACCGGCCGACGACCCCGACGCCGACGGACCCGATTCCGATCCGCTCCTCCTCATCTACACGGCTGCGTTCGAAGGCCGGCCCAACGCGGCGATGCTTCCGTCGCGCGCACTGGTTGCGCAGGGTCTGCTGATGGCGCCGTGGCAGGGCATCGACGCGTCGTACGTGTTCCTCAACTCCGGGCCGCTGTTCCACATCGGGACGTTCATGCCGAACATGTCGACGTTCGTGATGGGCGGCACCAACGTGTACGTGCGCCGTTCCGACGGCCCCGAGATGTGCGAGGCGATTGCGCGCCACCGTTGCACCGGTGGCTTCGTCATGGGGCCCATGGTCGACGCGGTCGCGGAGGCCAACGTCGACGGCCGCTACGACCTCTCGTCGTTTCGCGGGAAGCGGGGAAACCGGGCGTTCGATGCGATGGTCGACCGCGATGACTCGGAATGGGGCCGGGCCGCCGGGGGCTACGGGCAATCCGAGACAATGGGCATGCAGACGTTCAACCTCCTCGGAGTCGGCGGAACCGGGTTGCACGGCCGGCCGTCGCCGCTGCTCGACGTGCGTGTCGTCGACCCCGACGACAACGAAGTTGCGCCGGGCGAAGTCGGCGAGATCGTGTGCCGGGGCGCGACCGTCATGGTCGGTTATTGGAATCGCCCCGAGCTGAATGCTCACCGGCAGCGCAACGGCTGGCATCACACGAACGATCTCGGTCGGTTCGAGGCCGACGGCACCTTCACGTTCGTCGGACCGAAGATGCGCATGCTCAAGTCGGCTGCCGAGAACATCTACCCGGTCGAGATCGAGAACTGTCTCCGCCTGCATCCCGCGGTCGCCGACTGCGCGGTGATCGGCGTTCCCGACGACGTGTGGGTGCAGTCGGTGAAGGCGATCGTCGTGGTGCGCGAGGGCGAAAAGCTCGGCGAAGACGAACTCATCGAGTATTGCCGGGCCCACATTGCGTCGTACAAGAAGCCCCGCACGGTCGCGTTCGTCGACGCGCTCCCACGGGCCGGGTTCGCGGTCGACTACGACGAACTCGACCGCGCCCACGGCGGCGGCGGGTATCCGGGCGGCACCACCCGGAGCGCGTGAGAGCATGGTGCCGTGACCCGCATCACCCGCATGGACACGTCGACCCCGGAGCAGTGGGCCGAGGCCGATGCCGCGTCGGCCGAGTTCGACGCAGGCGTCGCCGACCGCATCCTGCTCCTCCTCGCGATGCAAGCGGGCGTCGACGACGGGTTTGCCGTCGACCAACTGACTCACGGGCTGCAGACGGCGACGCGGGCCGAGCGGGCCGGTGCCGACGACGAGGTTGTCGTCGCCGCCTTGCTGCACGACCTCGGGAAGTTCGCAGGTGACGACTGCCACGACGCCGTCGCGGGCGAGATCTTGCGACCCTACGTACGCACCGACGTGTACAACGTCGTGCGCTACCACCAGGACTTCACGGCGCGGCACATGGCCCACGTGTTCGGCGGCGACCCCGAGCGCCGAGCCCGTTGGCGCGACGAGGCTTGGTTTGCCCTGGCCGAGCGGTTCGTCGACGACTGGGACCAGGTGAGCTTCGACCCGCGCTACGACACCGAGCCGCTGGAGCACTTCCTCCCGCTCGTGCGCCGCGTGTTCGCCGTGACCTGAAACGGGCCGGGAGCCCAACCGGCGCGACGCTGGAACCGTGCGCAGACCAGCGAGATCGCCGACATGGAAGACCTGCTCGCGGCGCGCGCTTAGCGAAACGGTCGGGGACCGGCGGCGGCGTACTCGTCGGTGGTGTACGTCGAGCATTGGATTC
>Ga0163153_10001402_pt1 | contig 38039 bp, 56 predicted proteins | sample OliLakLV19MP6IB1_FD_148629 | JGI IMG/M metagenome (GOLD analysis project Ga0163153, IMG submission 148629) | Freshwater microbial mat bacterial communities from Lake Vanda, McMurdo Dry Valleys, Antarctica - Oligotrophic Lake LV.19.MP6.IB-1 | ecosystem: Environmental > Aquatic > Freshwater >... | reverse complement strand
CCCTATATGTGGTTAATACTAAAATACTTATAAACTAGAAATCGCCCCTTTTAGATACCGCAGTGGTCTTATTGGGAGCCATTCCTTTATTAGAAGCAGCGTTACCGTCGTCGTCTTCGGCTTGCATACTCAACAAAGCACTAAGAGTATAGCGTCTGGCGTAGGTAATAGCTCCACCTAGTTTTTGCATGTCATTTTGTTCGCCTAGTCCCAAAGATGCACTTGCCTCTTGGCCGGTCTCTGTATGGATAATCGCACTGATCACTACGTTTTGTCCACCAACGAATTGCGTGGGCTGGCGTAATGTGCAACCATACTTTTGCAAGATAGGCTCGACAGCCTGTAGATGCGTATTAAGGTTAGCATACTTAGACTTTAAGAACGGGTTAACCGAACTCTTTACAACAGCCCCAAGCTCAGACTTGATATTAGCCATTGCTGTATCTAGTGCAGCGCGTTTATTTACTACATTTTCTTTTAGGTCACTCATTTATTCTCCTTAGTTTGTGGTTTAACTTCTTCTTTGTATTCTAACCCAGTTTTACTCTTTTTCCAACAATAGTCGATATACTTACATGGTGCCCCGTAAATCTTCCCGCAAGCCTTTAAATTTCTTGGGAAAAGCTTGAGGTCAATTGCAGCTTCAACCTCAGATATTGAAGACTCAACGAGTTCTCCGTTAATTGCTGGCACGTTGTTGACAATGAGTTGGATTTGTGCTTCAGGATTATGGCTTTCGTTCCAATCGCTACCACAGCGTGTCCCATTGATAATCTCTGGACAAGTTTTATGCCGAACGTGTGAGCCGTTAAAGCCACAAGAAACGCACAGTCTTTTAGTGTTATGGCGAATCTGTTTAACCAAGACAACAAACCCCGCGACTTCAATTTTTTGATCTCTGGCGTAGAGTGCGAGCTGTGTACTATGAGCAACAGCGTCTTGGTCGTAGGGTCTAGCGGACGTTTTGTGATCCAGCAATACTCTACCATATCCTCGTAGCTTAACGACCGCATCAAGAACTCCGGGCCTAGAATGTAAGTTTTTTTGGACACTGTAAACCTCTTCAATTAATGGGTAAATATTTCTATGGTACTTTTCTATAAGCAGTCTGCCTTTTACTCTCATACAGGCCCAAGCAAGTTCTTTTAAGTTAGTAAACTTCTTGCTATCAATTAATAATGCGTCAATGTCACGGTCATCCCAGTAAACATCCTTCATGTTTTTAAAATCAAAGCTATCACGAAATACCTGTATAGTCTTTTCCAGATTCCCGCCATGAAGTAAATGAGAGTTTAGTGCCTCATCCATCGCAGAACCAAACACAAGTGCAGAACTTGTACCAGAGGGTCGAAGTCTTTCATTGTAATGGATATCGTACATCTTGGGACAGGTTAAATATTTATCCCAAGCTGAATAACTTATAAGCTTACTCATGAACACTCTTTCCGTTGGTATCGAAATACAACCTAGGACCCATCCACGCAGCACAGGGCAGGTCGTCAATATACTTACATGGCTTTGTCATAACGAAGTCAACGTACCTCTCAAGTCCAAGAGCGACAACCACGGATCGTGCCCAATGGTATCCGCCTTGACTCCATACAATTATAGTATAGCCCCGACCAGCGTGCTTTTTAAGCAATTTAATATGGAAATCGTGCGGAGTAACGCGGTTAATTGACCCATCATTGGGGTCAAGAATTGAGATAGACTTGTCGTTTGGCTCGTCCCATAGGATTAGAGTATCGTCTACATCTATTGTGACAACCATTTCAGTTTCAACGATTTTCATTTTTCTTCTCTCTTCCAAATCTATTGTGACAACCATTTCAGTTTCAACGATTTTCATTTTTCTTCTCTCTTCCAAATCTATTGTGACAACCATTTCAGTTTCAACGATTTTCATTTTTCTTCTCTCTTCCAACGATCATCTCGTCCAAGATTAATATTATTATATTCAATAAGCATAAGAATATTACAACCGGCGTGAGCAAGATGGCTAAGTCCAGACTCAGGGTCAGTACGCTCTCCGCCAAGCCAACTAACCAAGTGCCTAAAAGTAGCGCCAATAAGCCGACTCCAATCAAGACCATTTCTCCAATTATGTGCGCCATATTTTTTAGCTCCGTAAGTAAGGACTTTAGAAATTTCAATTAGCCCCTCCGTTGGTAACAACTCCATCATCGGCTTGCCCTGGTCGTACTTCAACCCCGTCAATGGTAACGGTAGCGTCTCCTTCGGTGATTTCTGGAGAGAGGGGCTGCTTATCTGTGTCTCTGGACCCGACAACCGCTTTTGGTTTTTCATATAATTTTTTAATCCTCTCAATATATTCAGTGTTTCGTTCAATCTTAGTATCTAACTGTTTTTCAATCTCTTCCAAGCTTAGTCTAAATCTATCAGCAATCTTTCGCCATTTCCATCGGTAACCCATTGCCTTCTTTGATTTCTGACAAACCCTCTCTACATCCTCTTTATCGTATAAGCATAGATTTTTCATAAAGCAATTCCCTTAGCCGGGTTAACCTCAGGCTTTGATATTTTTGAACAGCCACAATCTGTACACCGTAAGCGTTGATGAATTTTAGTTTTAGTAACCAATTTACCATTGCGCTGTAACTTAGAACCTCCGCAACCAGTGCAAGACGCTGGGTTATTGTTAAACAAATTGAAATTAGGAAGATTAGTTACAAACGGACGAAGCGATTCAAACAATGCCTCGGTGGTAACAACATCCTGCTTACAATATTTAACCATATCAAACATAGCAGACTTATCGCCCCGATATATTCGAGTCCATAGTTTTTTACCACCAGTGTTGATCTTTCTTTCAGGAGTAAATTCCGCAGCTAAGTCCTTAAGTCGGTTAGAATACATCGACAAATTGCTTCTAGCAATATGGCAAGTATCTATATGCAATATCTTATCAAGGTGCGGCAGCTTATTAATCTTAAGACGTGTCTGCAAAAACTTCCAATCAAACCGTTTACCGTTATGGGTAATGATTGCATCGGCGTCTTTAAGCACGTCGTAGGCCGCTTTACAAACATCATAGTCATCATTCATGTTCTTAGCAAACCGCTTTTTATAGTCCCAAACGCTATTACACTCGGCCTTCTTTGAGCCAAGCTCCTTGTAACCAAAGCATAGAATGCTATTAATGCTGGCCTTCATGGTTCGACCTTCCCAATTGCTAAGGGAAAAGTAAACCTCTTCATTGGTGATCTTATCAATATCCCATATTGTCTCTAAATCGAATACGATTATCTTTGGCTTTTTCATCTGTCTTTTCTCTTTTCCCGACGCATAAGCGTCTTTAAGTTACTCATGCTAATGTAAAACCTTGTTAATGCCCGGTCAAGACTACCGTTCTCGATATCCCGTTTAGCGTGGGCAAAAATTGTATTCTTAGCGCCTTCTGGTCCCGCAACGCAATATGAGTCTTTCCATTCCCAGGCATCACTTGCGTCATTCATAAATTCATTTTGGTTGTCGTCCAACTCATCCAGCATCTTTGTCTTTTCGGCGACATTAAGTACATCCCGACTGTTCGAGTTATTATTGCGCGTGGCCTCTTTCTGACCCTCTTCGCTGGTAATAATCTGGAACTCGCCGTACCGATCGCCATTGTACCACTCGGTGTCAAATCGAAGCTTCCATTCACGAGGTGATATAACTTCGCCAGTATCTAGCACGATACTCGGGGTATTTAATAATGCAGCGTATGAATCACTATTTTCTAATAGCTTTTTCACGACAAACTCTTTTCGGTTTTTTGGTGTATTGCGTTATCTTATCAACAAGTCCCAGCTTTAGTGCCTCTTCTGCCGTGAAATATGTATCAGAGTTGAACCACCCGTTGATGGTTTTTTCAGAAGAATTTGAATTTTCTCTGTACAATCCCTTTAACAATTTTAGTAAATGTCCGTTATGTTTATATGTCTTTTCGCTATCCTGTGCGTCAATTCCGTAGTGAACCATCAAAAAGCTAAGGGGTGTCATCTCTCGAACATCCCCCGCCATAAGTATAACTGTACCCGCAGACATAACCGGCCCGTTGCAAACAATTCGAATTTTCATTTCTTGGGACTTTAGCTGGTCGTAAATCGCAAAGGCATTATATAAATCCCCGCCATAGGTGTTAAGAAGTATTGTCAGTCGTTCGTACGCAACATCAGCATTGCTTAATGCCGTTATGCAGTCGATCAGTCGTGTGTACATTTCTTCGTTAACTTCACCTATTAAAGGGATAATGCCGTGAACAGCATCAATTCCTAAATTTTCGATTTGCGTAAGCCGGTTAGCCATAATAGCTCCTTAAAGTGGTGAATTAGAAACAGTAGCGCCAACTTGTTTAATGTTATAAAGAACAAAACTGGGCACCTTTGCTAATTTATCATCGGCTTCTTGTCTAGTAATTTTACCAGAGGTAACTAGAAACTCGATATCTTCCGCTGGAGTGGAAATAAAAAGGGCTTCACCCTCCGCGATATTTACTGCTTTTTCAAAGCGCAGATACGTTTTGCCTGCTTTTGATTTCAATACTTGTCCGACTTTAGACATTATAGTCTCCTTTGGGCATTTGCCCGGTTAATTTAGTGGGTGGTACGTTTAGTGTACAATCCCATATTTGTAGCTAATTCATCCTCTGATTCTAAATGCGTCTTTTGTCCCATCGCGTAACCTAGTGTAAAATAATCCTTCTCATCATGAGACAGTCCCTCAAATATATCAGATACCTGAAGCAATGTCAACATATACGTTTCACCACTAAGGCCTGACTTAAAGGCAACCACAAATAGCTCTTCGCACAGTCCTTCGGGTTGTTCGCCAGCAACCAATAGCTCAATGCGCTTTATATTAATCTTTTTTATCATTTTTATCCTTTACATACAGACATAAGTTTTGGTTAATAAGCCGAACGTCATCTTTAGAAAACTGTACCCTAAACATAGTTTCACATAAATGACGATAGCAGAAAGTAACCTCTTTTGCAATTAATTCTGCCTTTGCCTGGACCGGAACTCCGTTAATCATGATAGAACATATTAAATGCGTGATCATCTTATACTCCTTTAGTGGTTAATTATTAACATTCTACATCAGTAATTAACATAATCCCCAAAGCGGTCGAGAAAAGAACTAGTAAAAAAAGTAAAGCTTCGGGGGCTTCTTGATAAACAAAGTAAACTATAGTTAATATTGTAACATAAAGTGGTGATAGTAATATATGACCGAGTATCTTTGCGTTCTTTCTGTTAAGCATTTTATTCTCTCCTGTTATTTACTCTATCTGTTCAAATACTATTAGCGTTTCAGTGCTTCTATATCTATCTACACAAAACCGCATTACCGTACTAACAACAGTAGAGCCGTCCGAATATTTGTCCTCAAAATTTAAATGCAACGGCTTAAGCTTAGGAACATCCCAATACTGCTGTCCGCTGTAATTAATTTTCGTTGCCAGCATGAATCCGTCAAAGTTAATAAAAACCGCGTCTATCTCTTTAATATCGCAACTCCCTTTTAAATCTTCAATAGCAGAAGATAATTTATTTAAGATTGCCTGGTTAATGGGTACTACATTATCTTTACTCATCACTTGACCTCATTGATTTTCGCAACGGCTTGGTCGGAAAATGCTTCGATGGTAACCCAAGCATCACCGCCGCGCCATAGCGCATACTTTCTAATCTCAGCCAAAGCCTCGACCGCGATTTCAAGCTTTGCCTCTAGCTTTAAATATGCCGCGTGTTCAATAACAGCAACGGCGCCACAATAATTCGTGTAGTCGTCGCAAGGCAATTCGAAAGCTGAAAGGCTCCCGTCGTGTTTTAATGCAATCCAAAATTCTCTAGGCTTTTTTTCTTTACTCATAACTTCACCGCATCAATTTCTATCATGGCCTTAACACCAGCATCGCCAATAGAGACATATCCTTTTTGGAATGCGATCTCGTCTATTTTATCTAAGGCATCTATTGCGATTTTAAGCTTTGCCTCTAATTGTTTATTCTTTGCCGTAAGCTGTTTTGCTTGAATATGCCAGCTTGTTTCACCGCAGGCGTTTTTGCCGCAACTCACGCAAACTATTTTAGGCAAAACTTCTGAATAATAATTCTGGTCTGAATAGCCATCAATTAAATCTTGCTGGCTTTGGCAATGTTCGCACTCGAGGATAGCCCTAAAATCGTTTCTGTGTTGCCAAGTTATTTCGTGTATTTTCATTCCTTCACCTCTTTGATTTTTGCAATGGTTTTTTCAGCCATATAAAGAGACCCACGACCCAAGTCGTTTTTCAAACTCCAAACTATTGCGTCAAGTGCATAGACCGCAATCGCAAGCTTCGCCTCTAGCTCCTCACACTTGTTTTGCATAGCTCTGTCGACCCATAACCTGTCAAACTCGCTATGATCATATGAGCAGACTTTGCATTTCATTCGTCACCTCTTTTGGGTTTTTTAATTTATTTTCTGAGCTTGGCAATTCACCTTCACCACACGCTGGGCACTGGAAATTATCCCAGCATCCTGTCCAACTGACCTTACATTCATCGCAAGACATACCGCGTGAATAAGCTGGATCAACTGCGGAAAAGTTTCCTAGGTATTTATATTCACTCATCACTATTTACCACCCAGTCAGTTTTTATTTTTACCAGAATTGCCATAGCCGGTAACAACTTGCACTCTTCACATGTCAAATATTCAATGAGTTTATCAGCGGGCCTATCGTAAAAATATTTCATTTCCCAGCCGTCTTTTACAGTTAAGTTTAGCTTTTGTTTCAAGCAATACGCGCAAAGTCCAGTTATCACTTAGACCGTTCCCGTAAATACCTGGCTAGTGCTCTTGGTGCAGCAAAGCTGGTACCTCTACCAATCCCAGGGATAGTTCCTAGTTCATAAACCTGTACCTTTGATCCCCGGTTTGAATAATTTTCAATCAAATCGCTATTATCTTTAGAGCCTGTAACATACAGGTTATCATTAGATACTCTAGCACAAGCCGGGTAAATGTTACACTGGACGTTAAGGTCTTTATGTTCATTGCCAGCGGCCACGAAAAGCTTCATACCCCTTTTTGTAACGGTTCGAATAACTTTCTCTTCAATCACCGAGTTGTCAGTTTGTCCTAGAGATATATTAACAACCCTGGCACCTTTGTTGAACGCATAAACCAGTGCCTTCGCAATATGGTTACGGGTATTTTCTGCGGTTGTTAAACCGACTTTATATATAACAAGACAGATATCGGTGCGCTCGGCATTCTCTACAATTAAGTTAGCTACATATGTGCCATGGCCAAAATCATCATAGCCCACGTTAGGGGTGTTCATAGTAAAATCAAAGTGCCCGGTTTTGCATAGTGCCGCCCTAGTTTTAGGTGTGGCTAAAAACATAGTAAACCCGCTATCTATAATAGCAACGCGCTTAAGCTTGAGTTTAGGTCCAGCAAATGTAGTCAGTGGGAACATTAGCATCATTATTAATAGTTTCATTTTTTCTCCGGGGTTTCTTCATTTATCTTAAGATACCAATAAACATATACCTTTAATTCATCGAGTTCGTTTGTTGCCCGCTTAAGTTGTTTTTTTAAATTTTCGTTTTCTTCTGTTAACTCGTTGATTTGGTCTATTAATTTTAAATCACTCGGCATATTTACTCCTGTAAGTTTGGTTAATACTATCATAACACGCATAGCGGTGTCAATCTGCGCTACGCACAGTCTAAATACATCCAATATGTTAAATACTTGCCACAGCGATCTCGTTCCACGTTTAATGTGCCCCTGTAACCCAGCGTAAATTCTATGTTTAAAAGCTTTTCAACGTGCCAGCGGGACTCTTCACTAATTTCTGAATCACTCAGGCAATAAATAAAGCCGGTGTTAGTCCAAAACTGTACATTGTTAGGCAATCCATCTGGTCCTGGTATCGTTATATATCCCATATGTTGCATATTAACTCGCTTCCCGTAATACTGTTCCTGGATAGTTGCCCATCATAAGTCTTAGCCACGAGAAAGCCTGTTCATGGCTTGTAGCTTCAAAAATTGAACCATAGACCATGCCGCCCTTCATCATGCAGCACAGGAACACTATAGTCTTTGCGTCCTCATCCAACCATTCAACAATCCTATACTGGTTTATAGCGTAGGCCGTTTCGTTTATTTTGCTAAGGTTTTTCATCTTTTCTCCATCCGTTTAGGTCTAGCACTTTATCGTCTATATCCTTATCGGCATCATCTATATTTTTCTTTAGTATACTACTGTAATTTTTTAATTTATTTTTATGTGGCAGCTCGGCTAGTCCTGCGTAATAATCTGGCTCTGGCACAGTTTTTGCAATATTTTGTATGTATTTGTCCCATTCATCATGTGTCATATAGTTTCTCCTTTAATTATCATAATAAGTGTATCAACTTGGGGTAGTGCTTTATAAAATTATCATAACGATCGTGACAGGGACGTAGTCCATCTATAATTTTACGATTAATTTTGATTTTCATAACAACACCAGTTCGCCATTAACGATACGAAATCCGCACTGTTGTGCATCTGTGGTCGAATAGTTTTGATTTTCGTTTAAAACAACCAAACCTAGATTTTGGTACCAAGCAAGGTAAAGCGGTCCCTGTAGCTTGATAATAACTTCATCATAACCTAAACCATCACCACAGGGGTCTATGATTGCAAGGATTGGCATCTGATCTGGAACAACCACGCTATCTTGTCCGCAGGTAACGCGCTGACCGCCATCGACAGGATCAATTTGGCAATTATCAACCCGATAAAACCTATCACCAGTACAACTAACCAGCATTATCGAAAATAATATTGTATATACACCCGTTTTCATGTTAGCTCCATAATAATTTATTGACCATCCGTGGCCAAGGTTTAAATGTTATTAGTGATTTTCTGTGCTTCGTGGCAAGAATCCTTGGACCACTCTATAGTGGAATACTTTCTTTCGCCCCTTAGTCCGCGTCTCTTCATACATTTCCATATAAGAACCATTAGGTAGATCAAAAGTTTCTACAAGATCATTGAAGTGATCTATAGCTAGCTGGCGCATCTCCATTTCTGTAAGAATCTTCCCGGCAATATTCTCAAACACCTTGAAATAAGTAAACAGTTTTTCATTATACATATAGTTACTCCGTTTTGTATGGGTTAGTTTCTACTTCTTTTATAACTCTTCGGATAAGATATCATATTACTTTAGCGTATTACAATAAAATTCTTTCTTATGACACCTATAAGTTCTTCTAATACCTACTGGCTTGAAAAAAAGTAACCTAAATACTGGCTGGCTTGAAAAATTCCAATTTTCGTGTGGCTTGAAAAAAACAAGTGGCTTGAAAAAAACGTGCAGTGCCATATAATAAAAGAGACCGGGACGATATGAGCTTTGGGAAAAAGTCCAGTGCCATATTCAAAAAGTCCAGTGCCATGTAGGAAAAGAGACCGGCACCCCAAAGGGGGGTATTCTCAGAATGATACGCATTCTCAAAATGATACGCATCAAAATGAGAATAATCCCAAAATGAGTCACTTTCTCAAAATGGTACGCCCCAGAACAATACACTGGTACGATTTTTGCTATATGCAAAACCTATGCCAATATCACGATGATACACCTCTCCACTACGACCCCCATTCGCATAAGTATCTTATCGGTTATTTATTTTTAAAACTGTAGTCTTTTATTTAAATTTATTTATACAGTTATATATAGAAGCGCCGATAAGTTAACATAACATTGGGGGGACATATGTATACGCTTAGAATAATTAAAAAAGTTATAGGTGGCCGGTATGTTAATCTATATATAGAATCATACGTGGACGTGGCTGTGGCTTTACGTGTTGCGCTTATAAGATCTAAAGACGTTGGGACATTGGTACTAGTACAGCGGCCAAATGGGGACATTATAACTAAATTCGGCTTAGAAGTGTATTAAATTGAGAATCTTTTAAAATCGACTAAAGTTTTTTACTAAAAAGGCGATAGGTATATATGAGAAACACGATGATTAAAAAAACAGTGAAAGTAAAAAAAATAAACGGTAAGCAAGTAGACGCTTTAATCGCTGCGGGATATACAATTATTATTTCGAACTAAATTTGAGGGGGGATATATGATTAAAATAACCAATGGACGAGCGGTTATCGGCAAACAAAAAGAATTGAGCAAACGTCAATTAAATATAGTTAAAGGTCTAAGTGATCTTGAAAGAACACAATATATATTGTCAATTTTTGGCTTGTCAAAAAAACCAATGAGCATCAATCGGTCTAGCGTTTATAAGAGACTAGACAAACTAGCTTTAAAGCCAAAAAATTCCTATGCGCATTTAATGAGTCTAGTCAAAACCAATTCGAACACGATTAATCATAAGCCATTGTCTCGCGGGAATTGGGTAGGTATTGAGATTGAATGTATTATACCAAACGAACGTGCTGAATGCGAGTCATGTGGTGGTTCTGGTAATATACCGATATTTGACGATGATGGCAATGAGACAAGTAATTCGGTACATTGTGAAGGTTGTGATGGTACTGGTAGTGGTGGTGGTTCTGGGAATTTATTCAACGATATTCGGCGAAAATTGACAACCGAGAAAATTTATAGATGTAGCGTACGTCAAGATGGTTCTATCACGGGTGAAGGACAAGGCGTTGAGATAACTATCCTATTAAACACCGATAATGGTTTTGAACCACTAGAGCGATTATGTGATGTTTTGAGAAATGATTTTAATGCTGAAGTGAATCAAACTTGCGGACTACATGTACATTTTGATTTTAGCGCACATGATAGTAGTATGGTTTTAACGTCTGGTCGGCGCGTTAAATATTGTCTTGACGCATTGTCCCTACTAGTGCCCGAGTCGAGACGGAATAATACGTTCTGCAAACTGGACATAAGCAAACTTAGTGGTGATCGGTATTATGCTATCAATTTGACATCATTTGAAAAACACAAAAGTTTAGAAATCAGGTTGCATGGTGGCACTATTAATGCGGACAAAATCAAAAACTGGATTGAATTGATAAGGATTATTTTTAAGACTGAAATATCTGGTTCGTGTGAAACTGTGCAAGACCTACTGAGCAAATTAAATTTAAACGATAGGCTTGCTGAGTATATTGACGAGCGATATCAAAAATTCAATAAGGAGGTAGTAGTACAGTCAAGCTCAACTGAGATAAATATATCTGCACCGACGATAAATACATTCCAGATAAGAGTATATTATGATTTAGGACGCGATCATTATAGAAATCAAGAAGATTACCTTGACCTATCATTCGATGAACATGCTCAATCATATGCAAGCGGGTATATTGACGCATACAACGAAACTATTTGGACAATCGCCTCTTAATTTTTTTAATTTTAAACCGGGAGTATATATATGTGCAAGATTTTTACTTTTACTAACTCAACTAAACTAGATATCAAAAAAACTTCTGAGATTATCGCTAAACGACTAAGTGATCTTGAAAGGGACGGATATGGTTATGCGGTCCAAGGTGCTCAAAATGTGTTTGGTGAAAAATCAATCGCTGATAGATTCACCTCACGCCTAAATGCGCTACACATTGTCAAGTTGCCTATCATTGAAAAAAGACAATTAGTATTCGGTGAAGTAGACAAGCCTACTGGACCCGCTCTATTTCACGGACGGACCTCAACCAATGACAAAGGCCTACTAAACTGTCACCCAATGCAGAAAGACTCATGGCATTTGATTCACAATGGTGTGGTGGGCGACAATGGCCCTAAGTATAAAAAGTTAACAACCAATGACTCAGAAGATCTTTTACATCGATTGATTTTAGGTATCGATCAGGTTGAGAAACATCTAAGCGGTTATTATGCCTTTGCAGCTATATCACCCGACGGAAGACTACATATTGGTCGTGATTCAGTTGCAACACTATATATCGCTTGGGTTGACAAAATTCAGTCTTATGTTATATCCACAACTGAAAACTTGATTGAAAACATATTGGATGATTTAAAGCTGAAATATGGACCAATAGACAAAATTGAAAACAACATATATATGATTTTCAATGGGAATGATATAGTGTTTCAAAAGGCCATTAAACCAATAGGTTATGATTATAAGCAAGCCTCATATGCTTCAAAATCACTAGGCCGAGATTTAACAGGTACGTCCAGCGCATATGAATTTAATACTTATGACTATTATGAGTCAAACAAGTATGGTGATTTTACTGCGTTCGATTCGTCTGAAATACAAGAATCCGATGATATACACGATGAACTAGATATAATGGACGACACCTACAGAATATTATCGGACGGCGAAACTATAACTAGACAAGAATTTTACAAACTGGACTATATCAACCAATCGGCCTGTACAATATTCCGACCCGATAATTCCGAGATTGACCTATCATTTCTCTATAAGCGCGTTTCATAACCAAAAACGATAATCCCTCATTATCTGTTTAGTCCCGGCCACAAACCGGGATTTTTTTTTACCATCGGGCACTGTCTAACTTTGATACACTTTCCCGGTTTTGCCCATCTTTGAACTATATAATATAAGGGCAACCCGTATTAGCGTAAAAAACAAGGCGGCAATACCCGATATATTGGTAAAATCTTGAATAGAATAAGGCCATACTGCCTAGGATCTCATTATGAGACACCTTAGCCAATATATCACGCTCTACATATAAGGCGTCAAACATATGGCCATAATAGCCCTCAAGCGGGCTTCCTATATACCCTTTTACGTCAATCCGTATAGTACTTTAATATTCAATCCACTTATCTCTAGCACTTTACTTGACACCATTTTGAGACAGTATTATAATTAAAGAGGACAGACTAAATAAAGCAAGTGATCGAAGATCACGTTATGATCGAATCAATTCCGCAACCACAGCGTTATAAATAATGCGTTATAATACCCTAAGTTATAATCGTCTATGATCTATACACATGTCTAAACGCTATACACGCCCCCGATGGTTAAAGTTATACCGTATCATTTCGATACATGTAGGGACCCTATATACAGTGTATCATTTATAGACAATGTGCCATTATGAGGCATGTATCATTAAGAGAACGCATATCATTATGAGCTATGTGTCATTAAGAGGCATGTATCATTACGAGATCACAACACATTCATTCTCAATATGAGATTCCTCTCATTATCAAACGTACTGAATTGAGACGGTGACCGAGTTGGCACGACAGTTGCAGGGGAAAGGCCCTCCCAGTAGTATTTAGTAGACTAAAAAACCTTTTGGGTGTAATATAGCCCTAAATTTAAAAAAAACGGTAGAATGTTGCGATAAAGGCATATAGAATGCCGATTGATGGTAAAAAAAGACCAGCTAAAGAGCTGGCGAGTCAAACCAAAGAGAGCATACAGGCAGCTCGCGTGAGCATTCACGGTTATGTTGCGGGATTGGAAAATTGGATGTTGGAGTACCACTTGGAATTTGTAGCCTATTTCGATATGGCGGTGGCTATATTGTGGTTGATATGGGGTAGACGGGAGTGAAGATAGATGCTCTTCATCCATAACGGCTTGATATTACTAGTGTTTTGGGGATATTGTATTTAGAACTGTCTAAAGATTAGACACTATATGTGCTTCCCTAAAATTATTAAAGCAGCAAAGTATTGATTATATTTATATAGCTTAAAACGACCAAGACAAGGTCAAGCCAACTTCTTTATCGGACCGGACGTAGATACCCCCTGAGAGGTCCAGAAACAGCCTTCTGCCTGCTTCTACCATATAAACGGTATCCCTGTCTGCCCTCAATGGTAAAGAGGCTCCTAAAGCCACTCTATATTGATTCACAGCGGGTCTGGTTACTTTGTCATAGATCTGACTGGTATCAGTATCCCGCCGTTCGTCAATGATAGTCTCTTTGGTACCATCGGGTCGTTCTACTATTTTAGTGTGGACGATTACCCGTTCTTGGACTTTAGTGACTAATTTTTCTTTAATTTCAATCTTTGCCGGTAAGAGGCTGTATGCGAGGAGAAACGCCAGCACTGCCGTTATTACATATTTCCAGGAACTCTTTAATAGGGATAACCACATAGGTATCTTCTCCATTTCTGCTAAATGCCACTAATGGGGCATATTTGGGGTTATGTTGTCGAGCTTGCTGAATCGCCCCCCATATGTTTAACTTTTCGACATTCTTACATTCTACGCTAAAAGGGTATAGTTTACGAGCTGCGGGACTAAGAAGTAAATCTTCACCAGAGGCACCCATTGATGTACTACGGATATCATCCGGTTCTAAAGATGGGGCATTCTTAAGAAGCTGATCTCTTACTTCTTGTTGTAATCTCCGCCCTTTCGCTTTGCAACTTGCAGGTCTCATAATCAATCCTCACCATACGTTTTCGCCTCTTGTTTATCAAAAAGCCAGGAACCGTTATCATGAGCTTGCCCGCTGGTACATAGGTGTCAATCTTAACATCCTCATGTTTCCAGTATTCTTTAGCCCACCTAAAGGTGTCCATATTAACCCAAATCGTTCGATTGCTTCTTTGCTTCATATGCGTTAGCTCCTGCAATACCAATAACTATTGCTGAAATAGCCATAGATACATCCATAGCCTTTAAATAGCCTAACAGACCAAGAACCAAAACACCAGACAATCCCAAAAATGTACGTCTACAATCCCAGAGGTATTTCACACCGAGATGCCCGCAGTAACTACAGTTTCAATAAGAAACACAATAAGTGATATAATGCTTACAATAACATCAAGTACATGAAATGCCACAGCTACCCCGGCACCAAATACAAACGCGTTAATAAATCTTTGTTTCATAATTCCTCCTGTTCAAATAACATTTGTGCTCTAAACCAATCCATATCTAAATTCGGACAAGTCTTATTCGGGTCAAACTCTGAATGCCCGTGGACGTTTAAAGGCGTCAGTCGATATCTGTTTATAATGCCCCTAATCTTTTTCATCAATACTTCCAATTGCTTAGGTCCAATCTTCTTTCGACCCACCCAGACAATACCGATTGAAGTAGAGTTGTGGTCTTTAACGTGGGCTCCAGACTCTATTTCCGGTCTCCCGGCTTCGATCTTGCCATCCCTGCGAATTATCCAATGGTATCCACAGCTTATGCCAGAAGCACTTAACCACCCGCGCTGCCTATGCCATTCGTCGATTTCTTTGTATCCTATATCTAAGGAGTCGTCGCTATCGGTGCAATGAACAATAACCTTTTTTATATGTCTCATAAGTTCTCCTTATACTGTATTGTTCCTGAATCGGTATTTACCCACTTTTGAGCTTATATACTATAGGGGGCTTCTTTTGGCCAAAGCAAACAAACTTGAAATGCTGGAACGCGAAAGGCTCATAAACGAGCTTATTTGCAAAGGTACGTCAAAACTAGAAATAGTCCAGGCGATTGCCGGTAAATACAAGATTGCTGAAAGAACCGCCGAACACCAGTATTTCCAGATTCTAAAGAAAATGGCAGATGACGTTTCTAAAGACCGAGAACTTGTTCGGATGGAATTGCTTAAGCAGTTAGAAGAAGTACAGAAAGGCGCTCGCGCCGATGGTTCACATAAGATAGTTATGGAAGTCATCATGAATAAGGCTAAACTTCTCGGATTAAACGAGAAAATGGATACGCCTACGGAAAGACCGAAAACCTTAATATATAAAGAAAAAGATATGTCTGGCATATTAGCGGTTGTACCGCCACAAGGCAAAGTAGAGAATGAATAGTGATACCCTTGAAATCAGTCCTTCTCAAATGGAATTTCTTGCTTCAGAATTAGCATATACGCTTTTCTGTGGTGGACTAGGGTCCGGTAAGACATTCGCTGGGGCTGCGTGGGCTAACCACATGATTCATCAGTTCCCAAAGACTAAGGGGCTAATAACTGCTAACTCGTATAGTCAGTTAAAGAAAGCCACGCTGCCAGTATTTTTTGAAATTTTAGATAAATTTGGAATACCATATACTTATAAATCCCAAGAAGGGGTCATTGAAGTAAATGGCACAACGGTTTACGCTATATCCATGGAAAAGTACAATTTACTCCGAGGAGTTGAAGTCGGCTGGGCCTGGTCGGATGAATGTCTGTTTAATAAAGAAGAAGCATTTAACGTATTAATCGGTAGGATTAGGGATAAAAAAGGTCCCTGTCAATGGAAGGGCACAAGTACCCCAAACGGATTTAATTGGGGATATACTAAGTTTGTTGAAAACCCACTTCCTAATTCACGCGTGGTATATTCTCGAACATTCGATAATAGTGCAAATCTTCCAGATACATATGTTAAAGCGTTAACCGCACAATACGACAAACGATTAGCTCAACAAGAATTAGATGGACAGTTTGTTAATCTATCAAGTGGTAAAGTTTATTACGAGTTTGATAGAACCACCAGCTTAGGAACACATGACGGAAGAAATTATAATACTTTCTGCGGTCTGGATTTTAACGTTCATCCCCTTTGCGGCGTATTTGCTCACCAAGCCCAAGGTAAGATATATATCACTGGGGAACTCTACCAGGAAGATTCCAACACGTTCAGCGCAGCAAAAGAAATACTAACGCGCTTTCCACATCAGGCAATTAGAATTGTTGCAGATGATAGTGGGGCAAAACGAAAGACCAGTGCTAAAAATACTGATCATGAAATTCTTCGTAGAGCCAATTTTGATGTTATAAAGTTTAGAAATCCATTAGTTAAAGATAGATATAATAATATAAATAGATTGTTAAGTCAGGGCCTCTTAGTTATAGATCCTAGCTGTAAAAAGCTAATTCAAGATTTAGAGAAAATGACATATGACAATACGGACTTAATGATAAGTCATATTAGTGATGCGCTGGGATATGTTTGCTGGTATCTTGATCCGCTTAAAAAGCCTACGAGACCCGGTAAAGTAACTTACAGATAAAGGAATACGTGGCAACACAAAAACCATTACGAGAAATGATCACAGATATTCTTTCTCATTACAATGAACATATTGGTATTCTGGAAACAAACAAACGTCTATACGACATTTGGCAGGGACAGCTTCGTGAAGAAGTTGAAAAGAGTCTGCGTTGTGAGATTATATCACATGCGGCTTATAGTCGTGCGATTCAGCGTATCCCGTCAATCAATATTATTAAAAAGGCCGTAGACAAGCTGTCTAAGGTTTATGTAGAAAACCCAGTTAGACTTGCCGACAATAAAACAGATGTAGAGATTATGCAGAATATTGCTAAACACTCTGATATGAATAACATCATGCGCGTGGCAAATGAGTTTTATAATGTCCACGGGATGTTTGCAATTGAGCCCTTTATTCAAGACGGCATACAAAAGCTTCGGGTCCTTGGCGGCCATCAATTTCTACCATACTCGGATGATCCAGTTAACCAGTTAAACATGACGGTAATGATTAAATTACTTGGTAGTGAGCTGATTAATTTTGCAACACAGGCGTACGATGATCGAGGCAATAAGGTAACCAATAAAGACGATATTCGTTTAGTAACGACTTTGGCCCTTTATAGCGACAATGAATTTATAATTATAGATACCACGGGAACTGTCCGTGAAGATAAAATGAAAGCCGTTGGAGTAAACAACTCTACTAACCCGTTTGCAGTAATACCGTTTAAGTATGGTAATCGCTCTAAAACAGAACTAATTCCTTACCCTAATAAAGAGGGTTTGGATATGGCTATACTTATTCCTAAGCTATTCACTGATTTGAACTACGCCGCACAATTTATGTCCCACTCTATTATTTGGACTAAGAATGCGGATATATCGAATCAAGAGCTTAACCCGGATGCCATTGTTGATCTTGGTGAACGAACTGAAGAAAACGGTGATCCAGAAATGGGAGTCATCCAGCCGACAGTCGATATCCCAAACATACTATCAATGATTAACACCGAACTTGACTTGTATTTTTCGTCTATTGGTATTAAGACAAATGCCGCAGCGTCGGTAACCCCAGGCGCAGAGTCTAGCGGAGTTTCTAAGGCGTTGGATGAAGGCGATACCACCGCAGAGCGTAAGCGCCAAGTAGAGTTCTTTTCTAACGTAGAGACCCACCTGTGGAACCTTATTTCTATTATGGAGTCAATCTGGTCTGACGCGGGAATCCTTACTAAAGAAGTTCGTAAGTTCTCTACAGATTTTGAATTTAGAATTATTTTTGCGGAGATGAAGCCGCTAAAGACCTTTAAGCAGAAGATTGAAGAGATTCAATTGTTACGCGACCAACAGCTTATATCCAAGAAACAGTCTATTAAGATTTTGTATCCAGACTTTTCCGATGAAAACGTAGACGACTGGTTGGAAGAGCTTAATGAAGAAAATGAAGAGGCCATGGACGCTATGATGAGTAGCCCATTGATGCAAGCTGAGCGCAAGGCCGGTGGTACGTTTCAAGAAGGAAACACCAAAGGTAACGAACAAGACCCAGTTAAACGGCTAGAAGCATCGCAAAAGGGAAAGTAAATGATACTCTCGTTTACTGTATTTGTCGATCCAGCCTTTGACGCGGATGAGCGGGAAACGATAGGCAACTCGATTGTCAATTACGTTATCGCTAGAACCAAAAAGGGACGCGGAGTTGATAACAAGCGATTTAAAAATAAGAACGGATCGTCCAAGTATACCGAAGCATACCAGAATCATATAGATTTCAAGCTCGGTGGTAAAATCCCAAACCCAATAAACCTAACACTTACTGGGGACATGCTTTCAAGTATTGAGGTTTTAGATATAAGCCTGGCTGGACGGATAATCATCGGCATTGATGATGCACAGAACGCAGAAAAGGCACAGTGGATGCGGGAAAAGGGTTACGATTTCCTTGGACTTAGCGACTCTGAAAAGAATGTATTATTGCGACAATTTAATAGATTAACTCCAGAAGAAATCAAGGCGGGTAGAATATCGCAAAGTATTGCCAGACAGTTTTTAGAGGACATATTTGATGAGTAAGTTATCAGATTTACCAAAACTAATTGAAGAACTGCTTAAGTCTAAAATAATACTCGAAAAAGCTGGGCAAATTGCAGTTGAACGAATACCCAAAAGAACTAGACTTGGTAACGGAGTTAGAGAAAACTTAGGTGACTCTCACAAGTTGCCGCCACTAAAAGAATCAACAGTTAAAATTCGTAAAGATTTACAGAAACAGGGCAGACTTACTGGCCCACTCGCGACCCCAAAGAAGTCCGGAATAAACAGGACAGGGAAAGCGTTGAATAGCATCAAAGCCATCTCGCAACCCGGACATTTAGAGATTACTCTAGACAAGTCGCAACAGGCTAAAGTTGATGATTTAATTAAAATTAACCCAGATTATAGTTTTATGAAGTTATCAAAACCAGAATTTAAAGCGGTTTTTAAAGCAATTACAGACCAAATAGATCGGATTGTTAAAAGGATTCGATTTACAGATTTATAGGGTAGTAACCCAGGAGAATAAAGTGAGTGTAAATGATAAACAAGATCCTAGTAAGGAACAAGAAGATCCAATTCAACCGGACGGTGTGTCGGCTGAAAAGAAATTCGTATCAGTAACGGCGTATAAGGAAGTATCCTCGGATATGCATAAGTATAAGCAACGTGCTCGCGACGCAGAAGCCAAAGCTAATGAATTAGCGGAACGCATCAAGTCAAGCGAAGAAAACGAGCTTAAAGCTAAGCAAGAGTATCAAACGCTGTACGAACGCGAAAAAGCTGAGAAAGAAAGAGTCATCGAAGAAAGAGGTCGGGAAAAAGATTTATATCTTAGATCCGTTAAGCTTTCTGCGTTGAAAGATGAACTAGGTGGTAAAGTAAAAGACGAATACCTATCCTTCGCCAGAATCGAGAAAATCGAATTTAAAGAAGATGGGACGCTTAACTCTGAAAGCGTACAAACAGTCGCAAATACTTTTCGTCAAGATCATCCCGGATTGATAGCTAAAGATTCATCTGTCAATATTACCGGAGCTAATCCAGCTAAAGGAGTCCAACCTGGGCAACCGCCTAAAGGGGTCAACGACCTTACTACTGCGGAAAAAATTGCTCTATTAGAAAAATTAAAACAAAATAGGAGTTAAATATGGCCAATCAACCAGTAACTAGTGCGTTTGCAACAGCCGATACCGAGATGGAACTCATCTTGAGCATTGTGCAAGACGAACTAGATAGAAATAGTTTCCTGCGTCCAACCGTAATGGACCTTTCAGCACAAGCCACTAAAGGTGTCAAAAGCGTAGATGTACCTAAGTTCACATCTTCATTTTCTGGCCCCACAACACAAAACCCAGACGGTTTAACCGAGACTGAGTTTCAATCTCCAGTATTCGGCGTAGATTCAATCGCGCTTAATAAATGGGTTAACTTACCATACAGAGTTGCAGACAGAGTGTCTACACAAACTATGCTAAGTCTTGAAGCCGAACTTGCAAAATCAGCCGGTTCTAAAATGGGCATCTATATTGATGACCAAATTATTATCCGTCTTAAGCAAGCTTCTGCCGCAGCTCCCGATCATTTGCGTGGTCTAGGTGGCGGTACAACTGCCGGTGTAGGCGCAGCTATCACGTTGGAAGCAATATCAACATCACGTCAATTGTTGAACAGATCTAATGTTCCGCAACAAGACCGATGGTTGGTAGTTCCACCTGAGCAAGAGAAGGCCCTTATTGATCTAGATAATTTCCGTAATGCGGATAAATATGGATCAAGGGATGCCCTAATCCGTGGTGAAATCGGAGAAATCTACGGTTTCCGCGTATTAGTTCACAACGGTCTAGCTGCTAACGAAGCTCTTGCTTATCACAAAAATAGCGTAGCTGTTGCAGTACAGAAAGAAGTTAAGTTTGAAAGCCAACGAGCTGATGTTCGTCTACAAGCTACAGACTACTCTTTCTCTATGGGCATGGGTGATGCTGTTCTAAATGACGGCAAAATGAACATCTACATGCTAGGTGCATAATAGTTAATTTAATCTGGGTTCCTTCGGGAACCTGGGTTCTTTTCAAATGGAGATAACGTGGCTACATTAGACGATCAAAACCAACCGTTATTCTTCCTAGTGGCTAATAGCCCTATGGAACTCCACATGTTAATGATCGCAAACAATAGAAGATTTAGTAAAAGGTTTCATTATTTGAACCCAGTATTTGCCAACAAAAAGTGGTATGTATGGTTTGAGATAAGAGAATCTGAGCGTCTTATAGAAGAGAGAAACAGTGGCCAGAACTAATCTTAAGGATGGTTATCAGCAATCCATACGGGATGGCGATACGTCTGAAGAAAAAAAGATTGCGGTTACACTAGAAGGAGCCTCTCCCGGCTTTTTTGGAAGTTTATTACAGGGAGTGGATTTTAATTATATTGGTGCAACGTATCCCTCATCAACCCAAGAATCATACACATATCGAGATGGTGGAGCTGCCGGAACAATAGTTGCGGTTATCGACGTTACATATACCAATTCCTCAAAATCTGATTTACTTACAGTTTTTAGGTCAACATAATGGCATTTAAATATAACCCAACTACAGGACAATTAGATCTTGTTGGCGCAGGTAGCTCTGGCGCTAGTTGGGGTTCAATCACGGGTTTACTTTCTGACCAAGTAGATTTAAAAGAAGAGCTTGTAGATTTAATACCCGGCAACGGTTCTTATTATTTTACAAATACGGCATCTGATTTAGGTGCCGGACTACTTAATATGGTTAGGGAAATATCTCCTGGAGGCGTCGCAAGCGAGAGCTTCGTAAATATCAGCAATGGCGATTACTTATCGGCGTTTTGTACGGCTCTTGGATTTCCAGACGCGGACGAGTTACCAGCCGGGCCGTTAAGTTTTGCGGTTTACGCACAGAGGACCGCTGGCACAAAGCCCATTAAGTTGTTCGCTGAATTTTATGTACGCACTGTTCCAGGCGCAGTTGAGACCCTTATCGGTACTTCTTTGCTAAGCGAAGAGGTCACTAATAGCTCTACTCTTGTAAAAGCATACACGACTACAGAGCCGGTACGTGGTATGAACCTAACCGACCGATTGGTAGTTAGAATCAGGGCTGACGTTGGTTCTGGCACGAACACAAATATTGATATAAGATTTCAGGGTTCTGAGCTTTCGAGATCAAGATTTCCATTAGAGTCTGGTGCCATTGTTAAATGGGGCGATCTTACTGGAACGCTTTCTGACCAGACCGATTTACAGGCAGCACTTAACGCTAAGCAAAACTCACTAACTGGAAACGCAAACTCTTTCGTAGGTTACAATTCCTCGGGGCTTCCTGTTAGTATCACTGGGTACAACTTTGACCCCAATAACTTTGGTTCAGATCGTTCGCATATAATTGAGCCAAACAACCTTAGTCAAAATATAGATTTAGATTTAATCCTGGTTAATGTTAAACCGTTGCAGAACTCACCAAACGACACCGCCACGTTAGAATATCGACAGATAACGGTTGATCCAGACGACACGGGTTTCGGTATCGGAACAAGCGGCAATGGTGTTCGGTTTACTATTAACAACGCCATTCACAATGCGAGCGGCGACATTGGTTCAATCGCGTTTATTCAAAACGATTTAGGAATAGGAAACGGTACTGATCCGATTTCAGTCAAAGGCATTTCGTATATTGCGGGCCAAGGCACCGTTAACGCCAACGTGACAATAAACGGGCCGATTCTAGGTTACGGTTTCGGGCCAAACGTAAACGCCGCTGCGATCATTCACCAAAATGCATACGTTCAAGGATTTTTCGACAACGCAAATTTTGCTTGCGAAGTTAAAGGTTACTCGTCGGCTAACTTTACACCGACGCTTGAGTCCATTGCGAACAATAATAACTACACGAGCTTAAACATAAACCCAGACATTAATACCTTCACCGGCAACGCGGGATTTATCGGCGTTTATGTCGGCGGCAATCTAGGGGTTTTCAATGCTAACGGTTATTACCAGGGTGTAAACGTAAACCCGACGATAACTTCCGCAAGGTACGCGGCGGGATTGCAGGTCACAATGGACGGCGTGACGCCTTTCGCGGGTGTACAGGCAAGTATTGTATTTCAAGATTTAACTTTAGCTTTTAATGAACCCGGAACTTTTAGCAATTCGTTTACTATTGAATACACCCCTGGGGCAACCGCTGGATCTGAAGTTTTTTCCGTCGCAGGGTTTGCATTCGAAGTTCAAATCGAGAGCGGCGTTTCAACTGCCGCACAAATTAAAGCTGCACTTGAGGCTAACCCGGGCTTCGCTGCAGGTGCGACGGCAACAATTTCCGGTGTTGGAAGCAACGCACAGGTTACCGCTGGACCGACAAACTTTTCAGGCGGTCAAGATGCCGGTAGGACTCTTGCTGCTTTCCTAGACGGGGATGTTGAAATAACTGGTGCGTTTTCATTTAACGGAAATCTTAACTCATTCGCAAGTGCTACGGTAGTTAACGGTGGTGGGCAGCCGTCCACTATTCATAATTTGGTAACTCAACCAACCGTTGCCGCAAACATAACAATTGCTGGAGCAGACACCCTTGGTGTTAATACCGCTATGCTTTTAAACATTGGTACAAATGCAACCGTTTCTACCGGACTTACAGGAATATCTTCCTTTGCCGCTCCGGTAGTCTCAACTATGGGGGCGGGATCAACTCTTGATCGTTGCGCGGCTGGTACGTTTGTCCTAAGTCTAGATGCGACCTCAACGGGTGGGACAATAGATATTATGGATCTATGCAGAGCTATTGCGATCCCGAACGGCGTGACGGCAATTAATAAACTTCGCGGATATACTATGGATTTACCCTTCGGCAATCCTGGAACAGACACCTGGGGCTTTTACGAGTCACCTGGTGTGAATAACTACTTTCAGGGAAATCTGTTAATTGGTGGGGCCGCTGGCAGTGACGACATAGTAACAAACGCAAGCGTGGCACTGGAAATCAAATCGACCACTAAAGCCTTTGTTTTACCACGGATGACGACCACAGAGAAGAACGCATTAACGGCTATCGAAGGTATGTACGTTTACGATTTAACATTGCAAGCGCCAGCGTACTACGACGGCACAGTTTGGGTGTAATATGACAAAAGAACAGGCATTAGAGCTGCTAAAAAAGAATCCAAAAGATATGACGGTACAAGAAAAACAAAAAATAAAAGAAGCCATTAAAATAGTTTCGACCATACAGGGGCCAATATGACAAAAGAACAAGCGTTACAAATTCTTGCACAAGCCGTGGCACAAATGAAGCTAACTCTACAGGAGCATCAGACGTTACAACTTGCACTAAAAACAATTAGTTCTGAAGGTTAGGATTTATTATGAATATGGAAAACAAAATAGATCGCATTTTAGAAAATCAAGCGGACCAGAGAGTTAGCCTGGCTAAGATTGAAACCGATTTACGACACCATATTAAACGATCCGATAATCACGAAATCGAAATGCAACTAAATAAGAGACATATCAATAAACTATGGATTGCAATAGCTGCATTAGTAGGGGCGGGGGCTCAAAGCGCAGCTCCAGAAATTGCTAAATTTTTAACTGGGGTATTATGATAGATCCAATTTCTAAATTAACCGTATTGCATGATGATAATGGTGTTTTTGTAGACCATTCAAACGCCGCTGCGGACTACATACGCGATAACTTTAGCGTAGAGCTAATCGCCGCAGAAGACTATTTATACCTGGGCTTTAGTAAGCCATTTAGTTCTACATATATTAAGCTTGTAACCGCCAATACCAACGCCAATTCTATCGTTATGGAGTATTGGAACGGCACTGCCTGGGTCGCAAGGTCAGTCACAGACGAGACTCTAGGTCTTACCAGAAGCGGCTTTATGTACTGGGACAGAGCTAATATGGCTATAAGCACTATCAATTCGATAGCTGCATTTTACATTAGAATTAAACCCAATGTAGACCAAACGGCATCTACTGTCAGGGGAATTAACTTAGTATTCGCCGATGATAACGCTCTTAAACAAGAGTTCTTCGAGATTGACAATGCGTCTCTTTTACCACAGGGTGAGACTGACCATATGGTTCATCATGTAGCCGCTCGAAATACAATTATTCAGAAGCTTAGGAACTTACAATACATTAAGTTCGACAACTCTGGTAAGTATGTAAACATGACCCAATGGGATCTATTCGACTTATTTGAAATTAAACAGGCCGCAGTGATGCTCACTCTTTCTAAGATATTCTTTATCTTGTCTGATTCCCAGGAAGATACTTGGTGGGCCAAATATAGAGAGTATCAGGACAAGTTTGAAGAGGCTTTTAAGCTGGCAAGACTTTCACTAGATTCTAATAATGATGGCGTTAAAGATGCCTCCGAGGAGCTAGTTAAATTTAAGAACAATCGGTGGCTGCGATGATCGACATGATGCGCGACATTAGGGACAGTATAACTGCCGAAATAGTTGCAGAGCTTGGTGCCACATATTCAGCATTACCTTATTTAGAAAATGTAGAAAAGAATAACTTTAGATCAAATAACAATCGTTATGGAGTAAGAGCCCTGTTCGGTGCTGAAGTTCCAGGAGTAACGAAAAACGTACATATAACACAAACCTTTGAAGTTGTACTGACTAAGGGATATTATGAATCAAGCCTAGACGATGCAGAGAAAATCGAAAGGGCTTATGACAATAGAGAAAACGTGCTGGATATCTACAAGCGATTAGTAAATACGCGAGGCGGACTTCCTGGAACGGTTCTTAATATAACCAATCTTGTGGTATCAGAGCCGGAATTTTTGGTTGAGGAAAAGGTAGCAGTTCAGAGGGCTACTATGGATATAACATACAGATTTAGTTTAATTTAAAAAGGAGTTCAATATGGCAATTGCTGTTAAAAATAATACAGTAGTAGCGGTTGAGATCGAAGTAACAGAAGGAATATACGTTGCACCAAGTAGTGCGGGCAGTTATGTACAGACCCTATCGGATGGGTTTGAACTGACACCAGCTAAAGAAACATTGGAACGTAACATTCTTAACGGATCTATCGGTAAATCAACGCCACTTACTGGAACAAGGAGCGTATCAGGCTCTATGCCCGTAGAAATGCGAGCACATAGTATCGAAGGTACTGCACCAGAATATGATAAGTTAATGAGATCGGCTATGGGTCTTAGGCGTCAAGTGACGGCTACTACTATAGATGCAACTGATAGCAGTGGAACACATACCACTACTCGTGCGTATCTACCTAATGCCGCCGCTGCAAAATATAATATCGGTGATATCGTTACTATCAAGACCACTGGAGCATATCATACATCTCCGGTTGTTGCAAAAAGTGATATAGCTGCCGACGTATACATTGATATACTTGTGCCCGCTGCGATTGCATTTACAAACAGTACGATAATCGCTGCGATTACTACTTATGTAACTGCGGATAGTGGTCACCCAAGCCTATCAATATCTAAGTATATTGAGAATGCAAGATTAGAACGCGGTACTGGAGTTAAAGTTACTAGTCTATCACTAGAGAATTTTACCACCGGGCAGCTTGCTAGTTTCAACTTTGGTATGGAAGGTCTCGATTGGGACCATAGCTTAACTGCTAACCCATTTACCCCAAGCTTTGATACTGCACAGCCACCTATCATTCTAAACGCTTGCGTATTCCAAGATGGCGTACAGGTCGCGGTTAACGAACTATCATTCTCATTAGAGAATACTTTAGGGTTTGTTACTTCAACTTGTTCTTCTAATGGCAGGATTTCAAGTCGGCCTACAGAAAGAACTGTAACCGGAAGTTTTAATCCGTATAAGCAGGACGATAGCGTTGCGCAATCAAACAGATTCAGAAACAATGTTGAATTTAGTTTGTTTGGTTCTGCGTATGTTCCGTCTGGAGTTGCTGGTCAATATGGTCAAGTGGTAGCGTTTTATCTACCCAACTGTATTATCACAGAAGCTACAGAAGCGGATCAAGATGGATTATTGCAGGAAGAGCTAGGCTTTACTGCCGGTCGCGGAGCGGCTGGTACCGAAGAAGAGCTTTATATTACTGCAAGCTAACTTAAAAATAGGGAGAAAAGTTATGCAAAATTTTACCGTTTATAGTACGGACGATATAATAGAAGTAAATGTTGAGGGGTTGACGGTTAGCGTTAGCCCCCTGACTTACAAACAAAAGAATGAAATTCAAAACCTCTTCTTGAATAGAGAAGCTCTTGAGGGTGCGATCTTAGCAATGAGATACGCCATTAAAGATATCAAAGGACTAAAGTCCCGAGATGGTAAAGACTTTAAACTTAAAACGAAAAACAACCAACTAGACGATAAAACCGTGGATATGTTATTAAACTCTCCGGTTGGAACTAAAATCAATCTGGTATGCGTTTCTCTTTTAAATGGAATACCTGATCAATTTCTACATCCCGAAACAGGTCAACCTCTTGACGGGGTATCTTATGTAGAATCCGGAGAAGTCACAGAAAAAAAGTAGAAGACTCTCACATCCCGGTTAATAAATTGTGGGAGTTTATTATTGCCAAAATCTTACGCATATCTAGCGTAACAGAATACGAACGTGCCCTGCTCGTGGGCGAGTATTTATCCTTTTCTAAAAATAATGGAATAGACCCAAGGCTATTAAAGCGCGGCTTTACTGATCAACAGTTAGCTGAAATGCGAAAGGCTATGGGCAGTAGATCAATTATCGGGCTTAATATTAGATTTGAAAATGATATTAAGTCGTATAAGCACCCCAATTCGGGGTTTATTTATACCATATTCCAGGCGTGGGATAAGCATAATGCTCTACCGTTTTCTGGTGGTTATAGCGAACAACCGAATAAAGTCATCGAATATTTCAGCATCATGGACGAACTTAAATTCGAGGCCGAACAAAAGGCTCATGCAGAAGCAATACGAGAATCTAAACAAAACAGGAACAAAAAATAATGAGTGACATTAATATTAACATACGCCTGGTATCTAGCGCAGCAACCCAAGGGTTGAATGAGTTTGGTGCTGGGGCAAAACGTGCAGGTCAGAAGCTAGATGGCCTACAGTTAATCGTTAAAAATACACAAGGTGCGTTCAATTCCTTTATTGGAAACCTTGGGGCCACTATTGTATTTAGAGCCTTCAGCGGCCTGATTAACGGCATAAGTAATTCCGTAACTAACTTACGAGCGTTTGAAACTGCACTAGTTGGTGTCGGTAAGACTACCGGATTATCTGGAGACGCGCTAGTTAAACTTGGTCAAGACTTAGAGGCCCTATCTAAACGAATCCCGGTTGCATCTACTGAGCTAGCTGGCATGGCGCAAACCGCAGCGCAATTGGGCGTTAAGGGTACAGACAACATATTAAAATTTACAGAGACAATGGCCCGGCTTGCTTCTGCAACTGATATTATAGGTGAACAAGGCGCGATTGCTTTTGCCAGGATCATAAACGTAACTGGAGAGTCTGTACAAAATATAGACAGGCTTGGGTCGTCTATAGTTTCTCTTGGTAACAACTTTGCTGCAACTGAAAGCCAAATATTAACAGTTTCTAACGAAGTTGCTAAGGGCGGAGCCCGGTTTGGAATAACCGCAGAACAAGTGCTAGGTCTATCTACAGCTATGTCCGCATTAGGAACCGAGGCGCAGGTCGGTGGTTCAACAATTCAAAAGGTATTTTCTTTAGTTGAGATTGCCATCGGCAAAGGCGGCAGCTCATTAGAAAAGTTTACTTCAGTATTGGGACTTAACAATGAAGAGTTCACAACCTTATTTGAAACTAAACCCGATCAATTCTTTCTTAAATTAGTAGAGGGTCTTAAGAAGAGCGCGGATGGTGGTAAAAACTTATCAACGTCTCTAGCCGAATTAGGATTTAACGATCTACGGGTTACTAAAACATTAGGCCCTTTGATTGACAGAACTGATTTATTAACAGAAGCATTAAATTTATCATCTAAAGCTTACAAAGAAAACACATCATTAATCGAAGAATCTGAGGCAGCATTTGCTACCCTGGATAGTAATTTAACCACGCTATCAAACAGTTGGATCGTACTTACAAATGCTATAGTTGGTGGAGTTGTACCGGCAATCAACGCCTCTATATCAGGATTAACAAAACTAATTGATGTAATAACCGAAAATTTAGATATTATTATTACCTTTGCAGCCATATCGACTGTTGCGTTTATTGCGTTTAATGCTAATGTTCTACTTATGTTAAGCGGACTTACCTTGATGCAGGCAGCTATGGTTGGGGTTCGAGCCGTCGCAGTTACTATGTGGGCAGCTATAAATTTACCAGTGACTATCGCGATTGCTGCTATTGCCGCATTAACTGCTATAGTGGTTGTTCTAATTAGAAACTGGGATACGGTTACGCTTAGTGTATTGCGACTAGCAAGTGCAACAACAACATTATTAGGAATTTCGATCCCTGGATTAGATTCCGAACTTGAGCGATTAGAAGCAAAAGATAAAATACTTAAAGATGTTATTAAAAAGAAAGAAGAAGAGCTACGTCTAGAACGGCTAATACAATCTTCCGGCGGAGTCGATGGGCAACGTGCCGAACAACGATTAGGCAGTCCGGGGGGCGCAGGGCAAACTGGGGACACTTCCGAACGCCGACTTGCAGAACAACGTGCAGAAGACCTAAAGACCGACCAACAAAAAAGGCTTGAAACCCTTAAAAACTTTGGTGAACAAGAAAATGAATTAAAATTAGAACAACAGCGAGCCGCGTTTTTAGCCAGCGATGAGTTAGACGCCGCTAGAGAAGAGGTAGAGTTACAACTAAAAGCAGAAAAACTTGCAAAAGAACTAGAAGACCAAAAGGCGTTTCTTACCGCAGAGCTATTTCTTTTTGACGAACATGCTAAAACAAAGATTGATAATCAAAAGAAAGAAAACGCTAGGAAAATAGATGATCTCAAGAAATCAAACAACGCGTCTCTTGATATTGAAAGAACATTAGCTAAACAAAGAAATGATATTGTTGGTGCCGGGTTTGGGTTGGCATCTGCGTTAGCTAAAAGCGGATCTAAAGAACAATTCATTATTCAAAAAGCTGCGGCTCTAGCTCAAATAGCATTGGCCCGTGGTACAGCGTTAGGATTAATTCCTATGCAAGTTGCGCCATTATTAGATCCAACTCCGACACAGTCAATCAGGGCGGCTGCGGCTGCAAAACTAACGGCAGGTGTAAACATTGCTGCGGCGATTGGTACTGCAACGGTTCTTGCTTCAGCGATTCAGGGTTTTCAAGACGGTGGTATCGTTGGCGGTGGAAGCTTTAGCGGCGATAAAGTTTTAGCTAGAGTAAATTCTGGTGAAATGATTTTAAACCGACAACAACAAACTCAACTATTTAATCAATCAAATGGTGGATCTTCTGGTGGACAGATGATCGAGGTCACAAGTATAATACAGATAGATGAAAATGAAATCGGCAGAGCGGTATCTAGACAAGTTGCTAACGGTTTAGCTCTAGGTGAAGGTGGTGTATAATGTCTGGAATTAACTTTTTATCAGATAACTTATTTAAGGCTGGAACAAAAACTCTTACCACGGGTGTAGCTAATGCTCAGTTTCCTCTTGTCAATCTTAATAACGATTCTCCTAGTGTTAAGTTTAGGTCAACTGGTAATACGGTTGTTGTTCAAATAGACCTAATACAAGTTCGAGATATAGACGCGGTTACTGTAATGGGTGACAAGACTGAGACCTTTGGTATGACTGCGGTTAGTTATAAGACCTCGGTCACCACCGATTTTTCAAGTTCACCAATTAACAACCTAACAATGGACCCTTCCCAAAATATGGGATACAGCTACATTAATCAGGTAAGCCATCGGTTTGTTCAGATGACGTTTACTGGACAAGGGTCCTATGTCGAAGTAGGTAACATCTTTATCGGCGAGTTAACCAACATCGAACAAAACAGTTTATCTATTGCATCCTTCAATTACGAATACGCTGATACCTCAGACACCAGCGAAAGCGAATACGGTCAAAAGTTTATTAATGAAAGACCGCTACAAAAGACATTGAGTGGAAGCCTAGAATACTGTACTAAGACGGAACAGGAAATACTAGATACGTTGTTTATCCGCCACGGCAGACATGAGCCAATATGGATGATCGTAGATAAAGACGGCGAAGCTATGATCGGTGGGGACACTAAGCTTACTGTATATGGATACTTTAATCGAGTTCCAGTATGGACCGCTAGTGGTGGAAGAACGTGGAACGCTACAGTTAGAATTAAAGAGGCAACTTGAGTATCCTCATTGTCGATCAATTATTTACTGGCGTTATATTCCCTCAGAAGATTAAGGTATCAAGATCGGTATCTGTTGTCCACATCAGGCCGTGGGTATATCTTCAGGGCACTTTAACCACCGGGGACTTTAGATGCCGGGTCTACCAAGGTGCAAACCTATTGCATACCGCATTAATTAACTATGTAGACATAAACGCAGCTAAGACTGAAACTTATGCACATGGTTACATTCGATTTGATTTTGATAGTTTAATTTTACACCGAGCTGAAGGTGAAACGGATACCGAATACATATTCGAGTTCAGCATGATTAATTACACAAACGATCCAATTAATTATCTTGGCATATGCAGAGAGTGGGACTTCCCATCTTCGATAGTATATGGTGGGATTGACGTAAACGGGAAAGCTATTAACGACCAAGTAGAGCCCGCTGGATATCAAATTTATGAATACAGGAGTAGATAATGGCTAAGCAAATTGATTTCTTTGACGGGGCGCAGTCGAGCACAACCCCAACTATCGGTAACATTGATACCACGAGCCTACTTCAGTACGCTAATGATGCGACATACGAAGCCGCCAATCTGGGATCGCCAACCTCCGGAAACATTTATTTTAATACTACAGTTGATTTAGTTCGGTACTATAACGGAACCGCTTGGGTAAATGTATTAGATGAAGCCGGTACTCAGACATTAGAAAATAAAACCATTGATGGAACAAGTGCCACCGGAAACAATACGGTCCTAACGGATGCTGACGATATATCGTTCGATAATGTTGTAAGTGGATTAACTGCAACGGATGCGCAAGCCGCGATTGATGAGGTTGAGGCTAGAGTAGAATCCGCTGAAACTGATATCGTTACCAATACAACCAACATCGGGACTAACACCACGGACATTGCGAACTTAGAAACTCTTACTGGAGTTGCTGGGGCAACAACCCTTGGGACGTTTACCGGAGTTACTATACCGGATGACCAGAATATTAAGGCCGCACTTCAGGCACTAGAGACCGCAGTCGAGTCAGTCGGTGGCGCATTAGTTTTTGTTGGCACATGGAACGCAAATACTAACAGCCCGGCACTAGTCAGTTCGGCTGGCACCCAAGGTGAATTTTACATTGTAAGCATAGCTGGAACAACAAGCCTAGACGGAATATCCGACTGGGGGGTAAACGATTGGGCTATCTTTGATGGAACCGTATGGCGTAAAGTAGATAACTCTGAATTAGTAACTTCAGTCAACGGTCAAACTGGTGCGGCATCTTTGTCTCTTGACAACTTGAATGATGTATCGGCAGGTACTCCCGCAGCTAGAGAAGAGATAAGAAGAAACGTCGGCAACACTGAATGGGAAAACTTTAATCCCGATAGCGTCACAATAGACGCTGCTTCTACTGGTGCAAACGCGGTTCTTGGTGCAGTCACTTCTTCCGTTGTTCAATTAACAAATGTCGGCCTTGTTTCTGTAGATGAAGTAACTTCTGGGTACAGTGGGCAAAAATTAATATTAGCAAATAAATCTACCGTAGCCATTACAATTAATAACGAAACCGGATCAACTGCCGCAAATCGCATATTGACTGGAACTTCTGGACCGATAGAACTTACTACAAACGCAAGCGTTTATTTAACGTATGATTCAACAAGCGCAAGATGGCGTGTAATTGGTGGACAGGGTGGAGCTGGTTCTGGAGTAACTGGAGTTATTACCGGCAATAACAGTACCGCAAACTCTACAATCGGGGACTGGATAACATACCAAGATGCTGCGGCTTCTGTTCCTGTAGACGGTACTGGCGGAACACCTAACGTAACATTAACTAGAACAACTACGGCATCTGAAGTTCAAAACGGCAATGGTTCATTCAAGTTAACTAAAGGTGCATTTAATAGACAGGGCGAAGGTATAAGCCTAACCCTTGCAGTACCTAATTATTTAAAAGGCCAACCTGTACAATTCAAACTATCTTACGATGCGTCAGTAAACTTTTCTTACGGAAATCCATTTGACTTAGCAGCTTCGCCTTCAGATGTAATGATCTACGCGTATGACGTAACTAATGGTGGAAGCCCAATAACCCCATTTCCAAATGCGTTAAGTGGTGGTAAATTTACCAGCGGTGCATTTCAAATTCCAACTACATGTTCTAGTATCAGGCTTATATTCCACATAGCAACTACTAATGCCCTAGCCTGGGACTTGTTCATTGACAATATCGAACTGTCTCTTGCACCAAACGACTACGCCAATGGGATTATTAATGATACCGCATCTGTGACTGGGTTTACATCTAGATCCGGAACCAATGTTTTGTTTGCTACAACATTAAAGACACCAACTGTAGGTTTAATCCAAATAAGTACAGCGTTAGGATATACCCAATTTATAGCTAGGGCTAAAATATTAGTAACCGCAACCTTTAACACGCAATATACAACCAGCTTAGCATTTACGCCAGCATTACAGGCAAGGACGGCGGCTGACGTAGAAATTATGACGGCTGCGGGTACATTTGTTGATGCAAACTCCTCAGGAACGGGCGCAACATTGACACTTGAATTAAACCCAGGGGAATTTATTCGGGTTGTTTCGAGCGTTAATTTTACAAATAACTTAAATTGTAATTTTTCTATTACTGCGCAAACCGTAGGTTTTGGGTATTTTCACCCCGCGTCTGTTGGATTAAATCCTTTAGTAGTATTTCGTGCATTTAAAAATGGTGGGGCAATAACTGGTCTTGCTGTTGTACCATCATGGACTACTGTACAAAAGGATACAACCGGAAGCTTTAATAGTTCAACGGGTATCTATACGGTTAGAAATCCTGGAGACTATTATGTACATTTTAATTGTCAACAAGCTGTAACGAATACAAACGGTGTTTCTGTTTATTTAAACGGGACTCTTGTTGCTGCCTCTGGAATTGATGCAAGTAGCGTATTTAAACACGTTAGCACCAATTTAGTTAATCTAAAATACGGCGACACGATTGACGTGAGAAATACACTAACCGGCACCGTAGCTTCTAACAATACTGGAACATATCTTTCTATACACAAAATTGGATCAGAGGCACAACCTTACGCACCAAGAATTGCTTATGTAAAAGATGTTAAGGCAGCATCTACGGCGGGTGGAACATTTACTAGTGGAGCTTGGCAGACCAGAACATTAAACACTCTTGAGGGTGATGTTAGTTTTATTTCTTTATCGGCAAACCAAATAGTATTACAGCCAGGGACTTATCATATTGAAGCCAGTGCTCCGGCGTTTAAGATAGACAACCATGTAATCAAATTAAGAAATATTACGGACGCAGTAGATACTATTATTGGTGCAGTTAGTTATGCAGATGCCGCAAGTAACGTGCAAAACAATTCGCTATTAAATGGAACTTTTACAATTGCTTCTGCTAAAACATTTGAAACTCAACATAGGTGTACGGTTACTAGAGCATCAAACGGCTTTGGGGCAGCGGGTAATGTTGGGGTTTCAGAAATCTATGCCACAGTCAAGCTAACTAAGGTATTATAATGTCGTTTAAATCTAGAACAGAATTTATAACAGCACAGGCTTCTGAGAAGCTAACGGTTGCGCATATAAGTGCCAGGGGACGATTGTATGAATGGTCCGATGAGGGCGGCGGGGTCTGGAGTAAAGTAGTTCCTCACTTCGTAATTGGCCTAAAAAATAATGACTTAAACATGGTTGATCACGGACAACTTGCCGGACTAAACGAGGGGATGTTTTATTATAACCCCCAGTCTGGAACTCTATATGCTTACTTTATGGGATCAGTTAACCCAACCACAATAGAAGCTATTGTAACATACAGGTTTTTCTTTTCCACAGGTCCGGCAGTTTTATCCTGGGATCTAACCGATATTGGGGCGCAAGTTCAATACGACGGCAGAATCATTTCTACCCCTGGGTATAAGCATAAGATCGGTATTGACCAGAGCCTAACATCTATAGTCGGGTCGGGCACGTTAAAACTAGAAAACGGAGACGGCGGACTTGATGAAGCGTTTGATAAGCTGTATTTTGAAAACAGAGAAGCTGCCATCTATAGCTGGAACAAAGACTTAAGCTTTAGCGATGCAAACATAATATACCGTGGTAGAATTACGAACAAACGATTCGGACCCAACGACATTAGCTTTTTAATTAAAGATTTACTATTCGATCTGGAACAAGCTATCCCTCTGGATAACTATACAGACTCGGATAATGTAAACGATAACATCAAGGGCAGATACAAGCGACAGCTATACGGTAGAGTTGACGGGCTACAGCTACAGTCTATTGACCAAATCGGTAATGGATATGCGATAACTGGAACGGTATCGGCAGATGCTTCATCACCAACCCTAACTGGCGTTGGGACTTTATTCCTAACCGAGACCAGCCCTGGCGATACAATTACAATTGGAACTCAGGAATTTGATATAGAGGCGGTAGTTTCTGATACCGTAATAACTTTAGATAGCGATAACACGTTTTCATTTACGGGACAACCGGCAAGCCTTCTTCCTGAAATACCAATTGTTAGCAAAAACAGAACATTTCTTGTAGCCGGTCACGCATGTTCTACTATTACGTACTCGGTGGTTAATGTATTACAGCTTAATCGGATTGAACTAAGCGGGACTGACGGCTTATCCCCTGGAGACTTTATTGAGTTCCAGTCTAATAGCGAGAGAAAAGAAATTAAGAATATCGCTCCTGGGAATATTGTTGTATTGCGAAGTAATATAATTACAGAACCAACAATAGCTTCATCGGTTATCCGACAACCCATACAGCGGATATATAAAGAAAGCCGCCTGATAAACGCAGACAATTTTACTATATCTAATTTAGGAAGCCCGTCTAATCAGTGCTCAATTACACTAGCATCCGATGTTGAATTTGATTTAGCCAGAGCCACATTGCTGGCATTTGATTTACAGTTTACAAACGGAAGTAGAGCTATTACCACACCAGATGCAGTTGACCTAAGAGAAACTCTTTCTCCTAGAGACTGGATACGTCCATCAAATATATCATATACAACTTATTATGAAATACTATCGGTATCTGAAACGGCTATTGAACTTAGAATACCGTTTGCTGAAGCCACTATATTGAGCGGCGTTACTGGTAAATTGCCAGACTACATTGGGGATGAAAGCATATTAAGTGCTGAAGTTCTAGGCAAGACTGTTAATGGTGAGCCTGGCGGTTTATGGATTCAAACCGGAGCGCAAGCTGTACGAGACATTCTTACCCAGATTCAAGTAAGCTCCGACATTATAAACGAGGCATCTTTTACCACCGCGACTCAAGTTGGTCGTCAACTTATATCATTAGCAGTACCCACGAGTATTGGCGGAAGCTCTGTTCGGGCAAAGGATATAATCGACAAGATCAACAAAAGTATTTTTGGTTGTGTAACATTAGATAATGATTTAAAGCTTAAATATAAAATACTACAAGATGATATCCCGGATAATCCCGTTATCGTAAATGACGAAGACCTGATTAAGTGGAATATTCAAACCACCAGCGGTAAAAACTTTAGGGATTCCCTGGTTAGATATAGACATAAAGATATAGACCGCGCAAGTTTAGAGTCCGGTAGCTTAGTAAAAACCTTCAGCTCTGTCTTTATTAATAGGTATATCGAGACCTCGAAGCTTGAGGAATTTGACGCATATCTGTTTAACGATAACGAAGCTAATATCTTTAGTGAGCGTCAGGTTTACTTTAACAGAATTGGTCAGTCTACCATATTCCTTGATACGGATCTTCGGTTTGAGAATGTAGAAATCGGGGATGTGATGCAGCTTCAAATGAAGCGATTGTATCTTAGATTAGGCGGAGATACTAGCAGAAAGAAAATAGCAATAGTTGTCGGTAAAACAGTTGACGGTGAAAAGGTATCTCTAGAGCTATCTGATTTAGGAAACACGTTTAGTACATCTTCAGTTATAACCCCAAATACAACTAACCAATTTTCAAGCGCAACTGAAGACGAAAAACTTAAATACGGTTTTATTACTGATAATCAGGGCATTGTCAATAATGATGAAACAACCGCTAACATTCATTTGATTTCATAAGAGGAGAATAAATGGCATATGTCGCAATAAACCCAACGGATATTGAAGTTGGTAAACCCACAAAAAAAGAGATATTTGATACCATAAGGGCCAATCAAGAAGGCTTTAATACGGATATCGAGGCTTTAAAACAGACCTCAACTATTGATGTATTCAATGTAAAATTTAGTGGTTATCTTAATGAATACAATGCCGCGCTGGTCGGTGAAAGAATCCCTGTATTTAAAGCTCCAGTTAGCGCAACTATGGTTTCTTTTAAACTCACGCTACTTGAAGCATCAACCAGTGGAACTTTAGAAGTATCTTTAGAAAAATCTACAGATAATGGCGTCAATTGGACTCCGCTACTTAATACCCCAGTAGAAGTTACTACTTCGACAATTGGATCAATTAGTTCTTCTGTAGACTGGGTAAGCGTTCCTGCGCAAAGTTTTAATCAAGGGGACTTATTAAGATTAGTTATAGACGGCATTCAACTTGATCAGGGTGAGTTCCATACCCATATTTACGCAGAGGTTTCATAATGAGCGCATCAGTAATATTTTATGGCAAATTAAATACAAAAGTAGAGCTTACTTCAAGTGGGAATTTTACAGTTCCCGAT
>Ga0163153_10001400_pt1 | contig 38075 bp, 29 predicted proteins | sample OliLakLV19MP6IB1_FD_148629 | JGI IMG/M metagenome (GOLD analysis project Ga0163153, IMG submission 148629) | Freshwater microbial mat bacterial communities from Lake Vanda, McMurdo Dry Valleys, Antarctica - Oligotrophic Lake LV.19.MP6.IB-1 | ecosystem: Environmental > Aquatic > Freshwater >... | reverse complement strand
GAACAATGTAAAAAATCACGATGGGCGTATTGCAAAAATGACATTCTCCTCAGTATATCCGCATTATCTCGCAAAAGTGGAGAAGAAAGGCAGGACGAAAGAAGAATTGCATAAAGTAATGGAGTGGCTAACCGGATATGATGAAAATAAGCTGCAAAAACTCATTGAAGAAAAAGCAACTTTTGAAATATTCTTTCAGCATGCTACATTAAACCCTAATGCTCAACTCATAACTGGTGTAATCTGTGGCTATCGGGTGGAAGAAATCGAAAATCAGTTAACACAACAGGTAAGGTATTTGGACAAGTTGGTGGATGAATTAGCGAATGGACGGAAGATGGAGAAGATTTTACGAGTGGCGTAGAGTGACTGGGAATGATTGGATAAATTTTTACTTCTCGTATAAATGAACGAAATGACAGAAAAAAACCTGTTACCAATCGAGGCCTGTACATAGGCAGTTCTGAATATTGGCTTACAAACTTCGCCTATAAATGCAATAAATCCTTTTATCCCGTAGGGATTTACTATAGGTAAAAACACGTAAGGGTAAATACGGCGTGCTGTAGGTACGCCCTGTCATACATAAGGTTTTTTGTAAAGTTTATTGAATATGCTAACCGATTAAACTGCCTGTTTTGAAAATCTGGAATGTTACCAATTTTTGGTAACTTAGCTTAAAATTAAAAAAATGGGACGCAATACTTCAATATCAATTGGCAATCATTTTGAACGTTTTATTGAAAATAGCATTACTGAAGGAAGATTTAATAATGCCAGTGAAGTGGTTAGGGCAGGACTTCGTCTCCTAGAAGAGGAAGAAAATAAAATTATTACTTTGAGAAAAGCAATCAACGAAGGATTAGAAAGTGGTCGCGCATTAGATTTTGATCCTAAAAAACATCTCAACGTTCTTAAAGCCAGGAGAAGGACAAATGGCTAAATACTACTTTACAAATAAAGCCGTTGAGGATTTAGCTAAAATTTGGAATTACACTTTGGAAAACTGGTCTGAAAACCAAGCTGATAAATATTATGATTTGTCATTAAGTTCTTGTAGTGACTTGGCTAAAAATCCAATGGCTGGAAAACAATATGATATATTAACCAAAGGAATACTGGGTTATAAATCTGGCGAACATATAATTTTCTATCGAATGGTTTCGACAAACGAAATTGAAATAGCCAGAATTCTACATGGAATGATGAATCTCAAAAATAAATTATACGAACCCCGCATTAAAGCGGTTTAGCGGCGGTTTGGAGGAAGCAGGGATCGTGCTTCTCAGGACAGTTTTCCTAAATTGCAGGTGTTTGCTTCGCGTAAAGTTTAAAACCTTTATCCTTTCCGGATGCTGCCAGATGTCGCTGTTCTTTTCCAGCTAACTGAAAACAACCGAACGGACACCTAAACGAGCTTCGAAATCCATGGACCCGGAAGAAACGCCAGACCCCCCCTGAGGGTGTATGACAAATTGCAGGTTTAAAGAATGAATAAAACGAGACCTGGAAGCCCGCCTGGCCAAGACGGACAGGGTTTTTAGTTGGTTTAATGAGGTTTCAAACCCTGTCCGCCGACAGGCGGGCTTCCAGGTCTTGTAAAAAAATCCAAAAACCTGCAATTTGTCATACACACCCCCCCTGAAGCATCCGCAGTGGGAAGCCTGAAACACCTATCTTTACACTTCATTATTCATCATGAAAAAAATTATCTGGTTACTTGGATTTTGTTTTACTTCCTTGTTGCATGGGCAAGGGTATCATCTTGGCCTCCGGATCGGCCTTAACTACTCGATGTTGGATGGCCCTCTCGAAGAAAACGCCAGTTTCGGTACTGCTCCCGGGTTTCATATCGGACCCGTATTTTCCTATGCTTTTTCGGATATTATGGGTTTGAGAGGTGAATTGATTTTTTCGCAGAAAGGATCAAAATTTGACTATGCAGGGCCCAGCTATTTTACGATTCGAAAAAACAATGATTTTATCACAACCAATGGTACCCGGACCATGAAGTCGGTCATTAACAACAACTACCTGGATATCCCTCTGATGTTTTACACCTTATTGTTCGAACGATTGGATTTCTCCATCGGAGGATATGCTTCGATCCTGGTAGCTTCTACCGGAAGAGGTGACCTGGTTTATTCCGGTAAACGGGACAACAGCAATGCCCCTATTGGCCCTATTAAATTTTTATTGGACCAGAATTTTTTTAAGGATCGTGCAGGCACCACTTCTTCCGCTACCACCCAGACCATAAGACTGGAAGGGGATCAGATTGTTTTACCTGAAAGGCTTGGTGGTTATTATGAATACCGCTCCAAACCCGATGGCAACAAATATAATGGTTTGGATTATGGCCTGGCCGGAGCTATCCATTTTCGTTTGAGCCGCGGGTTGTATGCAGGTGTGCGATATCAATGGGGGATGTCTGATATCAGCAATGATGAATTCGAGGTCAGTTATAAAACATTGAGCCCAACCAAGGAGTTTATTCTCGTACCGGCCAAACAGCAACACCGGGGGCTGCAATTATCTTTGATGCTCCAACTGTAATCTATATTTATACTAGTTCATTCCGCATGTCCGTTATCCGGGAAAGTTATCAAATTCTCCGTCAGGCTCTGAAAGGAGAACAAATGGATTATACCAAGGGGAGTATGAAGCGGGCAATAGTGTTGCTCGCAATTCCTATGATCCTGGAGCTTAGCCTGGAAAGTGTTTTTGCCGTAGTTGATATGTTTTTTGTGGGCAAACTGGGCCCTGCTGCCATCGCCACGGTCGGACTGACTGAAGCTGTAGTCACTTTAGTTTATTCGGTGGGAATAGGTTTGAGTACAGCTGCCACAGCTATGGTAGCACGCCGGATTGGAGAGAAAGACGAGGCAGCCGCAAGCCATGCAGCGGTGCAATCCCTGATTATTTCCCTATTTGTAACCCTGGTAATCAGTATAGCAGGGATAATCTATGCTCCTCACATCCTGCAATTCATGGGAGCCGCACCTGAAGTTATAGAGCAGGGTACCCCTTTTGCCAGGATCATGCTGGGGGGAAGTGTAGTCATCATCTTATTGTTTTTAATCAATGGCATTTTCAGGGGGGCCGGGGATGCAGCCATGGCGATGCGCAGTTTATGGATAGCCAGTGGCCTGAACATCATATTGTGTCCTATATTGATCTATGGCATAGGCTCTTGGCCGGGATTTGGCCTTAAAGGAGCGGCGATAGCCACCACCATCAGCCGGGGAGTAGGGGTTTGTTATCAATGTTTTCATATGTTCAATGGAAAAGGGGTAATACAAATCAGCCTGGCCAGGTTTAAAGCAGATTGGAAAATCATACGGGGTCTGGTAGACATCGCCTGGCCGGCCACTTTTCAATTTATTATTGCATCCGGAAGTTGGATCGTTTTGGCGCGATTGGTGGCTGAAACCGGGGGTACTGAAGCATCCGCAGGTTATCAGATCGCTATACGAAACCTGGTATTTTTTATACTGCCCGCCTGGGGCCTGAGTAATGCTGCCGCTACTTTGGTCGGACAAAATCTCGGAGCAGGCCAACCGGAACGGGCTGAACAATCCGTATTCCTCACGGCCCGGTATAATATTTATTTTATGATCCTGGTGACCTTAATTTTTGTACTCCTTCCCGGACCGATCATTAGAATATTTTCCAGTGAAGAGGCTGTTGTATATACCGGAATATTGGCCCTTCGAATTATTGGTACCGGATTTGTTTTCTATGGTGTGGGTATGGTGATGATGCAGGCTTTTAATGGCGCTGGTGATACCCGTACGCCTACCTGGATTTATTTTGTTGGTTTCTGGTGTTTCCAGATACCCTTAGCTTACTTTCTTGCCAATTATGTGGGTATCGGACCGACTGGTGCTTTTATTGCTATTCCAGTGGCAGAAACGGCCATTGCTCTGGCTTGTTATTTATTTTTTAAGCGTGGGAAGTGGAAAACAGTGAAGGTTTGAGCAGTGAGCAGTGAGCAGTGAGCAGTGAGCAGTGAGCAGTGAGCAATGAGCAGTGAGCAATGAGCAATGAGCAATGAGCAGTGAGCAGTGAGCAGTGAGCAATGAGCAATGAGCAATGAAAAATGAGCAGTGAGCAATGAGCTATGAGCAATGAACAATGAACAATGAACAATGAACAATGAACAATGAGCAATGAGCAATGAGTAGTGAGGTGAGGTTAATGAGCAGTGGTGTCCGCTTTTTCTTTTTTCTTGAATAATCTTTCAAAAAAACCGCCAATCCCCCGATTTTCACGCTCGCGTGCTCTTTTCCTTCTGGAGATGTCCCTTACTGTGTCCACTTGCATGGCTATGAACGTAGTATCTCCAAATCCAAACTCTCCAAGGGCCAGGCGTTCGAGGTCTTCTCCTTCATTTTCAATAAAATAGGGACAGCCCAACATCGTCATAGCTTCATCGGTCAGCGGAGGGAATGATCCTCCTTGAAATTTTTTAACCGATTTACTGGCATTCAGTTTGTGTAAAAAACTTCCACAGATAGGCAATGCAGTATAAGAGCCCTGGCCCAGGTTCATTGATCTGAACCGGATCTGGGGCCATTCACCACCCACCCAGGCACCGATGGAAAGATTAGGGGTAATGGCAATCAACCAACCGTCGGTCTGGTTTTGCGTCGTACCGGTCTTGCCTCCGATTTCAGAACCAATACTGTACATGGTTTTGAGGCCTCTGGCAGTCCCAGATTCCGCGACCGATTTCAACATTTGAACCATGAGTTGAGCTTGGGTAGGGGTCATGATCTCCTCGGGGATTTTTTTCTCCATTTCAAAATCGACAATCAACTCTCCTTTACTGTTTTCAATTCTTTTGATATAATACGTTTCGGCCTTATTACCATTATTGGCAAACACACCAAACGCCTGTACCATTTCCAATAAAGAAATATCGGCTGATCCGAGGGCGAGCGAGGGTACCGAAGGCAAATCGGACTGTATACCCAGTTTCCTGGCAAGTTCGATAACTGGTTTAGTACCAACCTGAATAATGGCATCTACTGCGGCACAGTTTACCGAGTGGACCAACGTACCTTCCATGGAATAAAAACCGCCGTATTTGCCATCATTATTGTGTGGTTCCCAACCATCGTATTCAGCGTAGATTACATGGTCATTGGCAAAATAATCACAGGGAGTGTAATCCTGGGTCAGCGCTGCAGCCATGACTATAGGTTTGAAAGTAGATCCTACCTGTCGGCGAGACCGGACATGGTCGTACTTAAAAGAGGCATAATCAATACCACCCACCCAAGCCTTGACTTTACCGGTTTTATAGTCCAATGCCAGGAAACCGGCATTCAACAGTTTCAGGTAGTATTTTAAGGAATCCATGGGTGAAAGCAAGGTGTCTTTCTGGCCCTTATACGTAAAAATCGACATAGGCACCTTGTTTTTAAAGGCTTGTTCGATTTCTGCTTCAGAAGCCCCGGACCTTTTCATCCGGGAATATCGATCTGTTTTTGGAACCTGATCGGATAAAAACGATGGGTGGTCCCAGGGTTCTCTTTTTTTCCAATGCAAGTCAAAATCCGCCTGCAGCCTGGTCATACGTTCCCTGACCGCATCTTCCGCTAATCGTTGCAAATAAACGTCCAGGGTAGTATAAATTTTTAAACCATCGGTATACAAATTGTAGGGTTTCCCGTCCTCATTCAGTTTGTCCCTTAAAATCTTATTCAGGTCCAGTCTGATCTGTTCCCGGATATACGTGGCTATTCCATCCGTGTGCCCTTCTTTTTTATAATTGAGTTTTATGGGCAAATGGCTCAGGGAATCATAGTCCGCGGTAGTTATAAAATTATTTTTTGCCATTTGACGGAGCACCGTATTTCTGCGATCCAGTGAACGATCTTCGTTCCGGAGTGGACTGTATACCCCGGTAGCCTTAAGCATTCCAATCAAAACGGCGGCATTTTGAACCGATATACTCTCGGTGTTGGTATTAAATAGTTGTTTACAGGCTACCTCAATGCCAAAGATTCCATTGCCGAAAGGGACCGTATTAAGATACCAGGTGAGAATTTCTTCTTTATTATAGATTCTTTCGAGCCTTTTAGCCAGGAGCATCTCGCGGATTTTATTGATCGGTGTACCCAATAACCAATAATTTTTTCTTGGATACAGATTTTTGGCTAATTGCTGGCTGATGGTCGAGCCTCCTCCTGAAGATTCATCGGACATGAGTACCGTCTTAAATAAAACCCGCCCCCAGCTTCTGAGGTCAATTCCATGATGTTCATAAAAGCGGCGGTCTTCGGTGGCTATTAAAGCCTCGATCAAATGAGGAGATATCGCGCTGTAATTTACATTGGTCCTGTTTTCAATAAAATATTTCCCTAATAACCTGTTTTCATCGTCAAACAAAACAGAAGAAACCGGGTTCTTTATACTTTTGATCTGGCTCGGTGAAGGTATGGGACCAAAAATCCCAATGCGGACCAATAAAGTGATCAGAAAGAGAAAAAACAGGCCGGAAACCAGGACCAGCGATCCTATCCTCAATAACTTGTCTTTGAGATCCCTTCCCTGAAAGGCCGATATGACAAATGATCTGATTTCCTCCTTAAAGGGTATATACATGGATGGATTTAGATAACGTCAATCGGGGATAGGTTTATTTCAGGCGGTCAAAATTTCTTCCAGAATTTGTGGCGAATCAAGTCCTTTAAAATGGTCGAGGTGAAACCGGTAATAGTCCAGAATGGCTTTAAGCAACTCTTTTCTCAACATTTTTGAAGGTAAAGCCAATTGGTTCAACTCATGCGGGGAGGAGCAACCCAGGATATCCTGAAGCAAACCCGAGGGTACTTTGTCGAGGTAATCCACATGAAACGGGATTTCGCTGGAAAACCGCCCTTCCCTCAAATCAAAATAAGAAGAATCCGGCTCACCATCGTGAAAAGGCCTAAAGCCCAAATACCGGGTAAATCCAATCGAAAAATAAAGTGGTAACCAACCGAGGGGACTGTCATCCTGGTCCGCATAATCTAATCCAGACTTTACCCAATGGTATAATTCCTGATCTTTTTCGACACCCGTAAGGCATTTGCGAACCATTTCGAGAAGAAAAATACCCACTGCACTGCGCTGGATCTCAAACGGCAAGGTCTGATACATCCTGGCATAACGGGCTTCTTTGATCCGGTGCATTGGTTTAGCATCCTGATAATAAATAACCAGTTCAAGTTGATTCATGATCTGGAACATACCGGATTTGTTATTCCCTGAGCTCACCCCGGACATGATCAAAGAGAGTAAACCTAATTTTTCGGTCAGCACGTGAGAAATAATGCTGCTTTCACCAAATTTTATGGTCCTGACGATTATTCCTTCCGTGTGAATTAAAACTGACACCTGGCAAAATTAGTATATGCCAGGCACAATCATATTATATTTTTATTTAATATAAAAATCAGATGAACTTTATACCTTTGGCCCATGACAAAATCTCTTTGGCTGATTGCCATCGTCACCTCGTTTTGTATCGCCTGTTCAACCCCCACTCCATCCGACCCCGATCTGGGCAAAGAGCCTTTAGGAATAGTATGGTCAAAAGATGTCCCTGCCAAACACGATATCATCAATGGCAGTGCCGTTACCTACAACGATGAGATTTATGTACTGGCCGGCACAGAAGGTCGCTTTATGAAATACAATCCCGCCAACTACACCTGGATTGATCTGGCAGGCTTGCCGGGTCCAAGGACAGAAGCAGGCGTGACTCTTTGGAAAGAACGGATAGTAGTAGCAGGTGGTATTGATGACTCTTCCCATTTTATGCGCAGGGTAGATTATTTTGATTTAATCCATAAGGTTTGGAAATCGATGCCTTCGTTGCCAGAAGGCAGGAGCCGCTTTTCCCTCAATTCAGTCGATGACATATTGTATGCTACCGTAGGAGTTTGTGGTGAAAACAATCAGTTTTATACCAACTGTAAGGAAATCCTGTACTATGACGATTCGTCTAAATTGTGGCAAAAACAAGCGTCCCTGACTTCAGGCAGGTATAGTAACGCGGCCGTAGTAAACAACTCTATTTTGTATTTGGTCGGTGGGTATAGTATAGATCCGCAAATGGGTACTTTTTATATCAACCATCTTAAAAAAGAGGTGGGGGCCAAACCATCCATTCCTCATGCCAGGGGCAATTTAGGCGCTATTTCCGTCGGAGAATATATCCTTAGTTTTGGTGGCAAGACCCAGGGTGATTTTTCACCGTGTGAAAAGTTAGATTTGAAGAACAGCAAATGGGAAATATTGGATCCCTGTCCATTCTGGACTGACCGTTTTGCCTATACACGATGGAAAAACACGATTTATATTTTCGGGGGATCTCAGGCTCCGCGTCAGGTCTGGAAAGGAGTTATAACGTTTAAATAATTCAGGGTTTTCCCAATTTCCGGTATGCTATCAGGGTACTCAATACTATAAAAACAGAACCCAGGAAAAAAGCAGAGCCGGGAAAGTATAAATGGTTTCCCTGCTGGGTAAAATAATAAAACACCGTGGTCATTAGCGGTGGACCAACAATAGAAGTCATACTCATCAAACTGGTCAACGCCCCCTGCAATTCACCCTGGGCATTCCGTGGCACCTGTCCCGATATAATGCCTTGTAATGCAGGCCCGGCTATACCGCCCAGACAATAGGGAATACTAAAAACAAACATCATCCAGCCCCGGGTGGCGAAAGCAAACAACATTAATCCTATGGCGTAACATAAAAAACCAAGATAAAGGCTTTTGATATGGCCAAATTTTGGGATGGTATAGCGGATAAGTACTGCCTGCACTAAGGCTACCAGGATCCCGACAAAACCGAGGGAATATCCCACCGTAGCCTCACTCCAATGAAAAGTGGACATATTAAAATACGTCCAGGTGCTTTGCACAGCATGTGTAGCCAGATAGATAAAAATCAATGATCCGATCAAACCAAAAACAGTGGGGTATTTTTTTAGTTGAAATAATGATCCCACCGGGTTAGCCCTTCTGATATCAAATGGACGCCGGTGTTCTGGGGAGAGTGATTCCGGAAGTATAAAATAACCATACAGCCAGTTGATGAGGGTAAGCACAGCAGAAACTATAAAAGGCAATCTTGTACCCCATTGTCCCAATATCCCACCCAGTGTAGGTCCGATTATAAATCCAAGCCCAAAGGCTGCTCCGATGATGCCAAAGTTTTGTGCCCTGTTTTCATCGGTGCTGATGTCAGCGATGTATGCGCTGGCCGTTGTGAAACTGGCTCCTGAAATTCCTGCTATGATCCGGCCAATGAACAACCATTTTAGATCCGGCGCCCAGGCCATAAGCAAATAATCAATGCCAAAACCAAATAAAGAGATCAGGAGCACCTTCCGCCTTCCATATTGATCACTCAAGGCCCCCAACACCGGTGCAAAGAAAAATTGCATGGCGGCAAAAGAGAACATCAACCAACCACCGTATCTGCTCGCATCGGATATAGACCCACCGATCATGCCTGCCAGCAGCGAAGGCAGTACCGGAATGATGATGCCAAAACCAATAACATCTAGAAGAAGTGTAAAAAATATAAACCCGAGAGCTGCCTGCCTGTTTTTCATTAGCAGCAGCAATTTAAATCAATTTTACCTGAGTCGGACCGAGGGACTGGATGGGGTTTGCTCAGGGGCTGAAGCGCTGGAAACCACCGTGGGTTGGGCGAGGAGATTCACCTTAACCCCTTCTACCATCAACAAGGTTGTCGTTAATAACACCACAATCAACAAAAGCAATTTAAACGTTTTCATTTTAGTTCTGAATTATGGACCAAAGATCCAGGACAAACCTTCTGCAGCCCAAGGAAAGGCGACGAGGTCAATTAAAAATCCGACGTAGCCTTATTTTTACTTAAATTAATGACTGAATTAAACAAGCAAATTGAGATCATTCTTTGGTAGTATCGCCCTATTGACCCTGGTGGTTACCGGCAAAGGACAGCACAATCTTGTCCCTAATGCGGGGTTCGAAGAACATTCTATCTGTCCCAGCCATCTTGGACAATTTAATGGGGTGGTAAAAAACTGGAGGACCCCGACCAACGGTACGCCAAATTATTACCATGCCTGTGCCACCCAACCTGAAGTCAGTGTGCCTTTCAATTATTTTGGATATAAAAAAGCAGTGCAGGGCTCTGCTTATTCCGGCATTATGACCAGTAATGCATTCCGGGAATATATCACCGTAGAACTCAAGGCTTCCCTACAGTCCGGAAAAACCTACCAGCTTCATTTTTACACCTCTGTTCTATTGAATGCCGGATGCAAATCCAAAGGGTTGGACATTTTGTTTTCTAGGTTGCCCCCCTATTCTGATCAACCCGGAACGAATCTGAATACTCCGGCTACCATAACCGTTCCGATCGACTACCCGGATGAAAACTGGGTACATACGAAGGTTTGTTTTCAGGCCGGCGGTGGTGAACGATATCTCACAATAGGAGATTTGGCCTATCCCCAGGCCCACCACGATTGTATGGATGGTGAAATTTCGTACTATTTTATTGATTCGATCAGACTGGAGGAGGTATTCCCTACACCTCTTTTTGAAATAGGAGTTTCGGGTTGCTCTTTTTCATTTCCGATGGAACTGGATGGCGTATCGCTTACCGGAATTAAGTCTATTCCGGGGCTGATATCCTGGGAATGGCAGGATTCGATTTACACTCCCCGTTTAACCATCCATCAAGCCGGAAATTACCGACTTAAAGTTGGTTATTCCAATTGTCACCATGAAGACTATATCATCCGTGTGGATAGCCAGGATTGCCGGTCATCGCTTTTTATACCCAATATTTTTACTCCTGACGGCGATGGGATCAATGATTATTTTGAAATACGCAGCAAAGGTATTTTATGGGAAAGGCTAACGATTTTTAACCGGTATGGAGCACCGGTGTTTTCGACCACAGATCCCGGATTAGGTTGGGATGGCAATACCGTTGCCGGATCCCCTTGTTATTCGGGCGTGTATGTGTTTCTGCTCCGGTATAAAATTATCGCTTCCGGCCAAATAACCCATAAAACCGGCTCAGTCACATTAATTCGTTGACCCTACAGAAAGACCGGAGACCCCATCATTACAACCAGGCAAGAAATAAAAACTATTTAGAAACGAAAGAACAGGCTCTTTTCGTTAACTAAGACAAACCCAGTTTATAAACTGGACCGTGTTGTCGGTCTTTAATCTATCCTGTAGTCATGAAAAGTACTTATGTTTTTATTCTTTTATTCAGTGCTCTGAGTTCCTTCGGCCAGGGCACTTATACCAATCCGATTCTGAGTGGATTTTATCCGGATCCCAGCATTTGCCGCTCCGGGGAGGATTATTACCTCGTTACTTCGACTTTTGCCTATTTCCCGGGCTTGCCTATCATGCATAGCAAAGACCTGGTCAGCTGGCACCAAATAGGTTCGGCCCTGAACAGGAAAGAACAACTTGACCTGACCGGTGCAGGAGTTTCCAGAGGTTTGTTTGCCCCCTCGATCAGCTTTCATGATAGTTTGTTTTACATCACCTGTACCCTGGTGGATAAAGGAGGCAATTTTGTAATCACTGCCAAAGATCCGCGTGGCCCATGGACCAACCCGGTATACGCACCCGAAGCCGTTGGAATTGATCCATCTTTGTTTTTTGACGGCAATAAATCCTATATCGTATACAATAGCGTGCCACCAGATAATCAACCTTTATATGATGGCCACCGCTCGATCAGAATGTATGAATTTGATATTGAAAAATTAAAAGTCATAGGCAACGAAAAAATACTGATTAATGGGGGGACGGATATTGAAAAAAAACCAATTTGGATCGAAGCCCCGCATTTGCTTAAAAAAGATGGATACTATTTTTTGTTTTGTGCGGAAGGTGGCACAGAATACAATCACAGTGAAGTGGTCTTCCGAAGTTCTTCCATAAACGGACCCTATGTTTCTTACGACAACAATCCTATACTCACCCAAAGGCATTTGGATTCATCCAGAATAAATCCAATTACCTCGACGGGCCATGCAGAACTGGTGCAGACTCAGGATGGTGATTGGTATGCCGTATTCTTAGGCTGCAGGCCCTATCAAGGCAATCATTTTAATACCGGACGTGAAACGTTTATGGCTCCGGTCGCCTGGGAAAACGGTTGGCCAGTAATCAATCCGGGGTTTAAGGAAGTACAGTATAGTTATCCGGCCCCGGTCATGAAGAAAAATCAATTTACCAGCGGGATCAATGAATTTGCCACCGGCCAGTTGTTCCATGACCATTTTGATCAAAAAGTATTGAATAACCGGTACGTATTTCTCCGGACACCGCAGAAGACATGGTATAACTTTGAAAATAAAAAAGGTTATCTAACCCTGGAAATTCAACCGGAAACGTGTAGTGATCCTAAAAACATAGCCATGATTGCAGACCGGCAAAACCACCTCAATGGATATGTGTCCACCCGGATGCGGTTCCAAACCCAGGCCTCCAATGAAAAAGCAGGCCTCCTGATTTTTCAAAATGAAAATCATTATTATTTCGTCTGCAAATCGGCAGACCATGGCCTGCCGGTGGTCCAGTTGTATAAAGGACCCGGGAATAAAAATGACACCCTGGGCCCTCAATTATTGACTTCAATACCTCTTCGAAAAAATAATGCCGGTATAATCTTCAAAGTTGATGTGGATGAAAAAGGTTATTCCTTTTATTATTCCATAAAAAAGGATAAATGGCTGTTGCTGAGATCTTCCATGGACCGTAGTTTTTTAAGCACTGAAACCGCCGGAGGTTTTGTAGGCTGTGTATACGGGTTATATGCCACATCCAACGGCATTCCATCGGTCAACCGCGTTCTATTTGATTGGTTTGAACACCATTAAAGTCAACGGTGGATTAACACCGGCCGGCAAAGAAACTGTTTTCCGATCAATTCGTATATTGGATTCAATTCTATTGTTATGAATAAAGTATTACTCGTTTTCCTTTTTTCCACAGTATTCTTTTTATCCTTCGGACAACCCCAGGCACCTATCGGTCATTGGACAGCGCAATGGATTATGCCTGGTGGCATTGAACCCCGCACCTATGGTGTTTTCCATTTCAGAAAAAGTTTTGATTTAACCCAGGTGCCTGACAGTTTTGTTATCCATGTCAGTGCCGACCAGCGTTACCGCCTGTTTATAAATAATAAATCGATAGGGTTTGGCCCTGCCCGGAGCGACCCACAACATTGGATGTTTGACACGTATGATCTGAAGCCTTTTCTGACGACCGGAAAAAATGTTCTGGCTGCCCAGGTGTGGAACATGGGAGAACATGCGCCTTATGCACAGATGACCGTCCAGACAGGCTTTATTGTTCAGGGTCAGTCTGAAAAAGAAAAAGCAGTCAATACCAATGGATCCTGGAAAGCTTTCATCAATAAAGCCTATCAACCGTTGATCAATGATATCCGCAAGATGCACACTTATATTGTGGTCGGAGCCGGTGACCAGGTAGATGGTGCTAAATTCCCCTGGGGATGGGAATCACCTGGTTTCGATGATAAGTCCTGGCCCGCTGCAATCAAACCCTGGTTTAATGCGAAGACCAGAGGATTTGGGAGTGATGGCAACTGGATGCTGGTACCCCGCTCCATACCTATGATGCAGGAATCGCTTTTGCGTATGGCACAAGTACGGAGAAGCAGCTCTAATATTAAAATCGGGCAAGGTTTTTTACAAGGTAAAAGTCCCCTGACCATTCCTAAAGCTCAAAAAGTAAGTATCCTGATTGATCAATCACACCTGACCAATGCCTATCCTCAAATTATTACGAGCAGGGGAAAGGGAGCCACCATAAAATTGTCTTATGCAGAAGGACTGATGGATGAAAAAAGGCAAAAGGCCCATCGGGACAGTATCAGCGGACGTTCGGTGCTTGGCTTTGAGGACTTATATATCGCAGATGGAGGCACACATCGGCTATTCCGCCCGCTGTGGTTCAGGACATACCGCTATGTTCAATTGGATATTGAAACCAAATCCGAGCCCCTCATCCTGGAAGATATTTATGGAATGTTTACCGGATATCCTTTTGAAGCAAAGGGAACATTTAGTTCCGATGTGGCAGGTTTAGGCAATATCTGGAATGTCGGATGGCGCACCGCTCAGTTGTGTGCGGGTGAAACCTACTACGATTGCCCTTATTATGAACAATTACAATATACCGGTGATACCCGGATCCAGGCTTTGATTTCCTTGTATGTAGCAGGGGATGACCGATTAATGCGAAAGGCTATCAACGAATACAATCAAAGCCGCATCTATGAAGGCCTCACTCAAAGTCGTTATCCCTGCAACGACATGCAAATCATTCCGCCGTTTTCATTGTATTGGGTCAGTATGATTTATGATTACTGGATGCATAGAGAGGACGAGGTTTGGATCCGTTCCTTGTTAAACGGAGTAAGCGATGTATTGGATTGGCACGAACTAAGATTAGCGCCAAACCAGATGAATGGTTATCTGGAATGGTGGAATTTTGTGGACTGGGTTTGGGATTCAGGCACACCTGTCGGAAGAGAGGGTGGATCTGCAATCTTATCGCTGCAATATGTCTACACCCTTCAGCAGGCTGAAAAACTTTTCAGAGCTTTTGGACGAAGTGTTGAAGCCGAACATTATAAAACGCTGGCCAATCAAATTGCTGCTGCTACTTATAAACTTTGCTGGAACCCGGCAAAAAATTTAATAGCTGACAGTCCGGAGAAAGAAAAATATAGTCAGCATGCTAATATCTGGGCATTGTTGACCAATACCATACCAATATCCAAGGAGGATAAGGTATTTTCTACCTTGCTTAAGGATACTTCCATAGTACAAGCCACATTTTATTTTAAATTTTATTTGTTTGAGCTCATGAAGAAAATGAAAGCCGGTGATTTATTCATTAATGAGCTAAAACCATGGGAGGCTATGATCGATTTTGGGTTGACTACCTTCGCGGAGCATCCTGAACCGGTAAGATCGGACTGCCATGCCTGGTCTGCTTCACCCAACTATCAGTTATTGTCCATCGTAGCCGGCATCAATCCAGGTGCTCCGGGATTTAAGGAAGTGACCATTAGTCCCTATCTGGGCAATCAAAAAACAGTGAGCGCCAGTATACCCCACCCTTTTGGAACGTTATCCACCACGTACGCTCTGAATAACGGAAACCTGATGGCCAGGGTTGCTCTTCCCTCCGGTATCAAAGGTAAATTTGTCTGGCAAGGGGTGATCTATCCACTGGAAGGCGGTATCAATGATTTTGAAATAGCGATTATTGACAAATGAAAGTAGAAATCTCCCCCAATACCCCGGCAGAAGAAATTCAACGAATTTACCAGCTTCAAAAAAGAAACCTTTCCAGAGCATCCGGGTCCACCGTGAAGGAACGATGCCTGAAACTAAGATTACTCCGAAAAGAGATTATCCGTCACCGGAGTGAACTTCAACAGGCGATGTACTCCGACTACAATAAACCGGCACCTGAGGTGGATATCGCTGAAATGTTGGTTTTGCTCAATGAAATCGGACAGGTCCTTAAAAAATTAAATAGCTGGTTGTCCAAACACCGGGTAGGTACTCCCTGGTTTTTATTTGGGGCCAACAGTTATATCCATTATGAAGCCAAGGGTCAGGTGCTCGTCATATCGCCCTGGAATTTTCCCATCCATCTCACCCTGATGCCTCTGATCTATTCCTATGCGGCCGGCAATGTTACCCTGATCAAACCTTCGGAATATACTCCTTACACTACGGTGGTAGTAAAAAAAATCATTCAATCGGTATTCCAGGAAAATGAAGCCAGCGTGATCGAAGGTGATGTCACCGTAGCGCAATATTTGTTGGCATTAAAATTTAATCATATCTTCTTTACCGGAAGTCCTGGTGTAGGTAAACTGGTGATGAAGGCAGCAGCAGAACATTTATGTTCGGTCACTTTGGAACTGGGAGGAAAGTCGCCACTGATCATTGATGAATCGGCAGATCTTAATGCCACCTGTCAATTTGCTGCTACCACTAAATTGATCAACAGCGGCCAGTTTTGTATTTCACCGGATTATGTCCTGGTGCACGAAAATATCAAGGAAAAATTTATCCAGGGCTTTATCAAACAACTGGAATATAAATTCGGATCCAGCCCAGCGGAATTATTAAAAGGCAATTATTCCCTGATGGTCAATGGCCGGCAGTTGGAGCGGGTTAAAAACATTCTGGATGATGCATTACACAAAGGGGCCAAACTCGAATATGGCGGAGTGGTGCAGCCGGATCAGGAATTTATTGGCCCGACGGTATTATCCGGTGTCTCAGAAGATATGAAGATATGTACTGAAGAAATTTTTGGACCTATTCTTTTTATAAAAACTTATCGCGAACTGCAGGAGGTCATCGATCATATCAATAGCGGGGATACCCCGCTTTCCGTTTATTTATTCAGCAGGAACCTGTTAACCAAACGAAGGATAAGACGCGAGGTGAAAACAGGAGGATTGACTATTAACAGTATGGGAATAAATTATTACAATTTTAATCTTCCTTTCGGTGGGCTTAATCACAGCGGTATTGGTAAAAGTCATGGATTCTGGTCATTCCTTGAATTTTCCAACGCCAAGGCTGTTATGAACCAATGGAGCCCTGTGGCCGGTATTCATCTGGTGCTCCCTCCGTTTACCCGATGGACAAGGAAAATGATTGATCTTTTATTAAAACTGATTTAATCCAGGACCTGATACACACCTATGGGGTGGGCTTTGTTTTTTAAGACGACCTCTCCTACTTTTTTCAATTTAAAGGATTCTTTTACTTTTTCGTAACAAGCCTCCGAAATAATAATTTCACCTTCCCGTGCTACAGCCTGAAGTCGTTTAGCGGTATTGACGACATCTCCGATCACGGTGTAATCCAATCTTTTCAGATCTTCAGAACCAATATTACCCGAAATCATCTCACCTGAGTTTATACCCACAGCAACTTTAGGATGATAATGACCACTGCCTACATCAGGCAACGCCTCAAGTGCTTTACGTATGGCCAGGGAGGCATCAATGGCCTTATCCAGGTGAAAATCGCAGCGAAAAACGGCCATCACTTCGTCACCAATAAATTTGTCCACGTATCCACCATGTTTAATTATTTCTTTGGCAATGACATCAAAATATTGGTTGAGCAGATGGATCACATTGTCCGGAGATTCTCTTTCCGTAATCATGGTAAAACCCGTAATGTCAATAAAAGCGACGGTGGCCTGGATGGTTTCGTTGACTAGAACGGATTCTCCAAATTCCTTTTGGTTCATAAAATTCAGGACCGATTCATCTACATACATTCGCAGGATATTATTTTCTTTCAGGGCTTTGACGGTTTCTTTGAGTTGGGCGACGTATTTTATCGTCTTTTCCATAGTGATCTCCAGGTCATCAAAATTGACCGGCTTGGTCAGGAAGTCAAAAGCGCCCCGGTTCATGGCAGTTCGGATATTATCCATATCCCCGTAAGCTGAAATAATCACCGATTTGAGGATGGGATTGATTTCTTTGATGCGGGACAATAAAGTGAGACCATCCATCTCAGGCATATTGATATCGCTCAGGAGCATGGCCGTATCCGGGTGTTCCTTTAGTTTTTCAAGGGCTTCCCTGCCATTCATCGCAAAAACAAATTCGTAATGTTGATCACGGATTTGTTTTCTGAATTTTTGTTTTATCAATGACTCCAGGTCGGCTTCGTCGTCAGCCACCAAAATTTTGGTCATACCGCCAAGCTTTTTAATTTGTCCTTTAAGATAGTAAAATCCAGTGGCTTAGTCAAAAAATCATCTGCTCCGAGGGAGATGGCATGGTTGTAATTATCAGCATCCCCATAGGCCGTAATCATCATGACTACAGGTGGGGGAGCTTTATATTTGGTTTTAATTTGTTTAAGCAATTCCAGTCCGCTCATCCCGGGCATATTGATGTCGGAAAGGATAAGTATGGCTTCATGGTCATTAGTATTCAGGAACTGCAGGGCCTCTTCACCGGAGAAAGCAAATACCATTTGAATGTCTCCGTTCCGGATCTCTTTTCTAAATCGCTGTTCAAATAAGATTTGAATGTCTTTTTCGTCGTCTACAACCAGTATTTTCATGAAGGATTGTTTAATGATATGTAACGGCTGCAAAAATAGTCACTTCACTGCACCTAATATTAATTAATATTTTAATGTTATTGATCCGGTGAGTACGGAGACTGCAATTTTAAACCCAATCCATTCACTGGCTATGATCTTTGTACCAACTGGATATTCTATTATTGATTTTCAATAACTAATGTATTAATTATTTAAATAATATAAATTTGTATCCAATTGGGATAGCCGTTCCATGCAAATCCTATACGGGTCTAATAGTACCGTTACAAACCATCCCCATTCTGTCCGCCTGCAAAAAATACTTTATTGCCTGTTGCGACAGCGGAAATGCCATAACGACCTAAACCCAATTCTGAGGTTGACCACGACTGGGCTGAAATATTATAAATGTCCACTCGGTATGAATCTGTTAGGTGTACATAGCCGTCTTGTCATTTTCCATACTCTTTCAATATTATTCAGATCAGGGCTATAAGGAGATAAAAACAATAGCTTAATCTTGCTTTTGTTCTGGTTTAACCATGGCCGAATCATTCTTTCATGATGATACCCTGCATTATGCAGTATCAGCATAATCTTCTTTCCTCGTTTTCTATGTTTTAAAATGATTTTTAAAAAACCAAGAAATGTTCGGCATTAAAGACAGAAGTCATCATGCTCACCTTCTGTCCATTGCTTGCACTCACCCCGCCAAATAAGGCAACACTCTTTCGGGTAGGTGCATGCCGGAGTACCGGGTCTTTTTACCTCAGGCGGAATCCACATCCGGCATCGTGTTCCATGTTGCTGAAAATGACATTCATCTTCAAACCAAATATCATTTTCTTTATATTATATTAGCAGATCTGATAAAAATATTTGGTATCGCCACAGGTTTGGATATCAGTTAAATTAAACTTGTATCCGAATTGTTTAGCCATTAATTTATGACCATACCGTATCCTTTAAATCGACTATTCAATTTGTTCATGGCGTTCACCTCGATTTGCCTGTTGTCCTGCACAAAAGGCCACCATGCTGACAAACCCAGCATTCAGGTTCCTGATGGATTTACGGTCGAAGTAGCTGCCGGCCCCGATCTGGTTGATTATCCCATGTTTGTGACAGTAGACGAAACCGGGCGACTGTTTGTTTTTGAATCCATTGGCAATGTCTATGAAAAAACCGAAGATGCAATCGAAAACCCACAGTTCAGAATCAACTTACTAGAAGACCTGGATGCCGATGGTAAATATGATAAGAGCACCATCTTTGCTGATAAAGTGGGTTTTCCGCAAGGGGGCGTTTTTTACCGGGGTAGTTTATATGCATCATCAGCGCCTGATTTATTAAAATTTACCGATACAGATGGTGATGGCATTGCGGATCAGCGAGAGATTCTGCTTTCAGGATGGACCTTAAACATCAACGCGAATAGTCTTATTGGCCCGTTCCTGGGACCTGATGGCTGGTTGTATATGACCAGTGCTATTGAAGGGTTTAATGTTACCAGCAAAGAAGGAGTTCAACTAAAAGGAGAAACCTCGCGCATCTGGCGTGTAAAACCGGATGGTTCGGATCTTCAATGGGTTGCCGCCGGAGGTATGAATAACCCTATAGGCTTAACTTTTACAGCGGCTTCTGAGCCTCTGGGTACCATGACCTATTTTACGAATCCAAGTGCCGGGCAGCGTGATGCACTAATGTATTGGACCGAGGGAGGTATCTATCCCAAGCCCAATGCCAACATTGCACGCGACAAACTTCCACGAACCGGAGACCTGATGACTCCAGTCAGCAAATATTCACGCGTCGCTCCATCCGGATTATGCCGATACAGGAGCACCGTGATGGGAGAAGATTTCTTCGGCAATCTTTTCTCATCACAATTCAACACACACCGGGTGCTCCGGCACAAACTCATTCGTGAAGGAGCTTCTTTTCGAACTGAAGACGAAGTTTTCTTTTCTACCGACCAGGAAGACTTCCACCCCACGGATGTGCAGGAAGATGGAGATGGAAGTTTGCTGATCGTTGAAACCGGCGGTTGGTTTATTAAAGGATGCCCGCTTTCGCAAGTTTCAAAACCAGAACTTCAAGGGTCAATTTATAGAGTAAGAAAAAAATCTGCGAGTGCGGTAGAAGACCCTTTTGGAAAGCTGATTCACTGGAATTCGATTACTGCTGATCAGACTGCAGCCTATTTGCAAGACCCTCGCCCAATTGTTGCGGATCGGTCCGAATCAATAATTGCTTCGAAATCCGGAGCTTTAAATTCATTAGCAAACATCCTCAAAACTTCTGCAAGTGCAAGTGCCCGGACCAGGGCCGTATTTGCACTTTATGCTTTAGGCACCCCTGAGTCAATTGCAATTGCGCGACTGGGTTTGGAAGATTCTGTCGCTGATGTTCGAATAGCGGCAGCGCGTGTAGCCGGACTGGCGAAAGATAAGCATGCAATCAATAGGTTAATACAAATCTTAAAATCCGATGTGCATGCATGCAAGAGACAAGCAGCTACTGCCCTGGGCCAAATTGGCGTACCAGCCGTTGTACCCAACCTTCTCCTGGCCGCAGAAGGCTTACAGGATCGTTATATCGAACATGCAATAACCTATTCGCTGATTCTGCTTAATCAACCTTCCCTTACACAAAAAGGGTTGGACCACCCTTCATCACAAGTAAAACGTGTAGCCCTGATAGCGCTGGATCAAATGAACCTATCCAATCTAACAGCCGAAAAGATTTCGCCTTATTTAGCCTCCGGTGACAGCCTTATACAGTCAACAGCTGTATGGGTTTTGGGCCACCACCCCGAATGGGCTGGAGCAATGGTAAATTATATTGAAAGCCGAATGCGAAAACCTGTACTTTCTTCAAATGATGAAAGCCAACTTGGTGAAATCCTTGTTTCCTTCTGTGGCAATCCGGTGATGCAGAAATATATAGTCGGGCTACTGGCAAGTTCTTCACCAGCAAGGAAGCTCTTTATACTCGAAACGATTACAGCTTGTACCGTTGCTGAATTTCCTGCAGTTTGGACAACTGCTGTTGGGAAAGAACTTTCTCCAGCCACCGACCTAAACATCAAAATGAAGGCATTAAATCTCGTTCGATTGCACAACCTGATTTCATTGACTGCTCCTATCCGACAAATAGCCATGGACCTGACTAATCCGGCATCTTTGCGAATTTCTGCCATAGGTACTATGTTGAAAGACAGTACACTGTTGTCTGATGAGTATTTCAATTTTCTGGCGGGTCAATTTCATAACGATATATCGCCACCTGTTCGACTGCAAGCAGCCGCAGTGCTGAGCCAGGGAAGGTTATCAGAGAAACAAATGCTGCACCTGGCATTGGATGTTTTGCCAAAGGCAGATGCTATTATTCTTCCGAGATTGTTACCTGTTTTCAGACACGGTAAGGATCTGGCAGTTGGCCAGGCCTTGTCCACTGCTTTGCAAATGGCTCCCACTCTTGATAATTTTACTGAGGAATTTCTCCGGCAAACATTTGAGGGATATCCAAAGGAGTTGAATGCTTCCATTGCGGCCCTGATCGATAAATTGAATCTTGTCAGGACCGAACGATTAAACAGGATCCACGAAATAGAACAGCATATCACCCTGGGTGATATTGAACGAGGTCGGCGGCTTTTTTTTGGTAAAGCAATCTGCTCTACCTGCCATGCTATCGGCAAGGAAGGTGGGCTGTTTGGCCCTGATATGACTTCTATTCAACGCGATCGCTCTTCTCACGACCTGATTGAAGCCATTGTTTACCCGGGCCTTAGTTTTGTTCGTGAATATGAAACCTATGAAATCAAGACAAAAGACAATACCTACAGGGGTATAATGCACGAACAGAATAGTGATTTCATCCTGCTGAATACTTCGCCCGGGGGGTCGGTGCGAATACCAATTGATGAAATTGTTTCCACAAAAATTCTGGAGCTCAGTATGATGCCGGAAGGCCTCGACCGGATACTGACCAAACAAGAATTGGCTGATCTGATGGCCTTCCTGCTTGGCCAGGACCAGGACCCCGAAACAGATTCTAAACTACTTCGATAAATTTATCACAATGAATCGTAGAATATTTTTTCAAAATACATTGAAGGCTACAGCCACATCGCTGATATATCCGCTGGGTTCATCATCTTATCGAAAAACGGATGGTGACCCTTTCAAAATGAAATTCTCCCCTGAGTTTGGAATCTTTGCCGATCTGGCCGGACCGGATCCAATAGATCAGATCAAATGGGGGCATGACCAGGGTTTTACTGCCTGGGAAAACACCATGCTCAAAAATCGTCCTGTGGCGGAGCAACAGAAAATAAGCGAGATTATTCAAAAATTAGGCATGCAGTTTGGTCAATTTGTAGGCACTTTAACCTTTAAGGAAGTGACATTTGCAGGGCGTAATACTGAAAACCGCGAACAAGTATTGCGTGATGTACGTGCCTCTGTTGATATTGCCAGGCGCATGAATACCAGGTTCATTCACAATGTTCTCGGGATGTCAGACCCCAAGCTGCCCTGGGATTTTCAGCTTGCTAACGCAATTGACCTGCTGAAAAGAATTGCTGATATCTATGAACCACATGGGCTAGTGATGGTGATGGAATCAATGAACCATAAAATCGATCATCCCGGAATGTTTTTACATACGATACCCCAGGCTTATGCCTTAGCTAAAGCGGTGGGGAGGCCCAGTGTCAAATTATTATTCGACTTCTATCATGTTCAGATACAAGAGGGTAATTTGCTCCCCACATTTGATTATGCCTGGGATGAGATTGCATATATTCAAGTGGGCGATACACCCGGTCGCAAGGAGCCGGGTTCCGGTGAGATCAACTATCCAAAAGTACTTCAATACGTTCATGATAAAGGCTATCGCGGTTTTGTTGGCCTCGAGCATGGGACACAGAAGCCTGGCAAGGAAGGAGAACTGTCCACACTGACTGCATATCGGGCGATTGATCCTAAGTAAACCCTTGAGTTAATAGCAAAAAAAGAATAACACTTCATTTTACACCCGCCTACCCATCCATTCCCGCGTAGACCATTTCATCGTACTGGTGACAAAAATATCTACCCGGGTGGATTCGTTTATTGTATTCCACCAGGACATATCCGTAGAATCATAATATGCATTGTTGATCGAATAACGTCCACCGATGAAAAGAATTTTATTTCCTTCGGCTGCACATAATATAGGATGACGGGACTGTGAAAGGGAGCCAACAGGAATCCGGTTGGCCATACCCGCAGGCAGCTCCGCAGTAATCCTGACCATATCGGGCATAGCCCACTATTTAAGTCATGGGCTATAGATGTAACAGACAATCAACCGTTTAAACGGTTTTATAGAAATAGTTTTAATTTCTAATTTGCAAATACAGATCAAGCTTATTAAAAAAATATTACAAAATTTACTTTTTGCTCACCCCCCATACCCAAAATTATTTATTTCAAAAAGATGGATGGCTTTGAGAAATATTACCTTATTTCTTTGCATTAACTTTAAACATTGTACTGCTATGTTATTGATTTTAATTGATTTGCTATTTCCAAGCAGACCCTAATTGACTGATCCCCAAGTCGGTACAAAGCAAGTATAGAAGAGCAATGGGACCATGCTTCCGGAAAACCCATTTTCCTTTTCCGCTAATCCCGGCTAACCCGTCGAAGGGAGATAGATGATAAATTCTGTTCCCGTAGAATATCTACCTGCTTTATTTTCATTTTCAGGTCCATATATTTCGTTTGAGGATTTAGTATTCCAAGACACGAAGTCAGGAGGGGCTGTATCGACCTTTGTTTTCCGCAAATTCTATATGGTATATTTCCTGTTCCCATTCGTTGAATTGACGTCTATTCCCCGGCGCAATAATTGAGACTAATGAAGATAAACGATACGGAAACCGCAACCAGGGAAAACCGGATGAAGCCCAACTGATCTCTCACAAAATTTTTGCCTAGAGGAAAGCACCGGGTGTCACCTGGAAAATACTTATCTTTGCCGCGCCATTCTTTAGAAAACAACCCATCATTTTTCCCAAGAAAGGTCCGCTGGCATACATATGTAAATCAGTGTATTTATCATTTAATCAATAGTTTATGGCAGAAACTTGGAATAAAAAAGAAAGAGAAAAGAAAAAGAAACAGAAGAAAAAAGAAAAAGAAGAACGAAAAATCGATCGTAAGGAATTGGCCAAGGGCACCAATCCCAATGAAACTTTTTCTTATGTGGATGAAGATGGAAATGTCACTTCCACTCCACCCGATCCCATGAAAAGAAGATTGATCAAACTTGAAGACATCGAAATCGGTGTGCCCAAACGCGCAGAAGTAAATCCGGCAGACCTCATCCGCAAAGGCACGGTTACTTTTTTTAATACATCCAAAGGGTATGGGTTCATTAAAGATTCCGAATCCCAGGACAGCATTTTTGTCCACATCAATGGCCTTACAGAAGAAATCAAAGAAAACGACAAAGTAACCTTTGAAGTTGAAATGGGGCCCAAAGGTGCGAGTGCTTATAATGTAGTGTTGGTAAAATAGTAGTTTTTACCCTGGATTGCCTTTATAACCATTCTGTTTTTACCATCCTATTTTAATACGAACACCTCATCCGCAATGCATTTACCTGCCCGGGAGGTAAACCTGTGTTTTACAATTTCCAGTATATTTATTTAAAGTTCAATTCCTATCTATGATTAAATTCCTATCTATATGCTTATTCCTGTGTGTGGGCATCAAAGGATTTTCCCAGCAACAGGTGGATGCACTGATAAAAGAAGCCCAGGGATTCCTGGCACAAAAAAATTACAAACAAGCTCAAATGAGTCTGCAAGATGCTGTCAATGAGCTCAATACCATCCTCGCAAAACAACTGGCAGAAGCCTTACCGAAAGAAATAGCTGGATTAAAATCCGTGGATGGGGAAGCATCCGTCAATGTCGGGGCAATGGGGATGATGGGTGGTGGAATGCAAATCACTAAGACCTATCGCAATGAAGCGAAAAAACTAAATGAAGCTGAAATCATGATCATGGCCAATGCACCTATGCTGAGCAGCCTCAATATGTTTTTAACTAATCCCGCCATGTTGGGTCAGGGCCAGAAAAGCGTTCGAATTGGTACCCGTAGGGCGATCATGAAAACTGAAATGGAAGATACATACGATGATAAAGGCGCTTCCATTAAAATTATGATCAACGAAGTTCAGGTACCGCTGAGTCAGACTTTGATTACGTTTCGGTTGAGGGCATTTCTCAGTGAACAGGATGCAATTGCCTTTATCAATAAATTTGATATTGAGAAGATCAAAAACTTATTGGGTGAATAGGCGCCTGCTTACGCACGGTTTGGACGTATAATCTTTGAAGAACCTTTCGGGAACAGTCTTTATTTAAATACATCAATGAAAAATCTTATACTCCTGGGACTCTCATGCCTGGTCATAGTAACAGCCTGTAACGAAAAAATAGCAGTATCCAAACAAGAGGCATCTGCCTTTCGGGTGCTGGGATATTTGCCCAGTTCTAGGGACTGGGGAGCGGGATTGGATGCCGTTGATTTTGCAAAGATCACCGATCTCAACCTTGCCTTTATCAATCCAGACAGCACCGGGCATTTTGCGGACAATGAAATGTATTACAAGATCATACAAAAAGCGCACGATCATCGGGTCAGGGTATTCCTGTCTATCGGCGGGGGTAGCCCTCCGGCCCACTTAGAACACCTTATGAAACCGGAAAAACGGGGCAAGTTGGTAACCGGGCTGGTGGATATCGCCGGAAAATACGGTTTTGATGGCATAGATGTAGATATTGAAAATGACCTGATCAATGCCGATTACCCTCCACTGGTTAGTGAACTGGGTAAGGCCCTAAAATCAAAAAACATAATGATGACTGCTGCTCTGGCCAGTTGGAACTCCCATTTAATCCATGACAGCACTTTGTATTCTTATGATTTTATCAATATCATGTCGTATGATCGGACAGGCCCATGGAACCTGAACAGGCCCGGTCAACATTCCCCGTTTAGTATGGTTCAGAATGATTTTAAATATTTTAATCAAACCCGGAGGGTCCCTGCTGAAAAACTTTTTATCGGCCTGCCTTTTTATGGTTATGGATTTGGTAGCGGAGTACCGCAAAGCTTACCTTATAAAAGCATTATCAGTACTTACCCGGGCTCAGAACAAACCGATTCTGTTTCAGTTGCTCAGGGAGGTACGATGTATTATAATGGCATGCCTACCATTCAGCAAAAAATCCGGTTTGCAATCGATAATAAAGCAGGCGGGGTGATGATCTGGCAATTGCTGGGCGATTCCAGGGATGACAAATCGTTATTAAAAGTAATTGAAGACGTGAGGAAAGGTCAGTGACCTCTGAACTTTTGACACGGGATTATTAGGTTGCTGGAAAGCATAATAAAATTATAAGCTGTTATTGCTAAGTCGCTTCCAACTGCTGAAGGGCAGCATAAGCCATCAGGCCGGTACTTATGGCCAAAGCATTTTCATCAATATCGAAGGTGGGAGTATGTAATGATGAGGTAATACCTCGTTTTTTATTGCCCGTCCCTAACAGATAAAAACATGCATCCGTAACGTGTGAATAATAAGCAAAGTCTTCAGCTGCCATCCAGATATCTGCTTCCACCACCTTTTCCTTTCCAAGGTATTCCTCAGCCCAAGATTTGAACCGTGCCGTGAGTTTTTCTTCATTGATCAGAAAAGGATAGCCCCTTATAATATTCATTTCGCATATGGCCCCCATACTTTCTGCTATGGATTCAGCCATTTTTTTCATCCTCTGATGGGCATCGGACCTCCAGGTCTCGTCCATAGTCCGGAAAGTACCTTCAACCATTACCTTATCAGGAATTACATTGACAGCTCCGTTGGCTGTGACTTTACCAAAGGACAACACAGTAGGCACGGCAGGATTGGCCATACGGCTAACCACCTGCTGCAAAGCCACAATGATGTGGGAAGTAATTAAAATCGGATCTATATTTTGATGAGGCTGGGCGGCATGTCCACCTCTTCCGAATACAGTAAAATAAACTGCGTCCATCGAAGCCATAAGTGTACCTTTCCGCACAGCAATCATTCCACATTCCAGGGAAGGCATCACATGCTGCCCAATGATGGCCTCTGGTTTGGGATGGGCTAAAACGCCTTCTTTGATCATGATGCTGGCTCCGCCGGGCAGGGTCTCTTCACCGGGTTGAAAAATTAACTTGATGGTGCCTCCGAATTTGCTCGTAAGGGATTTCAGGATTTGGGCTGTTCCCAGGAGCGATGAGGTATGTGCATCATGTCCGCAGGCATGCATGACACCCGGGGTAGTGGATACAAAACCATGGGAATTGGTTTCGGTAATAGGCAAGGCATCCATATCTGCCCGCAGGGCAACGACCCGATCGGAAGGGATATCGCCTTTGATCAAAGCGACTATTCCGGTATTGGCCATCGCCTGCCAGGGTATACCCAACTCATCCAGTTTTGTTTTTACAAAATGCGAGGTGCCATATTCTAAAAAGGAAAGTTCAGGATGGGCATGCAAATATCTCCGGTTCGCCGTGACGAATGGATGAATCTCTTTTGCCTGCTGTTTAATCTGGTCTATGAGCATATGTTATAACTAACGGAATAAATGCCTCGGTGGATAATTTTAGGGCAAAAATAAGATATGGCAATCAATATAACCTGTGACGAACAAGATCAGGTGATTAATTGTTTATTTTTGAGTTAGATTTTCAAGAGCAGTTCATCCACGTATTTTAATGATTTCAGGATTCAATAAACAAGTTTAATTTATTACCATGCCAAAGTGGGTATTCCTATCAGCCATAATACTCTTTTCCTGTGCCAGCCCCAAAGATTCCAATATTCCGGTAATTGGTTTTGCAGATGCCTTTCAGGACAATACGATAGAACAGGCAAAAATTGGATTTATTGAAGCCCTTCGGGCCGAAGGCTTTGATGAGGAAAAGGGCACTTTAAAAATCGTTTACCGCAATGCTCAGGGCAATATCCCCGCACTAACACAGATCATTAAATATTTTATGGCTACTCAGGTGACTCTGATTGCTTCGTGCCCTTCCATATCCACCATCACTGCCGTTCAAAACATTAAGGAAATCCCCATCTTCATGATGGTATCTCCTACCCCGGAATTAATGAAAGTAACCGATGCCCGGGGCAGTTCGCCGAAAAATCTGCTGGGAGTAGCCGAAAACCTGGATTATATCGATACCTCATTTTTGCTCATTCCAAAGGTGATTATGCCCCGGGCAGGTAGGTTAACGGTGGGTATGATATATAACCAATCCGAACCTCAATCGGTGGAGGCGATGGATCACATCAAAAAGCTTGCCGCAGATAATAATATAAAGCTACTCTACCAGTCTGTCCATTCTTCAGCCGATGTACAGTTGGTAACTGCTTCTTTATTGTCCAAAAACATCGATGTGTTTTTTGCCAATCCGGATAATATCGTTTTTGAATCTTTTGAAACCATTGTGCAGTCCTGCAATCAAAAAAACATTCCCATTTTTACCAGCGAAGCGGGACTGGTTCAACGGGGCGCTGTTGCCGCTTATGGTGCCGATATTTATCAATGGGGATACCAGTCCGGCCTGCAGGCTGCATCTTATTTAAAAACCAAAACTACCGAGGGGCTTCAGTGGGAAATGGTCAAAGTGCGTAAAAAAGTATACAACAAAACCATGGCTATGAAATTCGGAATAAATATCCCTTCCTATTTCGAACCCATTCAATGAGTGAATTTTATTTAACGGCATTACAACTGTCCCTGTGCCTGGGCCCGATGGCCCTGGGAATATTTATTTCCATGAAGGTTTTTAATATTCCGGACATCACCACGGACGGGAGTTATACCCTGGGGGCAGTGGTCACCGCTATTTTATTGCCCTTAAAATGGCCGGTTCTGCTGGTATTACCACTATGCATGTTGGCTGGTGCCCTGGCAGGCGTCTGTACCGGCCTGATCCATACTAAATTAAAAATCGATGCCTTATTGGCCGGTATCCTGGTGATGACCGGACTGTATTCCATCAACCTCATCCTTTTAGGTCGTTCGAATGTGCCCCTGATCAATACCGCTGACCTTTTTTCATCTTTTACCTTATTCAGCCATCTGTTGACCAATCAACTAGTTATTGCCTTGGTACTCATTGTTCTTTTAATCCTTTTGCTGAATTATATATTGAAGACCGACTTTGGAATCGCCATGCGGGCGACGGGCAACAACCCCATCATGACCAAATCCCTGGGTATCAATAATGATTTCATTAAGATTATTGGCCTGGCCATGGCCAATGCGCTGACCGGGCTCAGTGGGTTTTTAGTTTCTCAATACCAAAGTTTTACCGATACGAATATGGGAATTGGTATAGTCATTACAGGCCTGGGGTCAGTGCTGATCAGCGATGCTTTGCGGATTTGGATGAAGATTAATTCTATCGGCGTGCAGATTATTTTGGTTTTGGTCGGGAGTCTGATTTTTCAACTTGTGCTCGCCATTACGCTGGCTTTGGGAATTGATCCTAATTTTTTAAAGCTGGTAACTGCTTTGTTTGTACTCCTTATTGTAGCGCTGCCCAGGGTAAGCCAGCAATTGAAAAGACAGTAGACAGAAGACAGAAGACAGTAGTCAGTAGTAAAAACGAAATTCGCAGTAAACCATCACCGACCGCATAAATGATCTCATTAAAACACATCGTAAAAGTTTTCCATCCCGGAGAAATCAATGAGGTTATCGCCCTTGCCGATGTTTCATTGGATTTTAATAAAGGGGAATTTGTAGTCCTGGTGGGTGCCAATGGAAGTGGCAAAACCACCTTACTGAATATTATTGAGGGGGCAGAATTTCCGACCAGTGGCACCGTGGAAATAAATGGTACTGAGGTGACTGCCCTGCCCGAATATAAACGAAGCCAGTGGATCGCAAGGGTTTTTCAAAACCCTCATCACGGCACAGCACCTGAATTGTCCATACTCGACAATTTCCGGCTGGCTGCCTTGCGCACCCAACGAAAAACACTCCACATTGGAACGACGGTGGCCTTTAAAAAAGAAGTCCGGCAAAAAATCGCAACCCTGGGGATGGGACTTGAACGTAAACTGAGTCAACCCATGGGCAATTTATCCGGTGGTCAAAGGCAGGCGTTGACCCTGTTGATGAGTGTAATGGATAAGACGGATATCCTATTGTTGGATGAACCGACCGCAGCGCTTGACCCTAAGTCCGCTTTAGTGGTATTAAAGCTCGCCGAACAATTGAACAAGGAGTTGGGTATTACGACTATTTTGATTACACATAATCTAAAAGATGCAAACTTATATGGAAGTCGCCTGATTCAATTTCAGGAAGGCAAAATTATCCGGGATATCTCCGGAGAGGAAAAAACCAAACTGATGCTTCAGGATATTTATGGATGGTTTGGTTAGTTATTTTGCGGCGACCAGGTTTTTTTGATGGCTAATTAAATTCTTACTGCTTAGATGGAAATTTGTCCGGGTCAAAATTTACTGCAGTAATATACCTGGCTGTATTCAAGTTTATTATTTGACAAGCCCGTTTTATTGATTAATTGGGTTAATGGCTGTGCAAATTCAGTGTATTTCCGGAAATTGAATTGCATTCGGATGGTGTTACGGTTTTATAGGTCCATATCACCAAAACGATCATACACTGTCTGAACCATGATTTAAAGGATTAAATGATTACCATGACCTATCTACAGCAGGCAGGTTTACGATTGGGGTAAAACAATAGTGAACGTTGTTCCCGCCTTTGCTGCATCTTCGGCGGAAAGGCCTTCACCTTCTTTCGCGGTCGATGTCTCCACTTTTATTTCTCCACCAGGTGGATGATAAACTGAATTTACAATAATAGTCCCACCGTGGGCTTTTACGATATCATAAGCCAAACTCAACCCTAAACCTGTTCCTTGTCCTGTTGGTTTAGTGGTAAAAAAAGGTTGAAATATTTTCTCAATAATTTCTTGCGGGATGCCATTCCCGTTATCTTTTATGTTTATCTCTACTTTGTCCCCGATTTTTTTAGTTGAAAGGGAAACGCTGGGTTGGTAGTCTGGAAACAATCCGATAGCCCCGCCTGCCGGACGGGCAAGTATCGGATCAGGCAGCCCGCCTGCCGGCAGGGCAGGGTTTTTCTTTCGTTCGGCTACTGCGTAAAACGCATTAGTCAAAATATTCAATAATACACGACCAATGTCTTGCGGTATGATATTTATTTTTCCAATAGTCTCATCAAAATCCGTTTTGATAGTGGCATTAAATGTTTTGTCTTTGGTTCGCAACCCATGGTAACATAATCGAATATATTCATCTGCGAGTGCATTGATATCCGTTGATTCTTTTTTACCACTACCTGCTTGACTGTGTTGCAACATTCCTTTGACTATAGCATCAGCCCGCCTACCATGATGGATGATCTTTTCTTCATTCTCGCGGATAGCGATTAGTAGGTCTTTTAAGGGTTGTGGATTGAGGGTTGTGGATTGATTCGATTGATCCGATTGATTCGATTGATTCGATCGTAATTCGTAATTCCTAATTCGTAATTCTTCCACCGCTTCATTGATGAGTTCTGAATTCACTTCCGAAAAATTATTTACAAAGTTCAATGGGTTTTGAATCTCGTGGGCAATACCGGCAGTGAGTTCACCGAGGCTGGCCATTTTTTCTGATTGTATCAATTGAGTTTGTGTATCTCTTAACTCTTTAAGAGTTTTTTCGACCTCATTTTTCTGCTTTTCCAAAAGTTGATTTGCTATTTGCTTTTTACGATTATTCCGATATAAGATAAAACCAAGCAGAAGCAACATTGCTAAAAGACCAAGGAGGATATAAATCCGAATTCTGTTTCGGTATTCGGTTTGTCCCTGTTCAATTCGCAGTTGGGCTTGTTCTGCATCGTATACTCTTTTCTGTTCTTCAATTGCTAATAACTGGAGCTTTCGTAGCTGCTCACGTCCAAACAAACTATCCTGAAGAGTCATGTTTATTTCCTGATATTTAATCACACTATCCAATTGATTTTTTTTCATAAAATAGCTGATCAGTGTCCTGGTTGCTTCCAACATCGTTAACTTTTGTAAAGAATGTTTGCCGTGGTACAAAGCAAGCCGTGCATAATGAAGGGTTGAATCAGGTTTATGCAGCTGCTCGTAAAGCATTGCCATCCTGCTGTAAATTCGTCCTGCATTGAGAACATCATTTGAAATTGTCAAGGCATAACGATAATAGTAAAAAGCACTATCGTAATTATGTTGCAGCTCATGTATTATTCCAGTTTCTCTGAGCATAAGAGCTATTCCTGACTTGATTGGCATACTCTTTCCAACTTGCCAGGCCATTTTTTGATAAATGAGAGCGGAGTCAAGGATGCCCAATTGCTGATATGCGACGCCGATATTGGTTAAACCAAACGCAGTTATATTAACTTCCGGACGATTCCTATTTATTTTATTTGCCTGGAAAAGATAGTTCAGGGCTGTTCTAAATTCTTCCAGGCCTATATAAGTAATACCTATAAATGTCAGGCTTTTTCCTTCTATTGCATCGTAATTAATTTCCCGGCTAATTCGCAAGGCGGCAAATAGATGTTCAAGCGATTCAGGAAAATTTCCACTAACACGATGGTATTCGCCAAATGTAAGATGCGCCAATCCTTCACCTTTCCTGAATCTAAGCGATTGCGCAAGTTCAAGAGCTTTCTGTGCAACTGGTAAGCAAGAATCAGGTTTGGTAAACCGATATCGCTCTGCCTGTGTTATCAACTGCATCACTTTTGCAGTGTCCCTTGGATAAGGATTAATATTTTGCGCAGCAACAGGTATAATTAAAACCAAAAGATAAAACAGGTTTGATATGACTATTTTCCACATATTCATGATTAAGCAGAGAGGCTAATGGTAGATTCTGAGCCTTGTCCTTCTTTTGTTTCAACTTTCAACTCTCCGTCTTGCCCCTTTGTAATAATATCATAGCTTAAAGATAAACCCAATCCTGTTCCCTGCCCTGTTGGTTTGGTAGTAAAGAAGGGTTGAAAAATTTTATCCAATACTTTTTGAGGAACGCCATTACCGTTATCTCCGACTGCAATTTCAACCTTGTCACCGGTTTTCTTTGTGCTTACAGAAACGGTGGGTTCGTATCCCTGAATATTCAACTGCTTTTTCTCATTCTCTACATAGAATGCATTTGTCAGTAAATTCAAAACCACTCTTCCAATATCCTGTGGTATGATATTTATTCTTTCAAGCGATGGATCAAAATCAGTTTTTATGATTGCATTGAACGATTTGTCTTTTGCCCGCAAGCCATGATAAGTGATTCTTAAGTATTCATCTGCTAATGCATTGATATCCGTAGGTTCTTTTTTCTCACTACCAACTTGACTGTGTTGCAACATACCTTTTACTATGGCATCGGCGCGTTTTCCATGGTGAATGATCTTTTCCTCATTCTCACGGATAGCGATCAATAATGATGTTAAGGATTGAATATTGAATATTGAGGATTGATTCGATTGATTCGTCCCGTCCAAATCTATTTCGGGATGGTTCGGGAGATCTGATCGTAATTCGTAATTCGACATTCGTAATTCTTCCACCGCTTCATTGATGAGTTCTGTATTAACTTCTGAAAAGTTATTTACAAAGTTTAGCGGGTTTTGAATTTCGTGTGAAATGCCTGCGGTGAGTTCACCAAGGCTGGCCATTTTTTCTGACTGGATAAGCTGCTGTTGAGTTGCTTTTAAATTTTCATACGCCTGTTCAATTTTGACTTTAGCTTTATGTTTTTGACGATTATTTCTATAAAAGATAATAGCGAGCAATAATAAGACTCCAATACCCGATAATAAAAAATAGGTGCGGATCCGGTTTTGGTAAATCACCCTATCCTGTTCCAGGTTTTGTAAACGCCGCTGTTCGTTTAAAGTGAGTTTCTGAAATTCTGCCAGATTTTGAATTCGACTATAATTAATGCTGTCACTGGCGGTATGAGCTAACCTCAGGTATTTATAAGTACTGTCCAACTGGTTTTTTAACCGGTATGCTTCGTAAACGCTTACATAAGCATCTCCTATATTATATTCGATCTGAGAAATAGCACCAAGACTTTTCATAGCATCCAGGCTTTTGATTGCATAGTAAAGGCTGGAATCAGCATTTTTCAGATGAATATAATAATCTGCCAGCCGATGATATCCTCTGGTCAATCCATCGATATTAACCTGGGTTCCAGCTGATTCAATACATTGATAAAAACAATAGAGGCCTGCGGAAGTATCACCCAAATTCATATTAGCTATATCGGCATAATAGTATATCGTGGAAAGGTATTTTACCCCTCCAGAAGTTTTAGCTATTGATAAGGCTTCGTTTTCAAATAATAAAGCAGAATCTGGCTTATTATATTCCAAATAGATCCTTCCCAGATTAAGGCTGGCCAATAGTGACCGGGCAGGGTTATTTATTTGAACAGCAATTCTTTTAGCTTCCTTAAAATGAATTATTTGTTGTTCCCTGTTTATGGTCTCCCGCATTAATATCGCATAAATGTGATGGGTACAAGACAAAGCATAAAATCTTTTGTATTTTTCATTTTTAAGCGGATCAATTTGCCAGTAATATTTATCATTTGTTTCGTCTTCACTTAATGAAAAAGCAATCAAAAGACTATGTAATGCATCTGCAAATCTTCCCAGGTTCACTTGTTGGTATGCTTTTCGTGAGAGCGAATAAGCCTGATTAAGTTTTTTATTATTTCGAGCACTTAATACTACGCCTTGATCCGCATAAAAATAAGCGCTGTCCCGATTCAATTCTTCATAATAGTCATAAATACGAATCGCGGCTTCATATAAAACTGAATCATCTTTGGCTGTGAGATATATTTTATACAGACTATCTGGCAAACCTTTTTGAGCAAAAGATATTGCAGACAAAACCAAAAGCAACAAATTGATCAGGTAGATTCGCATTCCGGTTTAATCTTTGGGTAAAAGTATAATAAATGTAGAGCCTGTTTCCGCATTCATATCGTAAATTCCCTGAGATTCCATTTCCTGTGAATGATTAACTGTATTTACAGTGATAGTCCCACGATGTGCTTTTACGATATCGTAAGCCAAACTCAACCCTAAACCTGTTCCTTGTCCTGTGGGTTTGGTGGTAAAAAAGGGTTGGTAGATTTTGTCCAGAATGTGAGACGGGATGCCATTGCCATTGTCTGAAATTGTAATTTCTACTTTGTTCTTAATTTTTTTGGTGGAAAGGGAGACGGTGGGTTGGTAGTCTGGAACCAATCCGATAGCCCCGCCTGCCGGACGGGCAGGTATCGGATCAGGCAGCCCGCTTGCCGGCAGGGCAGGGTTTTTCTTTCGTTCGGCTACTGCGTAAAACGCGTTCGTCAATATATTCAATAACACTCGACCGATGTCTTGTGGTATGATGTTTATTTTTCCAATAGTTTCATCAAAATCAGTTTTGATAGTAGAATTAAATAATTTGTCTTTTGCTCGCAATCCATGATAACACAACCGAATATACTCATCTGCCAGTACATTAATATCCGTTGATTCTTTTTTACCACTACCTGCCTGACTGTGTTGCAACATTCCTTTCACGATGGCATCGGCGCGCTTGCCGTGATGGATAATTTTTTCTTCATTCTCTCGGATTGTGATCAAAAGAGCAGTTAAGGATTGAGGATTGAGGTCCCGAGTCGATTCGGGTGGGGATTGATTCGATTCATTCGATTGAGAAGATCGTAATTCGTAATTCCTAATTTGTAATTCTTCCACCGCTTCATTGATGAGTTCTGTATTAACTTCGGAAAAGTTATTTACAAAGTTTAGCGGGTTTTGAATTTCGTGGGCGATACCAGCGGTGAGCTCACCCAATGAAGCCATTTTTTCCGATTGAATGAGCTGCGCCTGCGCGGATTTGAGGTTAGTCAGCGCCGTTTCAATAGCTAGATTTTGTTTTTCTAACAAGGCATTGCCCTTTTTACGTTGTTGATTGCTCACCCACAAAAACACTGCAATTACTAAAAAAAATGTCAAGCCACCCATCAAAACATATTTTTGAATACGGTTTTGATAGTCGTTTTTAGCAGCAAGGATTTTCTGCTCCTGTTGTTGGGCATCAAAGTCAATATTTTGAAATTGTTGTGCCTGCTTGCTATTAAACAGACTTTCATTCATTTTAATAATCAATGCCTGGTACTTGGCGAGGCTGTCTATTTTATTAATTTTTTTATAATAATCTGCCAGTACCGTATATGAGCGTAAAAACAGGTCAGGCGCATTCAGGGTATTAGCTACTTTTAATCCCTGTTGAATATAATAAACGGTGGAATCTGAGGCACTGGATTGTTTCACTAAATCGGCTAGAGCAAGATTACTTGCGACCACTCCCCGTTGATATCCCCTTTCCTCACTTTCCAGGAGGGCCTTCAAATAATATTCTTTTGCCAACTGAGTTTGCCCCTTCGAATGATAAACCCTGCCCATATTTAAGAATATGCTTCCATGATATCTTTTATAGTCTGCCTGAATAGAATAATTCAGCGCATTTTTAAGGCTTATGATTGCAGAATCAGGTTGTTTTAAAGCAAAATAGGTTCTTCCGAGTGTGGTATAGGTAATGCTCAATACCCTGAGGCTTTTGCCTTCCTCCGCCAGGGGAAGTGCTTTTTTAAAATATTCTACCGCCTTCTCATAATTGCCGGAATTGCCATATAAAATGCCTGCATACTGAAGAATCCTGCTCAATTTTGCAAGCCGTTGCAGGCGGGCCGAAACGGAACGATCAGTAAAATCATCTGTTGCAGGAAAACGCACCGGCAATACATTCTTTTCGCTGGCCAGGTCTTCCGCCAGGGAGATGCCTGCTAATAACAATTGCAGAGAACGGGGATAGTTGCCCAGGTTGAGTTGAGCATAGCCCATTTCGCCCAAAGCCACCACTTCTTCCAATTTAAGATTAAGCTTTTTTGACAGGTACTGGGTTTGTGTAGCATAATAATAAGCGCTATCGGGATTTATTTCAGAGTACTCATTAGCCAATTTTTCCAATAAGAGCAAATGCATGGTGTCGTTATTACTCTTATTGATTTCAACCTTCAGACTGTCAAAGACAGTGAATTGAGCTGCTAAATAATTCAACGGTACCAGCAAAAAAGCAGTACAAAATAAACGTCTGATCATATGGCATTAAATGGTTAAAGGTAAAAGTAGAATAAACTCTGAATACTCTCCTTCTTTAGAATATACGTACAATTCCACCTGGTGTGATTTTGTAATATCATAGGCCAAAGATAATCCAGGACCCCTACCCCACCAGATCCGATTCAGGCAAGACTCAGTCGGGCAGACCTGGTCCTTCGGCTTTGTGGTAAAAAAGTCCGCCCGCCCTTGCCGGATCGGACGGGCAGTCAGTCGGGCAGGCGGTCGGACGGGGGCTGTGCATCAGGCATCCTTTCGGGAAAAAATCTTATCCAGAATATTTTTAGGGACGCCAGAGCCACCGTCTTTTACGCGGATTGTTGTGAGGGTGACGGTGGGAGTGTAGATTTTGTTAACGAGGCCCGGAAGGTTTATTTCAAATTTACCACGATTAAAACCCTATCCAACCGACAGGCGGGCTTCCAGGTCTTGTACAATCCTATTCATTTTTTTCCGCCGTACTTAATTTCTGAAAAGCCCTGATCCCCTCCTGAAAAAATACGGGAATCACATCGGATAAAGAACTCCAAAAAAAAAGAGATCGGCAAATACACTTCAAAAAAAAAAATAATAATATGAAAAAAA
>Ga0163153_10001397_pt1 | contig 38115 bp, 24 predicted proteins | sample OliLakLV19MP6IB1_FD_148629 | JGI IMG/M metagenome (GOLD analysis project Ga0163153, IMG submission 148629) | Freshwater microbial mat bacterial communities from Lake Vanda, McMurdo Dry Valleys, Antarctica - Oligotrophic Lake LV.19.MP6.IB-1 | ecosystem: Environmental > Aquatic > Freshwater >... | reverse complement strand
CGCCGTGTTCGTGATCGTTCCGCGCGTGTCGCAGTCCGCCGTCATCACGATCGTCGCCGTCGCGCTCTGGCCCGCGTCGATTCCGCCCAGCACGCAGCTCTGCGTCGTCGTTCCCGTGCACGCGCTACCCTGCGACGGCGTGATCGACACCAGCTGCGCGCCGCTCGGCAGCACGTCCGTCAGCGTCACTCCCGCCCCGTCGATTGCATCCGACGGGCCGTTGTTCATCACCGTCACCTGGTACGTGATGGCGCTGGCCTCGCCCGCGACAGCCGTCGCGCCCGACGTCGCCACCTTCGTCACCGCCAGGTCCGCTTCCGGCACGAGCGTACACGTGTCGGCGCTGCTGTCGTTGGCCGCGTTGCCGTCGGTGTTACCGACCTCTGGGGAGACACTGGCGCCATTGACGAGATCGCCCGAGGCGTCGCCGTCGGTCCCGCGCGCCGCGGGGTCGATGGCGCAAGTCAAGCTGTAGGTCAGCGACTCGCCGTTGGGAATGGTGACCGTGTCGTTGATTTCGCCGCTGCCGCTCGCCGCGCATGAGGCGGCGCCGGTTCCCAGACAGGTCCAGGTGCAGCTCAATTCGCTCGAGAAGGTATCGGCAACCGTCGCACCGATCGCATCCGAGGGACCGTCATTGGTAACGACGAGGTCGTAGGTGACCTGCTCACCGGGAACGCAGGCGCTCACCGGTGCCGTCCGCGTCTTGGTGATGCCGAGGTCGGCCGCCGGCGCGAGGGTGCAGGAATCGGCCGCGCTGTTGTCACCGCTGGCCGGGTCGCCGAGCGTTCCGGGTTCAGCGCCGGCGGTCGCGGAGTTCGGCAACGTACCGCGGGCATCGGAGGCGATGGCGCAGGTTGCATTGAAGGTGACGGACGCGCCGCTCGGGATGTTCACGTTCTCGACGATGTTGCCGCTACCGCTGGCCGCGCAGGTCGCCGCGCCGGTTCCCGCGCAGGTCCAGGTGCAGTTCAGGTTGCCGTCGAACGCGTCCGTAAGGGTGGCCCCGGTTGCGTCGGACGGGCCACCGTTGGCGACCATGATGGCGTAGCTCACGTTCTCGCCGGGGACGCAATCGCCGACCGGGGCGGTGCGCGTTTTAGTGACGGTCAGATCCATTTCACGGCGTGCGGCCGTGCCCAGGATCGAGCCGTCGTTCGCCGCATTCAGTTCGGTCTCGTCAACGGCGAGGCTGGCAAAGGCATTCGTCAGGGTTGCGCCTTCGGCGGTCGCCGAGTCCACGGCCACGGTGAAGGTGCGCTGCGCGCTGCCGCCGCAGGTGACCTGGGCGATGTCGCAGGTGACGGTGCCGCCGCCCGCGTCGGTGCAGTCGGCACCGCTGACGAAGCTGACGCCCGTCGGCAGAGTATCCGTGATCGTCACATTGTTCGCGTGGCTCGGGCCGGCGTTGTTGACCGTGACGGTGTAGGCCATGGTTTCGCCGGCGATGACGTAGCCGGGCGAGAGCGTGACCGAATCCGCTTGAGTGCTGCTGAGGTCGACTTCGCCGACGATCGTGAGGTCGACGCTGGCGTTGTCGTTGGCGGGGGTCGAATCCGCTTCACCGTCACTCGCGGCGCTGGCCTGGTTGGTGATCGTGCCGAGAGCGGTGTGGGTGTCGCAGTCCGCCGTCATGACGATATCGACCGTCGCGCTCTGGCCGGCGTCGATGCCGCCGAGCACGCACGATTGCGTCGTCGTACCGGTACAAGCAGGGCCCTGAGAGGGGGTGATCGAGACCAGCTGCGCTCCTGCCGGCAGCATGTCGGTGAGGGTCACGCCACTACCGTTGACGGCGTCGGAGGGGCCGTTGTTGGTGACGGTGACGCGATAAACGACGTCGCCCGTCTCGCCGGCGACGGCGGGATCGCTGCCGGTGACCACCTTGGTGACTTCGAGATCGGCCTCGGGTGCGAGCGTGCAGGTGTCGCTACTCGAATCGTTGCCGGAATCGGGATCGGGAAGCGTGCCTGCTTCGGCGGCGATTGAAGCGTCGTTGACGAGATCGCCGCTCGCGTCGCCGTTGGTGCCGCGGGCAGCGGGATCGATATCGCACGTCACGGAGAACGTGACATTGGTTGCCGGGTCGGCGTCGATGTCGATGGTGTGGTTGATGTCGCCGCTACCGTTTGGCGTATCGCAGTTGGCGAGGCCGGTGGCGTTGCAGGTCCAGGTGCAGGTCAGTTCGCTCGGGAAGGTGTCGGTGACGGTAGCGTCGGTGGCATTGGACGGGCCGGCGTTGGTGACGATGATGTCGTAGGCGACCTGTTCACCCGGAACGCAGCTGTCCGCCGGGCTGGTGCGGCTCTTGACGATCGCGAGATTCGAGACGCGCTTGACGTCGGTGTCGAGGGTGGTGCCGTCGTTGCCGGGAACGAGTTCGGTCTCGTCGCGGCCGATGCTGCTGACGGTGTTGGTGAGCACCGTACCGTCGGCCACCGTGCCGGCTACGGCGACGGTGAAGGAGCGCTGCGCACTGTTGCCGCAGGTGATCTGCGGGATGGCGCAGCTCACGGTGCCGCCGCCCGCATCGACGCAGTCGGTGCCGGCAACGAAGCTGACTCCCGGGGGGAGCACGTCGGTGAAGCTGATGCCGTTGGCGTCGGACGGTCCGGCGTTGGCCACGGTCACGGTGTAGGTCATCGACTCGCCGGCGACGACGAAGCCGGGAACCGGATTGACCGAGTCGAGCTTGACGCTGGTGAGATCAACCTGGCCGACGATGACGAGGTCGGTGCTGGTCGGATTCGGCGAGTTCGGATCGTCCTCGCCCGCGGTCACGGCGCTGGCGGCGTTGGTGATCGTGCCGCGGGTGTCGCAGTCCGCCGTCATGACGATATCGACGGTGGCGATCTGGCCCGCGTCGATGGCGCCGAGGACACAGGTTTGGCTCGCCGCGCCGGTGCAGGCTGCGCCTTGCGACGGGGTGATCGAGACGAGTTGTGCGCCGCTCGGCAGCAGGTCGGTCAGGGTGACGCCGGCGCCGTCGCTCGCATCGGAGGGGCCGTTGTTGGTGACGGTGACGCGGTAGACGACGTCGCCCGTTTTGCCGGCAACGGCAGGGCTGTCGCCGGTGACGACCTTCGCGACCGAGAGGTCGGCGCGGGGAACGAGGTCGCAGCTGACGCTGCTGGAATGATCTGCCGGCGTCGGATCGCCGATGGTGCCCAGCTCGTCGGCAACCGTAGCGCTGTTGCCGAGGACGAGCGATGCGTCGCCGTTGGTGCCGCGCGCGCCCGGATCGATATCGCAGGTGACGCTGAAAGTGACCGCGCTACCGGCGCCGGCAGCGACATCCACGGTGGTGTTGATCGAACCGGTGCCGTTGGCCTGGTCGCACGAAGTCTCGGCATCGCCGGTTCCGACACACGTCCAGGTGCACGCGAGTTCACTCGCGAAGGTATCGACGACCGGCGCGTTGTCGGCGTCGCTCGGACCGGAATTGGTGACGACGAGCTCGTAGGATACCTGCTCACCCGGGACGCAGTCGCCGCTCGGCGCGGTAATGGCCTTGGCGATTGCGAGGTCGGCGCGACGGCGCACGAGGGTAGCGACGCTGGTGGTATCGTTGGCCGCGTCGGTTTCGGTCTCGAAGCGGTCGATGGCGGTCACGTTGTTCGTGAGGGTCGCACCTTCGGCAACGCCGGAATCGACGTCGACGACGAACTGGACCGTCGTGGCGTTGCCGCCATCGCTCGGGCAGCCGAGGATTCCGACGGCGCATTCGATCAACTCGTCGACGAAGGGAGTGCCCCCGATCGAGTTGCAGAGCGGGCTCTGCAGGGCATCGAGAGCGGTGCCTGCCGGGAGGCGGTCTTGGAAGGTGACGGCGGTCGCGCGCGACGGGCCGTTGTTGGTGATGGTGACAGCGTAGGTCAGCTCCTCACCGGCGACGACCGGATCGGGCGTGCTGGTCTTGGTCGCAACGAGGTCGACCTCACCGACGAAGCCGGTGGTCGCGCTGCTTTCGTTGTTGCCGAGTTCGGGATCGAACTCGCCGCCGAGATTGGACACGGTTGCGGTGTTGGTGAGCGGCGACGCCGGCGGGTGCGTGAGGTGCGCGTCGCAATCGGGGGTGACGACGACGGTAACGACCTCGGGGGCATCAGCGACGGCGATCGCGCCCATGTCGCAGACGATGCTGTTGCCGTTGACGGCGCAGTTCTGTGACGGGCCGCCGTCACCGGGCTGGTGGGTGGCGGAGACGATCGTCAAGTTGCTGGGTATATTGTCGAGGACGCGCACGCCCGGGGGGTTGGCCTCGAAGGCGTCGGACGGTCCGAGGTTGTCGACGGAGATCGTGTAGGTGAGCGCTCCGACCGCGCCGGCGACAGCAGGATCGGGGAGATCGGACTTGGAGATGGTGAAGTCCGACAGGGCGATGACGCTGATGGGCGCAACGACCGTATTGTCGCCCGGGAAGCCCTCTTCGATGTTGGCCGCAACGATCGCAGTGTTATTGATCAACCCACGGGTGTTCGCGTTGACCGTGACGCTGATCGCAATGGAAGCGGTCGTCTCGTCGCCGATCGTGGTGGGGTCATCTTCGCGCGCAAGGGTGCCTACGTAGCAAACCACGCGATCGGCGGCGCCGGCGATGGCGACATGTTCGCAAGAGCCGTTGCCGTGGGTCACCGTGGCGGAGTTGAACGACACGAGGTCGTTGCCGCCGACGTCCGCAGGCAGGATGTCGGTGAGGACGACGCCCGGAGCGAACGACGGACCGCGGTTGACGATGTCGATAGTGTAGAGAATGTCCTCGCCGGCGACGACGGTTCCCGGCGGCGCGTCGGGATTTTGCGGATCGGGGGCAGCCGACTTGCTGACACTGATATCGGTCGGCAGCAGTGCGATGAACGGGCGGTGGCGGATCACGCCATCGCCACCGAGATCGACTTCGGGTGCAACCACGGCGCCGTCGAGGGTTACCGATCCGCCGAAGCGGACGCGTTTGCGCTCAGGCGCGATCAGGGTGCCGGGGAAGGTGGTATCGCGGTCGACGTCGACGACGCCGCGCGTCCCGTCGAAGAGCCACAAGACACGGTCGGGCCGCAAGCCCGGATCATTCGGATCGCTCGAGCCGAGGCGGATCGCGTTCGCGCCGCCGGTATTGAGCTTGTCGAGCACGCGCAGGATGAGGACGGTGTCTTCTAGGCCTTCGAGGACGAGCGTCGCATCGCGCCCGGTCGCGACCGAGTCGATGTCGCGCACATGGGTACCCGGGGTATCGAACCGCAGGGTGAGAGAACCTTTACCGGGGAGATAGATTCGGTCTGCTGTATGGACTGCCGGAGCCTCGGTCAGGCGCAGGCCGGGCAGGTTGTCGCGGGCGATACGCGCGGGATCGCCGGGAATCGCAAATCGCGCCGAATGGGCCAACGCGGCGACGCAATAGTCGAAAGCATTGGGCCCGGAGGTCGGGACATTCGGATCGAGGGTGCCGCCGGTATGAACGAAATTCGGATTGAACGGGGTGCTGAACGGGTCGTCCGGGTCACCGAAATCGAGTTGGAGCCGTGCACCGCAGATGTCGCCCGCCGCCGCGGGGGCCGTGAGGCAATCGCCGTCGGTGACGCAGGACTTGAGTCCGGAAGGGACGCACAGTCCGGCGCCGAGCCACCACGGCTCGCCGTCGAGAATGACGTTCGGGAACGGCGCCCGCTTCTCGTTGCGGGTCGGGTTGAGCACGCAGCCATCGCAGAACAGTCCGGCACCGAGGTCGCCGAGGTTGCGGCTGCCGACGAATCCGCGTCCCAGACGCAGGTTGCCGACACTGATGACGTTACCTTCGAAAATTCCGTCGCGGGTGAGCTGCACATCGAAGCCGCAGACTTCGGCGAGGCTGGCGCCGCCCGGGTAGGCAGCGGGGAGGCAGTCGACATCGTCCGTGCAGGAGCGGCCCTGCCCCTGGCAGGCTGGGCGTGGAAGAATCGTGTTGGGGTCGTTGAGGCGCGGGTCGGTCGCAGCGAAGCCGACGAGGGTATCGGGGCAGCCACAGGTGCCGGCGTTGCACTGCCCGGCGATGACGAAGGCGGAACTCGCAACCGGATCGTTCGTCACGGTGCCGTGGGAGATCCGGTATTCACTACCAGTTCGGATGCTCTCGCGCGCGGTCGGATCGGAACCGATGACCGCGTAGCGCTGGATCTCGGTGAGGCTCGAGCACTCGGGGTCCTCACCGTCGATCAGGCCATCGCCGTCGTTGTCGAGCCCGTCCTCGCAGTGATTGCTGCCAGAGAGCGCGCACTCGGTGGCGCGCGAGGCGATGTCACCCGGGCCGTTGACGACGAAACCGAAGCGGCTCTCCTCCTGGAAACCTGCAGCAGAACAGCAATCGCCGTCACGGAGATTGCCGTCACTACAGGCGATTCCGGTGGGCACCTGCGCGACGACGCGCGGCAAGGGTGCGACGGACCACAATCCGGACGCCATCAGGGCGACGACCAAGATGATCCCCAGAGGGCCGGCGACGAGCGCGCCGACACGGGTACGCGCGAAAAGCGCGACAAGCGACTTTTGCATTCGGTTCCCTTCCCACTCGAAGAGACAGTCCCCTCAGACCGTCTCCCGAGTCCCACGCAGTTGCAGTAGCAAACCGCGCGATAGACCGAACCGGGTGAACTTGTCCAGAAAAAAGTTTTCCGCACAGCAACTCGCGCACGACCCTCTCCGGGACCGTGCGCGAGCCCCTTCGCGGGTGAATCTTGGGGCTGGCAGGCCGAAATTCGACCTACCGCAACAATTACGGGATGTTGGCAAACCCGGAAAGGTCGGCCGCCGTCGTCCGGCCGTCGCGGTTGACGTCGGCCCCGGGGCAATTCGGGGTGAATATCTGCGCGACGAGCGGCAGCAGATCCGTGTCGCGCACGCCGTTGCAGTCGGCGTCACCGATGAAGCCAACCGTGGGCGTCGGGGTCGCGGTCACCGTCGGCGTGACGGACGGCGTCGGCGTGTTGGTACGGGTCGGCGTCGGCGTCGGCGTGCCCGTCTGGGTCGGGGTCGGGGTAACGGTCCGCGTCGGCGTCGGCGGCTCGGTGCAGGGGAAGTCGACGGGCCGTTGAAAGCAGCCGAAACGCGGGTCGCACAGATCTACGGTACAATCGCGGCCGTCGTCACAGGTTTGAATCTGGCACGCGGTCGAACACCCGGCACACTGCGCGGGCGGAACCACGCCTTGGTCGCAGGTTTCCGGAAACTCGATCTCGCCGTCGCCGCATTCGGGACACGGAATCAGGCAGCCACCCGACGTATCTTCCAGAGTGCAGACCGGGCGCGGATCGAGAAACGCCGTTGGCGTGATCGATCCAGGTCGGACGATGGGCGGCCTCGCCTCGGGAAAGGCGAGCGTGACGGTACCGTCGACGCCGCCAACTGTATTCCGTCTGACTTCGACGCTGCCGTTGACCGTCAGGACCTCGTTCGCCGTAAGGTCCACGGTGCCGCCGTCGGGCGATCCCCCTGCGATTCGCCCAGAAGTGGTGATGTTGAGGAAGCAGGCGGAAAGATCAACGTCACCGGCGACACCGCACCCCAGGAGGTCGGTACAGCCACCCCCGCGAATGTCGAGTAGGCCGCTCAGCGTCAACACGCCCGAGGGAACATCGCTGGCGGTAGCGGTGATACTACCGCCGAAGCTTCCGGCAGTCGTTCCCCTGACATCAGCGGTACCGGAGAAGGTCAGGTCGCGCCCGGCGCCGATATCTATGTTCGCGCCGCCGAAACCGCCGTTGGCTTCCAGCTTGCCGGCGACGACGACGTCGATATCGGCGGCAATCGCGACGTCGCCGCCGCAAGCCTCAGCTCCTTGTCCGCGCGCCGACACGGTCGCATTCGAGGCGACGTTGACGGAGCCGAGCGTGCTGATCGACACCTCGCCGCCTTGGCCATCGGGCGTGCCCCCGCGCGCAAGGATGTTTGCGTTGATCTGGACATCGCCGAAGTCGGCGCTGAGATCGATTTGGCCGCCACAGCCGCCGAAAGCTTCGAAAGGGCCGTCTCCGTCGGCATTGAGATTGCCGGCGACCGTCAGATCCGCGCCGGCGACGACCGTGAGCACGCCGCCGCCGTTGGCTTCTTGACGAGCCTCGAGGTCGATGCCGGCGACGACGACGTTGCGACTCGCTTCGATGTCGACCGAACCGGTTCCTGCGCCGCCTGCGTCGATGGTCGCTCCAAGAGTCGTTTCGCGCTTGGCGATGAAGTCACGACCGGCGATGATGCCGATGGATCCACCTTCGCTTCCAATCGGGCTTCCCTCGACCGACAAGGTAGCCGTCGTTTCCATGATCACGTCCACGGCCGCCTCGATCAGGATCTCGCCGCCGCGTCCGAATGTCCCCGTCTGATCGGCGGCGATATCGCCAGCAAGTCGTAGGCTACCGCCAACGACGATGTCGATGCAGCCGGCGATATCATTGGCCGAGAGATTGATCGCCCGGATGGAGCCCTGACCCGGAAGGCGCTCGATGGTGAGATCGCCGAGAGTCTCGATGCGCACGAAGCCGATCTGCGTCGCGCTGCTCGTGATCTGACCGCGGCTGGCGATGAACAGGGAACCCGCGAGAATTTCGACGTTGGAGGTGCCGATGTCGATCTTGCCCGTGGGGGCGATGGTGACGGCGCGGCTACCGAAATCGAGAGGGCAACCCTCGCCGATCTCGTAGGTGCGGGTGATCGTGCACGTCGCCGGACCCGCGGCGCAACCGGGATCGGCGGCGATGATGTCCGCCGCGGTGCAGGCGGGAATCGCAAGGGCGCGGCCGGCGCCAAGGGCGAGGAAGGCGAGGCCGACGCTGAGAAGTTGGTAGACGGCGCGGTTCACAGGCAGTCCTCCAAGCCAAGCCGGCACTGAACGGGCTTGCTCGTCGGCGAGGCGGCGAAGTTGCCGTCGCCGACGTTCGCACCGGCGTCGAAGAGGGAATGACCGTGGACCGCGATGCCGCCCTCGAGATTCTCGGTGGCGACGTTGCCGTAGAAGCGCGACAGGCTCGCACTGCCGCTCAGACCGACGGTGCCATTGGCGCTCGCGTCGCAGTCGCGCACATCGAGGCCGACGCCGTTGAGCGCGACGCCGCTAGCGCGGTTGCCGGCGGCGATACAGTCGCGCAGGAGATTGCTCTCGCCCCAGAGGCGAATCCCGTCCTCGCCGTTGCCCTCGGCGCGCACGGAAGCTGCGGCGCCGGCGGCGTGGATCGTATTGCCCGCGCCCATCACCGCCAAGCCGTGGCGGCCGTTTTGCCGCACCCGCACATCTTCGACCGTCCAACCGTCGCCACGCACGAAGACGCCGTCGCGCTGCGAAGCCGTGACCTCGATGTTGCGCAGCAGCAGGCCGTCGCCGAAGATGCGTACGCCGTCGCGCTGCTGACCGACCAACCGCAAGTCGCGGGCCTCGGCCAGGCCGGAGCGCGACGCCTGCGAGACGAGGCCGTCGCGAAAGCCTTCGATGACCGCCGGCGCGCCACTGCTGAAGACGCGCGCGCCACCGCTGCCGCCGCTCAAGATACGTAGGCCGGTGCCGCGACCGAGCCCGCGCAGATGCGCGCCGGCGAGATCGATGTTGAGTCCCCGCGTCACCGCGCGAGGCGCGCGCACGACGAGCCCGTCGCCGCGGCAGGGCGTGTCGCGCACCGGATCATCGTCGAGAACCAGGTCGCTGACGACGATATCGCCGCAGTTGCAGGGTACGTCGCGACCGTCGACGTCGTCTCCGCACAACATGGCGAGCGCTGGAGCAGCCGTGAACAGAACCGCCCCGGCCAGCAAAGCGCACAAGCGCCAACGGCGGGCGGCGGGGGAGAATTCCAACATGCGGGCGGGGGTCAAATCACATCACCTCGGGTCGATCAACGCCGAATCGCGCGACGATGAGGAATTCGCTGCGCGCCGCCGTCGGTCGCAATTCGTACTTCAGGTCCGTATCGTGCACAGTATTGAGGCGCGAACGGGAAGGGGCAAGAGGGCAATCCGATTTGGGGGCAATTCGATTTGCCGAGCGCGACTGCGGGGATCATGGGAACGGCGCCACACTTGAATGACAATCGCGCCGCGCTGTTGGCGCGGATCGCAGCGGCACCGAGCCTGTTCTGCGGGCTCGACTACGACGGCACCCTGGCGCCGCTCGCGCCGACGCCCGACGACGCCCGGCCGCTGCCGGGAACCGACGCGTTGTTGCACCGTCTCGCCGCGCGCCGCGGCACGCGCATCGCGATCGTCACCGGACGGGCGATCGCGAACGTGCAGAGATTTCTCGACCTCGACCGCGCCTACTACATTGGAATCCACGGACTCGAAATCCGGCGGCCAGGAGAACCGATCGACTACTCGAGCGCCGGACGCGCGGCACGGGCGATTCTGCCGACGCTGGTCAACCGCTTGCGCGCACAACTCGGGGACTCCGCCGGACTTCTGATCGAGGAGAAAGGAGCTGCGGTGGCGCTGCATTTCCGGCTCGCTTCGGCGGCGGAGGGAGAGGTTGCCCAGGCGACGCTGGCGGCCCTGGTCGCCGAACTGGAGACAGCGGGCGAGCCGCTCGAGTTGCTGCGCGGCCACGAGGTGGTAGAGGTGCGTCCGCGCGGCGTCGACAAGGGCCGCGCGCTGTGCGAACTCCTCGCCGCCAACGCTCCCGACGCGCTGCCGCTCTACATCGGCGACGACCAGACCGACGAGGACGCATTCCACGCGCTGCCCGAGGAAGCGATCACCATCCGCGTCGGCGCTGCGAACGTCGAGACCTGCGCCCGCCACCGGCTCGCCGACCCGGCCGAAGTGCAGGCGTTTCTGGAAGAAATCGTCGGCCGCGGCTGACCGGTCCGACGCGTCAGGCCGGGCGCTTTGGGCGTTTGGCGAGCCAGTCGAGCAGGGTGCCGACGGCGGCAGTGTCGGGCAGATGGCGGGTTGCGGCGGTGAGCGTATCGGCCTCGCCGACGCGAATCGTGATGCCGAGACCTTGCAACATGCGGAAGGTATCCTCGTTCGGGGAATCGCAGCCGACGTACAGGATGCGGACCTTCTCCGACCAATCCGGCCCGTAGCGCTGGCGCACCACCTGGTGGATCGCGTGCCCCTCGTTCCAGGCCACCGGGGGTTGGGCTTCGACGCCGAGGCGGATGTTCTGCACCTGGAACCCTGCCTTGGTGATGATCGCCCGGGCGCGCTCGGCGACGCGGGCGCGGCGGGCGCTCTTCGCCGCGGCGAAATGCAGGGTGAGCACGCGACCGCGGTTCTCGACGCTGGCGCCGGAGCTTTCCAAGCGGCGGAGTTCGCGCTCGAGTCGCTCCAGGCGCTCGGCATAGTGGGTCAACTCCGGGTGCTCGAAGCGCGCCAGCCCCGGGCCCTCGATTTCGAGCCCATGGTTGCCGAGGTAGGTGACGCGTGGGTCGCCGACCAGAGCGCGAATGTGGTCGCGCGAGCGACCGCTGAGGACGGCGACGTCGGTGTCGCGACGGCGCGCACATGCCGCCAGCGCGCGCCGTGCGGCCGGCGGCAGTGGCGGCGCACCCGGCGTATCGCCCGGCGGCGCGAGAGCGCCGTCGTAGTCGACGAACACCGCCAGGTGATGGTCGTTGATGAACGCGACCAGCCAACTCTCGAAGTCCTGCTTCGTCGGCTGACCGATCGCTGCGCCCGGTGCTTGGGATGCTTTCAAGAAGCGATCGACCCACCACGACACATCGTAACGGCGCTCGCGTCGGCGCAGGGCGGTGAGCCGCGAGCGGCGCTCGGGTTCGTCCATCGTCAACGCCCGGTGCAGCGCGTTGGCGGTGCGGTCGAGGTCGTACGGATTGATGAGAACCGCCTCGGGCATCGTTTCCGAGGCGCCGGCGAGCCGCGACAGCACGAGCACGCCCGGCGGTCCGATCTGGCAGGCGACGAACTCCTTGGCGACGAGATTCATGCCGTCGCGCCCCGGGGTGATGAATGCGACGTCGGCATCGCGGTAGAGCCCGGCGAGGCGCTCGGGCGGCAGGCTCTGGTAGAGATAGCGGATGGGAGCCCACGACGCCGTCGAAAAGCGGCCGTTGACGCGGCCGACGAGTTCGTCGATATGGCGCTTGAGGTCGCTGTACTCGGCGACCTGCGCCCGGCTGGGAACGGCGAGTTGGAGGAAAACGACCTTCTCGCGATGCTCGGGGTAGACCTCGAGCAGGCGTTCAAAGGCGAGGATGCGCTCGGGGATCCCCTTGGTGTAATCGAGCCGGTCGACGCCGAGAATGAGCTTTTCGCCGCGCGTGACGTCCGACTTCGGCGCGTTGAGCGCGAGCTCCTGGTAGTAGTCGAAATCGATGCCGATTGGGTAGGCTCCTACCTGAACCGTCCGGTTGCCGTATTCGATCAGGCCGGCGCCACGATCGACGCGGCCGCGCAGGAGCAGCTCGACGCAGTCGAGGAAGTTGCGGGTGTAGTGGTCGACGTGGAAGCCGATCAGGTCGCAAGCGAGCATGCCGCGCAGCAGTTCCCGGCTCCACGGCAGCAGGCGGTAGAGGTCGTAGGACGGGAAGGGGATATGCAGAAAGAACGCGAGCCGCGTGTCGGGCCGCGCCTGACGGATCATCTGCGGCGTCAGCATCAAGTGGTAGTCCTGGATCCAAACCAAGCTACCGGGCTCGGCTGCGGCGACGGTCGCGTCGGCGAACTTCTGATTGACGCTTTCGTACACCTGCCAATCCTGGCGATTGAAGCGTGCGAGTCCGGGGAACGAGTGGAACAGGGGCCAGAGCGTGCGGTTCGAGAACCCGTGGTAGTAGCGGTTCACCTCGGCTTCGGTGAGGGCGACGGGCTTCATTTCATAGCTGTCGTCCTTGCGGCCGAGTTTGGCGTCGCGCGGGAGTTGGGCCCCGGGCCAGCCGATCCACTTGCCGCCGTGCGCCTGGAGCACGGGCTCGAGCGCGGAGACGAGCCCCCCTGCGGAACGTTGCCCCTCGAGGCCGCGTTGTCCCATCTTGAACGTGATTGGCAGCCGATTGCTGACGACCACCAGGCGTCGTTCCTCGGAGTTGCTGCTCTTCGACGCGCGTTTCGCCATCTCTCTCCCCTCCCGATCGTTGGCCCGGTCTCTGAGTAGCAAGGCTGGGCCGAATGAAAAAGCCGCGGTTCTCGGCCCGCAGCGCGAGATTCGGCACGGCCAGCCGCCGAGGCTGCAAACGCGGGCGGCGAGGACGTGCAGAGCAGGGTCTTTTGTGCTGAATTGCGGAGCTATGCGCTCTTGGGTCGCTCTCAGTATCCTGCTCGTTTTCGCCGGCCTGTCGATCTTCGCCTACAAGGTATTCGTGCTCGAATACCCGTTGCGCTCCGCCGGCGTCGCCGGGACGTGGCGCGCGGAGATCGTCGTCCACGTCACCGGCGACGGCAACAAGCGCGTTGTCGTCGATGCACTCCTGCCGCGCGCTTCGGGCTACCAGCGCCTGCTGAGCGAGGTCGTCCGCTCGGGTCCGTTGCGGTTCTCGATCAGCGAGGACGGCCAGAGCCGGCAAGGCCGCTGGAGCGGCGCGCTCGAGCGTTCCACCAGCGTCAGCTACCAGGTCAGCTTCGATGCGCTCGAGTACCGTTGGGAGTTGCCGGCGAGCGAAGAGAGGACGGCGGACGGCTACCCGAAGACGGTGCGCGCCTTCCTCGAATCTTCGCCGGGCGTCCAACTCGACGATCCGGCGGTGGCCCAACTCGCCGCCGAGCTCGAACTCGACTCGCCCGACAGGGTCGTACTGGTCAGAGAGATCTTCGCCTTCGTCAATCGCGAGATCGGTTCGATGCAGACGGTCGGACCGATGGATGCGGTGAGCGTGATTCGCGAGGGCCGCGGCAACGCGATGGGCCGCGCGCGGCTGTTCTGCGCGCTGGCACGCCATTCCGGGCTGCCGTGCGTGGTCGTTCCGGGATTGTTCCTCGAGGACGGCACCTACGATTCGCTGCACTACTGGAACGAGGTTTACATCGGCGCCGGCTGGGTTCCGGTCGACACCGTGCAGGGCTTGATCGAACGGATTCCCGCCAACCGCATGGCGCTGTCGACGAGTGCCTTCGTCGCGCCGGTACAGGCGGAAAACACTGCCTCGCTCTCCTACCGCTTCGAGGTCGAGTCGGAGCTCGCCGCGTTCGTCGACGTGATGCGGCGCCGGCTGAGCGAGTCGACCAACCTGGTCGACCGGGTCTCGCTGCTGTTCCTGCCGCTGCACGTCCAGCAGATGCTGCGCCTGCTGCTGCTGGTGCCGCTCGGTGCGCTGGCGATCAGCATTCTGCGCAGCATCGTGGGACTGCGCACGTTCGGGACGTTCATGCCGATGTTGATCGCCCTGTCGCTGACGGCGACCGGCGTGGTCTGGGGAACGGCGTTCCTGATCGTCGTCGTACTCCTCGCGCTCCTGTCGCGCCTGTGGATCAAACGCTTCTACCTGCTGCTGGTCGCGCGCGTCGCCTTCATCCTGACGATGGTGATCATCCTGATGGTCGGCATGCTCATGGTCGGCGACTACATGCAGATCCCGACTTCGGGCGTGGGCGCGTTTCCGTTCGTGATCATGACGATGATCGTCGAGCGCATCAGCGTCAGCCTCGAAGAAGAGGGATGGCGCAACACCCTGAGCCGGATCGGCACGACGCTGTTGTCGGTGTACCTGACCTACATGGTCGTCCAGGCGCGCAGTCTGCAGACGTTCCTGCTCGTCTACCCGGAGTTCCTGATCGTCATCTTGGGTCTGCTCATTGCCGTCGGCAAGTACACCGGCTATCGCCTGACCGAACTGATTCGCTTCCGCGAACTAGCCGCCCCCAAGGCGGTCTGAGAAAAGGGCGATATCCATGCCTCTGGCAATCTGGCGCGCCCTGCGCGCGCGCGGCGTACTCGGCATGAACGACCGCAACGGCCGCTTCGTGCTGCCGCTCAATCCGCGCAAGTTCTACCCACGCGTCGACGACAAGCTGCTCACCAAGCAGCTCGCGGAGGCACGCGGCATCGCCGTGCCGGCGCTCCTCGGCGTCGTCTCGCACTACCACGAACTGCGCCACGTTCCGGAAATGCTGGCGCCGCACGAGACCTTCGTCCTCAAGCCGGCACGCGGCTCGCAAGGCAACGGCATCGTCGTCGTCGTCGGCCGCGACGGCGATCTCTACCGGCGCCCCAACGGCACCACCCTGACCGTCGCCGAGTTGCAGCAGCACGTCTCCAGTATCCTCTCCGGCGTCTTCTCGCTGCGCGGCGATTGGGACAACTGCCTCATCGAGGAACTCGTCATCGTCCACCCGGAGTTCGCCAAAATCGTGCCGCGCGGCGTCCCCGACATCCGCGTCATCGTCTGCAACGGCCTGCCGGCGATGGCCATGTGCCGCCTGCCGACCGAAGAGTCGAACGGCCGCGCCAACTTGCACCAGGGAGCAATGGCGGTCGGCTTGGACATGGCCAGCGGCCGCGCCGTGCACGCCATGCACCACAACCTCACTGTCGATCACCACCCCGACACGAAGTACCCGCTCCAGCACTTCGCGGTGCCGCACTGGGACGACGTGCTCGGACTGGCCGCCGCAGCGAGCGAGATCGCCGGACTCGGCTATCTCGGGGTCGATGTCGTCGTCGACGCCCGCCATGGGCCGCTGCTGCTCGAACTCAATGCGCGCCCCGGCCTGGCGATCCAACTCGCCAACGACGAAGGTCTGGTGCCGCGGCTCGAAATCGCCCGCGACCGCGGCGCCGCGAGCATGCCGGCCGAGCAACGGTGCGCCCTGGCGCGGGAGCTGTTCGCGCGCACCCCCATCGGGCACACCGAGGAGCCGGCGCCGGAATGATCGCCGTCCCTGCCATCCCCATTCTCGCGACGTTGCTCGCCTGCGTCGCATTGGCACCCGCGACTGCCTTCGCCGACGCCGTCCCGAGCGCGTGGGACGTCACGATCGCGATGCGTGTCAGTGCCGAGGACGACAAGTCGATCGAGGTCCACGTCGCGCTGCCGCCGGACGACGCGCAGCAGTCGGTATCGAACGTCGTCGTCAAGTCGCGCGGGCTCACCAGCGAAATCGTCCGTGGCGCCGAGCCCGAGGTCATTTTTCGCGGCCGTGCCGAAGGCAGCCGGCGCGTTTCCGTGAACTTCCGCGTCGAGCGCACTCCCGGGAAGCTGGCGCTGCCGGTGATCCATCCCGCGATCGACCCGCCCCGCGACGTGCTCGACGCGTTGCGACCGGCGCCGCTTTATCCGTCGCGTTCGATCCTCGTGCGCGAGTTTCTCGAGACCCACGTCGCACCCAAGCTGCAGGAGCCCGACTTCGGCATGGTCCAGGCGATCTACCAAACGATTCGCGAGAAGCTCCCCTACGACCGCGACGGCAAGAGCCTGCCACTCGACGTGCTGCGCCGTGGCCATGGCCTGCGGATCGGCCGCGAGCGCGTCTTCACGGCCTGCCTGCGCAGCGCCGGGATCCCCGCGCGTTTCGTCGAAGGCATCGACCTGACCAGTTCGACGCGGCGCAAACGCCGCTTCTGGAACGAAGTCTGGGCTGACGGCACATGGTACCGGGTAAGCCTCTCCGGCGGCTGGAGCGGCAGATTCCCGGACGACTATGTCGCCATGGTTGCCGACGGCCGCCGTATCGTCCGCGCGCGCGGGGACGAGGAGGTCGAGTACATCATCATCGCCCAACCGGCCCCCGCTCGTACCCCGGTTGCAACGCCGGGTCCGAGCCCGGGCAGAGCGAGAAACTCATGACCCGCAAGACTCTTGGGAGCCTGCTGCTCGCCGCGCTCGCGGGCGCGGCAACCCCGGCCATCAGCGCCGGCGCCGAAAAGCCGGTACGCCTCGTCGAAGCCCACGATGGAACGCTCGCTGCGGTCGTGATCGCCGCCAGCGGCACCGCCGAACCGGTGCTGCTCTTCGACCCGCAAGACGCCGATGCACTGCGCGACGTCCTCGCCCTCCTCCCCAATCCGCGCACCTGTGTCGTACGCGCCGCACGCGCCGGCACGACGGCCGCAAACCTCATGGCGGAGATTGCCGGACAGCCGTGCACCACCTACGCGACGGCCGCAGACCTGGCGCGGGCGACCTGGGTCGAGCCCAAACGGGTCGTCGTCTTCGAAGCGGAAAGCGGCGCCGATCGCGTCCGCGCCGAAGGCTTCGCTGCCGCGACGGGCAGTGCCCTGCTGCCCCTCGAAGAAGGTGCGGAGTTCACTCGCGAATTCCTCGCCCCGTGGCAGCCCGAGGTCGTCTATCTGGCTTCCGACGGACTGGCCCCAGCGGCGCTCGGGCCAGACTTGGAAACGGTGCGTCTGGTCGACGCCGTCGAGGTCGTGGTGGCGTTTCGGGCGATCACCGACGAGTACCCGAGCGCGCTCATCTTGACCAACCCCGCCGACCTCGTCGGCATGTTCTCGCCATCGAGTCTGTCGATGGTCTCCGGCCTCTACGCCGCCCTGCACAAGGCGCCGGTGTTCCCGGTGCCGTCGGCCGACCCCGAAGAGATAGAGCGGTTCGCCGGCGAGCTGATGCGCGCGGCCGAGTTCCTGCCCGAGCGAATCCTGCTGGTCGGCGACGAGCTTGCAATGCGCAGCCACCGGATTCCGGACCCGGTGCTCGCCGCAGGCGGTCCCGAGGCACGTGGCGGCGGCACGATCGTTCGCACCGAGATCTTCTCCGAGATTCACCACGAACGGCCGCAGGTTTTCCCGGTGGGACGGATCATCGCGGAAAATGCCGTATTCGCCAGCCTGACGCTCGTACGCCGGCTGCACGTCGACACGAAGGTCCGCGACAAGCCGGTGATCTTCCTCGCCAACGCCGACGAGATCTTCCCGCTCGGCGAGACGATCTCGCGCACGACGGTGAGCGACCTGCGCAACCTCGGCGTGCGCGTGCATGCCTACTACCGCGGGGAAATCACCCCCGAGATCTCGCAACAAGCGCTCGGCCAAACGGACGTCCTCGTCTGGGAGGGGCATCCGCGCGATCTGACCCTCGAGGAACGTGGCGGCATCGCCGTCGACACGGCGCCAAAGGTCACGATCCTACAGGGCTGCTACACACTGGACCGCAACGACCCGCTGATTCTCATCGAGAAGGGAACCCAGGCGATCGTCGCAACCTCGGCGGCGATCTACAGCGCGCCGGGTTCCGGCTTCGCGCGGGCATTGTTCGATTCGATCGCCCATGACGGCGCAGACTTGGGTACTGCCGTGCGCGACGCCCGCAACTTCCTGCTCGCACTGGCCCTGCTGCGCCGCGAGATGGGTTTCGAGGAATGGCACAAGACCTACCGCGCGGCACTGGCGTTCGCCCTCTGGGGCGATCCGTCGTACCGCGCGCCCATCAAGACCGGCAGGCCCGACGTCCGCGCGACGTCCTGGGAACTCGACGCCGACTCGCTGACCCTGACGATTCCCCAGCGCCGCCTGCGCGAGGTCGCGGTGGGCGACTACCGCGCCGAGCCGGTGCCCCGAGTCATGTATGGAGGGCTGGTATTCAGCGCGGGCAAAACGCGCACGCTGCGCGACATGTTCTCGACCGTGCAGACCGTACCGCCGGAGCGCCGCCATGCCTGCGCGCCCGACGCCGGCTGGAGCGTCGTGTCGTTGTATGCGGAGTTGACCCAACAGTTGACCGTACTTGCGCGTCCCGACTGGGAGTCGCTCGCGCTGAAAACCCGCAGCGGCAAGTTCCGCTTCGCGCTCGCCGCGAACGCCGCCGAGTGCGCGGCTGCAACCGTCGCGCCGCAAGCCGCCGGCGCGACACCGAGTCCCGCGCCGGTGCAGCAGGACTGAGCGGCCCGCGCTGCGTCAGTGCACCTCGTACGGCGTCAGCACGGCACCGTATTGTTCGAGCAACTTCACGACCTCGGGCTGCTTGCCGAAGTCCGCGATTTGGATTGGGGTAGCGGTTTTGTTGTTCACCAACGAGAAATCGGCCCCATTGTCGAGCAAGAAACGCACGGCCTCGACGTGCCCGTTGAACGAGGCCAGGTGCAACGGCGCATCGCCGGTCTTGTTGCGCGCATTGACATCTGCGCCTTTGCTCAACAGAAACCGCAGCCGCTCCAGGTCCCCTTTCGCGGCCGCGGTATGGATCATGCGGTAGTCCTTTTCGCCGCCCCCAACATCGACTTTCGCCCCCTTGCGCAACAAGAGTTCCAACATCGCGCGATCGCCGGCAAGGAGCGCGGGGGCCGGGCCGCCGAGCGCGGTCAGATTGGGGTCGGCGCCTCTTGCCAGGAGCAATTTGGTCATCTCCACGTCGTTCCGGCGGATCGCCGCGTGCAGCGGCCCGACCCCCTGCGTGTCGATCAGGTTCGGATCGGCGCCCGCTTCCAGAAGCGCCACCGCGGGTTCCGCCCGATCGCTTTCGATCGCCGCGCGCAAGGGAGTCCAACCGTCCTCGGTGGCCAGATTCACATCGGCGCCAATCTCGACCAAGACTTTGAGTAACGCTGTGCTACTGCGCGCCACCGCCCAGTACGCAGGCGTGCGTCCACGTGCATCCGGAAGATTGATCGCGGCGCCGGCGTCGACGAGTTGGCGTACCCAACCATCGTTGTTCTGAAACACCGCTTGAATCAGCGGGGTAACGCCGGCGTCGTCCTTGGCATCGACGTTGGCACCGGCGCGAACCAACAGTGCGGCCAAGTCGGCGGAAGCGACGACACCGTGGTGTAAGCCGCTGCGGCCGTGCTCGTCGACGGCATTCACATCCGCCCCTCTGCGGACCAACTCGGTGGCGATGTCGAGCGCGTCCAACGACGCGGCGAGGTGCAGCGGCGTCGCCTCGGTCGCGGTGATCGCCACCTGGTTCCCTTCCGCATTCCAGCGGACGAAGACCGCCGTACCCCTGATGTTCGGGTTGGCGCCCGCGTCGAGGAGGAGCTTTGCCGTCTGGGCGTTCTTGCGCTCCAGCGCGAGAAAGAGCGGCTGGACCTGGTCCGCTCCGGCACGGTCGGGTTCGGCGCCGGCGCCGAGGAGTTGCGCCACCGCATCGTAGCGGTCGTTGACGACGGCGTGCAGCAGCGGCGTTTTGCCGGATGAATCGTACGCATCGATTTCTTCCGCGGGCTTGACCGGCTCACCCGGTTTGGGCTCGACACGGAGAGCATCGAGAGCCGCACCGAGTGCGGTGACGTCGCCTGAAATACTGGCGTCGTGCAGCACTCCGGCGTGGGCGGCGAGGCGGGGGAGCGTCACCCACAACAAGCCGGCGAGCACGACGAACGTAAGCGCTTTCATTGGTTTCGACCTCCCGTCCGTCGCACGCGATTTGCGCTCCGAACGCGGGGCTGCCGCACGGCTCGGCGAACTCCAGCAGCACGATCGAACGATCGCGCTCTTCCATCGGTAGGGTTCTCTTTGGGTGGCAGGGTTCTCTTCGGGGCTCATTTCCGGACATGCTAGCCGGAAGCGAAACGCCCGGCTACCGCCTGTCCGGCCGCAGGTGGCCGGTGCTCTCGTCCCAACGCCAGCGCGCCTCGTGCCCCACCTGGTGCACGCCTCCCCACCAGCGATCGATCCCGTTGGCGACGATGAAGTCATCCTCGTCCGCAGCGAAACGCCGGCCGTCGTCGGTGAGGCGGACGAGCGCCTGCCATTTCTGCTCCGCGGCGGATCGGTCGATGGCGACCGCCGGCTTGGGACCGTTTGCCAGCATCTCGAGATACCACCAGTAGGTCATGTCGCCGAGGAACGGTCGCTCCTCCTGCGCTTGCTGCACGCGGAAGAGCTCGTCTGCCGGGCGCTCACCGTCGAGCAGGCAGCGCAGCGTGACCCGATCGGTGCGGCTGAGGCCGGCGCGCACCGACGGAAACTGCTCGAGGTGGCGCGTGAGCGCAGCCGTCAGATAGGAAAGCGCGGACAGATCCATCCCACGCAAGCGCTCGAGCAACGTCGGGTCGGGGCTGCGGAACGCCTCCCAGGCGACGACGGCGAGTTCGATTTCATCTTCGCTGACGAGCGCCCGGTCCCCAAAGAGTGCCGCGATGTCGGCCGGGTCGAGTTGGCCAAGCCCGTTGAAGCGTTCGACCTTCGGGTGATCGCCGACACAGATCATGGTGAGCACGACGTCGCCGCGGTCGACCGTGCTGAAACGGTCGAGGATCTGGAGAATCTGCAGTTGGTCGTACAGGTCGTGCTCGAACCAGAGCACCACCTCTTCGTGCAGGTCGAAGCTGGCGAGGATGTCGTCGCGCTGCGCCAGCAGCTTCTCGATCTTGCCGGAGTCGCCGTCGCTCGAGGTAGCGAGGAAGCCGGCGCGCACCGCTCGCAGCGCCACCGCGTCCAGTTCCGCAGGCACCGGCCCCTCGTGGAGCACGTCGCGCCACGGCAGCACGATTCCGCCCAAGCCAGAGCGGCGGATCTGGTCAGCGGCGGCATCTCCGTTGGTGACGTGCAGCATGGCGACCTCGACTATAGCACGGGCCGCCGCGCTGGGGGCGAACCCCGCCGCGCTCGGCGCGAAATCAGGGACTCCCCTGCGAACCGCTAGCGTGCTACCGCGTAGGGGTGCGCCACCGTCGTGGAAATTCGCGGTACCGCTGGCTCCGCTGGTTGCTGCTTCTTCTCCTGCTGAGCCCGTTTTGCGTCTACGCCGCGTTGCCGTTTCTCAGTGCCCGGCCGACGCTGCACCGCTATATCGAAGATCAACTCCGCACGGCGGCCAACCTCGATATCCTGATCAGCCACATGCGCGTCGGCTACGACCTGTCTGCCGAACTCGATGCGGTGTCGATCGCGACGCCGGGCGGCGCTCCGTTTCTCACCGCCGAACGCATACGCGCCGCCCCTCATCTTCCCGGGCTCGCGCGCGGTGAGGCGGCCGAGATTCGCGTCGAAGGGGTGCACCTATACATGGACGGCCTGCCGGCGCAGGCCCCGAAAACGACCGAGGTCACCCAGCTACCGTCCGGCATCGCACTCGCCGCGAGCTTGCGCGGGCAACGCATCGAACTGATCGACGGCTTCGTTCACTTCGGCGCGGCGACCGACATCATCCTCGGCCCGCTGACCCTGGCGGTCGATTCCCTCGACATGGGCGATGGCCTGCAACTGAGCGGCGCCGCCGCGCTGGGAGGCAGCGGGAGCCAGGCATTGTGGTCCGCCGAACTCGGCGCGAGCCTCGCCACGAGCAGCGCCAGCATCCGCGCCGATGCCCCGATCGATGCGGTGCTGGGCGCCTACTCCGACCTCGTGCTTCCCGAGCCGTTGCAGGATCTCGAAGGCGCGCTGGCTGTCGACCTGCGTGGCTCCGAGAATGGCCGCATCGCCTTCGATCTCGAGGCGGACATCCGCCCGCCCCGGAAGGCCAAGCCCGTACCCGTGCGCGGCAGCGGCGAGATCGATCTCGCCGCCAACACGATCGCGGCGAAACTCACCACGCAAGGCCTGGAGTTTCAGTCGGCCGACTCCACCCGCGCAGCCAGCGGCCTTCAGGTGAATCTGGAAATCACCGCACTGCGCCAGGACAGCGGTGCGGACCGCTTCGACTTCGTCGTCGGTCTTCCCACCGGGGAGCTGCTGTGGGAACGCTACTACGTGGATCTCGGCCACCATCCGCTCACGGTCAAGGGCCGCCTCGAGCCGAACCCGGGCGTGCTGAAGCTCAGTCGCGCCGCGGTGTCGGCCGGCAAGATCGGATCTCTCAAGGGGGGCGGGACCTATGCGTTGGCCAACGGCCGCGCCCAGTGGCAAGTCGACTTCGACATCCCCGGCTTGCGTGCTTTGTACCAACTCGCCGTCCGCGACCCCTTCGCCGACGCACGTCCGATGCTCGCCGGGATCGATGTCGAAGGGCGCGCGATCGGCTCGGTCAGCCAAGCGACCGACGCGCGCGGCGCACGCCGGCTGACCGGGACACTCGACCTGGCGGGCGCGGGAATCAACGTTGCGGAGCCAAGGGTGCGCCTGCGCGGCATCGATCTGCGTCTGCCGCTCGACTTCAATGAGAGCGAACCCGCCGCGACGCAAACCCAGAGCGGCTGGCTGCAGATTGCGCAGCTGTCGGCAGGCGATGTCGACATCGGCCGCGTCGCGCTGCCCCTCGCGATCGCGACCAACCGCATCGGCCTCGCCGAACCGGTACACATCGCGCTCTTCGGCGGCAGCCTGGACTTGGTCACCCTGCAAGGAGAGGCGCTGGCCAGCGACTCGCCGCGCGTCACGCTCGGACTCTCACTGCGCGATCTCGACCTCGAACCACTGGCGCTGGCCACCGGCTTGCCGCGGATCGTCGGCCGGGTCACCGGGGCGATGCCGAACCTGGTGCTCGAGGGCGAGACGATCACCAGCGAGGGCGAGATCCAGATCGATGTCTTCGCCGGAACGGTCCGCCTCCGCGAGCTCAGCGTCGACGACCTGTCGTCACCCGTTCCGGCACTGCGGCTCGACGTCGACTTCAGCGACATTTCGCTGAAGCGGCTCACCAGCACGTTCGAGGTTGGCCGGATCTCGGGAATCCTCGCCGGCCGGGTCGAAGACTTGGTGCTCGTCGACGGCCAGCCGGTGAGCTTCGTGGCGCAGGTGGCGACCGTACCGCGCTCGGGTGTGTCGCAGCGCATCAGCGTCCGCGCGATCCGGCAGATCTCGATCCTCGGCGGCAGCGGCGGCGACCCGCTGAGCCAAAGCGTGCTCGGGCTGTTCGATGAGTACCGCTACGCGAAGATGGGATTCCGGTGCAGTCTGGAGAACGACCGATTCGTTCTGCGTGGCGTCGAGGAATCCGGCGATAAGGAGTATCTTGTCAAAGGAGCGACGCTGCCGCCGCGGGTGAGCGTGGTCAGCCACACGCGAGTCATTGCGTTCTCGGAACTGATGCGGCGCCTTGCCCGCGTCGCCTCGGTCGAAGACGACGAGGCGCCGATTCGGGAACCCGCCGCAGACACCGGCGACGACGAGCAAGAGCCATGAAACGGAGAGACATGAACACACGCGCGAAACAGGTCATTGGTGGAATCGGTGCGGTCGTATTGGTGGCCGGCTGCATCACGGTGAACATCTACTTCCCGGCGCCCGAGGTGCGCCTGGCGGCCGAGGCGATCGTCGAGGAGACCTGGGGCGACGGCGCGGCCAAACCCCCGGCGGCGACGCCGCAGTCGTCGTGGCTGGACTTCTTGGCGCCGGCGCCGGCGTTTGCGCAGGAGGCAGCCGACATCAACGTATCGACCGCGGCGATCCGGGCTCTGAAGGAGTCGATGCGCGCGCGCTCGGGCCAGCTCAAACCATGGCTCGGTGCCGGCAACGTCGGCATCGGCAGCGACGGCTATCTCGTGGTTCGCGGCCTCGATGGCGTGGCCCTGCGCGACCAAGCGGCGATCCGGCGACTGGTGGAGGCCGAGAACCGCGATCGGCGCAGCCTGTACGCCGAGATCGCGAAGGCGAACAAGTTCGGCGACGACCGCATCCCCGAAATCGAGAAGATCTTCGCCGAAACCTGGATCGACAAGGCCGAGTCCGGCTGGTCGGTGCAGTCCGGCGGGAAGTGGAACAAGAAGTAGGTAGCGACGTCGGCAGCGCCGCGAGGATGCGCGGAATCGACCGTCCATACTCGCGGCGCCGCAAGCGCGTACTCAGCCACCGTCGTGCTCGTCGGTGGGCAGCGAAGGAAGGAATGCAGCTACATCGATCGTGATACCCGGCGGATCGAGGACGATTTCGCCGGCACGGACGATGGCCGTCTCGATTCGGTCGGCGACGCCACGCCAGTGGTGCACCACCGTGCGCTGCTCCAACGCCGCGATCAGATAGTGGTGCGCGGAGGGCTGCTTGAAGTACTCGGTCAGCTTGATCCTGGTGTCGATGCGACGGCTCGTTGGCGAGAGGATTTCGACCAAGACGGCCGGATTGGATGCGACCATCTGGTCGTCGGGGATGCGCCCCCCGCAGTGCACGATGACGTCGGGTTCGAAGCCCTTCGTTTCATCGATTTTGACCGTCGGCCCGTCGACGATCGCTTCGCAGGCGACACCGGCGAGCTCGATCGCACGGTTGAGCGCATTGGTGACACTGAGTTTCGATCGCGCGTGCCCGACCCTCTCGGGCGAGATCATGTAGACCTTGCCGTCGTAGAGTTCGTAGCGACCACTTTCTTGCTGGTGCGCCCATTCGAGCCACTGGTCGAAGCTCATATCGTGTTCGGGTAGTTTGATCGCCGGGTCAGCCATCCCTCCTCCCTAGTAGCCCGCTAACAAAACCCTGCAAGCGGTACGTGGTCAACCGATCAGCCAGTTCGGCACGGGTACGCCACACGGCCGGCGCCGATAATGGCCGCATACACCGTCCGTGCCGATCCACGCAGGTTGCATTTCCGCCCCGGTTTCGGGACACAAAGGGGTCGCGCCCGGTCGGCGTGGCCGCGGCGCTCTTTGCCGCGGGGCGCACAAATCCATCTTCGGGAGAGGCACGTATGAGCCAGTTCAAGCACGAGATTCGCAACGACATCGCCTGGGTGACCTTTGACTCCGGCGGCATGAACACCCTGTCGCAGGCGGCGATCACCGACCTGCAGGCCATGACCAAGGAACTGCACGCGATCCACGCGGCGACTCCTCTCAAAGGCGTGGTGCTCGAGGGCAACAAGTTCGGCCTCGGTGCCGGCGCCAACATCGGCGAGCTCATGACCGCCGACGCCGAGCAGCTCGGGCAGTTCATCGACGTCGGCCACGCGACTCTCTACGGGATCGAGGACGGCCCGCTACCGTGGGTTGCACTCATCGACGGCTTCGCCCTCGGCGGTATCTACGAGCTCGCGCTCGCCTGCCACGGCATCCTCGCCACCGACAAGTCGACCATCGGCTTCCCCGAAATCCGCCTCAACATCTTCCCCGGCCTCGGCGGTACCCAGCGCATGCCGCGCCGCAGCGGTCTGGCCCACGGCTTCACCGCCGTGCTCCAGGGCGGCAACTTTCGCGCCAAGCAAGCCGCCGAGATGAAGATGATCGACGCGGTCATTGCCGACGGCGAGGACAAGCACGCGGTCGCCGCGAAGTTCCTCACTGAAACCCTGCCGACGATCACCCGCCCGCTACCCGACGACTTCGCCAACGCCGAGGCCATGCGCGACTTCGTCCTGCCGGTGGTGCAGAAGGCGACGCTGGGCCGGCCGAACCCACGCGCGCCCTACGTCGCCCTCGACGTCATCATCAAGGGCGCGGCGCTGCCGCTCAAGGAGGCGAACCAGCTCGAGCGCGACGAGTTCGTCAAGGTTGCCACCTCGCCCGAAGGCAAGGCCGGCATGCGTTTCTTCTTCACCCAGCAGTCCGTGCAGAAGATGCCGAAGGGCGCGCCGAAGCCGCGCGCTTTGAAGAAGATCGGCGTCGACGGCATCGACGGCTACATGGGCAACGCCATCGGCTGGCTCGCACTCGAAGCCGGCTACGAGGTCGTCGGCCACGTGCCGCTCGAGAAGTTCGCCGAGTCCGTCCCCGGCAAGCTCGCCGCCAAGTACGCGCGCGCGGTGAAGAAGGGTTCGCTGTCCGAGGCGGACATGCAGAAGAAGGTCGCCAGTGTGAAGGTGACCAGCAACGTCGCCGACCTCTTCGACTGCGACCTGGTGATCGAAGCGCGCATGGAGAACAAGGACGTCAAGGCCGAGTTCTACCGCGCGCTCGGCAAGGGGATGAAGAAGGACGGGTTGATCGCATCGAACTCTAGTTCGATGGGTCCGGGCATGCTCGGCGCGTTCTTCGCCGAAGGCGGCGGCAGCACGCAGAACTTCCTCAACCTGCACTTCTTCAGCCCGGCGGAGCACCCGATGATGCAGCTCGTCGAGATCATCCGCGGCGCGGAGACGACGGACGAAGCCGTGTCGACGGCGCATGCGTTCGTGCGCAGCATCAACAAGACGCCGGTGATCCTCAACGACGGCTCGCCGGGCTTCCTCGTCAACGCCGGACTCGCCGCGTACATGATCGAGGCGGAGACGCTCTACCGCGAGGGCACGCCGGTCGAGGCGATCGACGCGGCGATGCGGTCGTCGATCTTCCCGATGGGTCCGTTCGAACTCGGCGACCAGGCCGGACTCGACACGGCGTCGGGCATGTTCGACACGATCCACGCGGTGACGCCGCTCGAGCCGACGCCGATCGTCTGGAAGCTGCGCGAGTTGAAGCGCTTCGGCATCAAGAGCGGTGCGGGCGTCTACGACTACGACGAGAAGGGCAAGAAGACCGGAGTATGGCCGGGGCTGGCGGGGCTGGTGCCCGACCGCGGCAGCCGGGTGGCGCCGGCGGAGGAGATCGTCGAGCGTTGCGCGCGCGCCTTGTTCGACAAGGCGAGTTCGCTACTCGAGCGCAAGATCGTCGGCTCGGCCGAGGAGTGCGACTTGTCGTTCGTCTTCGGCATCGGCTTCGCGATGTACCTCGGCGGCCCGATCTTCTACGGCCAGCAGCAGGGTTGGAAGTAGCCGCCGCGTGATGGCGGACGGGGAGGATTCCCCCTCCCCGTCCGCCGCTCTCGCGGGGACGAGTTGCTGCACCCGTTAAACCGCAATACCTAAAGCGGTGGTTCTCTCGGGGCCGCACCACTCGACGTCGCTAAAACCGTTGGTGAACGGGCCCCGGGGCGGGCGGAAATTCGCGTCAACGCAGCGGTTTCGGTCGCACGAACGACGCCTGAGCGTTCGAGCCCAAGGGGCTCAATCGAGCCCGAGGAAGTGGAAGCCAACAGCTACATTCCCGCGGTGAAAACCGCGGGTTTAGGCGACAGAATCGAGCCGCGAGCGCACTGTAATGCGTGGGAAGTCGAGCAACTGCGCTGGTGCGACCCCGGAGAGCTTCATCCTGCATGTTCCGCGTTCAGTTCGGTAGCGCGAGAGCGAGCGCCAGGGCTCGGTCGACCTCCGCCATCCGCGCGGCGGGCAAGGTGCCTGCACACTCGGCGAGTTGGGATTTCAGGACGGTATAGACCCCGCCGCACTTGGCGACACTCGACAGCGGTAGCCCGGCAGCGCCGCGCGGGACATCGACCTCCCAGGGAAATCCCGGGCCGATACGTTGCACGCTCGTGAGGTGCACGACCATGACCTTCGGGTACCGTTCGTTGCCGTTGAAAGCGTCGTGCGACACGACGAGGAACGGACGCCGCTTTCGCGACCCGCCGCTCAACTCGGCTCGGCCCCACCACACCTCACCGCGACGCACGGCGGGATCTCCGCGACGACGCTGCGGCATCGCGGTCGAACGGCTGGACGTCGACCAAATCCTCGTCTTCAGCCGCGTAGCCCCGGACGCAGTAACGCTCGACCGCGTCAGCGACCCGTTCATTCTCGAGCTGCGCAAGCTTGTCACGCATCGCCTCGCGAACGAATTCGGATACGGTTCGGTAACGTCCCCCGTCGACGAGTTCCTGCACCCGTTGGAGTTGTCGCACGTCAGCGCTGATCACGGCCTTTCGCATCGCGGCTGCCATGAGTGGAGGGTAGGATTCGGCTGAGAACGAGTCAACCAGTTTGGTGCACCGAACGATGACACCTTGTGCGGAACCACGCGGCCTGAAATCCACGGCTGACACCCGTTTGGGCCAACCCCGGGGACGCAGGGATCATTCGGACGATTCGTTGCTTCGACCCCTCCAACCATTGGAATCATCCCCTTTTTCTCCCAGCGGCTTGCCTGGAGGATGCCGCACTGCCAGGTTGCGTGTCTGGCTCGACAAACACGCACTGGAACACCCTCGTACCCGGATCGGGAGGCAGGCGATGGCAGAAGCTTCAGCGGTGATCGTTGGCGTCGGCGCAGTACGCGGCTTGGGTGCGGCCATCGCCCGGCGCTTCGCACGTGAGGGCCTGCACACCGTCATCCTCGGGCGTTCTCCCGACAAAGTCGCCGCGGCTCGCGACGATCTGCGCCGCTGCGGGGCCGACGTCGAAGCGGTGGTTGGCGACGTTACGGACGAGGCCCTGGTCCGCCGTGTCGTGGCCGATGCCGACCGTGTCGCGCCCTTGCAGGCGGCGATCTTCAACGCGGGTGGCAATTGGCCGCAGTCGTACTTGAAGATGGATGGCGAGTTCCTCGAAACCATGTGGCGGGTCAACGCACTCGCGGGCTACACCTTCAGCAAGGCTGCGATCGAACTCATGCTGCCGCGGCAACACGGCACCGTCGTCTTCACAGGGGCCTCGGCATCGTTACGCGGCAAGGCAAATTTCGGCGGCTTTGCGCAAGCGAAGTCGTCCCTGCGGGCCCTGGCACAAGCGGCTGCGCGCGAGTTCGGTCCGCAAGGTATTCACGTGGCACACGTCGTCGTCGACGGCGCCATCGACGGCGACCGCATCCACCAGTTCCTTCCGACACTCAAGGAAGCCAAGGGCGCCGACGGCCTGCTCGACCCCGACGCCATCGCCGAAAACTACTGGCACCTCTTCCGCCAACCCCGGAGCGCCTGGACTCACGAACTCGACGTGCGCCCCTGGAGCGAGCCGTGGTGAGCGAACGGCACCGACGCCGTCGCCCACATTCGTGCGGGAGAGGGGGAATTCCTTGCTCTGCGTAGCCTACGAGAATCCCAAGTCCCGGCCCTTCGAGACGCCTGCTCGAAAGCAGGCTCCTCAGGGCGAGCGGAAATGCGAAGGCCATTCCCATCCCCGTTCGTCCTGAGGAGGACGCTTCCGAGCGTCCGTCTCGAAGGGCCACCCGGGTGGCTGGAGCCGCGCCGGGACGTGATACCGGCAACGCCGGATCGAGAAACCGCCCTCACACCTCCGGCGCGCAGTAACACGGTGTCGCCAACTCGACCTCGCTGCGTGCCCAGACTTCGCGGAAGCGCGCCCAGACCGGCTGCGCTTCCTTTTCCCTGCCCTGCCGCTCCAGGCTGCGCGCGAGCCCGAACAATCCCCAGCCGTTCTCCGGCAACCGCGCAAGATCCTCGGTGAACACGGATTCGGCATCGGCCGCCCGGCCCGACTTGAGCAGTAGCGCGCCGAGCGCGTGCCGCGCCGGCTGGATCCAACTCGGCGGCTCGTCGTAGCGCAATGCATCCTCGCTGATGACCGCTCGGCGCAACGCGGCGAACGCCGCGGCGGCTTTGCCCTCGCGATAGAGGATCTCGCCCTCGAGCACGTCCTCGGCGACGGCGAGCAGAGCCTCCGTACTGTTGTTGCCGAAGGTCCTGTCTGCCGGGACGAACGCCTTCTTCGCCAGGAACTCCCGCTGCTCCACCCGCGCGCCCTGCGGATCGCCGGTCGCCGCGAGGGCGACGCCGCGCGCGTAATGCCGCATCGCGCGAGCGAACGGAAAGTGCTCGGGGAACTCGGGCGCCGCGAGGACCTCGTCCCACAATCCGAAGCGCATGCGCACTTCGAGCGGCATGACCATGTAGCCGTCGGCGATGAACGCGTAGTCGCGCGCCCACTCCGCAGGCGTTTCCTCGATCAACGCGTCGATCGCGCTCAGCGCCACCGAGCGCTGGCCGTTCATCATCGCCGCGAACGCGAGCATGTGGTTGTCGTGCGCCATATAGAGGCCGTAAAAGCCCTGCTTCGGCGCGAGCGCGCGGTAGGCACGATCGGCGGCCATCGCCTTGGCGTTCGCGTCGATCGCCTTCTGCCAGTGGCCCAAGCGAACATCGATGTGCGACGGCATGTGCACCAGGTGTCCGAGGCCGGGCTGTAGGTCGCGCAGCGCGTCAGCGGCCGTTTCGGCGCGTCCGGGTTCGGGCGAGGCCTCGACGGCATGGATGTAGAGGTGGAGCGCGAGCGGATGGCGCGGATCGATCTCCATGACCCGTTCGAGGGTGGCGACGATCTCCTCGGTTCCCGGCTGCGGCTGGCCGTCGGTCGTCCAGAAATCCCAGGGACGAAGGTCCATCATCGCCTCGGCGAACAGCGCGCCGACGTCGGGATCGTTGGGGTGGCGTTGCCAGACAGTGCGCATGGCGGCGGCGTAGGCAGCGTCGAGCGCCGCACGATCGGCGGGCGGCGGATCGGCGTAGCGCGACGCCAGGGCGGCGATCAGGTCGCGTTCGGTCTCGCTGGCCCCGGCGCTCAGGGCGACCGCCCGCTGCGATGCGATCCACGCGGCGCGAGCCCTTTCATCGGGAACGACGGGGTTGTTGATGTGCGGACCGTTGGCGACGGCGATACCCCACCAAGCCATGGCGCAAGCAGGGTCGAGATCGGTGGCCTTCTGGAACGAGCGAATCGCCTCGTCGTGATTGAACGCGTACAGAAAGCTCAGGCCCTGATCGAAGACGCGCTGCGCCGCGGGATTCGCGGTACTGACCGTATGGGTGCGATCGCCGAGTCCGGGGAAAAGCGTTCCGACGTCTGGCGTTACCGGTGCAATCGTCCGCTGCGGGCTACACGCCGCCAGCAGGCACGCGAGCAAAGAGATTCCAATCGACTTCTTCATCTGGCGGCCTCCTTCATGGGATGAATCGGGTGGGGCTAATCTGACACGCTCACCGACGACGCGAAAGAAGAATTTCGATTGCGGCGCCCGGAACGCGAACGGGAGGGATGCGCCCACGCGCGCAGCGATGCGTTTCGTTGCATCTGCCGGCGCACTCTATATGTTCCGCGCTTGCGACGAAGCGCCGTGGTTCGTGCGCTCGCGCATCGGCTTGCCAGGAGGAGGCAGCAGGAGGAAGCAGCAGGAGGAAGCAGAATGACGGTCACCGAAGCTCTCGCATCTCGCATCACGACGCGCGCTTTTCTGGAAGCACCAGTTCCGGGCGCCGTGTTGCGCCAGATCCTCGACGCGGCACGGCGTTCGCCGTCGGGTGGCAACCTGCAGCCGTGGCACGTGTGGGTGCTCGGTGGCGAGGAGATGCTGCGCTTCAAGGCGCAGATCAAGGCGCGGATGGAGACCGACCCATTCGGCGAGGGCAGCGAGTACGACATCTACCCGCCGAAGCTGAAGGAGCCGTACCGCTCGCGACGTTTCAAATGCGGCGAGGATCTCTACGCGACGATCAACGTCGCGCGCGAGGACAAGACGGGACGGCTGGCGCAGTTCGCCCGCAACTTCGATTTCTTCGGCGCACCGGCGGCGTTCTTCTTCTACGTCGACCGGACCATGGGCTACCCGCAATGGGCCGACCTCGGCATGTTCCTGCAGTCGATCATGCTGCTCGCCCGCGAGCATGGCCTGCACACCTGCCCGCAAGAGGCGTGGTCGGTCTGGTACAAGACGGCCGGCACGTTCTTCGCCGTCCCGGAGGACCTCATGCTCTTCTGCGGCATGGGCATCGGCTACATGGACGAGTCGCAGCCGATCAACACGCTACGCACCGACCGCGCGCCGCTCGCGGAGATCGCGACCTTCGTTGGAACTTGAACCAGCGTCCCCGGCTACTTTCGGCGCCGGGCGCGACCGGACTTGCGCACGAAGTCGAAGTGTTCGGCCGCGACCGGCTGCACCGAAAGACGCTGCCCTTTGCGGGTCACGAGCATCCCCGCGAGTTCGGGCGCGGCCTTGAGTTCGTCGAGCGCGACGACGTCCGCGAAGCGCTCGACGAATTCGAGATCGACCATCACCCAGACCGGATCTGCGGGCGTGGCGCGCTCGTCATAGTAGCGGCTACCCGGATCGGTCGCGTGGGTGTCGGGATAGGCCGCGCGGGCGACGCGCGCGGCTCCCGCTACGCCGGGTGGCTCGGCGTTCGAGTGATAGAACAGCACCAGGTCGCCCTTCTTCATCTCGTCGCGCATGAAGTTGCGCGCCTGGTAGTTGCGGATCCCCTCCCAACTCGTCGTCCCGTCACGCTCGAGATCGGCGATCGAGTACACGCCGGGCTCCGACTTCATCAGCCAGAATCGCTTCGCCATTCCACCCTGCTCTCCATCGCGCTGGTCTGCTTGTCAACCGCGTCCCCGCGCAACATCGCATCCCCGCGCCGACTGCCGGGTCAGAGCGGACAGGACGCGTTTCGCACGCCGTCGTCGAACGTGTCACCGTTGCGAGTAGGCGCGCGGGGTGGCGCCGCGGACCATTTCGCCTGTATCGTCGGGCGTGCGCCGCTGGCCCCACCGGAGAATACCCATGACGAACGACGACGCGGACACGCCGCCACCGCGATCCCGCAAGACCTCGTATCGCATACGGAAACGCATCACCGGCGGGCTCAATCAGATCCTCATCCGGATCCTGCCGGCGATCTACAACGCGTACATGTGGTTCGTCTTCAAGACGAGCCGGGTCGAGCACGAGAACACCGATCTCCTGTGGCTGCTCCGCGAGCGCTTCGGCGGCCTCGTCGGGATCATGTGGCACCAGGACGTCGTCACCGTCGCCTGGAGCTTTCGCGACTACGAGGGCCACACCCTCGCCAGCCCGGGCGAGCTGGGCGACGTCATCACCGCACTCCTGAAGCGCAACGGCTTCATCGTCTTTCGCGGCGGCTCGACGAAGTCGCGGCGGCGCCGGCGACGAGTCCTGCCCGACATGATCGAGCACATGCTAAACGTCCCGGGCGTCGCCTTCGGCATCACCTGCGACGGCTCCAAGGGACCCGCCTACGAGGTGAAGGTCGGCTCGATCGCGATCGCCCACGCGTGCGCCAAGCCGATGATCATCTCCCGCACCTGGTGCAAGCGCCGGATCAACCTGCCCGGCTGGGACCGTTCCTACATCCCGCTGCCGTTCAACCACATCATCCAGACGTTCGCTGGGCCGTATTTCGTCCCGCCCGACGCGGATGATCCGGCCGTGCTCGAACGTTTCCGGCGGGAGATCGAGAGCGAGTTGCTCGAGTTGACGTACTACGTCCACGAGCGCATCGGCGACGTCCCGGCTGAGCCGCGCTTCGGCTTTCCGCCGGGTTGGACGCCGACTTGGGGAGGCAAACTGCCCGCGTACTCCCTGGAGCCCCCGGTCTCGCATCCGGCCGCCGCGCAACGGGGAGCCGCGCCCGTGGGCGAGGCGGCAAAGCAGCGGCAGCGCGCTGCGGTCGCACGCAACATCGCGGCGGCGAGTTAGCGGTCCGTTGACAGAACTCGGGTGCCCTTCGACAGGCTCAGGGCGAACGGGAAAGCTCTTTGGAAGCAGCAAGAACTTCCGATCGTGCTGACCCTGTCGAAGCACGTGCTGGCATACTTCAACAGGCTGCTAGCCTCGCGCCGCGCGCTCGGCGAGCGTCCGCTCCATCGCGTCCAACTCCGCCCCGATCAGCCCGTGCACGTGCGCGATGAGCTGTTCGACCGGCTCGCCGGCACAGACGTCGGACGGAATCGCTTCGAGCACGTGCACACGGATATCGTGCCGGCCGCGGAGCACGAAGCCGCGCTTGGGCAGGGCCCGTGACGTTCCGTTGATCACGATCGGCAGAATCGGGCTACGGGTGCGCTGTGCGAGCGTGAACGCGCCGTGTTTGAACGCCTTGAGCCGGCCGTCCGCCGAGCGCGTCCCTTCCGGGAACATCATCACCGAACTGCCCGACGCGAGCGTTTGCTCGCAGGCCTGCATCATCTGGACGATGCTGCCGCCGTCGCCGCGCCGCAGTCGGATGTAGCGATTGAGCGTCATGTTCCAGCCGACCAGCGGCACCCTGAAATTCTCGATCTTCGACACCCATTTGAAGTGCACGAAGAGGCGAAATAGCAACAGAATGTCGAGCAAAGACTGGTGGTTGGCGACCATCACGTAGGCGGCGCCCGGGCGGATGTTCGCGCGTCCCTCGATCTCGACGCGCCAGGCCGGGTTGATCCAGGTGTAGAGCGACGCCCAGCCGCAGGTGAATTGGTGGAGCAATACCAAGCGCCGGTCGAAGAGGACGGTCGTCGCCCAAATCAGCAGCGCAATCGGAAACAGAATCGTCGAGCTGAACAGGATGAAACCCCAAAACGCCAGCGACAGGACTCGAACTCTCATGTGCCGCTAGTTGTACTCGCCGAAGGCCGAGGCGTTCAAGCAACCGACGGCCCCCCTCCCGCCGCTCGGTGATCCGCGCATCCCGCCCGCGGGAACATTACCGAATCCTTACCGAATGCTCTCCCGGTCTTTATGACTGGCTGCCCCGATTCGCCTACCAAGGAGCCATGACGCAACCATCGACATCCGCCGCCGCTAGCGGCAGGACGCCAAATCTGCTGCCGGACGCTGCCTTCGTCCTGCAGCTCGAGCGCCCGGGCGACGCCGTCGACCGATCGCTGCGCGGCCGCGTCGAGCACATCGCCACCGGAGCATGGACCTACTTCGACACCCTCGACGAACTCATGGCGTTCGTCGACTCGCTCCGCTTCCCCCGGGAAACGGGCGCCTAACCCCAAAGGAGGGGACTTCCGATGCAACTCTCATCCACCCGCTCGTTCGCTGGACTCGCCCTGGCAGCGATCCTCGCCATCGTTCCGGTTCGGCTGCACGCCGACCAGAACTGCGGGGCCGGCGACGACGCCGCTGCCGCCCCCGCCACGCTGACGTGGCTCGGCTTGCCCGACGGCGACAGCGAAATCCGTGGCGGCACGGTCGCCCTCAGCGTCCGCAACACCAGCGGCGCCCTCGCCGACGTGGTCGTCTCCGTCGTCGCCGACTTCGGCGGTCCGCGCGCGAAAACGAAACGCTACAAGCTACGCGACCTTCCCGCCGGAGCCAGCCGCAACCTCATCGTCGACATCGCCCGCCTGCGCCCGCCCGACACGATGGCGATCTCCGGCCAACTCCTCGCCACCGCCGAGGTTCGCCCCGAGGGCGCCTGCGACGAGCGCGCCTGCCAGCCGCTACGCCGCAATCCCGACGGTGGCGATCCCGACCCCGACTTCGCCGCAGTCCCGACCAGTCCCGTCGGCGCCTCCTTCGCGGTCGCGCAGAGCATCTTCTTCCACCGCAGCGCCACGCCCGGTCTCTTCGAGATCTACGGCGCCAACGTGCTCGGCTCGCGCTATGCGGGCGGTGACCTCGGCGGCCGCTCCGCCGGCGCCCTTGCCGCGTTGAGCGACCCGAACGTCGCGGTCGAGCGCTTCAAAGACGCGGGCAAAGGGTTGGCCGCGACCAAGTCGCGGCTCGCGGAGCAGGCAATCGAGCAGATCGCCGACGGCATCGTCGTGACTCCCGCCCCAGCGGATCCCGCACCCAAGGACGGCTACCGCCTGTGTATCCGCTGGGAGGTCCAAGTCACGGAGCAAGGCAGAAAGGTAACCCTGCCGAACAAGACCGTCATCACGGAAGACTACTGGCACGGCTATCCGACCGTGTCCGGCAACGGCGCCTTCGCGGCCAGTGTCCCCAAGAACGACGGCAAGATGCTCGTCACCGCGCGCGGCCCGGTCGTACTGGTCAGCAAGAACGGCTGGTCGCACCAGACGATCGCCGATCCGGTGACCGGCTGCTTCTCGTTCACGTCGCCGGAGGTGGGTCCGTTCACGTTGATCGTATCGGGCGAGCACCATGACAATCGCGGCAACAAGACGATCGTCCGCGGCCTGAGCGAACTCCCCGCCGTCTGGCTGGTCGAGGTCGATCCGCCGAAGGGCAAGACGAGACTGGTTCCCGTCGGCAACTTCGGACCCAACGCGACGCTCGCGGCGCTCGCCGCGTTCGGCATGTACCGCAGCTCGATGGGCGTCACCAACAAGACCATCGACCTGCGCGGGGTCGACACCTGCGGCGCGTCCGGCGGCAACAACTCGTCCGCACACCACCGCTTCGATGGCCTCGACAACGGCATCGCCTACTTGCGGCTCAGCGACGGCACCGGCGACGCCGCCGACGGCAGCGGCCCGTGTACGACTTCGGATCACCGCCGCGCCAAGTTCCTCGTGATGCACGAGATGGGTCACGCCTGGATGCTGCTGCGGACGAAGAAGAGCGAGCCGAACGTCTCGTTGTCGTTGGCCGACGTGTTCGAAACGACCTGTAGCTTCGGCGGCACGGCCTACACCCCCGACTCACTCGAGTTCGCCGCGGTCGGCGCCCGCGAGGGCATGGCCCACTTCTACGCCTCGGTGGTCTGGAACAATACCGCCAGCGCCAATGGCGTGTTCTCCATGTGGGGAACCGGACGCGACATCCGTACCTTCAGTCCGAAGAAGGGCGGTCAGCTTTGGAACCAATGCACCACCTCGGTCAAATGCGGCAAGACGGTGATCATGGATTGGGCACGGTTCTGGTGGAACGTGCACACGCCTGCCGGCCCGAACAAGCTGACCCAGGCGCAAGCGGCAGCGATCTACGAGAAGGCGATCCTCAACGGCGGGCTGACGCCGGACAACTACTACGAGAAGTTCGAGGCGGCGATGGAGCAAGTGATCGCCGCCCCGAATCTGCGCGATCACTTCAAAGCGAGCGCTGCGTGGCAGGGGATCAACACCTCGCCGTCGGGTCCTGATTGCATCGGCCCCTACAACTACCCGGAATGCGTTTCCAACCCGCCCGAGTTCGGCGCCGGCGACGTCGACTGCCCCTGCACCGACGCGCTGCCGTTGAATTCGAACAGCGCCTACGAAGCTGACACCGACGGCCTTCACGGCGACGGACAGGGCAGCTACGCCGAAACCGGTTCGGCCCAGTACTGCTTCGGCAACGATGTCGTCTGCGGCCTCGACCGCATCGGCGGCAGCAGCCTCTTCGCGCCGGTGTGCCAGGCCTGCGACGAAGACACGATGATCGGCTGCGCTTGTAGCAACGAAGAGCAGTGCAACAACGGCCTCGACGACGAGTTGCTGTCGTGCTTCGGCGCGCCGGCAAACGGCTGGCCCGGCTCGAAGCCCGGCATCTGCCTGCCGAGCGCGGGCAGCCCGCAGGGCCGCGATCGCCTCGTCGACATGCCTTGGTTCTGCCTCGAGAACTGCGGCTCGAAGGGCAGCAACTACACCTGCCTCTACGACCAACTCGCGCCGGGGATCGACAACGACCACGCGCGCTGCGTCGAGACGTCCGCCTGCAGCGCCCCCTCCGGCTTCTGCGAGCAGGCGGGAGCGACGATGTGCGACGTCGAGGCGAGCTGCGCCAACGATTGGCAGCAGTGCTGCGTCGACGAGTGCACGGCGACCGACAACTGCACGATCGGCTTCCCCGACTTCTACGCATGCTCGGCCGGCGCGTGCGTGCCGCCGGAGTGCAACGGCAGCTTCAGCGACTACTGTCAGCTGTATCGCTGAGCACCCGAGACGCGGGGGCCCAGGGGTTGGAATCGGATTCTTCGCGACGAAGACGGGGTGGGAAGGAGACCGCCACCTATGTGCGACCACCCCCTTCGAGCGCCTCCGTTGGTCGCGGCTGCGTGGGTCGGTGCTGGAG
>Ga0163153_10001396_pt1 | contig 38119 bp, 33 predicted proteins | sample OliLakLV19MP6IB1_FD_148629 | JGI IMG/M metagenome (GOLD analysis project Ga0163153, IMG submission 148629) | Freshwater microbial mat bacterial communities from Lake Vanda, McMurdo Dry Valleys, Antarctica - Oligotrophic Lake LV.19.MP6.IB-1 | ecosystem: Environmental > Aquatic > Freshwater >... | reverse complement strand
CGGCTCTTTTTCGCGCGCGACCGCTTCGGCAAGAAGCCGCTCTACTACACCTGCCGCCCCGGCTTCTTCGCCTTCGCATCCGAGCTCACCGCGCTCCTGGCCCATCCCCAGGTCGAGCGGCAGGTGGACCGGCGCTCGCTGCAGAAGCTGTTCGCCTACGGCTTCATTCCCTCGCCGCGCTCGATGTACCAGGGCATCCACCGGCTGCCGGGCGGGCACCAGATGGTGTTCGACCTGGCGCGGCCGGGCGTGGTGGACGTGCGCCGGTACTGGCAGTTCGCAATCGAGCCCGCGCCCACCGTTCCCGCCGATGCCGAGGCCCGCTGGGGCGAGGAGCTGCGCCATCTGCTGGACCAGGCGGTGCATCGCCGGCTGATGAGCGACGTGCCGCTGGGCGTTTTCCTCTCCGGCGGGATCGATTCGAGCGCGGTCCTGGCCTATGCCAGCGCGCATTCCACGCAGCAGGTCCAGACCTATTCCATCGGTTTTGTCGAGCCCACCTTCGACGAGTCGGGGCCCGCGCGCGCGGTGGCGGCGCATTTCGGATCGGCGCACCACGAGCAGGTGCTCTCCATCGAACGGGCGCGTGGCCTGGTCGCGCAAGTGCTTGGCCGCCTCGACGAGCCGTTCGGCGACGCCTCGATCGTGCCGACCTTCCAGCTTTGCGAGTTCGCGCGCGGCGGCATCACGGTGGCCCTGGGGGGTGACGGCGGCGACGAGCTCTTTGCCGGCTACGACCCGTTCAAGGCGCTGGCGGTGGCGCGCTGGTACAACGCGCTGGTTCCGGCGTGGATGAAGGGCGGGGTGCGCAGGCTGGCGGAGCTGCTGCCGGTTTCCAGCGCCAACATGAGCCTGGACTTCCGCATCAAGCGCGGGCTGCGCGGCGCATCCCTGCCGCCGGCGTTGTGGAACCCCGCGTGGCTGGGCCCCCTCGAACCACGCGAGATCGCCGATCTTTTTGGCGAACCGGTGGTGGTCGAGCAGCTGTACGAGGAGGCGATCGAGGCGTGGGAAACCACGGCGGCCACCCACATGGTCGACCGGACACTCGAGTTCTACACCCGGCTTTATCTTCCGGACGACATCCTGGTGAAGGCCGATCGCGCCTCGATGATGGCGTCGCTCGAAGTGCGCTCGCCCTTCCTCGACCAGGACCTCGCCGATTTCGCCTGCCGCATCCCGCACCAATACAAGTACCGCAACGGCCAGACCAAATACCTGCTCAAGTCCGCCCTGCGCGGCGTGGTGCCGGCAGCGGTGCTCGAGCGGCCGAAGAAGGGCTTCGGCATCCCGCTGACCGATTGGCTGCGCACCTGGGACAACAACGGCTTCGATCGCGCCGGCGCGCTGGTTGGCAACCCCGCATGGGTCGCCGCGACGCTGGCCGAACACAAGGCGGGCCGGCGCGACCAGCGCCTGGCGTTGTGGTGCCTGCTGGCTCTCCAGCACCACGGGGAGGCGATTGCGTGAACGAAGCGGACCGCGCCACCGCCGACGCCTTCGCCACCTCGTGGAACAACCTGCCGCGCGGCTCCGTCTACACACCCGAGCAGGTGGCCGACTGGTTCGAGCCCCTCACGCCCGGCGACATCCGCGGCGCACGGGTGCTGGAGCTGGGCTGCGGCAACGCCAGCCTGATGGTGCACGTGGCGCGGTGGGGGCCGGCGCGCATCGACGGCATCGACCTCGGCGCGGCGGTGGATTCGGCGCGCGCCAACCTGGTTGCCAGTGGCGCGCGGGATTGGAGCGTGGATCGTGCCGACCTGGTGTCGTTCACCAGCGCGGGCTACGACATCGCGTACAGCATCGGTGTGTTGCACCACCTCAAGTCGCCGCGTGCCGGGTTCGAAGCGGTGGTGCGCAACACGCGCCCCGGCGGCCGGTTCCACTGCTGGGTCTATGCGCGCGAAGGCAATGGCGTGGTGATCGCGCTGGTCGACCCGTTGCGGCGCGTTGCGTCGCGGCTGCCGTGGTGGGTCACCAAATACGGCCTGGCCACGCCGCTGGTGTTCCCCTATTTCCTGTACGCAAAGGTGCTGGCGGCGCTGCCGCGCTGGAAGGTCCTGCAACCGCTGCCGCTTTACGCATACAGCCTCTGGATCGCACGCCGCGAGTTCGCCTTCTTCCGGCACGTGGCCTTCGACCAGCTCGTCACGCCACAGACCACCTACCTCGACCGCGCGAGCCTCGAAGGCTGGCTGGCGGGCCATCCGCGCATCGCGCCGGGCACCACCTATGTAACGATGCGCAACGGCAATTCGTGGAAATTCGGCGGGTCGACCCGCGAGGAGCAGGCATGAGGACTCTACTGGTGACCACCGGCATGATCGCCTTCACCGTGATCGCGAACCTGCTGCTCAAGACCGGTGCCGTCATGGGCCGCGAGGCGGGCGGCGAGTGGTGGACGCAGCTGCTGAACTGGCGCATCGCGGGCGGCTTTGCGAGTTTCGCGATCGCGGCGCTGTTCTACACCGTGCTGCTGCGCACGGTGCCGCTGAACGTGGCGCAGTCGTTCACCGCGGGGCAGTTCATCGCGATTGTGGTGGCTTCCGCGCTGGTGCTTTCCGAACCCATCACCGGGATCCGCTGGGTCGGCATCGCGATGATCGCCGGGGGGATCGCCCTGGTGGGCTGGTCCGCGCGATGAAATTGACCGTCCCGCCGGTTCCGTGGTCAACTCGGCGAGCGGGAAAATCAATGGAACGATGTTCTGCATGACGCAACCCAGCCGATGACCGAATCGCTCCCCAGCCACTGGCTGTCGCTTGTTGCGGTGGTTTTCCTGCTCGGCCTCAAACACGGCCTGGATGCGGATCACCTGGCGGCGATCGACGGCCTCACGCGATTCAACGCCGGGCGGCGCCCGCGCGTGGCGCGCTGGTCGGGCCTGCTTTTTTCCCTCGGCCACGGCGTGGTGGTGACCGCCGTCGCCCTCGTTGTCGCCACCGTGGCGATCGAATGGAAGGCGCCCGCCTGGCTCGAAAATACCGGCGCCTGGATCTCGATTGCATTCCTCATGCTGCTCGGCATCGCCAACCTCACCGCCGTCGTGCGCACGCCGCGCGGGCAGGTGGTGCGTCCCGTGGGCCTTCGCAGCCGCCTTTTCGCCCGCCTCACGCGCGCGGAACACCCGGTGCTGATCGCGGCGGTCGGCGCGGCGTTTGCGCTGTCCTTCGACACCATCAGCCAGGCGGTGTTGTTTTCGGTCACCGGCTCACACGTCGCCGGATGGATCTTCGCCGCCGTGCTGGGGCTGGTGTTCACCGCGGGCATGGTCTCCACCGATGCGCTCAACGGCCTGTGGGTGAGCCACCTGCTTAAATCCGCCGACCGGCGCGCCGCGGCCGCGTCGCGCGTGATGAGCATCGCGGTGGGAAGCATCTGCCTGGCGATCGCCGCCCTCGCGGCGGGGCGCCACCTCGTCCCCGCGATCGACGAACACATCGAGGGGTGGGGCGCCACGCCCGGCTTCGCGGTGGTGGGGCTTGTGATCGTGGCCTACGCGCTTGCCATGCGCGCCGCGCTGCGCGTCCCCGCGGCGCAATCCTGAGCGCCAGGCGTATCGCCATGGAACGCACCGCCAGGAACCCGAAGGCACGGCGCCTGCGCTACATGCCCTCGCTGTTGATGGCCCATGCGGTGGCCGAATAGCGATGCGCTCGATCAAGCTGGCCGACGGCGCCACCTACGAATGTGCCGATGACGATACGCTGCTGCGCGCGGGCCTGCGCGCGGGGCTCGGGCTGCCCTATGAGTGCAACGCGGGCGCGTGTGGCTCGTGCAAGGTGGAACTCGTCGAGGGGCGGGTGACATCCCTGCGCCCCGGTGCGCCCGGACTGGCCGAGCGCGACATCGCGAAGGGCCGCGTGCTCGCGTGCCAGTCGCGCCCCGAAAGTGATTGTTCGATCAAGGTGCGCCTGCGCCCGGAAAATGTCCCCGTGCACCGGCCCGCCCGTTTCACCGCCAGGCTGGAAGCGGTGCGCGACCTTACCCACGACATGCGCGAGTTCCGCTTCAAGGCCCCGGCGGGCGCGCCGCGGTTCCTGCCCGGCCAATACGCGCTCTTCTACCTGCCGGGCCTCGATGCGCCGCGCACCTATTCGATGTCGAATGCCGACGACGGCAGCGGCAGCTGGGAATTCATCGTGCGACGGGTGCCCGGTGGCGTGGGGACGGTGGCGCTTTTCGACCACGTGCCGGTGGGCAGCGAGCTGACGCTCGACGGCCCCTACGGCCTTGCCTACCTTCGCACCGGGAGCCCGCGCGACATCGTCTGCATCGGGGGCGGCTCGGGGCTGGCGCCGGTCCTGTCCCTTGCGCGCGGCGCGATGCGCGAGCCGGCCCTCGCGGGGCGCCAGGTCCACGTCTTCTACGGTGCGCGCACCGTGCCGGACCTCTGCGGGGAAACCGAGCTGTGTGTGTTGCCCGGGTACGGCGAGCGCCTGCATTTTCACGTCGCGGTCTCGACGCCCGACGATTCGCCGGCCTGGAGCGGCAGGCGCGGATTCATCCACGACCATGCGCGCGAATTCATCGGCGAGCGCTGGGCGGATTTCGAATATTACTTCGCCGGCCCGCCGCCCATGGCCGAAGCGGTGCAGCGGATGCTGATTGAAAAACGCGTGCCTTTCCCGCAGGTTCACTTCGACAGCTTCTACTGACCATCGGCAACGCGACCCAGTGGCTCGCGGGAAAATTTGGCGTCGAAGAATGAAAAAACTACTTCAGGGAACGCCGATTTCCGCCGATGATGCCACCCCGATTGCCGCCGATAAAAGCGAAAAGAGAATGGTTCGCGGCCCGTTCAAACCATGGCACGAAGCCCCTATGTTGTTTTGGTTCGCGAGGTGCATCGGCGGCCATCGGCGTGGCATCGGCGGACATCGGCGTCCCCTGAATCAGGGAGAACGAAGTGCTGAGGGTCTGAACGTGTTCGGCAACACGGCCTTCCCGCTGGAAGCTCGACGAGCCGCTGTCCAACCAGGACGCGAAGCTGCGCCACGCGCTGCGCTTCGAGCTCAAGCGCCTGCAGCGGGAGCCGCGGATCACAGCCGTCTACGCCGCGGCGAGGAACTGGCGCACCAGCGCGTTGAACTCGTCGGGCTTCTCGACCGCGGACAGGTGCGCCGCGCCCGCGATCACGGCCAGCCGCGCGTCTGGAATGTGATCGGCGATGACCTGCGACATGGCCACGGGTGCGCCCGTGTCCTCCTCGCCGGCGATCACCAGGGTGCGGGCCCTGATCCGGCGCAGTGAGCCGGTGAAGTCGAGCTCGCCGATGGCGTCGCAGCAGGCGGCGTAGCCTTGCGCGGGCACCGCGAGGAAGTGGCGCGCGGTTTTTTCAACCACTTCCGGATGTGCGGCGCGGAATCCTTCCGAGAAGTAACGCGCCATCACCATGTCCTTGATCGCGGCCATGCCCCCTTCGGTGACGGCGCGGGCGCGTGCTTCCCATATCGTCCTGCCTTCGTGGCCATAACTCGACGTGGTGTTCGCCAGCACCAGGCGCAGCAGCCGATCCGGGTGCCTCAAGGCAAACGCCTGGCCAATCATTCCGCCCATGGAAAGGCCCACCCAGTGCGCGCGCTCGATGCCGCGGGTGTCGAGGGCGCGGGCGAAGTCGTCGGCCAGCCCGGCCAGCGAGTAGGGCCGCGGGGTGAGCGCGCTGGCGCCATGGCCGCGCGCGTCGAGCGCCAGCACGCGGAAGCGGTCGCGCAGGACCGGCACCAGCGCTTGCCACATGCGCGCGTCGCACCCGATGGCGTGCGCCAGGACAACGGCTTGCCCGCCGCCGCCCGAATCGAAGGCGTCGAGATCGATCGGCGTCACGATTTGCCGCGGGCCCTCGCTTTTCCGAGCGCCTCCATCACCACGCGCGCCTCCTTGAAGGCATCGGTGGTGCCGCGACGGCACAGTCGACCCATTCATCGCCCAGCACCTTGCGGCGCATCCTGGTGCCACGTTCGACGGCCTTGCGATTGCTCATGGTGTCGTGCTGCTCAGTTGGAATGGAGGGTGATCCCGGCGAGAAGGGTGTCGACCGCCCCATCGAGGCCCACAGTGTTGCCCTGCACGGGTGAGATGTCTTCATGAGGAACGGCGTTCCCGTCGGTGCCGATCCACTGTAGCAAGTGCGCTAAAATCGGGCAACGATGCTTGCCCTCTGCCGTGCCACGGACGTACCCGAAGGCGGCGCCATCAAGGTTGAGCGTGAGGCATGGTGCTTGCGGTCTTCAACCTCGGCGGACGCTTTTTCGTGACCGACGATGCCTGCACCCACGGCCCCGGATCCCTCTCCGAGGCGAAATCGACGGCGAGGTCGTCGAATGCAACTTCCATAACGGGGCGTTCCACATACCCAGCGGTCGCGTGGAGGCTCCGCCGTGCCAGGTGCCGGTGCGCACGTATGTGGTCAGCGTGGTCGACGGCCAGGTCTGCATCGAGGTGCGCGCCTGACTGTTCGGAATCGTCGGCTATGAACACGCGCAGCAGGCATTGGCCCTCATTTCAGGCACCGCTCGGGCCTTCATGGAAGAAACAATTACCTGTAAGCGCCTTCCTACAGTCGGCCAAAAAAGCCCGGCCTATACTCGATCGCAACCTCGAACAGCCTTGAATCGCATGACAACAACGATCTGGAAAGTGTCGCCGGCCTGCCCGGTGGGCGAAGCGACGGCCCGCGCCCTGAGCAGCGCGGGGATCGGTACCGTTGAAATGGAATGGGACGACGCCATGCGCGCGTTGGGAAGCGGGGAGGCCGCCCTGCTGGTCGCCGACCTGCCGGCGCTGAGGGCGCGCAACCGCTCGTTGTCCCACGACCTGCGCACGCCGCTCACGGCGATGGCGGGTTGGCTGTACCTCATCGAATCGGGAAAACTGGACGAAGCGGGGATGAAACGGGCGCTGGACAGGTTGCGCGGCAACATCGACGAGCAGGTCCACATCATGGAGCGGTATCTCGGGGATACCCCGGAAGGAAAGCGCTGATGAAGGACGCCAGGATCAAGACCGCCTGCGAAACCGGGTCGGCAGTGGCCACTCGCAAGCGCACGCGCGAGGCCCGGCCTGGAGGAAACGGCAACGGGGGAGGCGAGGGCGGCGCGATCAGCCCGCAGGAAGCACGCCTGCTGCTGGCGGCGCTCATCTCGCTGCGCCAGGGCGACAGCTCGGTGCGCTTGCCGGCGGATTGGGATGGCATGCCGGGCAAGCTGGCGGAAACCTTCAACGAAGTGGTGGAGCTCAACGAACGCATGGCCGAGGAGCTGTCGCGCCTGCGCCAGAAAGTCGGCAAGGAAGGCAAGCTCAAGCAGCGCGCCGACATGAGCGACGTGCGCGGCTTCTGGCGCGACCAGGTCCACTCCGTGAACGCGTTGATCGACGACCTCGTCCACCCGACGTCCGAAACCGCGCGCGTGATCGGCGCCGTGGCGCAGGGCGACCTGTCACAGACGATGGCGCTGGAAGTCGACGACCGCCCGCTGGAGGGTGAATTCCTGCGCACCGCGAAGACGATCAACAAGATGGTGGACCAGCTCGGGTCGTTTGCGTCGGAAGTGACGCGCGTGGCGCGGGAAGTCGGTACCGAGGGCAAGCTCGGCGGCCAGGCGAAGGTGAAGGGTGTCGCGGGCACGTGGAAGGACCTGACGGACTCGGTGAACTCGATGGCCGGCAACCTGACGGGCCAGGTGAGGAACATCGCGGAGGTGACCACGGCGGTTGCGACCGGTGACCTTTCGAAAAAAATCACGGTGGACGTGAAGGGCGAGGTGCTGGAGCTCAAGAACACCATCAACACGATGGTGGACCAGCTGCGATCGTTCGCCTCGGAGGTCACGCGCGTGGCGCGCGAGGTGGGCACGGAAGGCAAGCTCGGCGGCCAGGCGGTGGTGGAGGGCGTGTCGGGCACCTGGAAGGACTTGACCGACTCGGTCAACTACATGGCCTCGAACCTCACGGGCCAGGTGCGCAACATCGCGGACGTGACCACGGCCGTGGCGCGCGGCGACCTCTCGCGCAAGATCACGGTGGACGTGAAGGGCGAGATCCTCGAATTGAAAGACACCATCAACACGATGGTGGACCAGCTCTCGTCGTTTGCCGCGGAGGTGACGCGGGTGGCGCGCGAGGTCGGTACGGAAGGTCGCCTTGGCGGGCAGGCGGACGTGCAGGGTGTCGCCGGCACCTGGAAGGACTTGACTGACTCGGTCAACTCGATGGCGGGTAACCTCACCTCGCAGGTGCGCAACATCGCCCAGGTGACCACGGCGGTCGCCAACGGCGACTTGTCGACCAAGATCACGGTGGACGTGAAGGGCGAGATCCTCGAGCTGAAAAACACCATCAACACGATGGTCGACCAGCTCCGATCCTTCGCGGCGGAGGTGACGCGTGTCGCGCGCGAGGTGGGCACGGAAGGCAAACTCGGCGGCCAGGCCGACGTGCAGGGTGTGGCGGGCACGTGGAAGGACTTGACCGACTCGGTGAACTCGATGGCGTCGAACCTCACCTCGCAGGTGAGGAACATCGCGGACGTGACCACGGCCGTGGCGCGCGGCGACCTGTCTCGCAAGATCACGGTGGACGTGAAGGGCGAGATCCTCGAGCTCAAGGACACCATCAACACGATGGTGGACCAGCTGTCGTCGTTTGCCGCGGAGGTGACGCGGGTGGCGCGCGAGGTCGGTACGGAAGGTCGCCTCGGCGGGCAGGCGGACGTGCAGGGTGTCGCCGGCACCTGGAAGGACCTGACTGACTCGGTCAACTCGATGGCGGGTAACCTCACTTCGCAGGTGCGCAACATCGCGGACGTGACGACCGCGGTGGCGAAGGGCGACCTGTCGAAGAAGATCACGGTGGACGTGAAGGGCGAGATCCTGGAGCTCAAGAACACCGTGAACACGATGGTCGACCAGCTCTCGTCGTTTGCCGCGGAGGTGACGCGGGTGGCGACGGAGGTGGGCACCGAAGGACGCCTTGGCGGCCAGGCGCAGGTGCGCGGCGTCGCGGGCACGTGGAAGGATTTGACGGACTCGGTGAACTACATGGCCTCGAACCTCACGGGCCAGGTGCGCAACATCGCGGACGTGACGACCGCCGTGGCGAAGGGCGACCTTTCCAAGAAGATCACGGTGGACGTGAAGGGCGAGATCCTCGAGCTGAAGGACACCATCAACACGATGGTCGACCAGCTGCGAAGCTTCGCGGCGGAGGTCACGCGCGTCGCGCGCGAGGTGGGCACCGAGGGCAAGCTGGGCGGCCAGGCGGTGGTGGAGGGCGTCTCGGGCACGTGGAAGGACCTGACCGACTCGGTCAACTCCATGGCGGGCAACCTCACGGACCAGGTGCGCGGCATCGCGAAGGTGGTGACCGCGGTGGCCAACGGCGACCTCAAGCAGCAGCTCACGGTGGAGGCGAAGGGCGAAATCGCGGCGCTGGCCGACACCATCAACAGCATGATCGAGACGCTTGCGACGTTTGCGGAGCAGGTGACCGGCGTGGCGCGCGAGGTGGGCGTGGAAGGCCAGCTCGGCGGCCAGGCGAAGGTGCCGGGTGCATCGGGCACGTGGAAGGGCCTGACGGAAAACGTGAACCAGCTCGCGGAGAACCTCACGACGCAGGTGCGCGCGATCGCGGAGGTGGCCACCGCCGTGACCCAGGGCGACTTGACGCGGTCCATCACCGTGCAGGCGAAGGGCGAGGTGGCCGCGCTCAAGGACACCATCAACGAGATGATCCGCAACCTGCGCGACACGACGCAGAAAAACACCGAGCAGGACTGGCTCAAGACCAACCTCGCGAAGTTCTCGCGCATGCTGCAGGGCCAGAAGGACCTCAACACCGTGGGCCGGCTGATCCTTTCGGAACTGGCGCCGGTGGTGAGCGCGCAACACGCGGAATTCCACGTGTTGTCCGGCGGCGAGGAATTCCCGCACCTCACTCTGCTGGCGAGTTATGCCTCCGATGGGGAAACGGCCCACGGCCGGCGCATCGGCCTGGGGGAGGGCCTGGTGGGGCAGTGCGCGCTCGAGAGGCGCAAGATCCTGCTCGGCAATCCGCCGCCCGACTACCTGCGCATCTCCTCGGGCCTGGGCAGTGCCGCGCCGCGCAACATCCTGGTGCTGCCGGTGGTGTTCGAGAGCCAGGTGAAGGGTGTGCTGGAACTGGCTTCGTTCGAGGGATTCTCCGACACGCACCAGGCGTTCCTCGACCAGCTGACGGAATCGATCGGCATCGTGATCAACACGATCGAGGCCAACACGCGCACGGAAGACCTGCTCACGCAGTCGCAGACCCTCGCGCAGGAATTGCAGAGCCGCCAGGAGGAACTGCAGACCACCAACGAGGAGCTGCAGGAAAAGGCGCGGCTGCTGGCGCACCAGTACCAGGAAGTGGAGCGCAAGAACCAGGAGGTGGAGCAGGCCCGCCAGGCGCTGGAAGAAAAGGCGCGCCAGCTGGCCCTCACGTCCAAATACAAGTCCGAGTTCCTCGCCAACATGTCCCACGAGCTGCGCACGCCGCTCAACTCGCTGCTGATCCTTTCCGACCAGCTCTCGGGCAACTCCGACGGCAACCTCACCGGCAAGCAGGTGGAGTTCGCGCGCACCATCCATTCGTCCGGAAACGACCTGCTGATGCTCATCAACGATATCCTCGACCTGTCGAAGATCGAGTCGGGCACGGTCGCCGTCGACGTGGGCGAGGTACGCCTGGACGAGCTGCAGCGTTTCGTCGAACGCACCTTCCGCCACGTCGCCGAAACCAAGAGCCTCGCCTTCGAGGTCCGCATGGATCCGCGCCTGCCCAAGTCGGTCTCGACCGACGCCAAGCGCCTGCAGCAGATCCTGCGCAACCTGTTGTCGAACGCGTTCAAGTTCACGCACAAGGGCGAGGTCAACCTCGTGATCCGCCCGGCTACCGCGGGCTGGAGCGCCGACAACGACGACCTCAATCGCTCGCCCGACGTGCTCGAGTTTTCGGTGACCGACACCGGCATCGGCATCCCGACCGACAAGCAGCAGATCATCTTCGAGGCGTTCCAGCAGGCTGACGGCTCCACCAGCCGCAAATACGGCGGCACCGGCCTGGGCCTGGCGATCTCGCGCGAGCTCGCGCGCCTGCTGCGCGGCGAGATCCGGCTGGTGAGCGCGCCCAACAAGGGTTCGGTATTTTCGCTCTACCTGCCGCAGGTTTTCCCGCCGTCGCGCCCGGCGCGCAAGGCCAGCGACGCCGCCGCCGTGGCCACCGCGGCCGTCGAAGCCGCGCGCTCGCTGGCGCAGGTGCGTCCCGCCGCGGTGACCCCCGCCTCCGACACCACCCTCAGCCGCTCCGCAACGATCGAGGCGCAGCCCGCCTGCACGGTGGTCAACGAGGCCGACGACGATCGCGAGAACGTCCATCCCGGCGACCGCGTGGTGCTGATCGTGGAGAACGACCTGGCCTTCGCCCGCGTATTGCTCGAATCCGCGCGCGAGCAGGGTTTCAAGGGCATCGTGACCACGCAGGGCACCACGGCGCTTTCGCTGGTCGGCGAATACCGCCCGATGGCGATCATGCTGGACATCTGCCTGCCCGACATCGAGGGCTGGCGCGTGCTTTCCAGGCTCAAGAACGACCTGAACGCGCGGCACACGCCCGTGCACGTCGTCTCCACGGAGGAAGCACGGCAGCGCGCGCTGGAATCGGGCGCCCGCCGCTTCGTCGCCAAGCCGCTGCAGAGCCGCAAGGCGGTCGACGAGGTGCTTGCGGAGATCCATGAATTCACCACCCGCGACCGGCGCAAGCTGCTGCTCGCCGATCCCGATTCCGGCAGGCTCGAATCGCTGCTGCGTTACCTCGGGGAGCTCGAAAACGTCGAGGTCATCGCGACCGACGACGGCAACCGCGCCGCGCAACTGATCCGGGAAGGGCGCGTGGATTGCGCCGTGGTCAACCCCGGCACCCCGCAGCTCGAGCTCGCGGCGTTGATGGACGCGCTGCGCGGCACGGAGGTTTCGCCGCCGCCGGTCATCACCTTCGGCAGGCCCGAGGCGGCCCCGGTCGGCGCGTCGGCCGCGGCCGCGCAGCACGTGCCCGGGGTGCGCGAGGCGCACTCGCTCGAGCGCCTGCTCGACCAGGTGGTGCTGGCCCTGCACATCGACGTGACCCACGTGAAGGACCAGCATCGCAAGGTGCTCGAGGAAATCCACGGTTCCACGAAGGCCCTGTCGGGCAAGCGCGTGCTGATCATCGACGACGACATCCGCAACATCTTCGCGCTGTCCTCGGTGCTGGAGGACTACGGCATGGAGATCAAGACCGCCGACAACGGCCGCGAGGCGATCGACCATGCGCGCCGCGGCGACCTCGACATCATCCTGATGGACATCATGATGCCGGAGATGGACGGCCTCGAGACCACGCGCGAGATCCGCCGCATCCCGGGTTGCAGGGACCTGCCCATCGTCGCGGTGACCGCGAAGGCGATGAAGGGCGACCGCGAGCGCTGCATCGAGGCCGGCGCGTGGGATTACCTGTCCAAGCCGGTGGACCGCGAGCAGCTGCTCACGGTCCTCAAGGCCTGGCTGCAGAGGTGAGGCCATGATGAGCGCGCTGATACCCGTGGCGGCGCCGACCGACGAGGCTTCGCCCGGCGCTCCCCTGGAGCGGTCGAACATCCTCATCGTTGATGACCGGCTCGACAAGCGGGTGGTATTCCGCACCATCCTCGAGGAGCTCGACCAGAACATCATCACCGCCTCGTCGGGCGAGGAGGGTCTGCGCTGGCTGCTCGACAACGAATGCGCCGTGATCCTGCTCGACGTCAACATGCCCGGCATGGACGGCCTGGAGACCGCGGAGCTGATCCGCTCGCGGCGCAAATCGGCGCACACGCCGATCATCTTCATCACCGCGTTCGCCGACGAGATGCATACGGCGCGCGGCTATTCGCTCGGCGCGGTCGACTACATCCTCTCGCCGGTGGTGCCGAACATCCTGCGCAGCAAGGTGAAGGCGCTGGTGCAGCTGCACCGGCTCAATGCCGAACTCAAGAAGCGCTCCGATGAGCGCGTGGCCCTCGTTCGCGAGCAGGCCGCGCGCACCAACGCCGAAGAGCAGCAGCGTCGAGCGAGTTTCCTCGCCGAAGCCACGCAGGTGATGGCCAGCTCGCTCGACGTCGACACCATCCTCAAGGGCGCATCCGGGCTGGTGGTGCCGTTCCTGGCCGACTTCGGCGCCATCGTGTTCGCCCACGAAGACGGATCCGCGCGCGCGCCCCATACGGCGGGCGTGGCGGGTTGGGACAAGTACCTCGGCGCCCGGCGCGAAGCCTTCGATGCCACGCTCGCGCAGCTGCGCGAAAGCGTGATCGCCAGCGGCAGACATGCCCGCTGCGAGCTCCTGGCATCGCCGGGCGCCGTGGATGCCACCGACGATGTGCCGGCGGGCGAGATCCACGCCTTCCCGCTGGTCACGCGCGGCAAGGCGCGCGGGGTGCTGCTGCTGGCGCTGGGCCCGTCTTCGCGTCGCCTGGCGGGGGCCGACCTCGCGCTGGCCGACAGCCTGGCGGGGCGTGCCGCCGCCTCGCTGGACAACTGCCTGCTGTACGAGGAGATCCAGAACGCGGACCGGCGCAAGAACGAGTTCCTGGCCACGTTATCGCACGAGCTTCGCAATCCCCTCGCTCCTATGCGTGCCGCCCTTCACATGTTGCGCACGCGCGAGGTCGATGGCGCGCGCGCCAGGGGCCTTCTCGAAACCATGGACCGCCAGGTCGGCCAGATGACGCGCCTGGTCGAGGACCTGCTCGACATCTCGCGCATCACGCGCGGCATGATCGAGCTGCGCCGCGAGGTGGTGGATGTCGGCGCGGAGTTGCGCAATGCCCTCGAGTCGTGTGAAGGTCCGCTGGAAGTCGGCCGTCACGCGCTCACCGTGACGCTGCCGCAGCAGCCGCTCAAGGTCGTGGCGGATCGCGCGCGCCTGCAGCAGATCCTGGAGAACCTGATACTCAACGCGGTCAAATACACGGAGCCCGGCGGGCGCATCGAGGTTTCCGCCACATCCGATCAAGGCGAGGTAGTCATCAAGGTGAGCGACAACGGCATCGGCATCGCGCAGGACAAGCTGCTGCAGGTCTGGGATCTTTTCGTGCAGGTGGACGATTCGGCCGAACGCACGCGCAAGGGCCTGGGCATCGGCCTGGCGCTGGTCAAGGACCTGGTGGGGCGCCACGGCGGAGCGGTGCAGGCGCAAAGCGAGGGGTTGGGGCTCGGCAGCACCTTCAGCGTCCGCCTGCCGCAGGCGCCCGCCGAAGAGGCGCGCGAAGGGCAGGCCAGCGAGCCGCAGCCCGAGCCGCGATCGGCCCGCAAACGCGTCCTGGTCGTGGACGACAACATCGACGCCGCGGAAACCCTGGCGATGATGCTGGAGATCCTGGGGCAGACAACCCGCCAGGCGCACGACGGCAACGCGGCAGTGAGCGCCGCCGCGGATTTCAAGCCCGACCTGGTGTTCATGGACATCGGCCTGCCGGGGATATCGGGCCACGAAGCGGCAAGCCGGATGCGCAAGGAGCTCGGCATGGCGCAGACCTACCTGGTGGCGCTGAGTGGCTACGGCACCGAGGAGGACCGGCGCAAGTCGATACACGCCGGTTTCGACAATCACCTCGTCAAGCCACTCGACCCGGCGGCGCTGCCCGGCATCCTCGCCAGCGTGGACCGCCGCGACGGGCGAGCTGGGGTGATATGATGTTGATAACAGGACATTTATTGCGGCCGAAAGGGCTTCGATGGTTATGAGACCGCCAACTACGAAGGGCTTCAGCGGAATCCATCCGTAGGCGGGCTCGCGTCCACAGTGATCGAAAAGCGCGGCTCGTCCGCGCTTTTTTCATTTCACCCACTCCTCCGGGAGAGGGCCGGGGAGAAGGCAAATGGTTGCAATCACGCTGCCGGATGGTTCGGTCCGGCAATACGAAAAATCCGTCACGGTCGCCGAAGTGGCTGCTTCGATCGGCCCGGGCCTGGCCAAGGCCGCGCTGGGCGGCAGGGTGGACGGCAGGCTGGTCGACACCAGCTACCGCATCGGCGCCGATGCCCGGCTCGCCATCGTCACGGACAAGGACGCGGAGGGCCTGGACCTGATCCGGCATTCCACGGCGCACCTGCTCGCCCACGCGGTGAAGGAGCTGTTTCCCGAGGCGCAGGTCACGATCGGCCCGGTGATCGACAACGGCTTCTACTACGACTTCTCGTACAAGCGCGCCTTCACGCCCGAGGACCTCGCCGCCATCGAGAAGCGCATGGCCGAGATCGCCAGGAAGGACCTGCCGGTCTCGCGCGAGGAATGGAACCGCGACGAAGCGGTGAAGTTCTTCAACGGCATCGGCGAGAAGTACAAGGCCGAAATCATCGGCGCGATCCCGTCGGAGCAGGGCATCAGCCTCTACCGCGAGGGTGACTTCATCGACCTGTGCCGCGGCCCGCACGTGCCGTCCACGGGCAAGCTCAAGGTCTTCAAGCTGATGAAGGTCGCGGGCGCCTATTGGCGCGGCGACTCGAAAAACGAGATGCTGCAGCGCATCTACGGCACGGCCTGGGCAAGGAAGGAAGACCAGGACGCGTACGTCGCGATGCTCGAGGAGGCGGAAAAACGCGACCACCGCCGCATCGGCACGCAGCTCGACCTCTTCCACCTGCAGGACGAAGCGCCGGGCATGGTGTTCTGGCATCCCAAGGGCTGGGCCATCTGGCAGCAGGTGGAGCAGTACATGCGACACGTCTACCAGGACAACGGGTACCAGGAGATCAAGTGCCCGATGATCCTCGACCGCTCCCTGTGGGAGAAGTCGGGCCATTGGGAGAACTACAAGGACAACATGTTCACGACGCAGAGCGAGAAGCGCGACTTCGCCGTGAAGCCGATGAACTGCCCCGGCCATATCCAGGTGTTCAACAAGGGACTGCGCAGCTACCGCGACCTGCCGCTGCGTTACGGCGAGTTCGGCTCCTGCCACCGCAACGAGCCCTCCGGGGCGCTGCACGGGATCATGCGCGTGCGCGGATTCACGCAGGACGATGGCCACGTCTTCTGCACCGAGGACCAGATCCAGGCCGAATGCGCGGCCTTCACGACCCTGCTGAAGAAGGTCTACGCGGACTTCGGCTTCAAGGACATCATCTACAAGGTGGCCACGCGCCCGGAAAACCGCATCGGCTCGGAGGAATCCTGGGACAAGGCCGAAAAGGCCCTGATGGATTCGCTCCGGCAGTCGGGCTGCGAATTCGAGGTGGCGGCGGGCGAGGGCGCCTTTTACGGCCCGAAGATCGAATATTCGCTCAAGGACGCCATCGGCCGGGTCTGGCAGTGCGGGACCATGCAGGTCGACCCGAACATGCCGGTGCGCCTGGGCGCCGAATTCGTCGACGAGCACAGCACGAAGCAGCATCCCGTCATGCTGCACCGCGCCATCGTGGGTTCGCTTGAGCGCTTCATCGGCATCCTGATCGAAAACCATGCCGGCGCGTTGCCGCTCTGGCTCGCTCCGGTGCAAGTGGTGGTGATGAACGTCACCGACCGCCAGGAGCCGTATGTTCACGAGGTTGCGCAGGCGCTGCGCCAGGTCGGCTTCCGGGTCGCCAGCGATTTGCGCAACGAGAAAATAACGTATAAAATTCGGGAACATAGCATTCAAAAGCTTCCCTACCAGCTGGTGCTGGGAGACAAGGAAGTAGCGGCGAAGACGGTCTCAGCGAGGACACGTGCCGGAGAAAACCTGGCGCCGGTCGCGCTCGAGGCCTTTATTTCGCGCTTGCAGGACGAGGTTTCAGCCCGCATCTGACGGGCAAAGGGGCCGCGGCAGTTCGGGTCGAAACGACTTTAACTTCCCCCGCCAAACGATTGACTTTTAGAGGGAATTTCGCATAGCTCAGGATAAAGCAGTTCGCATCAACGGTGAAATCAATTGCCCGGAAGTGCGCCTCGTTGGAATCGAGGGAGAGCCGATCGGTATCGTGTCGATTGAAGAGGCGATGCGTCTCGCGGAAACGAGCGAGATCGATCTTGTAGAGATCGCGCCCACGGCGAAGCCGCCGGTTTGCCGGCTGATGGACTACGGCAAGTTCAAGTACCGCGAGAGCAAAAAAGCCCACGAGGCCAAGCTCAAGCAGAAGCAGATCCAGGTGAAGGAAGTAAAATTCCGCCCTGGCACCGACGAAGGCGATTACAAGATCAAGGTCCGCAACCTCACACGCTTCCTCACGGAAGGCGACAAGACCAAGGTGACGTTGCGGTTCAGGGGCCGCGAGATGGCGCACCAGGAGCTCGGAATGCAGCTCCTCAAGCGCGTCGAGGCGGACCTGAAGGAAGTGGGCGTTGTGGAGCAGTGGCCCAAGCTGGAAGGGCGGCAGATGATCATGATTCTGGGCCCGAAAAAGAAACACTGAACGATTCCCGCAGGGAATCGGTAGCGGGAAAGTCGTTGGATCGGACGCCAGGCGCCGATCAACGCCGGCAAGCAAGAGCAGTTTTACAAGGTGTCTTCAGGTTTGGAAGCGCGGAAGGGTTCCGCCACCTGCTGCACCAATGCAAGGAGGGCAACCATGCCCAAGATGAAGACCAAGAGTGGCGCCGCAAAGCGCTTTCGGGTCCGCGGTAGCGGCTCGATCAAGCGTTATTCGGCGGGCAAGCGCCACATCCTCACCAAGCGAACCACCAAGAACAAGCGCCAGCTGCGCGGCGCCTCGTCGGTCCATGCGACCAACCTGGCCCACGTCAAGCAGATGCTTCCCAATTCCTAAGGAGCCGCCATGCCTCGCGTTAAACGTGGAGTAACGGCGCGCGCGCGCCACAAGAAGGTTCTTGACCAGGCCAAGGGTTATCGCGGCCGCCGCAAGAACGTATACCGTATCGCCAAGCAGGCGGTGATGAAGGCGGGGCAATACGCCTATCGCGACCGCCGCAACAGAAAGCGTGAATTCCGGTCGCTGTGGATCGTGCGCATCAACGCCGGTGCCCGTGAAATGGGCGTGAGCTACAGCCAGTTCATGGCGGGCCTGAAGAAGGCCGGCATCGAGGTGGATCGCAAGGTGCTGGCCGACCTCGCGGTGTTCGACAAGCCTGCTTTCGGCAAGATCGTCGAGCAGGCCAAAGCGAGCCTCGGGGCCTAGCGGACGTAAAACTGACGACGGGGGGCTCGCAAGAGCCCCCTTTCTTTTTCCGATGCTAGATCTAAAAAAAATCGTTGCCGAGGCCGCCGCGGCCATCGCTTCCACCGCCACCATCGCGGAACTGGAGCAGGCCAAGTCACGTTTCCTCGGCAAGTCGGGCTCGCTGAGCGAGCTGCTGAAGGGCCTGGGCAAGCTTTCGGCCGAGGAGCGGCCGAAGGCCGGCGCGCTGATCAACCAGGCGAAAGCCGCGGTCGAGCAGATGATCCAGTCGCGGCGCGATCTGATCCTCGCCGGCGAGCTGAGCGCGCAGCTCGCGGCCGAGGCGATCGACGTGACCCTGCCCGGGCGCCGGCAGGGCGCGGGCGGCCTGCACCCGATCACGCGCGCCCAGGAGCAGGTGGAGCGCCTCTTCGCCGGCATGGGGTTTTCGGTCGCCGACGGCCCGGAGATCGAAAACGACTGGTACAACTTCACCGCGCTGCGCATGTTCCCCGACCATCCGTCGCGCAGCATGCAGGACACGTTCTACATCGAGGGCAGGGATCTCGTGCTGCGCACGCAGACTTCGCCCGTGCAGATCCGTTACATGGAATCGCACAAGCCGCCGATCCGGATCATCTGTCCGGGCCGCGTGTACCGCAACGACCATGACGCCACGCACTCGCCGATGTTCCACCAGGTCGAGGGCCTGTGGGTCGACGAGGGCATCAGCCTCGCGGACCTCAAGGGCACGATCACCCAGTTCTGCCGCGCCTTCTTCGAGCGCGACGACATCGGCATCCGCTTCCGCCCATCGTATTTCCCGTTTGTGGAGCCGGGCGTCGAGATCGACATGGAATGGTCGCGCAAGGATGGCGAGGTTTCGTACCTGGAGATCGCCGGCGCGGGCGTCGTGCATCCCGACGTGCTGCGCAATGGCGGCATCGACCCGGAGAAATACTCCGGCTTCGCCTTCGGCATGGGCCTCGACCGCCTCGCGATGCTCAAGTACGGCGTGAATGACCTGCGCCTGTTCTTCGAGAACGACCTCAAGTTCCTGGAGCAATTCCGATGAAGGTCTCGGTGCAGTGGCTGCGCGAGCTGGTTGCGACCGACCTGCCGGTGAAGGAGCTCGCGCACCGCCTCACCATGGCGGGCCTCGAGGTCGAGGAGATCCATCCGGTCGCCGGCGATTTCACCGGCATCGTTGTGGGCCATGTAAAGACCGTGAACCCGCATCCCGACGCCGACAAGCTGCGCGTGACCGAGGTCGACGCGGGTACGGGCGAGCTGCTGACCATCGTCTGCGGCGCGCCCAATGTCGCGGCCGGGCAGAAGGTGCCTTGCGCGGTGATCGGCGCCAGGCTTGCGCCTGGGGCGGACCGCAAGCCCTTCGAGATCAGGAAGGCCAGGCTGCGCGGCGTGGAATCGAACGGCATGTTGTGCTCGGCGCGCGAGCTCGGCCTGTCCGACGACCATGGCGGATTGCTGGTTCTCGATGACGGCGCGCCGGTCGGCCAGGATGTGCGCCAGTTGCTCGCGCTCGACGACACGTACCTCACCCTCAAGCTCACGCCCAATCGGGGCGACTGCCTGTCGATGCTCGGCATCGCGCGCGACGCCGCGGCGGTCTTGAACGCGAAGCTGCTCGCGCCGAAAGCGCCCGCGGTTGCGGCCACCATCACCGATACGCGCGCCATCACCATTTCCGAAGGCAAGGCGTGTGGCCAGTATTTCGGCCGCGTGATCCGTGGCATCGATGCGAAAGCGAAGACTCCTGACTGGATGGTCCGCCGCCTGGAGCGCGCGGGCCTGCGTTCCATCAGCGCGCTGGTCGACATCACCAACTACGTGATGATCGAGCGTGGCCAGCCGATGCATGCCTTCGACAATGCCAGGCTCAAGGGCGCGATCGGCGTGCGCCTGATGAAGGCGGGCGAGCGCGTGAAGCTCCTCAATGAGCAGGTCGTGGAGTTCCGCGCCGGCCTGCTCGCCATCACCGACGATTCCGGCCCGGTGGCCCTGGGCGGCGTGATGGGCGGATTCGACACGATGGTGGGTGCGTCGACCACCGAAGTTTTCTTCGAGGCCGCGTATTTCGCGCCGCCCGCGGTCCAGGGCAGGACGCGCGAGCTCGGCCTGACCAGCGACGCCGCCTATCGCTTCGAGCGCGGCGTCGATCCGCAGGGCGCTCGCGCGGCGATCGAGCGCGCCAGCGCGCTCACGCTGGAAGTGTGCGGCGGCCAGGCCGGACCGCTCTGCCACGCGCTGGGCGAGATGCCGGCGCATGCCGCCGTTGCGCTGCGCCCGGCGCGCGCGCGTTTGTTGCTGGGTTATCCGGTGGCCGATGCCGAGGTAAGGGACATCCTTGCGCGGCTGTGCTGCGCCCCCGAGGGATCGGACCCGATCAAGGCCACGGCGCCCAGCTGGCGCTTCGACCTCGAGATCGAGGAAGACTTCATCGAGGAGATCGCCCGCATCCACGGCTACGAACACGTGCCGGCCATTGCGCCGCGTTCCAGTGTTTCGATGACGCGGATTTCAGAAGGCGAGCGCACCCGCTTCGACCTGCGCCACCAGCTTGCCGCGCTCGGCTACCAGGAAGTCATCAACTACAGCTTCGTATCCGCCGGCTCCGAGCGTGATTTCGCGGGCAACGAAAGGCCGGTGCGCCTGGCGAACCCGATCGCGAGCCACCTGAGTGTGATGCGCACCACGCTGCTGGGAGGCCTCATGCAGACGTTGCGCTCGAACCTCAACCGCGGCGAGCCGCGCGTGCGCCTGTTCGAGATCGGGCGCTGCTTCGAGAGCGACGAACCAAGCACCGCCGCGCAGCCGGACCGCATCGCGGGCCTCGCCTACGGCACGCGCTGGCCCGAACAATGGGCCGAAACGGGCGCTCCCGTCGACTTCTACGACCTGAAGGGCGACGTAGAGGCGCTGGCCGGCAACCGCGAGCTGGAATTCCTGCCTGCGAGCCACCCCGCCTTCCACCCCGGGCGCTCGGCGGAAATCCGGCTGGCAGGCAAGGCCATCGGCTTCGTGGGCGAGGTACACCCCCGCCTGCAGCAGCAGTTCGAGCTGGCCACGCCCGCGGTTGCCTTCGAACTGCTCACCGATCCGTTGCTGGCCGGTGGCCTGCCGCGGTTCTCGGGCCTGTCGCGCATGCCCGCCGTGCGCCGCGATTACGCCTTTACCGTAGACGAAGCGACCCCGGTCGGGGCCCTGCTGGCGGCGGTCCGGGGCGCCGTCCCGGCCTTTGTAAGGGAGGTCGAAGTGTTCGATCAATACCGCGGCAAAGGGGTCGACGCCGGCAAAAAAAGCCTTGCCCTACGTATAGTTATGCAGGATACTGACAGAACTTTGACAGATTCCGAAGTGGAGGAAGTTGTCACCTCCATTCGCGAGCAGCTGACCCAAAAATTCCAAGCCAAGCCGCGCACGTGAAAGACAAAGTTACCCTCACCAAGGCCGAGCTCGCGGACCTGATGTTCGAAAAGGTCGGGCTTAACAAGCGAGAAGCCAAGGACATGGTCGAGTCCTTCTTCGAGGAGATCCGTATCGCCCTGGAAAGGGGTGAGATGGTGAAACTTTCGGGCTTTGGCAACTTCCAGCTGAGGAAGAAGCCGCAGCGCCCGGGACGCAATCCGAAGACGGGAGAGGAAATCCCCATCACCGCGCGGCGGGTCGTGACCTTTCATGCAAGCCAGAAGCTGAAGAGCCTGGTGGAGAAGTCTTTCAATGGGCATGGAGAACCGGGCGACGACTGAACTTCCGGCCATCCCCGCCAAGCGCTATTTCACCATCGGCGAAGTAAGCGAATTGTGCGGGGTGAAGCCGCACGTGCTCCGTTACTGGGAGCAGGAATTCACGCAGCTCAAACCCCTGAAGCGCCGGGGCAACCGCCGCTACTACCAGCACCACGAGGTGCTTCTCATCCGCCGTATCCGCGAATTGCTTTACGAACACGGCTTCACCATCAACGGCGCCCGCAACCGGCTGGAAGAGCCCGCCGGCAGCATTGCCCCGGGTTCCGGCACCAAGACCATGACGGTTCCCCAGCCCATTTCGCCCGGCAACATCCGCAAGGAGCTCAAGAGCATCCTCAAGATGCTGGAGCGCTGAAAAAGATGCCCCTCTCCCCTAGGGTAGCGCCGGGGAGCGGTTCTATTCCGCTATAATCCGAGGCTCGGTCGGGGCGTAGCGCAGCTTGGTAGCGCACCTGCATGGGGTGCAGGGGGTCGGAGGTTCGAATCCTCTCGCCCCGACCAATACTCAAATTGTTTCGCAGCACCATCGTCCAATTCCCTTTGTTGGACGATTGCGAGGGATGGCGCTTCAGCGGGCACCACGTCCCCCACGGCACCGTGGTGGGCCGCCCGGGCAGCTCCCGGTTCTTCACGCCGCCCCCTCGAATCAGCCTGTCGTCCACGTCCTTTGTCGTCATGTCGCCGCCCAGGCCGCGGCGCACCCGCGGCTTGCCGAGCGCGATGAAGGCCACGCCAGTGTCCTTTGACGTAGATCAAAGATCCACGCGCCACCGCGGGGCAGGATCACCCAAGTCCGACTCCGGCCCCGCCGGCAGCAGCGTGGCGGTCTGGCTGGGTACGCACCACCACGAAAAACAAAGGGGAGTGCGAATGCGATTCCAGTCCTGCACTGCTCCCGCGCTTGCGCAAAGCGACGGCTTCCAGCTTGGAGGCTCCGTCAGCGTGGGCGGCATCCGCGTGGACGACGGCGACGCCGTCGATGCCTCCAAGCTGAACGAATATCGCGACCTTTCCAACGGCCTGCTCACCGGCTTCGACCTCACCGGGCGCGGCAACCGCTACTGGCTGAACGCCTTCGGCGAGAACCTCGGCCGCGACGACATGTACCTGACCGCGCGCGGCGGCGTGTACGACGTCTTCCGCTATCGCATCTCCAGCGACTCGCTCAAGCACAACTTCCTCTTCAACGGCATCACGCCCTACGACAACGCCGGCAGCACCAACCAGACCTCTCCGGCTTTCCCGCGGCTCGACACGGCGACATGGAACGGGCTCGAGATCGGCTACAAGCGCCGCGACACGGGCGGCTTCGTCGAGTTGCAGGCGCTCAACCCGTGGTACTTCCGCGCCGACGCCAGCCAGGTGACGACTACCGGCACCAAGCCGGGCGCCTCGTCCCAGGGGCTCAGCCCCACCAACGGCTTTGTGGAGCTCGCTTTCCCGGTCGAGTACAAGACCAAGAACACGACGCTGGAAGCCGGCTACAACACCAAGACGATCCACGCGGCGATCTCGTGGATGTTGAGCAAGTTCGACAACGACCACGAGAGCTTCAACTGGACCAACGGCTTCCTCGGCAACGGCACCGACACCTCCTACCTCGGCCCCGACAACAAGTACTCGCGCCTCGCCGGGAACGCGACCTTCCGCAAGCTGCCGCTCGGCTCCACCCTGGCGGTGCGCTTCACCAAGGACGAGCTCGAGAGCAACGCGGCGCTCGCCACGACGGTGCTGAATACGGCGGGCGCGATCGCCCAGACCGGCCCCAATGTCGGCTCCTTCAACGGCAAGGTCGACAACGAGACCTTCACGGCGGCGCTGGCGTCGGCGCCCGCGCGCAACCTCGACACGCGCATGTACTACAACTACTACAAGCGCGACGACAAGTCGACGCGGATCGAATACAACAGCGCGCTCGGCGTGTTCGACAACGAGCCCTTCTCGTACAAGAAGAACAACTGGGGCATCGACGCGTTCTACAAGATCAACCGCGGCAACCGCCTCGGCGCGGGCTACGACTACCTCGACACCAAGCGCGAGCGCTTCGACTTCGACCGTACCAAGGACAAGCGTTTCTTCGTCGAGTACAAGAACTCGATGATGGACAACCTGGCCGCGCGGGTGAAGTACACGTCGCTCAAGCGCGACTCGGACTTCCTGCTCGCCAACGACGGTGTCGATGCCAACGACCGGTTGTTCTGGAATCGCTTCCTGCAGGCGTTCGACGCGGCCAACCTGGACCAGGACCAGTGGAAGCTCACCCTCGACTTCAATCCTGTCGACGTGGTGGACATCTCGGTCGAGGCCTTTTCCAAGAAAAACAAGTACCGCGACCAGATCCTCGGCCGGCTCAAGGACGATCGCCGCGAGATCTACGTGAGCGCATCCTATGTCGCGCCCGCCGGCGCCCGGTTCACGGTGTTCGGCGACGTCGAGGACGTGAAGTACGATTCGCGCCACCGCGTGGTGGGTACCGCCACCGCCCCCGGCGCCTATGACCCCTCCACGGCGCCTACGGCGACCAACTACAACTGGGAAGGCACCGCCAAGGACCGCAACTGGGCATTCGGCGTGGCGGTCGAGGTGCCGGTGATGCCGCGCCTGATGCTCAAGGTGTCCGCGATGCAGTACAAGACCGACGGCAGCGTGGACTTCGCCTCGCAGCAGGCGGTGACCTCGCCCACCTACCCAGTGCCGATCTCGCTCTATGACGACACGAAGCGCACCTCGTTGAACGTGCGCGCGGTCTTCGAGCTCGACAAGAAGGTGTCGATCACGGGCGGCTATGCGCACGAAAGGTTCACCTTCAACGACGCGGGCTACGAGGGCTATCGCAACACGATTCCCGCGGCCAACCGCGCCGACAGCTACCTGACCGGCCTCTACGCGAACCCGCAGTACAAGGCGAACATCATCTACGGGCTCGTGACCTACCGCTTCTGAGCCCGCTCGGCATCACGCTCCTGTTGCTGGGTGCCTTCGCGGCGTTCGGCGCCCTGGCGGCGCGCAAGCTCGGGATCGTCGCAAGGCTCGCCCCGGAATCCCGCTGGGATCATCCGGGCGCGCGCCTGAAATCCCTGCTGATGAACGGGCTCCTGCAGTCGCGCATGGTGCGCGGCGAATGGCGCCCGGGGCTCATGCATGCCGCCATCTTCCTCGGGTTCCTCGCGCTGCTGGTTCGCAAGCTGCAGCTCTTCGCCATCGGCTACGACGAGGCCGTGACGATCCCGGGGGCCGCCGGGGCCGCCTTCGCCGCATTCAAGGACGGGGTCGAGGTGGTGGTCCTGGTGGCGTGCGGCTATGCGCTCTACCGGCGCCTGGTGGTCAAGCCGCGGCGGCTCGAGCGCAATCGCGAGGCGCTCCTGATCCTCGGCCTCATCGTGGCGATCATGCTCACCGACTTCGCCTTCGACGCCTTCCGCTTCGCGCTGCTCTCGGCCAGCGTGCCCGGCATCGCGCACGAGCGCAGCTTTGCCTTCCTCGGCGGCGCGCTCGCCTCGCTGGCGGCGGGCCTGCCCGCGCCTGCGCTCGAGGTCGGCTACCGGGCCTCTTACTGGGTCCAGATGGTCACGGTGCTCGCCTTCCTCGTGATCCTGCCGCTCGGGGAGCACTTCCACATCGTGACGGCGTTGCCCGCGCTCTACTTCCGGCGCGGGCGCCCGGCCAACCGCGTGCCCACCGTGGACCTCGAGGCGGCGATGGCGGGCGACGACGCGGCCGAGATGCACGTGGGCGCGAGGAGCGCGCTCGACCTCACCTGGAAGGAAGGCCTGGACGCGTTCACCTGCACCGAGTGCGGCCGCTGCAAGGACGCCTGCCCCACCTATCTCACCGGCAAGCCGCTGTCGCTCAAATGGGTGAACGACAGCCTGAAGCACCATTTGCTGGACAGCCGCGCGGCGATCGTTGCGGGCGAGGCGGCGGCGCTCCCCGCGCTTGTTCCCGGCGTGATCGGCGAGGAGACGCTCTGGGCGTGCACCACCTGCGGGTACTGCGAGGCCGCCTGCCCGATCGAGCTCGAGCACCTGCCGAAGTTCTTCCGGCTGCGCCAGCAGCGCGTGATGATGGAAGGCGAGTTCCCCCACGAGCTCAAGCGCGTCTTCGACGCCTACGAGGCCCAGGGCAATCCCTGGGGCATGCCGGCCGACACGCGCGGCGACTGGGCCGCGGCCGCCGGCGTCACGGTGCTGGCGAGCCCCGGGGAGGCGGCAGGGCTCGACTACCTGTTCTACGTGGGCTCGGCGGAATCCTTCGACGCGCGCGGGCGCAAGATCGCCACCGCCTTCGCGCGCATCCTCCAGGCCGCGGGAGTCAAGTTCGCGATCCTCGGGGCGCGCGAGGGCTCCACCGGCGAATGCGTACGCCGCGCCGGCAACGAGATGCTGTTCCAGCAGCTCGCCCGCGCTCTGGTGGCGACCCTCGGGGAGTTCGGCGTGCGGCGCATCGTCACCTGCGATCCCCACGCGTTCAACACGCTGAAAAACGAGTACCCGGAGTTCGGCGGGCACTACGAGGTGCTGCACCACACGCAGCTCATCGCGCGCCTGGCGGACGCGGGGCGCATCCGGCTGCGCCCCGCGTTCGAGCGGGTGATCTACCACGAACCCTGCTACCTGGGCCGGCACAACGGCGAGTACGCCGCACCCCGCGCGATCCTCGGGCGCATCACGCGCGACGCGCCGCTCGAATTCGACCTCAACCGGGAACGCTCGATGTGCTGCGGCGCGGGCGGCGCTCGCATGTGGATGGAGGAGAAGATCGGCACGCGCATCAACGTGGCGCGCGTCGAGCAGGCGTTGCCGCACTCGCCCGCCGTCATCGCCACGGCCTGCCCCTATTGCGCGCTGATGATCGGCGACGGCGTGCAGGCGCTCGGCGCCGGCGAGCGCGTCGCCACGCGCGACATCGCCGAGCTGGTCGCCGAGGCGCTCGCCGACTAGTAGCGGCCGTGCTGCTTGTAGATGTAGTTGGTGAGCTCCACCGACTGCATCGAGAGTCGCCGCTGGATCACGTGGACCGCGCGGATGATCGCGCGCATCACGCGATAGACGATCTCGGGATGGGATGGCAGCAGCGATTCGAGCTTCTCGCGCTCGAGGCCAACGACGCGCGTGGACCCGACGGCCACGACCGAGGCGTAATGCGGGGTCGCGTCGATGAAGCTCATCTCGCCGACGAAATCCCCCGGGGCCAGCGTGAACAGCGTCACCGGCTCGGCCGTGCCCGCGCCGCGCACGATCGCGAGCGCGCCGCTCACCAGGACGTAGAGGTGGTTGTCGGAGGTGCCTTCGGGGACCAGGACTTCGCCCGCGCCCAGGTTGCGCAGGGCCGCTATGTCCGCCAGGGTTGCCAGCTGGCCCTCGGTGAGCTCGGGGGCGAGCTTCGAGCCCTTCATTGCGGCGACGACGACGGGATCGCTCATGACATCCCTCCCGGGACAGAAGGCGAAATCAGCTCGGCACGGCGCGCGAACGCGTCGACCATGGTGTCGGCGATGGCGTCGAAGACGGGTGCGGCGAGCCGGCCCAGCAGGGCGCCCCCGAACACGTAGCTCAACGCGAAATCGATCCTGCAGCCCCGCGGCGCGAGGTCGGTGAGGCGCCATTCGCCTTCGAAGCGCTCGAACGGGCCTTCGTCGAGCGCGATCGCCATCCACTCGGGACGGCGCTTGGCGTTGCGGGTGGTGAAGGCGAAGCGCGCGCCGCGGTAGTCGACCTGGATACGCGCGACCACAACGTTCGCATCGCGCTCGAGCACCGTGGCGCCGGCGCACCACGGCATGAAAGCGGGATAGTCCTCCGCGGCTTCGATCAGGTCGAACATCTCGCCGTGCGGCCGTCCGATCAGGGCGGACTTGCGGATGTCCACGGCGCGATGCTCACGGATTCAGAGCGACAGGACCCATTTCACCAGCGTCGTCACGTCGTCCGCGCTCGCCTTGGTGCCGGGGTGTCCCTTGCCGCCCCCGATCTTGGCGACGAGGGTGGCCTCGGCGTCGGCCTTGCCCTTGTATTTCGCCGACAGGTCCTTGAACGAGGCGCCCATCTTCTTGGCGCCTTCCACGTTGTGGCAATTGAGGCAGCCGCTGCTCTTGGCGAGGGCCTCGGAGGCGCTCGCGCCCCCGGATGCGGCGGCCAGGGCGAGGGCTGCGGCGGCGATGGCGAGGGTGCGTTTCATGATGCGGCTCCTTGATGGTTGGGATCGTAAGTCTCTAACGTTTCAGGGCGGGAAAGGTTTCAGTCAACCCCCGGGATCATTCGTCGGGCGCGGTGTGCGCGATGCCCTTGTGGCAATCGATGCACGTCGCCTTGCCTTCGAGAACCTGCGCGTGCATCGGCTGCACGAAGTCCTTCTGCTTCGCGACCACTTCGCGCGTGAAAGCGTGGCAGTTGCGGCACGCCCGCGAGTCGTTGGCCTTGTACTCCTCCCATACCACCTTCGCCATTCGCAAGCGTTCCTTCTTGAATTTCTCCTCGGTGGAGATGACGCCGCGCACTTCCTGGACCATGTCCTTGATGCCGGCCTTGGCCTTGTACCAGAGCACGTGGGGATAATCCTTCGGTATGTGGCAGTCGTGGCAGCCGGCGCCCACGCCCGTGCGGTTCACAGCGTGCACGCTCGCGCGGTGCTCGGCCGTCACCCATTGCATCGAATGGCACGCGCCGCCGCAGAAGGCGTCGGTCCCGCTGACCTCGACCATGGCGTGGGTTCCCGCCGTGGCGGCGACCCCGGCGACAATGCCGAGGCCCACCAGCGCCAGCACCGACCAACGCGTGCTGGGCGTGGAGAGCCCGCGCCACGCTCGCGCGAGGAGGCCGCGGCGCGGGGCGCGCGGATCACCCGTTTCCGTAGGCATCGTCGCTTTTCCCGAGCCGGTGTCGATCCGCAATCCTACCGCAGGGCCCGTCCACGAGGTTGATGTAGGTCAACCGTCCCGCCTGCCCTTACGCGGAGCCCACCGCCCAGGTCTCGTTGGCGTGCCGCAGCAGGCCCGGATCGGCCGCGCACCGGGTGACGAAGTCGCGTACTTCGGGACTGCGCCAGGCGGCGCGGTAGGCATCCCAGGCGCGGTGGATGTCACCGGCTCGCCGGTCACCCTCTCGATCTACCCCTGGGACATCGTGACCGAGATGCGCACGCGCCTCGAAAGCCCCCAGGCGATGCTGGTTGCCGTGCCGGCCGCGTGCGAATTGCTCGCGCTCCTTCGTGTGGCAGCTCCCGCAGGTGTCGGGGATCATCGCCCGGTGGGTCTTGGCCGCGGCGTCGGACTTGGCGCGGATGTTGTGCGCGCCGTGGCAGTTGGTGCAGGTGGGCGCCGAGCCGCGCGCCGCGCCCGCCAGCGCGCGGCCGTGGATGCTGTCGCGGAACTGCCCGGCGATCGCATCTTTCCCGTGGCAGTTCGCGCAGGTCGCCTCGAGGTTCGCATGGCTGGTGCGCGAGGCCGGGTCCTTGCTCGGCAGGATGTCATGCGTGCCGTGGCAGTCGACGCACCTGGGCGCTGGGTGCGGCGCCAGCTCAGATACGCATGCCGACCATGCGCCTGAGGGCGCCGGCGTCGAGGAGCTTCACCGCCCGGCCCTGGACCTGGAGCAAGCCCTCCTCCTGCAGGCGCGAGAAGAGCCGGCTCACGGTCTCGTGCTGCAGTCCCAGGTAGCTCGCGATCTCCTCGCGCGTGCGCAGGGTGAACTCGATTCCCGAGTAGCCGCGGCTGTGGTAGCGCTCGGCGAGGTTCAGCAGGAATGCGCCGAGGCGCTCCTCGGCGCGCAGGCTTCCCAGCAGCAGCATCATGTCCTGTCGCCGGCAGACGTCGCGGGAGATCAGGCGGAAGAAGTTGCGCCGCAGCATCGGCTCGCGCCGGGCGATCTCGTCGAGCCCGCGCGAACGGCGCCGCGCAGACCTCGCTGTCCTCGAGGGCCACCGCGTCGCACGCATGGCGCTCGTCGCCGATGCCGTCGAGGCCCAGGATGTCCGCGGTCATGTGATAGCCGAGTATCTGGTCGCGGCCGTCCTCGGCGAGCATCACCGTCTTGAAGGCCCCCAGGCGGATCGCGTAGAGCGCGGTGAAGGGCTCCCCGGCCCGGTAGAGGGCCTCGCGCTTCTTCAGCCGCTGCGGCTCCCCGAAGACCCATCGAGCTCGCGCAAGACCCCGGCGTCCAGGCCCGCCGGCAGGCACAGGTCGCGCACGCCGCAGGAAGCGCAATGGGGGCGCGCTTCGCGCCAGCTCGCGACCCTGGGGTGCGTGTTGGCGGGTACGGCGAGGCTGCGGCTGGATCGTGCGAGGCTTTCGGTGGTCATCGAGCGCCCGGAGAGGATGGATGGCGCGAGTCTAATGCCGGCGGGTCGCATCCCGGCTGCGACAACTTGACGCGGCGCGAACCCGGGCGTGGGAATTGCTTCAGCCCGGGTTCCGAGCCCGCATTGCTAGCGCTCGTGGCCCACCCGGTGATGCAGCGCGGCCAGGTCGAGCAGCTTGACCGCGCGCCCCTGGACCTGGATCACGCCCTCTTCCTGCAGGCGCGAGAACACCCGGCTCACCGTCTCCAGCTGCAGGCCCAGGTAGCTCGCGATCTCCTCGCGCGTCATGCGCAGCACGAACTCGCTCGCCGAGTACCCGCGGCTGCGGAATCGCTCGGCGAGGTCGAGCAGGAATGCCGCGAGGCGTTCCTCGGCATGCATGCTTCCCAGGAGCAGCATCATTTCCTGGCCGCGGGCGAGGTCGTGCGAGATGAGGCGATAGAGGTTGCGCCGCAGGAGGGGTTCGCGGCGGGCCATCTCGTCCAGCTTCGCGAACGGCAGCGGGCACGCCTCGCTATCCTCGAGGGCTATCGCCTCGCACCCATGGCACTCTTCGCCGATGCCCTCGAGCCCGACGATGTCCCCGGCCATGTAGTAGCCGGTGATCTGCTCGCGGCCGTCCTCGGCGAGCCTCAGGGCCTTGAAGGTCCCAATGCGGACGGCATAAAGGGCGCTGAAGGGTGCGCCGGCGCGATACAGGAACTCGCGCTTCCTCACGCGCACGGGAATGCCGAATGCCGCATCGAGCTCGAGAAGAGCCTTGGACTTGAGGCCGTCGGGCAGGCAAGTCCCGCGGACGTTGCGCGCGGCCCAAAGGGGATAGGCGTCGCGAAGCGATACCACTTGCGGGCGGGCAGCGACCGTCGTGACCATCTCGCTGTCCTCTTGTTGTTGGGGGCATGCCGCTTGAAGCCGACCGTGGGGAATCGTGTTCCGATCGCCGGGTCCGGTCTGTACGCTATCGCACCCACCTCGCGGGCATCACGCCGCGGCGGTCATCGCCCAGGTCTCGTTCGCATGCCGCAGGAGGCCCGGGTCGCCCTCGCACCGGGTGATGAACTCGCGCACCTCGCGGCTGCGCCAGGCGTTGCGGTAGGCGCCCCACGCCTGCTCGAGGGAATCGCGTCGCAGGTCCGCGGGCGCGAACGGCAGCGCGTTCAGCAGCTTTACCTTGCCGTTGGGGACCACCAGCAGCATTGCCTGGGGGCTCTCGAGCCGCGTCTTCATCTCGGTCACGATGTCCCAGGGGTAGATGGACAGCGCGACGGCCGAGCGCGTCGCCGCCGCGCGGCTGCGCAGGGACTCGACCCCGCGGCGCCATTGCTCGTCGGAGGGGGCGATGCGGTCCCAGTCCCGGGCGGCGCGCCCGAGGCGCATCAGCGGCCCCGTGACGAAGACGTCGCAGCCGAGTTCGCCCGCGAGATCGTAAGCGGCGACGATCTCGCCCAGGTTGGTGCGCGTGGGCGCGAAGACCATCTGCGGCTTGCAGCCGCGCCCGGCCAGGCGCCCGATGGAGGTGGTGGCCGAGGCGAAGCTCGATCCGGGGCGCACGCGCTCGTGGGTGGCGGCCGTCGCGCCGTCCACGGAAATCTGGATGCATTGCACCGGCAGGGCCGCGAGGCGATCGGCCGCGTCGTCGTCGATGTAGCTGCCTTCGGTCTCGAGCTTGAGCGAGACGCCGGCCTTCGCGAGGATCTCGAAGATCTCCCAGGCATGGGGGACTCCAAGGGGCTCACCGCCGCCGAAGGCGACGTACGGAATACCTGCGGCGGCGATCGCACGGGCGAGGTCGAGCGCCTCGGGGCGCGACAGTTCGTCGCGCCACGCCTGGTCGGGACCCGATTCCTCGCAGCAGGTTATGCAGCGCGCGCGGCAGCGATTGGTGAGCTGCCAGGCAATGAAAAGGGGCGCCCGGTACGCCTCGACCGAGCGCCCCTGCATGGCGGGGGCTATATCAGGTGAAGCGGATGTACGGCTGGGCCATCACCTCTTCGGACACGTCCTCGAGCTTGGGCGTCTCCCACTGCGGCTTGTTGTCGCTCGCCATGGGCTTGCGCGTGGTGGGCTCCTGCGAGGTCGCCGGTTTGTTGATCGACAGTTTCGTTTCGCTCATCGAGATCTCCGTTGGGTCAGGCGTTGAAGACGGGTAATAGCTGCCAGGTGTTCGCTTGCCCGTGGCGCGCTTCATCGACGAGCGCCTCGTTTACGGCACAGGCCATTGTAGCGCCTCGCCACGCGCTTCGATAGGCTTCCCACGCTTGCGCGAGCGTCACGTGCCGCAGGTCGGCGCACACCTGGGGCAGGGCGGCGGCGACTTTCACCCATCCGTTGGGCAGCACCAGCAGGGTGGCGGGGGGCTCGGCGGCGCTCTGGCGCAGGCCCTCCTCCATGCTGAACGGCTCGAAGCAGAGCTCCATGCCGGGCCGCGCGCGCTGGCTCTCCAGCACCTTGCGGAATTCGCGGTAGGCGGCGGGAAACGGCTCGACGCGGTCCCAATGGCGCGCGGCGGTGCCGATGCGCATGAGCCGGCCGGTATTGAAGCGGAAGGCGCCCAGCTCCCGGGCGCGCTCGATCACCGCCTCCGCCTGGTGGATGTTGATGCGCGTGGGCGCGAAGGTCACCTCCAGCGGCAGGTCCGCGGCGCGGGCCGCGCGGCAGGCGGCGTGGGCCTTGGCGAGCGAGCCGCCGGGACGCTGGCGGGCGTACACCGCCTCGGTATCGGCATCGAGGCTCACCTGGATGGAGCGGATCGGCAGGCGCGCGAGGCGTTGCGCGGCCGCTTGATCGAAGCGCTGCCCGTTGGTCTCGATCTTCAGGTGCACACCGGCCGCACCCAGGGCCTCGGCGATATCGAAGAAGTGGGGCGACACCATCGGCTCCCCGCCGCAGAGCATCACATAGGGCACTTGCTCGCCGGCGATGTCGGCGGCAAGCGCAAGCGCCTCCGCGCGCGAGAGCTCGTCGGCCAGGCGCTTGCCGGGGGCCGACTCGGTGCAGCAGTGAAGGCACGCGAGGTCGCAGTCGCGCGTCACCTGCCAGGTGATGAGCAGCGGCGCTCCGAGGCTGTCGATCCGGTGGGTCATGGGCTAGGTCCAGGCTTGCAGGAAGATCGCCGCGGCGAAGAGGCCGGTGGCGACGAGATAGGCGATCACCATGAAGCGCATCGCGGGCAGGAAGAGCCGCGGCGTCGAGAAGTTGCGCAGCGCGCAGCGCCCGCTCGCCGCCACGAGCGGCGCCGCGGCGAGCGCGGTGAGCGATGCGAGGGGAAAGGCGCCGGCGGCCACGCCCGCGACCACGACCAGCAGCCCGGCGGTGGCGAGCCCGAGATAGAGCCGCACCGCCTGCTCGCGGCCGAGGCGCACGACCAGGTTGCGTTTGCCGACCAGGCGGTCCTGGTGGAAGTCGGGAATGGCGTTGACGACCGCGAGCGCCATGATGAAGAGCGCGGGCACGAGGGAGGCGGCGAGCGCGGCCCCGGAGAACGACTGCGTGTGCAGGTAGAGGCTGCCGAGCACCATCCACGGCCCGTACGAGAGCGCGATCACCAGCTCGCCCAGGCCACGGTAGGACCAGCGGATCGGCGGGGCCTCGTAGAAGATCGCCGCCGCCCCTCCGGCGAGTGCGAAGAAGATGATCGGCCAGCCGCCCTGCACCGCCAGGTACACGCCGACCGCGAGCGCCGCGGCGAAGGCGGCGGTGCCGATCCAGAACACGGCCTGCGCGATCGGGGGCACGTCCTCGGGGTTGAACACGCGGTCGGTACCCATGCGCGCGTCGAAGTATTCGTTGAACGCCTCCACGCCGATCACGCTCAGCACCACGCCGCCCAGTCCGCTCCAGAACACCGGCGCGTCGAAGGTGCCCGCGATCGCGTAGGCCCAGGCGGCGCCGAGGAGATAGGGAAGCAGGCCCGCGTAGAGGAAGAAGCGGTAGCGGATGAGAGTGAAGACGCGCCAGAGGCGCCGGGTCGCGGCAAGTTGACCCTCTCCCACGGCAGAGTGGGGAGAAGCGCTCATACGCGCACCCATTGGTGCAGGGTGCTGGTGCGGCCAGGATCGACGGCCAGCTCGTCGACGAACTGCGCCACGCGCGGGTCGCGCCATGCGCGGCGGAAATTCGCCCACACCTGAGGCAGCGTTTCGTTCCTCAGGTCGCCGCAGACGAACGGCAGCGCGTTGATGAGCTTCACCAGCCCGTTGGGCAGCACGATCAGCAGTGCCGCCGGGTGATGGAGCCGGTAGCGCAGCTCCTCGAGGAGCCCCGCCTCGTGGAAGCTCACGCGCATGCGGCCCTGGTACTCCCGTTGCTTGGCATGCAGCGTGCGGAAGAATTCCGCGTACTGCTCGTCGGTCAGCGCCAGGTGGCGCCAGGCCTTGACCGCGTTGCCGGTGAACATGGTCTTGCCCGAATAGAAGCTGAAGGCACCCAGCTCCCACGCGAGGTCCACGATGCGCGCCGCCTCGTGGACGTTGAAGCTCGCCGGGGAAAAGTTGATCTCAATGGGCACGCCCGCGGCCTTGAGGTTGCGGATGCCGTCGAGGGTCCGGTCGAATTCCCCGCGCACCCGCATGCGCCCGAAGGTCGCGCTCGACGCCCCGTCCAGGCTCACCTGCACCGCCTTCACGCCCAGCTCCTTCAGGCGCGCGCAGCTCTCGGGCGTGAGGTAGTGCCCGTTGGTCTCGATCTTGAGCTGGCTGCCCTTCGAGGTCACGCGCTCGACCATCTCGAAGAAGAGCGGGTGCAGCATCGGCTCGCCGCCCGAGAACGACAGGTACGGCACCTCGTTGGCCATCAGCTGGTCGATGACGCCGAACACCTGGTCGCGGTCGAGCTCGTCCCTGAAAGCCTTGCCGGGCCCGCTCTCCTCGATGCAGTGCAGGCACGCGAGATTGCACTCGTTCGTGATCTGCCACGCCACGTAGAGCGGCGCGCCCAGGTCCTCGGAGTGCGCGGATTCGGCGCTCAACTTTCGACCAGCCCCTTTTCGCGCAGCTGCGCGATGAACGCCGTCACCTCGCGCTCGATCTCGCCGTCGCGGCTCGCGAAGCGCTCGGCCAGCCGGGGGGCGATTTCCTCCGGCGCGCGGCCGGCCGCGATCTCCTGCACCACGGCCGCGGCCGTGGGCGTGAGCGTGTATACCTTCTCGCTCTTGGTCTCGAAGAGCACGCCGCCGAACTTCTCTTCCCGGAACTTCACGTATTTCGCAAGCTGCATCGGTCGCTCCTTGTCTCGAGCCAAATTGTAGCTTGGGGCGGGGCGCGGCACCGGGCGGGCGCCTACTTCCGGGCCGCCGGCGCAGGCGCGGGGGCGGGAATGTCCACCACGGTCACCGTGGGCTTGAAGGACGGGTCGCGCACGGCGAGCTGCCCCTGGCGCGCGTAGTTCAGCGATTCGCCGAGGATGCGGGCGGCCTCCTGCGGCGCGTGGAATCCGGTCGAGTTCTCGGCTTCGACGAAGTCGAGGTAGAACTGCGCCCGGCGCTGGAGATAGCGGGCGGCGACGAGTTCGGCATCGCTCCTGCCCGCCTCTTTGGCCGCCTTGAGATCGGCGATGAGCCCCATGAGGGCGGTCATGGCGTGCTGCCGAAGGTCCCAGTGGCGGTCCTGGATCTGCTCGACCCGGGCCTTGAGCTCCTTCTCGGTCACCTTCGCGTCGTGCTTCTGGTGGCAGCCGAGGCACGCGTCCTTCAGGTTGAGCACCGGGCTGCGCACCCAATGGTCGCTGAGGGTCTCGCCCTTGTACTTTGTCTTCGGCATGTGGCAGTCGGCGCAGGTGACGCCGGCCCGGGCATGAATGCCCTGGCTCCACATTTCGAACTCGGGGTGCTGGGCCTTCAGGACCGGCGCCCCGGTGTCCTTGTGGGTCCAGTCCCGGAAGCCGATCTCGTCGTAGTAGGCGGTGATCTGCTCGACCTTCAGGCCCTTCGACCAGGGGTAGACGAGGCGCTTCTCGGGGCCCTTGAAGTAGTACTCGACGTGGCACTGGCCGCACACGTAGGCGCGCATTTCATTGCCCGTCGCCTGCTTGTTCACGTCGTAGTTCGCCACGCCCAGCGACGCCTTGTAGGACCGGATGCCCTCGATGAACGCGGGGCGCGAGACGCGCAGCGCCATGGTGGCGCCGTCGTGGCAGTCGATGCAGGCGACCGGGTGCTGCACGAGCTTGACCGACTCGCTGTAAGGCATCGCGTTGATCTTCTCGAAGCCCTTCGTGATCTCTCCTTCGCCGATTTTCCTGTAGGCAAGATATGTCGAGGCATGGCAGTTCAGGCAAGCGCCCGGTTGCTGCACCACCTGCTGGCGCAGGGTGTACTTCTGGTCCTCGAGCATGAAGGCGTGGCCGCGCTCCTCGCGAAAGTCGGCGGCGAACGCGTATCCCTGCCACATGGTCTTCAGCCCGATGTCCTCGTCGACCTTGGTCCTCGACACGATCGAGCGCGGATCGGCCGGGGTCGGCGTGCGCGGCACCGCCTCGCTGCCGCCATGCTTCGTGCGCTGCATGTCGACGGACTTCTTGTAGAGCTCGTAGTGCAGGGGAAACGCCTTCCCCCAGATCGCCGGGTCGTCGACGTCGTCGTTGATCGGCCAGGGCTCGTCCTTCCGGGCCGCCGCGGCCTTGGCCGGCTTCTTCGCCACCACGGCGTTGCCCGGTTTCTTCTCCGCGACCTGCGCAAAGGCGCTGCCCAGAGGCGGGCTTGGGGACTGCGCCATCAGGACCGCGCCGGCGAAGGCCGCGAGCCATGCAGCGACGAATGTCCGGGAGCGGGAATGCTGCTGGGTTGCCATGGTGTGGGATCTCCTCGTTGTAAGTGCGTTTACCCGCTGCCGCGCATCCCGAGCACCTGCGGCAGGAAGAGCGACAAACCCGGCCAGTAGGTGACGATCGCCAGGAACACGAGCATCGTCAGCAGCCACGGCCAGACCGCGATGGTGAGCTCGGTGATGCCCATCTTGGCGATTCCGGAGGCCACATAGAGGTTCAGGCCCACCGGCGGGTGGCACATCCCGACCTCCATGTTCACCACCATGATGATGCCGAAGTGCACCGGATCGATGCCGAGCGTAATCGCCACCGGGAAGAGGATCGGCGCCATGATGAGCACGATCGAAGAGGGTTCCATCACGTTGCCCGCGAGCAGCAGCAGGACGTTCACGAACAGCAGGAACGCGACCGCCCCCAGGCCCATCTCCAGCATCCAGGCCGCCATCGCCTGCGGGATCTGCTCGGTGGTCATGAGGAACGAGAACAGCACCGCGTTGGTGATGATGTAGAGCAGCATCGCGCTCATGTTGGCCGCGTCGAGCAGTACCTTCGGCACTCTCCTGAGCGGCAGGTCCTTGTAGATGAAGACCGCGACGATGAAGGCGTACACCGCGCTCATCGCGGCGGCCTCGGTGGGGGTGAAGATCCCGCTGTAGATGCCGCCGATCACCACGACGACCAGCAGCAGCCCCCAGACGCTTTCGCGGAAGGTGCGCCAGCGCTCCCCCCACGAGGCCTTCTGCAGGCGCGGGTAGCCGAACTTGCGCGCCCGCCACCACGTCGTCATCCCCAGCATCGTCGCGAGCATGATCCCCGGGATGACGCCCGCCATGAAGAGCTGGCCCACCGAGGTGTTGGTCGCGACCGCGTACATCACCATCACGATCGAGGGCGGGATCAGGATCCCGAGCGCGCCCGAAGTGGTGATGATGCCGGCGCCGAAGCGCTTGGGAAAGCCCTGCTTCAACATCGCCGGCAGGATGATCGCGCCGATGGCGACCACCGTCGCCGGCGAGGAGCCCGAGACCGCGGCGAAGAGCGCGCAGGCCATCACGCCCGCGAGCCCCAGCCCGCCATGCCAGTGCCCGACGCATGCCGTGGCGAAGTTGATCATCCGCCGCGCCACGCCGCCGTGGGTGAGGAAGTCGCCGGCGAGGATGAAGA
>Ga0163153_10001394_pt1 | contig 38152 bp, 42 predicted proteins | sample OliLakLV19MP6IB1_FD_148629 | JGI IMG/M metagenome (GOLD analysis project Ga0163153, IMG submission 148629) | Freshwater microbial mat bacterial communities from Lake Vanda, McMurdo Dry Valleys, Antarctica - Oligotrophic Lake LV.19.MP6.IB-1 | ecosystem: Environmental > Aquatic > Freshwater >... | reverse complement strand
TAGATGAGCTGGTGCCCAGACCGAGATGAGCGACGGCGAATCGAGAGTCGCGGGAGATTCCCGGTAGGGTCACAAAATTAAGGTCACGAAATTTTGTGACCCTAAGCAAAGCAACTGCTTGCTTTGCGTCCGGGAATCGAACAGCGGAATCATATTTTTTCAGCAGAAAAAATAGATGAGCTGGTGCCCAGACCGAGATGAGCGACGGCGAATCGAGAGTCGCGGGAGATTCCCGGTAGGGTCACCAACCTTTATAATCTTGACATCCTTCTTAAATGGCGTAATTTTAATAACGGTAATTCCCATAAATCTGACCTCAGGAGGTCAAAATGTGCGACTACATAAAACCGACAATATCCCCCGGTGAGATGAAAATGATCGAGTTCGAATACGCTGATATCGGTCACTTTGTTGCGCTGGTTGAGGGCATCCCTAAAATTGTTCGAAGGAAGTGCGTGCTACGTTTTCATGAGAAGAATCCTGGGGTACGTTTGGCAAATGTTCGGCGCCGGGATGTCCTTTTTTCTCATCAACGCGCCGAGTTCGCGTGAAAGTTACACTACCTGCGGAAGTTTCGACTTCCGCAGGTTTTGCTTTTTAAAATAGGTACAATATATCAAATGGCAAAAAAGATTTTAAAATCAGATTTTTTTAACAGAAAAACGGCTTTAGTTGCCGAAGAACTTTTGGGTAAATTTTTAATTACTAAAATGGGAGAGAGTGAGATAGTTTTGATGATTAACGAAGTTGAAGTTTATGATGGCACAAAAGACCTTGCATCTCATGCTAGGCACGGACCATTAAAAAGAGGTAAGTTGATGTTTGGAGAACCGGGCATTTGGTATGTCTATTTTACCTACGGCATGCATTGGATGTTAAATATAACCACGAGAGAAAGTGGCTATCCGGCGGCGATTCTTATTCGTGGGGTCGAAGGTATAAAGGGACCGGCTCGGGTGACAAAAGCCTATGGCATCGATAAAAATTTAAATGGAATAAAAGCCGATAAAAAAAGTGGATTGTGGATTGAAGATAGGGGGATAGTAAGGAAGAATAATGAATATAGAATCAAGAATAAGGAAGGGGAAGAAAAAAGATATAGTTTAATCAAAACTCCACGCATTGGCATCGACCACTCCGGCCCCTTCTGGAAAAACAAAAAACTCCGCTTCCTACTTAAATAAACCAAAAAAAAATAATATTACTTTTCCACTTTTTTTATTCTTATATTCGTGCGAATATAAGAATAAGGAAATAAAATTATTATGAATGAATATGAGAAAATTTTAAAAGCTCTCGGTAATAGGCGGAGACTGGCAATAGTAAAATGTCTCAAAACCAAAAAAAGAGTCACGGTTGGCGAAATTGCCAGATCTATTAAACTTTCTTTTAAATCAACTTCACGACACTTGGGTGTACTTTCATCAATTGATATTCTAGATAGAGAATATGATCGACTTTCGGTATTTTACTCTTTGTCTCCAAAGTTGCCGGTCTTGGTACAAAAAGTAGTTTCTGTACTGTAATTCTATGCTGTTGATATAAATACACATATGTCTATTCTTATATTCGCACGAATATAAGAATAGATTTTGAGTTGGTGTTTGATATTAAATAACCATTTGGTGTTCCACTAGTCTTTTATACGGTTCGCAATTTATAAGAAGTTCATCATGTTTACCAATTCCGACGACTCTTCCTTTTTCCATCACTATAATTTTATCAGCATCTTTAATCGTCGATAGTCGGTGCGCAATGATTATGCCGGTGCGCCCCTTCAAGGCTTCGCGCATAGCCTCATGAATTAATTTTTCATTTTCAGAATCAAGGCTACTAGTAGCTTCGTCAAAAATAAGGATTTGGGGATTTTTAATTAAAGCTCTGGCCACGCCCACTCGTTGACGCTCGCCGCCGGAAAGCCAAATGCCATTTTCACCAATTAAGGCCTCAAAGCGGGAATTGCCTAGTCTTTCGTAAAACTGATCAATGCGAGATTTCCTGCTCACGTTTTCAAGATCAGTTTCGGTAATAGCAGTTTTATCATCTACACCAAAAATAATATTGTCTTTAAGTGGACCATCAAAAAGTCGAACACTTTGTTCCACGTAACCCACTTTTTTCAAGTAATCAGAAATTCTGATATCCTTTAAATTATAATCATCGACATAAACGCCGCCTTGGTCGGGATCATAACCACGAAGCAGAAGCTGAATGATAGTGGTTTTTCCCGCACCGGAGTGTCCAACAATGGCCGCAGTTTCGCCAGAGCTGATGGTGAAGGAAACATCGGAAAGGGTTTCTTTGGAAATTTCTTCCTCGTTTGCTTGCTCGTCATCATCTTCGTCAATAGTTTCACTTTTTCTTTCATATTTAGGATAAGCAAAAGAAACATTTTTAAACTCAATTCTCCCGGTAATATTTTCTAGTGGCAGGGCGGTAGGGGTGTCAACTATAGCCGGCGGGATTGATAAAATATCAATGTAGCCTTCAATATCGGCAATTTGCTGAATCATTTGTCTTTGCATCCAGCCAAAGTTACTAATACCGCCAAAGATGCTACCAATCCAACCGATTAAAGCCACAACTGTACCAGAAGTGTGGACTCCTTTGGAAACCAAAATAGCAGCGGCAAACAAAGTAGCGACTTGGAATATGTCTATAAGGGTTTGGTAGGACTGTCCTTTTCTAGTGTTATAAATCCAAATATCTTTGCCATACTCCATCGCGTCATCATTTTCGGTACTATATTTCTCCAAAACATCCTTCTCTTGAGATTCCGCCTTGATAAGCGGCAAGTGGCGGAGTATCTCGCTATGTTTTTTAGAGAGAACCTTCCAATGCCCGCGATTTGTTTTTACTTTCGGATACAGATTTATATTGTGCTTAATCGTAAGATACAAATATAAAATGGAGGTTAAAAATACTATTAGGCCAATAGCGAAACTGGTAAATAAAATTGCTATTGAGGCAAAAATTAGCTGAAGTATAAGAGGGAGAATATTGTAAGTGGCATTATCTGTAAAATTGCGAAGAGCGCTTTCACCGCGTGAAATAACATTTTGCCGAAGGCCTGAATGTTCATTGGTATGCTGGCCAATAGAAAAAGTAAATAATTTCTTCAGACCCTCGACATTAATATGTTTTTGAATATCAAAATAGAGATATTGCCATTCAAATTTTTCTCTGAAATAGGAGAGAATATTGGCGACGACATAACTTAACAGTAAAGTTAAACAAATATAAAATAAATTCTCGGTAGAGGATTTATTTTGTAAAGCATCTATGAGTTTTCCTTGTAAGTAGGGGCGCACCAAGAAAACTCCTTGTCCTAAAACTAAGACCAGAAAGATAACTCCCATTACTTTGTAAAAGGGGCGATGAAGTTCGGCCACGATTTGAAATATTTTTCTAAGTTTTTGCATATTAATTTAAAGGCGAAGTTATAATTGTGTAGATCTATTTGCTGAAAGTCAAAGTCAAAGTCAAAGTTGAAGTTGAAGCTAAGGTTTGGGTCAAGGTATTTTATCTGTAGTTTGTTCGATGTATCGAACAAACTCAAGAAGAAACTAATAATAATCGATAATAGAAACTTGAAACTTGAAACTTGAAACTTGAAACTTGCAAAGTGCAAAGTGCAAAGTGCAAAGTGCAAAGTGCAATTTAAAAATAAAGATAAGAATATGGAGTTCTTTCTCTAATTTGTTCGATACATCGAACAAATTCAAATAAGAACTGTCTAAAAGTTAAAAGCTAATTTAAAAATAAGGATAAGAATATGGATATACCTCGCTAATTTGTTCGATGTATCGAACAAATTAGCGAGGTAACTGATTAAGTCTTCAAGAATTGAAATAAATGATATTAAAATGTTAAAGGCGCACGCTTGATTCAAAATCTCCGTGCGCCAGTGCTGCTTGTTTCTTACTACTTTTTTTATTCCTTGTCCTCGTCCGGAATACCAGCTACGAGTTGAATTGCATGCCTTTTCGCATCGTTGAGGTGGTGTTTTCGAAATTTAATTATTTCCGCGGTTACTGGAACTAACCCGCTAACTCTCTGTTCGATTGCTATCTTGTTCTTGGTAGAGGAAGTATGCCCCTCGTGTCGCTTCAAAATTTCTTGTGCTTTAGGGACGATACAACGTTTGTAAAAACCAAGTCTGCCACCAATGCCGCGGCTTCCTTGCTGTGCGATTTCGGAAACTTTGCTGTTTGTTATAACAGCCAGTGCTGCTAGTCTATTTGCTTCCGAGGCATTAGTGAATGTTTGCTGACCTGCACGTATTGATCTTTCCACTTGTTGATTCGAGGTAGCTATTACATTGTCCACCAAGGGACACGGAATTTTTTTTAGCAAAATTCCGTGAATGTCGAACAAGTGAGTCAGCACCTTTTCAACGACACTTCTTACTTCGAAGTTATTGCGGGCACTGAAATGAGTCATGACGTTAAAAGCCTTCATACGCGACGAGACAGCTGTGCAGCTAATCTGGAACTGGATGTCAGAGGACAGTACTTCCGGTAAAATTTCTTTTATTGCCAGAAGCAGTGCTTGGGGGAAGTCAGTCATTATAACCACTATGACTATAGGAACCCTCATGCCTTCCGCAAAAGATTCGGGGAAGTAAATATTGCCAACAGCTTTTTTATTTTTGGACCTTCTCTCATTACTCATGCTGTCCTTCTCCTTGTGTTGTGAAGTTTTTGAGTTCTCCGGATACAAGAATACAAGATCAGTTCGAGTACTTAACAATCTACCCTTAATACTACCATAAATAAGGTAAAAAAGCAAGGCTATAATATGGGGAACAGGAGTCGAGAAAGACGGCCTAAGTTAAGGCTATTTTGGGAAAAAAACTTACTAATACTTCATTATCAATTGTGCCATCGGCGTTACCTTTGAGTTCTTTTACCCCGTTAAAAATTTGAGGCCAAATTTTTAACGGGGTAAGTTAACTTCTAAATAATTTTAAATAAAAAGTGATTCAACAACTTGTTTTACCAGATTGCCATCTGCGTTTCCTTTTGTTTCTTTCATTACTAATCCCATGAATTGACCAGACTTAGCTTTATCGGTGATGCCCATTTTTTCTTTCAAATCTTTAGCAATTTTTTCAATATCCCCACGAGACATTTGGGCTGGCAGATAAGTTTCCAAAATTTTAAGTTCGGACTCTTCTTTTTCTACCAAGTCGGCGCGGTTACCTTTTTTAAACTGATCAATAGAATCTTTACGCTGTTTAACCGCTCTTTTAATAACAGCTAGTGCTTCCTCATCCGCTAAAGGATCTTGAGGTTTTTTGCCTTTGGAAATTGATTCGTTAATAAAAGCGGCGACCAAGCCTCTTAAGACACTGGTTTTTAAAGCATCTTTAGCTTTCATGGCGGCTGTCATTTCTGCTCGTATTTTTTCTTGCATTGAAGTATATTATCAGATTTTGATTCTCATTTCTAATTCTTATCATTCTTTAATTTTATCTCATAACTCTTAACTCTTAACTTCTAGCTCTCATCTCTTACCTCTAATTTCACTCGTGATACAATAGCCCCATGTCGACTCCTCTTGTCATTTCTGTTTTGGTAGTGCTAGCCCTCATTAACTTTGTATTTTTGTGGCTACTTTGGCAGAAAATGTCTGAAAATAACAAGCCGGAAGATGAGACCGGTCTCAAGCTTCTTTTAAATCAAATGAACGAACTCACAAGAACGGTTGATACCAAGCTTATTGAAAGTTCGCGCCAAATGACCGATTCGTTGCATAAGACCGGAGAAACTACCACTCGTATTGTGCAAGATATTACTGAGCGTCTGACCCGGCTCGATGAAACTAACAAACAAGTCATTTCTTTTACTGATCAGCTACAGTCCCTGCAGGATATTTTGAAGAACCCAAAGCAGCGCGGGGTTTTGGGGGAATATTATCTGGAGACACTTTTAAAAAATGTTATGCCGCCGGGCAGTTTTGAAATGCAGTACAAATTCGCGGATGGTTTGATAGTTGACGCAGCGGTTTTTGTCAAAGAAAAAGTCATACCGGTTGATTCCAAATTTTCTCTGGAAAACTACAATCGCCTGATTGAAGAGAAAAACGATATTAAAAAAAGAGAACTCGAAAAAACATTTGTTAATGATTTAAAGGAGAGAATTGTCGAAACCGCCAAATACATTCGTCCGGCCGAAGGCACCATGGAGTTTGCCTTTATGTTTATTCCGCACGAAGCTATTTACTATGATTTGTTAATAAATAAAGTCGGCGCCCTAGAGGGAAATACGGAAAATCTTATTCATCGAGCCGCCAGTAAGTATAAGGTTATTATAGTTTCTCCGACTTCTTTTCTGGCTTATTTACAAACTGTCCTTCAAGGCCTGAAAGCTCTCCAGATCGAGGAGAAAGTAGTCGATGTTATAAAGCGAGTCGGAGAACTCGGCAAGCACCTAAAAGGTTATGAAGAATCTCACGGCAAGCTTGGCAATGCTCTCGGCACCGTGGTCAACCACTATAATAATTCGGGCAAAGAATTTAAGAAGATTGATAAGGATATTATGCGCATCACCGGAGAGAGTGCCTTGATTGAAACGGCCTTAATTGAAGGGCCGGAAAAAGATATTGAATAAGCTTTTAAATATATTTTATAAGGTATAAAAAAAGCGACCGGTAAAGGGGGACCGGCCGCCTGCGGCGAAATCGTTAGTGGTACTGCGTAGCAGGGCCTGCATTAGGAGGGAATGGCAGGAGCCTGCAATCCACATAAAGACCGCCAAAGTGAGGCTACCATAAGCCTAGCATAGTAGGGAGGCGCATGATACCGGAGTTAGGTGAATAAGCTTGCTTTTGGCCCGATTTTAAGTAGAATGTGGAAATTATGGCTAAAGTAGCATCAGGCAAAAATACGGACGAATTTGCGGTTATTGCAACCGGCGGCAAACAATACAAAGTTTCCGTTGGGGAGGTTATTTCTATTGAAACAATGAAAAACAAAGACGGAGTCCTTTTTAAGGAAGGGGATAAAGTTACTTTTGATAATGTCCTTATGGTAGACAACGGTAAGGAATCGACAATTGGTGTGCCTTATATAAAAGAAGCTAAAGTCGAGGGGATAGTTAAAACTGTCGGTAAGAAACCTAAAATTGTGGTTGTTAAATATAAAGCCAAGAGCCGATATCTTAAAACTAGGGGCCACCGCCAGCCATTTTTTGCAGTAGAGATTACCGGATTAAAATAACAATTAAAATAACAAAAGAGAGAAAAAGGCGCCCGTAGGGCGCCTTTTTTGTTTTTACAAGTTAGTTCGTCCGCATACATCTTCGCATTTTTACGGAAAAAGCTTTTACACTCCCAGTCAATCTTTGTATGTGGGCCCATATTCCTAGGGGCCACTTCCAGCCTTTTTCTGCTGCGAGCCATCCCGCCACAGAAAATAGTAGTACAAACAGTGCCAAGAGGAAAAGTAGTTCAAAGAAGGTGCCAACAATTTGGTCCCAAACATGAATTCTTGCTAAGAATTCTTCCAGATAGCTGGTACTGTATTTCAGAAATAAACCCGCACCTATCGCCACGACTACGGCGCGATTGTAGGTAATTCCTCTTTTGCTCTTTGCAAATATTCTTATGAAGGATCCCAGGAGGGTACCTAAAATTAACGGGCGTAGAATATCAAGAATGAGAAAAATAGCCAAACTGGTCGCTGTATTCGCGAGGTAAACTGCCGAGACTATGACCGAATTGATGATTAAGCTCAAAGCATCCATCTAACCCCCTTGGTTTAAAATTAAACTCAGGATTTAAATGTAACTTATATTATTAAACTAAAATATGATAAGAATGTCAAGAGCGGTTTTTAAGAGCGCTTTTGATAGTTTCACTATCGGTATATTCAACCTCAGAACCAGTCGAGAGGCCGCGACCAAGGGTGGAAATTTTAACAGAGTTATTTTCTAAAATTGGTCTTAAAATGCTTTGTACGTATTCGGAAGTATTTTCTCCTTCCGCATTTACCGCAAAGGCGAGAATGATCTCTTTTAAATGACCACTCTCAAGAAGTCTTTTTATGTAATATATTAATTCCCGGGTACGTACTTTGCTTTCTGGATTTTTTTCTAAAATTGGCACGGTACCACCAAGAACAAAATAATAACCATTGTAGGCTCGGCTTTTTTCGATATTTTCGAGATCAATGTCTTTTTCCACGAGCATAATGACACTTGCCTCCCGATTTTTGTCGCCGCAAATTCGACAGAGTGGAGAAGCATTGGCGCTATTAAAAAAACGCCGGCAATTTTCACAAACTTTAATTTGTTTTTTAATTACTTTAATTAAATCTGAAAATTCGTTTAAAAATTCCTCACTTTCTAAAAGAAGAGCATAGACAAAGCGCTTGGCCTGGCGCGGACCGATACCGGGAAGCGCCCGGAAATATTCGGTTAGTTTTTCAATTGATTGCATAGGTGAGGGTGATTTAGGAAGTAAGATTTCTGAATTATGAATAGGAAAAAATAGAATAAGAAAAAATTCGGCTGGTTAATTAGAAATCAGCTGTCTTTTCGGTAGGGTTGTCGCCAAAGGAACCAAAGCCACTCTTATCAATAGGTAAAAAGGTAGTTTTCTTCTCATCAAAGTAAAGTTGAACTACCCCAGTTGGACCGTTACGATGTTTTTCAATAAGAATATCGGCTATATTAACTTTATCGGAATCCTCCTTGTACTTATCTTCACGGTGAATAAACATAACCATATCAGCATCCTGTTCTATAGAACCTGAATCACGGAGATCAGAAAGACGAGGTTTGCCGCCACGCGCCTCAACGGCACGTGACAGCTGGGAGAGTGCAATAACCGGCACATCCAAATCGCGGGCCAAGTGCTTTAGGGAACGAGAAAGTTCGGTTACCTGTTGAACTGCAGAATCAGAATTTCTGGTGTTGATCGGCGTCATAAGCTGAAGGTAATCGACAATAATAAGCCCCAAGCCCTTTTCACGTTTAAGTCGGCGAGCAATGGAACGCATCTTCAAAATATTTTGACCGGCGGTATCATCAATTGAAATTGGTGCTTTGGCCAGGCGGTCAAGCGAATCCCGAATGCGATTAAAATCCTCATCGACACTGATATTTCCCGTACGTAAATTCCAGGCATTTACACGGGACTCGGCAGCGATCATACGATCAACTAATTGCTCGTTACTCATTTCCAAAGAAAAGATACAAACAGGTGTACCATGTAAGGTCGCTGTTTGTCTGGCAATGTCGAGTGCTAAGGCCGTCTTACCCATCGAAGGACGAGCGGCTAAAATTATTAGGTCAGATTTTTGGAAGCCGGCGGTTTTTTCATCTAGATCTCTGAAACCACTTCTTATTCCACGAATATCTCCCTTATTATGATGTAGTTTTTCCAGTCTCTCCCAGGCTAGGCCCAAAACATCTTTTAATTCGATGAATTTTTTAACACCGCCATGACTGGTTAGTTCGTAAAGTTCGTGTTCAGCCTTTTCTAGCAAAAGTTCGATTTCATCGGCCTCTTCATAGCCTAATTCATTTATGACCTCAGCGGCTTGAATGAGCTGTCTCATCATAAACTTACGATGGACAATGTCCGCATAATGTCGAATGTTGGCGGCGGAGGGCACACTTTGGACTAAATCCGTAAGATAGCTGGCGCCGCCTATTTGCTCAAGCTGGCTTTGTTCTTTAAGACGGGAAGAGAGGGAAAGTAGATCAATAGGCTCGCTTTTACTAAAAAGACTTATCATTGCTTGCCAGATAATACGATTTTTTTCGGCATAAAAAACTTCAGGGGTAATAACATCAATCACATCAGTCACAGAGTCAGGTCGGAGCATGACGGAGCCGAGGAGCGCGCGCTCAGAATCAATATTTTGAGGAGGTACGCGCAAAACCGACGAGGGGATAGGGGAACGTTTTTGAGTTTTGAAATTTTTATCGAATGCCATCCCATTAGAAATTTAAACTATTAATATTTTGCATCATTTTACTATATAACAGGCCTCTTTCTAAGTTCTGGCTCACATTGATAAAACCTCGAATTTCTAACGGGACAAGTATTAGGGCATTGTACACTGGTTATAAAAGACCCTCAAATTTGTTCAATTTGGGAATAAACTGGGGAGAAAAAAGGATAAGATTGACTAGTCCTACAATCTATATAGTATGAGCTAGAGACCTTTTGAGAGAGGCAAGTGTGACTAAAAGATTAAGGACAATCCTAAATGAACTTGACTCAGTTTGGTGTGAATTATTTATAACCATATTTATTCCAGTTAGCAATGTTTCCGGAACGAACGTTAAGTTAAAAAGGATAAAACAAACAGACGATGGACTAAAGAAAATTAAGGAGCTTGAAGAAAGGGTCGCCCGCATTTTGCAAGAAAATAGAGAATTTCTACTTAGCGAACTGGTCGAGGAAGTATCTTTAGTTAGAAAGTATGGCCTTGATAACATTCCAAAAAAATTCCGGCCGAATAAAAAGCATTTGAAATTTTCTATTGCTGCGCAAATTCTACGAACCCTTAGCTAAAAAAGCTGACTTCTTGTCGGCTTTTTATTTTTTACTGATTTTGGGGCCGCTGTCAGCGTCTTCGACAATAAAGCCTAGCTCGGCAATTTCGGCCCGGAGCTGATCGGCTCTTTCAAATTTCTGGTTTTTACGGGCTAATTCACGTTCGGTAGCCAGATTTTGGATCATAATAGGAATTTCAATATTTTTCTGTTCTTGAATTTGTTCGATGTATCGAACAAGATTAAGGCCGAGAACTTCATCAAATTTTAAAATTGTGGCGAGTTTATTTTCATCTCTAATTTCTGATTTCAAAATTTCATAGACTACGGAAAGCGCTTTTGTTATGCCTAAGTCATCATTTATAAATTCCGTAAATTTATTTAAATAGTTTTGATCGATAACTCCATCTTTTGGCATTTTGGCGAGCTCACTGACTAACTTCTCTAAACTGCGCGTAGCATTGTCTAGCGCCTCAAATGTAAAATTCATCGGGATTCGATAATGGGCAGAAAGCATGAGATATCGAAAGGCGATAGGATCGTATCCTTTATCAATTAAATCTTGAACGTAAAAAACATTGCCGACAGACTTGGCCATTTTGGCGCTATCAACTCGAAGATGATCATTATGGAGCCAATAATTCGCGAATGGTTTACCGGTAACTGATTCTGACTGGGCGATCTCATTGTTATGATGAATCGGAATATGCTCAATACCGCCGGTATGAATATCGAGCGTTTCGCCAAGATACTTTATGGCCATGGCTGAGCATTCAATATGCCAGCCCGGAAAACCATTACCCCAAGGAGATGGGTAGCCAAGCTCCTCATTGGATTTCCATAAAGCAAAATCTCGCCTGCTTTTTTTTTCACTATTTGCGCCCACTCGTGATCGATCTTCGCTTTCTGTTCCAATCCCACCAAGCTTTCCATAATTCTCTAGTTTTTGAGTATCAAAATAAACGCCATCAGTAATTTTATAAATCAATCCTTTTTCTTGTAGTTTTTTTATTAAATCAACATATTCTTCGACGTGATCAGAGGCAAAAGGGAAATGCTCTGGTAATTCTATATTTAATTTTATAAGATCTGCCTTATATTTTTCAAAATAATAGTTAGCCAGTTGGCGCATAGCTTCCTTGGTTTGAGGCTTGCCCTCGCGTTTCAAGGCATTTGTCATTTTATCTTCCCCTTCATCCGAATCGCTAGATAAATGTCCAATGTCGGTAATATTTATTATTTGTTTAACGGTATAGCCATTAAATTCAAACATGCGACGTAAGGTGTCAATAAAAATAACCGCCCGAAAATTGCCAATATGCTGAAAATTGTGAACGGTCGGGCCGCAGTTGTACATTTTGACCTGGCCCTCTGTAATTGGCTTAAAAACCTCTTTTTTACCGCCTAAAGTATTGAGTAAATAGATATTTCCCATAGCTTACTAGCTTACTAGCTTTTTAGCTTCTTAGCTAACTAGCTAACTATTTAATTAGCTAAGAAGCTAATTAAAGCCACTTCTTATATTTGAAATATATGAAGATAGCGGTCGTAAGAGTGAGCATCATGCCCATAATAATAAAAAAATCATGCGGCGGCCCAACGAAAGGTAGAAAAGCAGTATTCATGCCGAAAATAGTGGCTATCAACGAAAGTGGGAAAGTAACAAAAGATATAATGGCAATATTTTTCATGACCTCGTTTTGCTTAGTGGAGAGCAAGGAGTCGTTGGTAGCTCGCAATTCGTTTAACGTATCAGTATTTGAATTAATAGCAGCCTGTACTCGAGAATAGGCTCCTAACATATCTTTCAAATAATATTCAAAATCTTCACTAAAAAACTTTCTAGCAGCGATTTCAAATGACCCTAAGACTTCATCATGTAAGGAGAGGGATTGTTTAAATTGGAGTAGTTCACGGCTGACTTTTGATAATTCAAAGACCATCCTTTTTTCGTCGCCTAAAAAGATGCTATTTTCGATAGTCTTTAAACGGTCGGCTAAATAATCTAGTTCATGATTAAGAGATTTATACAATTTCTTAATCATATAAAAGAAAATAAAGCCGGCATGTTCTCCGATGTTTTCTTTATCAAGAATTGAATGGACGGCAAATACTTTGGAAAACTTATTCAAAGCATCAATAGAATCGTACCTAGCAGTAATTATAAAATTGCGCCCGATTATAAAATCAACTTCCTGGTTGGCTTGTTTGCCATGGCTATGGTGAATAGCGGGGAAGTGGAGGATTAAATAAATGTAATTTGGGTAAAGGTCAACTTTTGGTTTAAGACTAGGTGTCAAAAGCTCTTCGGCTACTTGCGGCATTATGCCGTACTCTGCCATCACCGCCCTTACTTCAGTGACGGTTGGAGTAGAAAGATCAACCCAGCGAAGTTCTTTATGTTTGTAAGTGTTGATCATGTCGAAGTCCAAATTGCTACATTAATTCATTTCTTATATTTTTTTAAAAATTTAAAAAAACAAATTCGGCAAATATTGAATAATTATAGCAAGTTATGTTCAGTTTACTAGAGAGAAGACAATCCTTATCTATAATAAAATTTCATGTGATATAATGCCAAAATGTTATCTAATACGCGTTTCAAAACGTATATTCTACCGGCCTTTCTAGCCGGTTTTCTAATTGCACTAACTTTTGGTCTAGGGGTTTATGTCGGCAGTCATAAAACGCCGGCGATCCCCGCCGTGTCGGTTGACGGTAAGGACTCGAGAGATCTCGAATCTTTCTGGAAAGTTTGGTCAATTTTAGATGAAAAAATGGTAGGAGAGGGCAAACCTACTGATCAGGAAAAAATTTGGGGAGCCATCGCCGGCCTAACCGCTTCATATAAAGATCCTTATACAGTATTTTTCCCGCCGGTAGAGTCCAAAGCCTTTAATGAGGAAGTCAGCGGCGCTTTTGAAGGAGTAGGCATGGAAGTTGGTATTAAAGATAATCAATTGGTGGTGGTGGCGCCTCTCAAAAACACGCCTGCTTATCGAGCCGGGATTTTAGCCGGCGACAGGATTTTAAAAATAGATAATACGGATACTACGGGGTTGGCGGTTGATGCGGCTGTAAAATTAATTCGTGGTAAGGGGGGAACTTCGGTTAAGTTTTTGCTTGGCCGCGAAGGAAAGCCCCCTTTTGAAGTTGCAGTAACGCGGGCAGTTATTGACATACCGGTTCTTGATACGGAACTAAGAAAAGATGGCATATTTGTCATTCAGCTTTACAATTTTTCAGCTCCCTCTTTTGTAAAGTTCCGCGAAGCTTTGCGCCAATTCATTGAGTCGGGATCCGATAAGCTCATTCTTGATTTACGCAATAATCCTGGAGGATACTTGGAGGCGGCGGTAGACATGGCTGGCTGGTTCTTGCCAAATGGGGCGGTAGTGGTGCGAGAAGATTTTGGCAATAATAAAACGGAAAAAGTTCACCGAAGTCAGGTGGGGCAGAACATTTTTAATGATAAGTTGAGAATGATTGTCTTAATAAACGGCGGATCAGCTTCAGCTTCAGAGATTTTGGCTGGAGCTCTCCATGATCATAAAAAAGCCCGCCTGGTGGGAGAAAAAACATTTGGTAAGGGTTCAGTCCAGGAACTTATTAAGGTGACTGACGACACTTCACTTAAGGTCACAATTGCCAGATGGTTAACACCAAATGGTGTTTCAATTTCTAAAGGAGGCTTGGCGCCAGATGTTGAAGTTAAAATGTCGCAGGAAGATTTTGTTAAAAAAGGAGATATTCAGCTTCAAAAGGCAGTGGAAATAATAAATAAAGAAACAGCCAGTAGCTCAACAGGGTGGATTTTGAATGTTCCACAATTTATAGTAAATTAAGGACCAATCAAAATAATTCAAAATAACCTTATGAAAGTAATATTACTCCAAGATGTGCCTAAAATAGGCAAAAAGTACGAGGTTAAAGAGGTAAGCGGTGGGTACGCCAGTAACTTTTTGTTTCCGCGTAAATTAGCCAGTGTGGCCACCCCTGAAGCGACGCTGAAAGCCGAAACAGAAAGGAAGCGAACGGATGATATGAAAAAAATGCAGGAAGATCTACTTTCCAAAAACATGGAAGGAATTTCCAAGATTAAAATTACTTTACAAGAAAAAGCTAATGAGGCAGGACATCTCTACTCCAAGGTTCAGGCTAAAGAAATTGCTAAGGCTGTAAAAGTTCAGACCGGTCTTGATGTCGAAGAACATTTCATTGAATTAAAAGAATCTATTAAAACGATCGGGGAGCATGAAATAACCGTTTTGGCTCACGGGAAAAAAGCCATTTTTGTCTTAAATATCGAAGAACTGAAGTAGCAAGTAGCAATTTGCTATTAGTGATTAACAAATAAAAATTACTAAAATTAACGAATCATAAAGTGTAGATAAAATACGCTATAGCGTATTTTATCTACACTTTATAAAACAAAAAAACAAATTAAACTAAACCATCCCTAATTGAGAGTTTAGAGCTTTCCTCCCTCGAACAAAAAAACAGGCGGACAATAGTCCGCCTGTTTTTTTGTTTGCGCTATTTAACATCAACGATTTTCTTAACCATGGTCTTACCGTTGAAATGGGTCTTTCTTTTAGTGCCATAGCTAACGATACCGTCTTTGAGTGCAAAGAGGGTGTGATCTGAGCCCATACCGACGTTTTTGCCCGCCATAACATCACTACCTCGTTGACGTACGATAACATTCCCAGTTTTAGCTTTTTCACCGGCGTAAAGCTTAATACCAAGGTATTGGGGGTTTGAGTCAGTTAAATTGTTTGCGCTTCCAGCGGCTTTCCTATGGGCCATATGAGTAGCTTTTAGCTGTCAGTTTTTAGCTTTCAGCTTTAAAACGTATAATTAAAGTAATGAAGGGTAGTTTAGAACAATTTCGGCAAATGTGCAAGAGAGATCAAAATATGGGCTTTATTTCATACCCGAAGGAGGAACTTCTAATAGTTTTAATCATTGTTCTTGTGGGCGCGGCCTCCTTTGGCTTAGGTAGGCTCTCAACCCTAGGGCAAAAACAGAGTGCGGTTCGCCTCGTGAATCCAGAAGGGCGGTCGGAGGGAGTTGCAAGTACCAATGCCAACTCCTCTCTAGCTTCGGCGAGAGACGCTCTACCAGCTTCAAACAACGGTACGGTTGTCGCCTCAAAAAATGGCAGAGTCTACCATTTGCCCTGGTGCCCAGGAGCTTTAAAAATAAAGCCAGAAAACTTGCGTCAATTTGCCTCAAAAGAAGAGGCGGAAGCGGCAGGTCTTACGCCGGCGGCTAACTGTAAAGGACTTTGATTAGCTAGTTAGCTTTCTAGCTTCTAGCTTTTAGGTGTTGAGATTTGGGATTTTACCATTTTTCATATAAGCTAGAACCTAAAAGCTATCAGCTAAAACTTATTTTTAAAATGATTGCTATTGATATTGAAGCTTCGGGCGTGAATTATGACAAGCATTCGATCATAAGTATCGGAGCCGTTGACATGTCCGATAAGGAAAGGCGTTTTTATGGAGAATGTCGAGTTTGGGAAGGATCTCATTTTTCTGCTGATACGGCGGAATTTTTACAAATGACGAAGGATCAATTTAACGATCCAAAAAAACAAACCGAAGGGGAGTTGGTAGCTGAATTTATGAGATGGATTGAGGGGGCAGAAGACCGTACTTTACTCGGGCAGAATGTTTCTTTCGATAGGGATTTTCTAAAAGCCGGGTTAGGTAGAATTCACCATGAATGGAGTCTGGCTTATAGAACTGTAGATATCCATTCACTTTGCATAATGCACATGATTAAAAGTGGAATAGAAGTACCTATTAAAAATCATCGCTCTCAAATGGATCTGGATGCAATTTTAGTTTATTGTGGTATTCCGGAAGAACCAACGCCTCATAATGCCTTAACCGGAGCGATTTCTCATGCAGAAGTGGCTTCCAGGCTACTTTATGATAAAAAGTTTTTGCCAGAGTTTGATCAGTTTGAGATACCGTGGCTTAGCTAGCTTTCTAACTTATTAGTCATTAGCTTTTTAGAGAAAATTTTACCAAAAATAAATATAGTTAATATACCTATGACTGAACACCATCATATAAAGAGACTTTATTTATCTGACACGGACAAGAAATTGGCCGGTGTTTGCGGCGGCATAGCCGAATATTTGGGGGTTGATTCAGTGGCCTTAAGAGTGGCTGTACTTCTAGTTTCTGTTCTAACGGCAATATTTCCTATGTTAATTTTCTACGTCTTAGCGTCCATGGTTATTCCTCGACGCAAGGCTTCGCAAGAACCTCATCATATTCACACTTATAATTAAGCTCGGGAGTCTGAACCACAAAAAACCTCTTCTTAAAAAAGAGGTTTTTTGTGGTTCTATCTCTTATCTTTATAAGGACTAAATCGTGGTTGAGGTCATTCTCATTGAGGACATTTTATTATCAACACTGCAGTAGTCTCTACCGTGTTTAGAAGCTAAGAGCAATCCTCCGATAATGGCTAAGTTTTTTAGAATATCGACGAGTTGGAACTGGAGTGGAGAAACTGACCAGTTTATGTGGCCAATAATAATAGTCATGATGGTAAAAATAATGAGCATCCATGCGGCTAATCTTGTCTTAAAGCCAACAAGAAGTAATACGGCACCAATAAGCTCAAAACCAAGAGCCAGTATTCCCCAAACCATACCAGGAAGAATAGGCAGAAGTTCAAAAGATTGGATCAAAACTGACCAGTTTTGAATTTTACTCCAGGCGGCATAAAGGAAAATTATAGACAGTAGGACACGAGCGATTACTGGGATATATATATCCATTCTGTCGCACCAATTTTTTAACATTTGCATCATAGACTAATATTATTTTTATAAATTCTTTAATTTAATGTTGTTATTATAGCATTCATTTTTTCAAGAAGCAGCAACAAAATAAGCAAGAAGGGGATTAAGATAGATTACTTCTTCTCTTGAGGATCGAATCCAGGGAATAGCGACCGGCCCCCATAGTCATTAAGATTATGTTGGAAGCAAGAATGAGAAGTATAAATTCATATCCTCCCCTAGTTACATCAAAGCCTTTAGTAATATGAACTGTAAAGATAGCGACAAGGGAAAGAATGATAAACAGCTTTGAAACCCAGTGAGTAAATAGACCAAGGATTAAGGCTAAGCCGCCGATAATCTCAAGACCGGTTACGAAAGGCGCAAAGAAGTTGGCCAATGGAATTCCAACGGAAGAGAAAATTTGAGCGACGCCTTCTATGCCAACATTCATTTTCTCGGTACCGTGGTAAATAAAAATAGCCCCTAAAACTATTCTTAAAATAAGTTTGGCAGCATCTTGCCAACTCTCGCTACATTTACAGTTAATTAGTCTGTTCATACAATGTGTTAAAACTCATAATAATTGATTAATAGTAGTATTATAGCTTTTATTGATTTGCTAGTGAATATGGACTGTTAACTCATAAAATGACTTCAAAATCCTCTCAAAACTCAAAAAGAACCTCTAAAAATACCAATTATTGGCTTATGAAAACAGAGCCGAGTGATTGCTCGGTAGACGATATCGGTAAAGCATCCTCGGGCGTTTCCTGGGATGGGGTTAGAAACTATCAAGCGCGGAATTTTCTTCGAGATTCGATAAAAGCAGGGGACAAAGTCATTATTTATCACTCCAATATCAAAGAACCGGCCGCTGTTGGCGTTGGGATAATAGTAGGGGAGCAGTATGCTGACCTTACTCAATTTGATCCCAAAAGCGACTATTTTGATGCCAAAGCCAAGAAAGATAACCCGCCTTGGGTCTCGCGGCGGGTAAAATTGGTCCAAAAATTCAAGAAACCGGTGACCATTTTTCAAATGAGGCAAAATACGAATCTTAAAGACCTCTTTTTGCTCAAAAAGGGGTCCCGATTATCTATTCAGCCTGTTAGCCACGTAGAATTTCGACTTATTGTAGGCCTGGGTTCATAAATAATTCACCAATCATTTTCTGACCCATTCTAAACTGGGTTCGCTGGAAATAAAACGTGGCAAGCTTGCAAAATTTTGAAGAAATTGTGAAGATGGCAAACGCCTAAAAAGGCTTATAACTAGCCATATAATCTTCATTGACACGACGTCTTTATGTTGTCTAACCATTGACAAACTAATCGAAAGGTGCTATTATAAAGGGTATCAGAGTTAAACCTCTGGTTTTTTGTTTAAGGCGTTTGGAATGGAGTCTTCGGCAAAATGCTAGAAACTTCTCCCAAATTAAAAGGACTTAAAGAGAAATCAACCTTTAAAAACTAAAAATTGGCTTATTGTAGGAATTATAACTGGACTTCTGCTCCTGCTATCAGGGGCAAATAATAGCAATAACGTAGTACCACAAAATAAAATAGCAGAAACAATACCGTCTAAAGTTTCCGAAAGTAAGCTAACTCCTCCTAAAGAAGAGAAAAAGATTATGGTTTTCTCAACTAAAGAAGTACAAGCCTACTTTGAAGATATTCCTGAAATGGTAGAAGTAGCGAGATGTGAATCCCGCTTCAGACACGCAGACACGGAAGGAAATGTCTTTCGCGGCATTGTTAATAACATGGACGTCGGCGTCATGCAGATTAATGAGTACTATCACCTGGAAGACTCAAAAGAATTAGGCTATGACATATATACCTTAAGAGGTAATATGGCGTATGCTAGATACCTTTATGGTAAGCAAGGAATAGTTCCTTGGTCCTCATCTTCTCCTTGTTGGAATAAAAAAGTGGCCAGCATTCAAAAAGAGATTGAATTGAAAGAACTTGCCCTAAATAAGTAAGATAAAGTAAATTCAAAAAAACAAAAATCCCTCCACAAAATTATGGAGGGATTTTTGTTTGCATAAATAAAAAAATTGTTTTTTTATGGAAAGTATAGAGATAGAATCTAAAAGTTAAGTTTATTAGGAATATGTTTGAAAGGTGGGGGGAGGGCTAATTCTCTATGTGGGGAACGTCGCACAATATATCTTTTCCGACATTCAGCCTTATACAAAATCATATAGTTAACTTTTGCTACTTCCCCAAATGATAACTTTTGTCCTAAAAAACATTATTAAGTCTCAGATAAGTTAAACGTAAATTGGGGGCCTAGTGCACTTAACCGCAATCTCCTTTGCCAAAAACCTTCCATCGAAATAAAAATATTTAACTAAAAATACGAGATAAAAAATTCATTTAAAACAGGGAAGTCACTCCCCTGTTTTTGTTTCTATTTTAGATTTGGTAAAAGTTCTCGAGCGCGGTAAATAATATGCTCACCAATTTCCCCCCACTCAAAATAATTTTTGTAATCTTTAGGATCAATTAATTTTATTTCCTCTATTCCACCAGCTGGATCATGAACAAACGGTCCATATGGTTTTACAATCGCGACGTATCGTAACTGATAAAAATAACTGTTATCTCTCGTATCAGTAACCTTTTGATAACCAATCGGTAGGTATGAAAGAACTTCTGTGTTTGATTCCTCTTTAACTTCACGTCTAAAAGTCTCTTCAAATGTTTCATTAGGCTCAATGGTTCCGCCTATTAATCCCCAATTGTTTTTTTACCATCAAAGCCAATAATCATTTTGTCATCATCCATGAAACAAATTCCATACACTTGTCTACATTTTGAATAATCTAGATTATCGAAGGAGTCAGAGTCTTGATATTCAAATATATAGTCGACACCTGACTTACCTCTATATTTTTTAGTAATTATCATTGATAAATATCAGTTGAGGTTAAGTTGATTTCTGGGGGTTTAATGCTCGATTGCTCTTTTTGAAGAACATTTACCAAAGGATGCCAAAGTAGATTGAGCCAAATATCTCCGTAGAGGTACATAATAGGTTTTTCTAAATATTTATGCCAAAAGTTTAGAGATACTTCTTTGACGTAGCCAAAGTTAGATTTAGACATATCAGACTCGGCTACTTTTCGAATATTAACTCCAAAATAACTAGCGGTAAGAATAAGAACAATAAGTACGATCACAAGGCCAACAAGGCCCCCTTGAGTAGTTTTCGGCTGTGGGCTTCTAAGTTTCAGATTTAAATTCATAAAGATAATTATAATGCATTAATTTCTTTTTTTAAGCTAAAAGCTATAACCTAGCAGCTAAAAGCTAGCTAGAGGTACAGCATAGGGTTCAAATAAGCACGTAAGTCAGCCACCGGAATTCTGTAAGTTCCTTTGCAAACCTTGCTTTTAAGATTGGCAACCTGCACTCCTTGGCTTACATAAACACCAAAATGAAGATGGGGGCCTGTGGAGTAGCCAGTATTTCCGGAATAACCAATAAGCTGTCCAGTTTCCACCCTTTGACCCTCGGCCACTTTTATAAGGGAGAAGTGAGCATAAATAGTAGAAAGGCCATTGTCATGTTTTATGAAAACAAAGCGGCCGTAGGATGCTCCAGGGCATACCAGATCCGTATCCCCTGCTATTTGAACAACGCCGCTTAGGGCCGCTTTAACCGGAGTTCCCGGAGAGGCCTTAAGATCAATGGCGTTGTGTCCTTTGCCGCTATAAACTCCGGGGTTTTGTCTTGAAAAAGCCGTGTCGCCGAACTGTTGGGTTACAAACATTTCAGCAAGTGGTGGTTGGAGAATACTTTTTGGATTCGGATAACTCCCTGGATCAATAATTAACTTAAGTTCTGCTTCATAGTTATTAAGTTCCTTCTCAAAAGCCAAACGCTTAGTCTCACGGTCGGCTAGAAGTTTTTTATAATTAGATTCTTTATTTTTAGTATCTTTCAAAAGAGCATCTGTCTGTTTTTTATTGGCTTCTACAATCTTTTTTTGGTCAGCCAACTGAAACTGCAAAGATACTAATTCTTGTTGTTTTTTTTCTGTCATGGTTTTCGTCACTGTTAAATCATTCTTAATATTTAGAAGTAATTTGGCTTTTACCCGCATGCTGTCGCGAAGTTCCAGCAGCGTATTTTGGGTATCCCAAACCTGGCTTAAGGTATTTTCATCTAAAAATATTTCCACAATTGAACGATTATCTATTTCGTTTGTTTGTTTTAGGGTTGAACGGAGTCCATCTTGCTGAACTCCAATAGCCAATTCTTTATTTCCAATTTGCTCTCCCAAAGATTCTATCGTTAATGTGGCAGCATCAATTTTTTTAGCGGTGAGAGTAATGTCGGCGGTTAGCTTTTTTCTGTTTAATTCTAGACGACTAAGTTCGCCTTCTAAAGTCTTGGCTTGGCCCGTAGTTTTTTGAATTTCTACTTTAAAGCCGTTTATTTCGTTTTCAAGATCTGCGATCTCTTTGTTTTTTTGATCAATTCTATTTTGAATTTCCTCTTTAGATTTTGAAGGAGTGGCACTTTGGGCATGTGCTGCCATTACATTAAAATCTAGTGCTCCTGTTAAAACGAGGAGCACAATAGAAAATGAAAAAAAAGATATTAGTAAATTAATTTTCATAGTTTTTAAGTATGCATGGCTTTCGTTTTATCTACGGCATTTCTTATTCGCTCCAAAGTTTCTGCTTTACCTAAAATTTCAGACAAGGTAAAAGGATCTGGTGATTTATCCCGCCCAGAGAGAGCATATCGAAGAGGCCAGAGGACCTCACTCCTCCCCTCTTTGGTGGCATAGTCCCAAAGAAGGTTTTTAATAGTGCCCTTATCAAATACTTTTTCATCCTGTTGCTTCAAAATTGAAAGGACATGAGAGAGGCGATGCATTAGTAAGCGCGCCCCTTCGGACCCCTTATCCTTCGTGTTTTTAGGAAAAAGTTTTGAATCTTCGTATTGAGGTATGTTAAAGAAATAATCCAGTTCTCCTTCCTCCGCTAATTTTGCAATATCACTAAACACAGAAATTCTTTCCTTTAAATCTGGAAGTAGACGAGAAAATCTCTCCTCGTTCCATTGCGGTAAACTAAATATCTTCGCTGGTATAAAAGGCAGAATATACTTCTTCAAATCAGCATCACTTAATTTCTTAATGTGTTCGCGATTAAACCAAATTAGTTTTTCTTGGTCGAAGATGCCGCCACTTTTTTGAATTAAATTTAGATCAAATATTTCGATTAGTTCTTTGAGAGTAAATACTTCCTGCTCATTACCTGGATTCCAGCCGAGGAGTGCCAAATAATTGATTAAGGCTTCGGGTAAAATTCCCATTTTTTTATACTCGCTAATCGGCATTGAGCCATTCCTTTTACTTAGCTTAGATTTATCTTGTCCCAAAATAAAAGGAAAATGAGAATACACGGGTCTCCCGGCTCCGATTGCTTCCTGTATTAATATTTGTCTTGGCGTATTGTAAATGCCATCTTCTCCGCGAATTATATGGGTTACTGCCATTAGGGAATCATCAATAACAACGGCCAGATGATAAAGCGGCTCTTCAATACTTCTGGCTATAACAAAGTCTCCAAGTTCAGTGGTGTCTACACTTATTTCCCCACGCACAAGATCGGTAAAGGTCACCACTTTGTTTGGATTTTTAAAACGTACCACTCTTAACGACTCATCGTTTGTGGTAATATCTTCCTCATTCTCGCCAAATTCAGATAGCATGGCGGTTTTACTTTCTTCGGAAAGGTAGGCCGTGCCATCATTAATCATTTTTTCAATATATTTCTTGTAGATTAAGGAGCGTTCGGACTGATGATAAATTTCATCAAATTTAAAACCAAGCCACTCTAGGCCCGCAAACATTTCTTGCTCAAATTCTTTTTTTGATCTGGCTTTATCGGTATCTTCCCATCGTAAAATAATTTTTCCATTATGCTTTTTAGCAAAAAGATAATTCATGAGAGCCGTTTTAACTGTACCTACATGCATGAGTCCGGTTGGGCTGGGAGGAAATCTAGTAATAATAGTAGTCATACTTAAAATTTAAATTAGATAAATTAGGCGATTAGGACTAGTCTTCGTGGGATAAGCCAATAGAAAAAATCACCTTAGCAATCTTGTGCGCGGCATCAGGCTTGCTAAATTCCCTGGCGGCCTTGCTCATGTCCTCACATTCTTCTTTACTATTTAGGAGTTTACGAATTTGGAACTCTAAAAGATGGGAGGTTAAATTTTTTTCTTCAACCACGATACCTGCTCCCGAGCGAGCATACGAAAAAGCATTTTTGGTTTGATCGTGACTCACTTCTTCGTTGATGGGTACCACAATAGCGGGAATTCCCCACGTGGCAATTTCAAAAAGAGTCGAGCCTGCTCGAGTTACGACAATAGAAGAAATTCCCGCGCTCATACGCAAAGATAATTCATTTAAATATGGAAAAGGCTTGTAACGATTTCCAAAATCATGATTTTCGAGAACTATAGTAGCCGTATTAATAACGTCTCTATAATTTTTTTCCCCTGTCTGATGAATGACTTGAAAATCATTCAAAAGATTTGGTAGTGCCCCAACCAGAGCATCATTTAAAGCCATGGCTCCTTGAGAACCCCCTAAAACTAAAATTACGGGAATGTTTTGATCAAGTTTCAAAAACTCGTAAGCCCCTTCTTTAAGTGGCATGGTAATTTCTTTTCTTATGGGGTGTCCTGTCCAAACCGCCTTGTCTTTTTCAAAATCATCTGCTGCCTCCGGATATGATACGGCAATTTTTTTGGCAAATTTTCCAGCCCAAGCGTTAACTCTGCCTGGCTTAGTGTCAGATTCATGTATTACAACTGGAATGCCAAATACCCTCGCGGCCAAAAGAGCCGGAAAACTGCCATGACCCCCCTTGCCGAAAACCACGTCAGGATAAATAGAAAATACCGCATAAATAGCTTTTAAAACCCCAAAAACTGTTTTAAAAAGATCAAAAAAGTTAGCAATAGAAAAGTAGCGACGGATTTTGCCAGCCGGGGCTTTTAAGTACTTAATATTATTATCAAAAAGAACCCGACTGTCGTAGGGGTGTGGGGCCATAAAATACAGCTCTGGCGGTAGGGCTCTTTCCTCTTTAGCCACCTCGTTTATTTCCTTAGCAATAGCGATAATTGGGTAAAAATGCCCTCCGGTCACCCCTCCGGTAAAAAGAATTTTCATAGGTAAAGTAATCAAAAGCCCGCTATCCTTGGCTTCGGTGGGCTTTTACAAATTATAGCAAAAAATACCCCTTTTTCATAAAAAAGCTACCGCCATATGTTTTTATGGTGTGTATTTCGAGCTAGCACGGGCTAGCAAGAAACTCCGATTAGGAGACACGTTTATTGGACACCGAGTGTCTAATAAACTCGGTGTCCAATAAACTATAAGCCTTTAGCTGCTAATTATGAGACACTCGGTGTCTAATAAAGTGTCTAATGCCTAATATATAATCAATTATAAATTACAAATAAAGCGCAAATTAACTGGTTTGGTATCGAGAAATATTTAGCAAAATTCCTACTTCAGCTAAGGCGATTAATAGTGAAGTTCCTCCTTGACTGACAAAAACTAAAGGAGTGCCAGATAAAGGAAATAAGGCTAGCATTGAGGCAATGTTAATAAAAGATTGGCTGATAATATGAACCACAATACCGGTGCCGAGCGCAATGCCAAATATGTCCGGGGCTCTGGTTACGACCCGGAGGCTCCGCAAACCAAAACATAAAAAAAGAATAATCAGGAGTGCGGCGCCTATAAAGCCGAATTCTTCGCTAGCCACCGCAAAAATAGAGTCTCCGATCGGCTCCGGTAAATATTCAAACTTTTGAACACTTTGGCCAAAGCCGCGCCCGGCGATACCGCCGGAGCCAATGGCAATTAGAGATTGGTTAATTTGGTATCCAGCGCCCAAGGCATCGACCTTGCCTAAATCAACAAAGGTTAAAATTCTCTCTTTGATATAAGGCCGAGTGGTAAACAAAATTACACTTCCAACAATGGCAATAAGAAGGAGTAAGAAAAAATGTTTCAGTTTGCCACCCGAAACAAAAAACATGGCTGCGCCCGAAAGTGCAATAATTAAAAATCCATCGGTGTCTGGCTGAAGCAGAAGTACCCCCCCAGTAAGACCAGAAAGAATTAAGAATGGAATAAAACCAAAGCTATGAATGTGTTTATCGCTGTCATTTTTAATGCCCGAAAGCCAAGCGGCAAAATAAATTATGAATGCGACCTTTAGCAGTTCCCCCGGCTGAAATGAAATTGATCCTACCTCAATCCATCTTTTGGCTCCGGCATGTTCAAAGCCAATCCCCGGTACAAAGACTAGCAACGTTAAAATAAAAGAAATAACAAAAATATAAAAAGCGAAACGTCTTAAATGACGATAGTTAAAATTAGTAGTTAAAAGGAAAGCGGCTCCCCCTAATCCTAAGCCAAAAACTAACTGTCGTAAGGCAACTGCTCCAAAACGCGCTCCCTCACGCGCCAAAAGTCCTAAGGCCGCGGAGGAAAAAACCAAAAAGCCAACTACTACTAAAATAATTATTATTAAAAAAAGTAAACGGTCAGGGGCGTGAGCTTTCATTCAGTAGTGAAAAATGGCATCGCTCTTAGAGAGCAACAAGCCAATTTTTTTGTTAAATTTTTTGTTAAAATTTCGATCATACTGTATTCTGACTTCTCTATTGTAAAGGACTAATGCCATTTTCTACCACCGGATTCAAGGATTATCCAACTAAGCCGATGACTAAGCCTAAAAGCGCAAAAACAATACTGACGATCCAGTAACGCATGGTCACTTTATAAGAAGGCCAGCCAATAGCTTCAAAGTGGTGATGAAGTGGTGCGACTTGAAAAACTTTTTTGCCGCGTATTTTTTTGGAAAGTATTTGGATAATATTTGAAAGGACGGTTAGAACTAATGGAAAGGCAATTATGGGCAACACTAAGAGTCCGTGTCCCCCACCTAACTGATCGGTCATGAAAGCCACAATGGCTAAGGTTATGGTTAGTCCCATCATACCGGTTTCCGACATGTAGAAACGAGCTGGCGGAATATTAAACCAAAGAAAAGCTAATATACCACCGACGACTACCGCACAAAAGGCTGAAAGGTTGATCTGTTGCTGATAAAAAGCAATTCCAGCATAGGCGGCAAAAGCGGAAGCCATGACACCCCCTGATAGGCCGTCTATGCCATCAATGACTGATCCCGCATAAGTGGCCACAACAACCAAAATAAAGAGAACAAAAAACCAAATTCCCAGCTCAACTTCGCCAATAACTGGAATTCCAATTGAGGTCACATCAAGTTTAAAATAAAACCACGACGCGCAAGCAAAGGAAAGCAGCGCCACAACTCCGAGGCGCTTGCTTAAAGACATCCCACCGCCAATATAGCCCCCGTGCCCGGCTCCTCCCATCGTGCCAAAAAAATCATCAATTAGTCCGACTAAGCCGCCAATAACTAAAGTTGCGAGAGGAATCCAGGTTTGGTTACGACTTAAGAAATCAAGCTTAACCAAAATGTCGACTGGATATATACGCGCCAAAAGCCAGAGAACAAGCGCGGTTAACAAAACCGATATCCAGACAACTAAACCGCCCATTCTAGGGGTACTTTTTTCCTCATCGCGATGAAGTTTAGCGGAGATTGTGGCGGCGTAGCCATCGATTGTTTTTTCAACGCTCTTTTTTTTCCATAATTTATATTTGTAAAGATAATGGCTGATTATTGGGGTAATGAGTATGCCAATAATAAAGGCGATGGTGGAAGGCAAGAATACTTTGACGATATCTATAATCATATGGTGGTTGCGGTTTTCAGCACGTAGGTTTCAGGTTTTAGCTTTTAGTAAGGCGTACTACATTGTAGCACCTCGTTATTCCAACTCTTGGCTTTCCTTTTCGGCCATATCGGCATTAAGTCGCGCCTGCTTTTTGACCTCAATTTCCGCCTGGACCTCCCTGTACTCTGGTAATTCACTAAGCGTTTTTACACCTAGGTAGGAGAGAAGCTCGAAAGTAGCTTGATATAAAAAGCTGCGTTTGTCTTTCTCATTCTCGACTCTTTCAACCAATCCACGTATTAATAAGTTCCGAAGAATAAAAGTAGAGTTAACCCCCCTAATGTAGTCAATTTCACTTCTGGATACTGGACCTAAATACAAAACCAAAGACAAGGTTTCCAGACCGGCCCGGCCCAAATCTCGATGAAGCTCTTCTTTTATAAGATTTTCTATGAGGCTACTTGCTTCTTTGTTTGTTGAAAGCATGACCTCATCATCTCTTCGCATTAACACAATACCGCGTCCCGATAAACTTTCCTCAAGTTTGAGAAGGCCTTCACTAATTTCTGTCTCCGGCTTACCGATAATTTTAGATAATTTTTCAATGCTTATAGGTTCCCCCTTGAAAAAAAGTATAGATTCTATGAGATTTTCAGTATTCATACAGATTATTTTAAATGATTCTCGGTACACCAACTTCCAGGTTTTCCATATCGATATCGCCGAAGTGTTCCTGCTGGTTAGCCGCAATAATCCCCTGTTTAACTAATTCCAGCATAGCTAAAAATCCAACAATAATATTGACCTTGTCCCCCTTTTCCGCTAAGGAGAACTGCTTGAAAGACATTTTCATACTAGCCTGTACGCGGGACATTAGTTTTTCAATCATATCTTCAAGACTGATAATTTGTTTGACCATTACTTTCGGCAGCACTTCTTTTATTTGGATACTTTGAATGACCTCTCTTATTGAACTAAGTAACCCGGTTTTAGTAATAGTATCTTCCGGAGAAAAAATGGGGTCGATTATTTTAGTCTCGCTTTTAGCAAATAAAATTTTACGGCCATAATTATTCTTAATATGTAAGCTAAGATTTCTCATTCGCTGAAGGAGAAGCAGGCGATCCTCTAAGTCACTAATGCTCGACTCCTCTTCAGTCGTTAAATTCAAATCAGGTAGTAACGATTTGGATTTGATTAAAAGAAGAGTGGAAGCAACCAGAACAAAGTGAGAGACTCCGCCAACTGAAAACTTCTCCATTGTATTTACGTGGGCAATAAAGTCATCGGTTACTTGAGAGAGAGAAATATCATTGATGTGGAGTTTTCTTTTTTCGATAAGATCTAAAAGTAGATCAAAAGGTCCTTCGAATTCTTCTAATTTGACAGTAAATTCTGGCATCGCAATTTTAATTAAGCCCTGTTTCTTTTTTTAAAGAAATACCCAAATCTTTTAATTGCTCACTACTAACTTCACTAGGGGCATTCATCAATAGTTCCCTACCCTCTCCAGTTTTAGGAAAGGCTATAACTTCTCGAATATTAGCTTCGTTTTGTAAAAGCATCATAAGCCTATCAAAGCCCCAGGCAATACCGCCATGAGGGGGGGTACCCAATTTAAAAGCTTTTAACATGTGGCCAAAATTTTTCTCAATTTTATCATCTTCGAATCCCATGATTTGAAAAACTGATTTTAAAAGACTTTCTTTGTGCGCGCGAATACTGCCACCCCCAATTTCAAATCCATTTAATACTATGTCGTATTGGGTAGTAAGAATGTTTTCTATATTTGTTTTGGCAACTAAGTCATCAGTAAATTCTTCTTTTGGCATAGAGAAAGGATTGTGGGTAAAAGTCCAAGAATCTTTCTCTGTTTTTTCAAAAAATGGAAAATCAATGACCCAGCAAAAGGCCAATAAATCTGCATCTTCTTTGTTTTCTCGCAGATCTGGACGATCTGAACCATATTTTTCCATTGCCTCTTTATAAGTAATTCTAGGAAAGGGCTTTTGCTGGACTCTCTTTTCTGGGTAAAGATCTTCGACAAGAGAGATTAAAAGTTTTTCATTTAAGGCCATTACATCTTCTTGTTTGACAAAACTCATTTCTAAATCAAGCTGAGTAAATTCAGGTTGTCTATCTCCCCTACTGTCTTCATCTCTTAGACATTTTGCAAATTGAAAATATTTTTCGAAACCAGAAGACATTAAAAGTTGCTTATACTGTTGTGGGGATTGGGGTAAAGCATAAAATGTACCTTGATCCAATCGGGATGGTACCAAAAAATCTCTCGCTCCTTCAGGAGTAGATTTAGTTAGTAAGGGAGTTTCTATTTCCACGAATCCTTCATTTGAAAGCTGATTTCTTATGTGAGCCGAGACTTCATGTCTTCGTCTTATATTTTTTTGTAAACGATCACTGCGGAGATCAATATATCGATTTTCTAGTCGGATATTTTCATTAATTCCATCTGTATTTTCCGTTAAATTAAATGGTGGAGTTTCTGACTCATTTAAGATTTCAATCGCGGTTATTTCCAATTCGACATCACCATTAAGGGTATCCTTAATAGCCATTTTTTCTGGTCGTTTGTTTACCATACCTGAAAAGGATACTACCCATTCCGAACGGACTTTGTTTGCCACTTCATGAGCTTCTGTATGGTTTGGTAAGGCAACACATTGCACAATTCCGGTACTATCACGTAGATCGATAAAGATTAATTTACCATGATCGCGTCTAATATTGACCCAACCTTTAATTGTGACCTCCTCCCCTACTTTGGTATTTAAATTTTTAATCAGAGTTCTTTCCATGATTCTAGTGATATAACTTTATTCGAATTTCTTCTGTGGCTTCAGTAGGATTCTTTTGATATTTTGAGGCCATTTCTTGATTAAAAATATTTTCTAGTCTTACGGCATTGGAATCAATCCATTCTTGGACACTCGCATTATTGTCGGGGTCTATTCCGGCATTAATCATCAAAAGTATTTGTATTTCATTTTTATAACGAAAGAAATCACCCTCAGTAATTTGTTCATTTGTTTGATTGTTTTGTTCGAAGCTTGATGTCATTTTTTTAATATAATTTTATACCTACTAATTCCCGGACAACATTCATCTTCGTTTCAGCCTTCACTCGGGCTTTTTCGCCATTTTCTTTTAAAATGTTTAAAAGCGCAGTTTTGTCAGTTATTAAGTTATTGTATTTTTCGCGCATGGGAGTGATGAACTTAATAAGTTTTTCAACTAAAATTTCTTTGGAGTCTTTATAGCTAATACTGCCTTCTTTATATTTTTGCGATAGGTCAGCTAATTCACTCTCCGTACTTACGAGTTTCTGAATGGCAAATACGTTACATGATTCCGGATCTTTGGGTTCCTCGGCTCCTTTTGAGTCTGTCACGATCGACATAGTAATTCTTTTTATATCCTCGTCACCGGCAAAAAGTGGAATTATATTTTTGTAACTCTTACTCATCTTTCGTCCATCAATACCGGGAACTGTGCCCACCCCTCCTGTTATGTGAGCCTCGGGGATAATTAAAGCTTCGCCAAAAATACGATTAAACTTTTGAGCTGTATCTCTGGCGTACTCCACATGCTGTTTCTGGTCACTACCGACAGGTACGATATGAGCGTCATACATCAATATGTCAGCCGCCATCAGCATTGGATAATTAAAGACCCCGACATTTATTTCCTGATTTTTAGCTTCAGCGTCTTTAAAAGCGTGCGCGCGCATTAAGTAAGGGACGGTAGTAATACAGTCAAAAATCCAGGCAAGTTCGGCATGAGATGGAACATCGGATTGTTTAAAAAGGATGGTTTGTTTAGGATCAAGCCCGGCGGCAATGTAGCCTGCCGCAACCTCAAGAATTCCTTTTTGGAGAACTTCCCTATTTTGCACGCTAGTAAGGGCGTGAAGATCAGCAATAAAAATATAACTTTCTGGTATTTCAGATGCCAATTTAACCATAGGCGCCATTGCTCCAAAGTAGTTACCTAAGTGCAAATCCCCCGTTGGTTTAATGCCAGAAACGAGTACTTTTTTAGCAGTCATGTCCAAATACTAACAAAAATAGACATTTTTTCATAGACTTTACTAATTCAGATAAAATAAAATCGCGCCGAAACTTCCGGCGCGATTATTGTTTTGATCAAAGACCTGACTTATTTGGATATGACCCAAGGAACTGCATGCCGTGGACAAATATACTGGAGTCCTTAAAGTCCTGACAGGCCGCTTTCATTGCCGGATCTGTGATGTGACCTTTTACTTCGACTAGAAAAGTATATTCCCATTTTCTTCCCAAGATCGAAATCGGATAAATTACATAAAGATTTATACCTCTTTGTGCAAAAACACCAATTGATTTGTACAGCGATCCGGATTTAGACTGTTCAAGATTGATCAGGAAGCATGTTTTATCGTCACCTGTAGGATCCGCATGCTCTTTGCCAATCACCCAAAAACGGGTTGTCGAGGAATGATGGTTTGTAACTGGTTTTTCCTCAATTAGTTTTAGTCCGTAGTAATCGATCGCCTCTCTCGAAGCTAGAACTGCGAGACTTATGTCTGACACAGCTTCTTTAGCTGCATCACTCGTGGAGCTTCGTGACTCGTTTGAAATACCTCGATCTCTTAGTTTTCTGATGTAGTGATTACACTGACCGAGCGCTGATGGATGTGAAATTACTTTTTTGGCATCGAAAGGGTCGCCAGACTTATTGGCGTAATACAACTTTATTGGTAGCATGATCTCGCCAGATATTTTGACACCCGGAATACGCTCAATTTCTTCCATAGCTCTAGCAGTTTCTGCAACTATTCCATCAATTGTGTTTTCAATTGCCACCACACCCATTTGAATTTCCTTGTTACCGACCGCTTCACATACATCTAAATGGGTGTTATGTCTAATTGGCTCGATCTCGACACCCTCGAAATGTTGTCGCATTGCCATATATCCGAAGGTAAACTCATCTACCCCCAGGTAACCTACTTTGATGACCATTTCTAGTCTCCTTTTATAAGGACGCGGTGAAAGGTTCTTTTCCCCTTACGAATAATAATAAAACCTTTTTCGTCAAGAGTTTGGAGGCCTACGCGTTCAGCACTTGACTCCACTTTCCTGTCGTTAATGTGTACGCCCCCTTGCTTTATTAGTCGCATGGCGCTGGACTTAGTTGCCGCTAGACCAGTAGTGTATATCAGATCTACAATTGAAATTTCTTTTTGTAGAACAGATTTCTCAATTTCAGTGGTCGGCATTGAATCTAGATTATCAGCCGAACCACTAAAAAGTGTTTTTGAAGTTTCCTGGGCCGCGCTTGCTTTTTCTTCGCCGTGAGCCAGTTTTGTGACTTCGTAGGCCAAGACTTCCTTAGCTTTACGAATATCTTCCTTGTTACAGAGTGCGGTAATTTTTTCTAAGGATAGCAAAGTGAAGTATTTAAGGAAACGCTCCACGTCGCGATCATCACTGTTAATCCAATACTGATAAAAGTCGTAAACAGATGTCTTCTTTTCATCAAGCCATATAGCACCTGACTCAGTCTTTCCCATCTTGTTACCACTCGCGGTCGTCAATAATGGAAAAGTTAAACCATATACTTCTTTGCCCTTAACACGTCTCACAAGGTCAGTTCCAGCTAATATATTTCCCCACTGGTCATCGCCACCAAGCTGAAGGATACAGTTGTACTTCTCATGTAATACTAAGAAGTCATAAGCTTGAAGGAGTTGATAGTTGAATTCGATAAAAGATAGGCCCTCTTGTCTATCAAGTCGCTGCTTGTAAGATTCGGCACGTAACATCTCATTAACCTTGAAGTGTTTGCCTATGTCCCTTAAAAATTCAATATACTTTAAGTCCATTAACCAATCAGCATTATTGGCAAAAATGGCATTTTCACCTTCGAAATCGAGGTATCTTTTTAATTGACCTAGAATTTGTTTTCCGTTTGACGAAATTTCTTCAATGGTCATCATACGCCGCATTTCAGTTTTACCACTCGGGTCTCCAATCATTGTTGTCCCACCACCTATAATTGCTATAGGCTTATGGCCGGCGCGTTGCAGAAATAGCATGGCCATAATTGGCATTAAACTTCCCACGTGCAAACTATCAGCTGTCGGATCAAAGCCTGTGTAGAAGACGACTTTTTGTGCAGAAAAGTGATTTTCGATTTCATTCTTCCCTGTACACTGTTTTAGAAAGCCGCGGTCTTCTAGTAAATTCATCGGGTTCATATATTTCTCCGTGATGTAAATGTTCTAAGATTACGTAGATAATAATAATACGCAATTACTTAACTTACGATACTTATAGTTTTTGGATTTGTCAAATATTAAAAAATATTTATTAAATCTGTCAAATACCGTCATGTTAGACTTTAGACAAAAAAATAATTCATATTCAGTCAAATAATTTCTTTAATTAAATTTTTTATCTGACTGAATATTGTTTCTGACACTTCACGCGAGGCAAATGCTGGGTTTTCCACCTTCCACCATATTACTTTATTATTGTTCCGCAAAAAATCAGGTATAAATGGCTCCTCTGCCATCGATATAACCACACTCGCATTGTCAATCATTTGAGGTAAAAGTTTTTTTGTGAGATTTTTTCGAATATCCATTCCATTTGCCTCCATAAGTTCAAAGAAATCTGGAGAGCGAAAGTACTTTTCGATAATAGTTCCCTCTGGTACATCAGCAGAACCGACAAAAGTGCCAGCAGAATCAGCATCATTAGTACCAGTTATCTGATTGTATATTGATGCAGCCATTTGACTACGGAACTGATTGTTTTTGCAGATAAATAGTATTTTCATTATAGCGATTATATTACTAAGTTAGTGTAGTTTCAAAAAAGGCTGGCACCGGCTATAAACCAATGCCAGCCTAAGTATTCAGCTAATTCTTTTACAAGAAATTGTTTACCAAATAGACCACGTTCGTTTGTTTTTCATTATTAACAACTATATGGTTTTTGGTTCCAATCGGAAAACTCTCAAAAATTTCTGTAAACATGACGTGCATTTTAAGGGCCTCCTCTGTTGAGAGAATATGACTTTCTCGGATTGACGACTGAAGCCTTTCCTTAACAACTGGGTAAGAACAACGTACTTCAAACCACAGTACTCTTATATTTTGCAATGCACAGAGGGTTTCTAGCTGAGTTCTCAAAGAACTTAAATGGAAGACTTCGTCCATGATAACAATGGGCGTCCCTTGATCAAAAAGTCTAAAGACATGGTGTAGTGCTTTTTGATAATAGCTCCATCGTAGTTCAGGCGGATCGATCTGATGTTTAACTAGCTCTTGATTGACAGTGGTTTTTTTAAAATCATCGAGTGCAACAATTTTTGCTCCAGTTATTTCACCCATTGCTTTAGAAAGAGTAGACTTGCCTACACCTGGCAAACCAGCGAACAAAAGAAGTTTCTTCATTATTCACCTCCTGAAATGTATTGCAATTTAAAGAACACTATTAGTAGAGGCCTATCACTAACCCACATTTCCATATTTGTATCAAATAAGGAAATGAAACTGGCCTCATTTCGAGGTCAGTTTGAGAAGTCGGAGCTTTAGAAAGTATTAATTCGACACCTTAACTGACCTCGACGAGGCCTTGATATAATGGCTATAATATGTCTGTACTTTCTCCATTAATAAAAGAATATCAGAGTTGTCGATGTTAGTCAATTATTTTCATAGTCATTCCATCTAATTACTTAGAAATTTATTCATAAAGTAGTAGTTATTTCCGTTTTGTCCTTATATGGGAAGCCAAGACATGCTTGCTTGTGATGGACAGATAATAACAAATAAGGCTATTTTCGAAGCAGTGATAATAAAAACTGTCCCGTTTCCGGGACAGTAAAATTCACAAATTTTCTTCTTTTCTGTAATAGCAGCATGGGCATGGCCGCGATCTATATGTAGACCTCTCATCATCGGTGAAAGGTTTATGTAACTCGCATATGAGATATTCTGCTGCCTTTATAACATTACTTATCTGATGATTTCTCCAAGTGCCAAGATCAAGAAAAGTACGAACTCCGCAATCTACCACCCCAACTTTTCTTTGAACGTATTTTACGCATTTGTGTTCGACTGTAGTTAAATACACAGAAACAAAGAGATATGTACTTGAACTATGTAGAGATAGAATTCCGTCCCAATTTGCGGACAAATTCCTATTGGCTACGTCATTTTCTACTATGGTGATAACGGGCCTAAATACTTTAACCATATCTTCAAGCCTTCTTTCGTCAACTAGACTACCATCACAAATATTTATAGATGACATGATCACTGTCCTTTCAAGAGTTTAGTGATTTCTGATTTTATTTCGGAAAGATCTTTATCATCAAGATCCACTTTTTCTTTGAGACTCCTTAGAACGACTTTGTTTGAGGCGATATGGAATTCATCCACAATCCACAAACCTGTTTTCTTCGTTATAGAGCAGATAGTTTTAACGTCACTGACTAGGGTACATAATTCTTTTTCCTCATCTATATTTTCGGCAATACTTGCAAAAATTTGCTTTCCATTGCACACAGATGTATACGTTTTCATACTGAACCTTTATGTAAAAGAACACTTAAATAAAAAATCCTCGTCTTCATACACAAATATTTGCGCATAAGGACGAGGAGTCTTTAAACTACACGTGGTGCCACCCTTTTTTAGAAGCCCCTTGGAGCTCCCCTCATTGACTCAGATACCTTTCGGCCGACATCAATTTTCCTGTTGTTACGGAGGATTCCGGGTTTTACCACTTTCGCAGAAACCATCTTGCCTTTCGGCGAATTAGGCCCAATCCCCTGCATTTAAACAAGAGACCTAAATCTAAGATTTTCGACTTTTATTTTCTATAATTACTATATTCTAAACATGCTATTTGTCAAGAGATGGTCTTATTACTTTTAAACATGCTCTTTGGTGTCAGGTAGGTGCCAATAATGAACACGCCAGTAAGAAAAAAATCCATTTTTCAAAGCTATTTGTTTTCTATAGTCTTAAACTCGAATAATTTTTTAGGTAAGAGATACATCGAAAGGGTCAGTGTGCCGGCAATTATAAAAAGAATATGTCCTAAAATAGTTTGTATTTGATTTGAAGAAGTATGGACCAGTATTGCCACAGTGCCCAATATGAAGCCATTTGCGCTCACAATCATCATTTTTACTCTAGCGTACGGCTCATTTATCAACAGTGCCGCTCTATAAAAAACGTATCCCCAAATAAAACCGTAAACCAAGCTGCTAATTCCGATTAGCCACGAAGCGACCGGATTAATATTCCAAAAAATTATACCATTGGAATTTATTACCGGCAGCCTAAAATCATAGGACATAATTCCTAAGGTAGTAACTGCCAGAATTGTAATTATAATACTGGCGAATGTTGTACTTAATTTCGAAACAATTTTTCTAGCCATGTAAACTTGAACTTCAATTCCCGATAGTAAGGTCAAAAAAACCATAGCAATACCTACGATGTAGCCGAAAGCCAAGAGACTCAGATTTGAGGCGTCTAGCAAGGTTGGTAAAGCAAAAGCGTAAGCATGTAGTCCAATCCAAAAAAATACAAAAGCTAAGGAAAGATTAGCTTTACGCCTAGCTTTTAGGTAGGAGGCAAACATAAAAAAAGAAGTTAGTGTACAAAGAGTGCCGCCAACTAAGTAATAGGCTGTCGTTAGATAGGTCATTAAAATATAAGTTACATCGTTTCAGCGAAGTCTGCAATCTTTACGGCATGAGAGGCTTCATAATCTTCGTCTAGTTCCACAAAGAAAGTCGAACCTTTTCCTATGCCGTCTGACTCAACCCAGGCCCGCCCATGGTGACCTTTTACAATTTCTTTAACTATGTAAAGGCCTAAACCGGTGCCAATGACATTTACCTTGTTTGCACCTTTTGCGCGAGTAAACTTGCCAAATAGCGTCGGGAGAGTTTCTTTATCAATTCCCATGCCGGTGTCCGCGACGGAAATAATAATTTTATTTCTTTTTTTGTCTTTACTTAGTCGGACTGATATCGAGCCCTTAGGAGTATATTTAACGGCATTATCAATAAGGTTTGTTACAACTTGTCGTATTTTTCCTAAATCTACTAATGAAACATAAGGAGGTTGCTGATCAGTGCTAAAAGAAAGTGATAAACCGGCGCGCTCGACTGATAAGGATTGTTCCCCTATCACTTTACCAATGAGGTCATTAAGATCGGTTTTTGATAATTCAAATTTCATTCTACCTTGCTCAATGCGAGAAACGTTGAGGAAGTCTTCTATCATGATTACTAGGGCTTGGCTGGAGTGGAATATCTTATCCACTGCCTCCCTAATAGAATCCGGTACTTTCCCATAGGAACCATCAAGCACAAGCGAAGCGTAGCCTTTGATAGAAGTGAGAGGGCTTCGGAGTTGATGTGAAGCAATAGAAACGAATTCAGACTTTAATTTATCGAGTTCCTTCAGTCTTTCATTAGCCACCCCTAATTCTTTGGCCAATTTCTCAACTTCTTCGCGAGATTTTATTTCCTTTACGACGCTTTTAATTAGTAATATTCCTACGAATATTGTCATTAGCAAGAGTACACCATTTAATATCTGCTCGTGACTACCAAATGGAGCAAGAATCATTCTGACAAAAATAAATGCCCACAGGAAAACTATAAAAAGTTGGGTAGTAATTACCTTAATATTCATTAGCTGATACTTGAAAATAGCATAACCCATTATGATTGGGTAAAGGAATACAGTTAAATTTAAATAAGGGTAGATATTAATTTCATAAACTGGCAAAAAACTAAAGCTACCTCCGAAAAAACCAATAAATGATGCCAAGAAAAAATACTGAATCTGCTGCCGTCTAAGCCCTGTTACTTTAGAATATTCGATTAAAAGTCTGATATGACAATAAATAATTAATATAATAAAAAGCACGAGGTAAGAGTTGTATAAAGGAGTAGCTGAAAGGTAATAAATG